>Ga0209888_1000228_pt1 | contig 34818 bp, 28 predicted proteins | sample OrgsoiDNA_201059_FD_185807 | JGI IMG/M metagenome (GOLD analysis project Ga0209888, IMG submission 185807) | Permafrost soil microbial communities from the Arctic, to analyse light accelerated degradation of dissolved organic matter (DOM) -... | ecosystem: Environmental > Terrestrial > Soil >...
CCAAATCAAAAAAGATCGGGGCCAATCGCCGAGTCGATGAAACCATTATACACCGCGCTCAAAAAAGAAAAAAAGCCCCTTGTGGAAAAGAGCTGCGTTTTTGAGTCGACTGACGCAAAAGAGCAACACTCGATTTCGTGGCGTCCAATTTCCTGCGTTCTGGCAGGACGCCAGGGCGAACGGGCGCCCCGGTTTGCAGTAATGTCCAAAGTATTTTAAACAGCTATTTTTGCTTAATATTTAGGCACTTTGGAGAGACTGAGGAGAGGACGATTCTCCTTGTGGAAGCATTTTTGAATCGATTTTCTCTACAAAAACTGCATGCACAAGAATGCCTCGAAATACTTTGGACATTACTGCCCCGGTTTGCTTCATGTCGCGGCTCGCGATACAATAAAGCCCAGAAGCGACAGGCCGGCTTGCCTTGCCGTGTCGCCCGGTCCTCGCGGCTCAACTGAAAAAATGTCCAAAAACCCTCTTCGCTCGTCAATCGCCGAAAACCCCAAAACTGTGTTTCCGGGCTCGCATGCGACGCGCGTCGGTTCGCCGCAAGCGCGCGCGGAGCGATTTGAGAGCGACGAGTTGGCCGCCTATTGGCACGGCCTGGGGTCTGCGTCGCATCGCGTCTCTCGCCGCGCGGCTATTCACATGCGGACCCGCGAGGATTGGCTTGATTTGGAGGACTCGCAGGGGAGAACTCCCATGATGTGGGTCGCGGCGCTGGGCCGGCCTTCTGAGTGCGATCAGTTTTTGCCCTTGAAAAAGGCGCGGGCGGCATTGCAGAAAAAAGACAAAAAGGGGCGCTCAATTTGGGCCTACATGATGGCTCAAGGCCGAAACTTGGAGCCGGACGACCTCCGCGCGCTGATTGCGGCGACGCCCTTTGAGGTTGACCCGCAGGGCCGGGGATTGATCGCGCAGACGCTCAGCGTGTTCAAGCCCGAGCCGGATGACGAGTTTGCCGTGCGCTGGGAAAAGCAATACAAAACCGAGGCGCAAGAAGACGCCCTGGGCATCAACGCCGAATTGATTCAGGCGCTCGCGGACCCACGCCTTTGGTGGGGGGGCACAGCCGCGGCCCAAAACGAGATCGCGCGGTTCATCGTGGGCGGCTCCATGCGTTGGGATGGGGGCAGCGCTTGGGCGCTTCCGCGCCTTGCGCATCATGTTTGGGCGTTGGGCAACGAATTGCCCGTCGACGGGTTGTCGCCCGCGCTGCTCGGCGCCTTGGCGTTGGCGCAAGCCGCGGGCGACCCCGCGACGCCTTTGGCCTGTCTCGATCTCGATGGGGAGGGCGACAGCGTCGCGCTCGGGCAGTTGGGCGCGAAAAAGGGCTTGGGCGGCGGCGGAACAGAGACGCAAATATCCCAATTCAAAAAAAATGCCGTTTTTCGCTGCGTGGAGGCGGGCGGCGTTCTGCCGCCCGCCGAAGGGCTCCCCCATTGGTTGCGAGCGCGCGTTTGGGGGCGCCAACCCGGGCCCGTCTGGATGCCGGAGTTGCTCGCGCTTTCGGAGCGAAACGCCCTGCGGGAGGCCGCAAGAAACGGCCGCCCATGGACGGGCGAAGAATCATCGCTGGCCGAGACAGCCGGCGCGCGCCGTTTGCGCTTGTGATAGCCAAGCGTCAAGCCTCTCTCGAAAAACAACGTGCAATTCGCCTGCGCGCGCGCACACCCCAAGGACCTCGGAATGAACAGAAATCCAACCAATTCGACGATCGCTGAATCGAAAAACGCGAACGGCGAATCAAACGACGGCGAGTCGAGCGGGGCCGTGGCGAACGCGCCAATGGCCACGGCCTCCGACTTCATCTCGCAGTGCATCACGCATGGAGACTGGGAAATGGCGGCGGAGCAGGTCGTGATCTGGGGCGCGGCTTGTCGGGCGTTCATTGGCGCAAACGGCGAAGGGCCGCGGCATTCGCAAGAAATGGTCGATCGATACGCCATGCAAGTGGTGAGGGCCGCGCGTTCGCACCGAAGCGGAGACCCGGAATCCACGCCTGATCGCTGGGAGGAGTTTGTCGCGGCGTTTTTGGGGGAGCCCCTGTTGGTCGAAGCCATCGTCCAAGAGATAAAGCGCGCCGAAGGGGGAGCGGGAAAAGTCCCCATCGAGTGCGATTTGAAATGGATCGAGGCGCAGCTGAGCGCGTTGGACGCCAGTGGCGAGCGGTGGGGGATCGGGCCCAACCGCGACATGGAAATTCGCCTGATTCAACGGACGGCGGCGATTTGGGCTCCGGAGTCGGTGATCAAAGCGCTGCGAAGGCATGGCGTGGGAGAGAGTCTCACGCTGGATGAAAAAAGAGCCGTGTTCGAGAGTTGGGCGCCAAAACAGGGTTCAGGGCACCACTCAGACTGGGGCGAAGGGGCGACGTTGAAAAACGCGCTGAGCGCGTTGGAGGGAGCGGGGTGGATTGCGCGGGCGGACAGCCTGGGCGCGATGTCCAAAATTTTTGAGAACGCCAGCGCGATTCCTGACAATCACAATGCCCGCCTGGAAATGCTGGGCGTGGCCGCGGCGGCCTTGTTGGAGCGCGATCCATTCGCGCTGCATGGCGAATTGGCTCGATGGGGGGCCTGGATCGCGCAGATGGAGAGCCTGGCTGAGCGCTCGCAATCGGCGATTGGCGCGCGGCGAGAAACGAATTGGAGGCGCGCGATCGTTTTGGGGCGAGCCGTCGCCGAGGCGGTTGAGCTCGGGGCGTTGGCAGGGCTCTCGCGCGAGTCGCCTGGCGCGTCCGCACAACGCGTGGGCAGCCAGGCGAACCCGGATATGTCGCGATCGCCCTCGTCGCGCAGGCTGTGATGGCGGGGGCGGGAGAGACGAGAAGCTGCGTTGGCTCGCGTGTCTGAAAGAAAAACGCAAGCGCGGCTGCGTCGGCGTTCGGCGGTTGACTCCGTTTGCTCAGAAGGAATCAATGCGCGCGACAAAACAGCGTGTTTTCCTCAGGGGAATAGACGCGCGGCGCGCCGAATTTCAGATTTTTGCGAAATATTTCATTGAGCGATTGACATGATGGGCGCGGTGGGATCATAGTCGATTTATTCAGCATCAGAAGCTTGCCCGCCCTTTGCGTCAGAGGACTTCGCGGCTTTCGACACCATTCCTTCATATTGATCGGCGCGCCGCGAACCCCAGGAAGGGCGCGGCTCCGACAAGGGACCACCCCCCCAGCACGCGCGCAGGAGCAGCAAAATGGCGATGTCAGACGCCCGCAAAATTGAGTTGATGGATTTGATCGCGAAGAATCAATTTCAAATCAACCTCGTGGTCGAGGAATCCTCAGCGGAGACGGCAGACGGCGCCGCCTTGCCTGGCCTTGGTTTTCTCTCGGTGATTCCGGCGATGGACGGAGAGGAATCCGAGGAGTTCGACTTCCCTGTGGCCGAGGGCCAAGAAGAGGCCTATTTGAAAGCGTTGGACGCCGCGGTCCGCAATTGGGACAAAGAGCACGCCCAGGGCACGATTTTTTGGCAAAGGAAAAAGACAAGCGCGCGCGCGGATGCCGAAAAAATCAGCTTGATTGACTTCTTGGCGACCAATCAACTATCGGTGTGCATTTCCCTGGACGGCATGTCGGATGACGGCAAAGAGCATCTGGGTTTGCTCTCCGTGTGGTCCGCTTTTGGCGGCTCCGAGTCGGACGGCATCAAGTTGGTCGTGAAAAAGGGCGAAATGGACTCCTATTTGGAGGCCTTGGACGAAGCGATCGAAGATTGGGATGAGTTGCGCGGCGTCGTTGATTTCGGCGCGGAAGCGAGCGAGGAATCCGCGCCAAAAGAAGCGGTTTTCGCCTCGCAAGGGAAAGCGCGCTCGCCGCGCTGACGCCGGTTGTTTTAGGCAGCCCCCCGTGCTGGCGCCTGAGTCGGATTGGGGGGATGGCGCAGGAGGGCGAGCCCGAAGAGCGCGGCGAGGCGGCAAAGGGAAAGAGAAAGAGAGGCTGGTGAAAGCAAAAAAAGTTTTCGCTTTCCTTTTTTGTGGGCTACACTGCGGACGTCGCGGTCGAGCCCGCGTCGTTCGCGGCGCATCCATTATTTTTCCTCTGATTTTCGCTTTGCAAGCGTCTCCCATGCCAAACTCTTTGTCCAATTCCAGCCCGAGCAACCAACACGCAGTGATTTTGTCCGCCGCGGCCTCCGCGGGCCAGATCGCCGTGATTCGCTCTTTGCTGCTCAAAGGCCCCCAAAGCCAGTTTGGGCAAAAGCCCAGCGGCGACCGGCGCGACGCGTTGATGAACGCCGCGATGTTCGGGCACTCGGACGCGGTGGAAATGCTGGCCCCGCATTCGAACGCGAAAGCCGTCGACAGCCGGGGCATGACCGCTTTGATGATGGCGGCGCTCACTGGAAACGAAGCGAGCGTGGAGGCGCTTATCGCGGTCTCCGACGCCGCGGCGACAGACGATCAAGGCGCGACAGCCCTCATGTATGCGGTGGCCAGCAGCGCTCCGGAGCGCGTTCTGATGAAAATCGTGGAGCGCTTGTTGTCTCGGAGCGATCCGTGCGCGCGAGACAGCAACGGGGCGACCGCGGCGGATTACGCGTGGGAGGCGGGCAACTCGGAGTGCGCGCAGTGGCTCGCCGCCCTGATCGAAGGGCATGCGGCCCTTTTGGCGACCAAGGCCAGAGGGCGGTGAGCCGGCTTGGGGAGCAAAAAAACGCGGGCGCGCGCCAAGGAATGATTCGCCGGGCCGCCGATTGCGGTCAAAGCCTTGTCGGGAAAGGGGTTTCGGCAAAGAGGCCTGAAAATTCGCTCTCTAGGATGACGGCCTTGATTTGCGCTTCGGCGTCCACGGCGTTGGCGAATTCGCGGGCTTGATTGATCAATTGCTCGCGCGTGGCTTGGCCGTCACGCGCCAAAATCATGCGAACGCCGCTCGCCAACATCGCCGCCTGCCTGCGCCGCTCTGCCGCGTCGCGAGCTTGCTGGGGCGTCGTGGACTGGGAGAAGCGCACGCAATAGTGGAGCTCCCCGATTTGATTGGCGCCCAATTGCAACCCGCGCCGGCCGTCGTTGGCGACAAAACCTCTCTCTGGGTTTTCGGGGCTGGCGGGAGCCTGTGGGTCCGGGCGACCGTCCAGGGCCCGAAAAGACACTTCAAAAAAACCGCGCGAGTTTTCCGCCTCCTCTCCTGGCGGGAAAATGAAGAGCCATCGTTCGGGCCCTGAGAGAATTTCCATTTCATGCGCACCGTCCGCCGCCGGAAAGCGCGCTGTGGACAGGCTGAACACCACTGGAATGGGGGTGCCGTGCAAATCCAGCGAGAAGGCAGGCTCAATGGGCATATGGGCGTGAGAATAAAAGGTGGTTTTGAGGCGAATAATCAATCCAAAAAAGCGCGCGAGGCGCATTTGCGGCGTCGCGATAAAACATCATACGGCAGGGCGCTGGCTCAAAACGAATAAATTTGCGGCGCGGGCGGCTTCTGGCGTGAGACAATGGGGATTGTCTTTTTCCGATTCGCCCTTTTTTGTCATCGCGATGGCCCAATTTCCTCCACAAAGCATTTCTGCGCATCATCTCGCCTCGGCCTGTTCGGAGGCCGAGGCCGATTGGCCGGCCGAGCTCAGCGAAGGACTCTCGCTGAGCGGAGAATGGAAACCCAAGGTTTCTCACGAAACCGCCGCGAAGGTCGAGGCTTTGTTTGCCGCCAAAGGCGGAAAACAAGCGAAAAAGAAACCTCATGAGTCCGGCCCGCGCGCGGCGTCAGCCAACGATGTCGTTAGATTGGAGTCGCATGTTCGCAATGGCGCTTGGGAAGCAGCCTTAACGTTGCTCAAAGAAAGGTCTTGGACGCCCGACCCGGCCCAAGCCCTGATGGACTGGAGAGTTTTAAGGAATTCGTTCGCATCAGGAGTGGCCGCCAAATCAGCGGGCCACGAGCTCTTTTTCGACGAATTTGCCAAACAACCGCGATGGATGAAGGCCATTCGAAAAACGCTGATCCGCATGAACGAGGTCTCGATTGAGTCGCTGGCTGTGTTGCGGATCGAATTGGCTGCGCTAGGCTCCTTGGAGCAGGAAGACTGCCGTTGGATTGTCGTCAATTCCCTGCGCCGCGCGTTTTCCAATTGGCATTGTGTCCCGAGCATTCTTGGGTTGGCGGACGCAGGCGCTTTTCTCTGGATCGACGAGAAGGAGAGGGACGCGTTGATTCGGCGCTGGAGCGAGCCCCCGCAAGACATCGGGAATGTTGAGCCCTGCGAATGGCCAGCGTTGTTCCTCCTGGGAGAGCGCGGGCTTGTGGCTTTGCGCGAAGGCGATTGCGTGAGGCCCGCGCAAGCCGCCGGGATGATCGCAAGCGTCCTGCGCGACAGCGAGGCGAGAATCGCTCTGGAATTTCGCCAGGCCGATGGGTTGATGAGCGCCGCGATCGCAGCCGACGTTTTTTTCTCGTCCGCGAAGGATCCCGCGAGCGAGTGGGCCGATTGGGCGGCCTGGCTGCCCACTGCCCGAGCGCGTGGGAAAGCCGAGCCCGAGGGCCTTCGCGGGCTGTGTTGGGAGCGGGTGCTCGCCGCGGGCGAGCGCTGGGAAATGCAGAGGGCGATGGCGAGCGATTCGGACGCCGCCGTCGGCGTCGACCCCGACACCGCGCGCGGGCATGCCCGGAGCGCTCAAAAAGAAGCGATTGGCCAGGGCGGCGATCAAGGAGTGGGCGTGCGCGCACAAACCAAGCGGTTGTGAGAAGGCATGGGCTTTCGGAGGAAAAGCCAAGACGGAAAGCCGATTGACATTCTCCTCGCCTTAAAGGGGGCGTTGTTTGCGGGCCGCGATAAAAAAAGAAAAAGGACGCGATGGCGTCCTTTTTTTTGTCTGCGTCGGCATTGACCCGCGTCAAGCGTCGCCGTTCGATTGGAGGGGGCCGCTTTGCGCTGGATCCGCTGCGAGAGCGCCTGATTCCTTCGCCAACGGCGTTTTCTCGCGAAACGCGCCAAGGCGCAAATCAGGGGCCGGCGGCCCTGTGCGCGGCGCGAAGGGCTGAATCGGATCGTCTTCTCCTTTCATAAGGGACAGAGCCTCCGGACGCTCAAAGGCGCGAGCCATGTCGACTGGGCGATCGTCCACGGGCGGCCCGGACATCGGTTGGATGGCCAAGCCCGAATTGGCTTTCGCGTTGGCTTTTCCTTTGGCGGCCGCGGCGGCGGCGTTTTCGGCGGCGCTTTTGTTGGCGTCGTAATAAGGGGATGAAACGGCGCCGGAAGCCGGCGACGGAGCCAGCTCGTCAAAGAACGGGCCAATCATCGCGAGCGCCGGATCAAACAAATCCGCGCGATCGGTGAAGGGCGGCGTGCTTTCGCGGTGATTGCGTTCAGCGTAGGCCATCATGGCCTCCAAAGCCCGCGCCCGACGCTCAAAAGTCTTGCGCAACGCCAAGGCCGGCATCGCGAATTGGCTCGGCAGCGTCCGTGAGCGAGTCGCTTGCTGCAAAGCGCGCACGCCGCTCACTCCTAATTTTTCGTGCCGGCCAACCACCAAGGCTTCCAGCAGGGCCATTTGCAGGGTTTCTGTCCCCCAAAGGGCTTTGAGCACCGCAAAGGAGCAGCCAGCGCCCGCCAAAAAGGCCAAGATGGTCAAAGCGTCGCGCCGTTGGCGAAGGATTTGGCGCGCGCGCTCGCGCAATTTGGGCTCTTCGAGATCCGGATTAGGAGCGCCCAAGGCGTCCAGCGCGGCCACTTCGCCCCAATCAACGTCCGGCGGCGGCAAAATGGACTCCGGCGTTTTCCCCGCTCGCGCGGCTTCGCGCGCGGCGCGGCGCCACTGATCCGCCCACAACGCTTGCGCGCCGCCCAACCGATCGGCGAGCTCAGGCCAAAACCCTTCCGGCCCGAAGGCAAAGCTTTCGGGATCCGACAGGTCGATCGGCAGCAAATAATCGGCGAATCCATGCGCGAAGGCGGCGTAGGCGAAGGATTGCGGATCGTCCAGCAAATCCAGCGCTTCGGATTGCGCCCAAAAGAAGGCGTTTTTCGGATGCGCCGGCGGCCGCCCGAGCTTGAAGAAGAGCTTGTCCGCCCACTTCGCGCGACCCAAGGACCAGCGAAGCTGAGCCGCTTTCAACCGCCACGCCGGAAAAGCCGCGCGGCCTTGGCTTTCGCGGCCCCAGTCTGTCGTGTGCATCAAAAGGCTGGGCGGCCCGTCCAGGGGATTATCTTCTTGTTGCGCGTTGAGGACGGTGTCGAAAAGGCCTTGTTGGGCCACCGATGAAACAGGGGCCGGCTGCGCGCGCGGGCCTGAGGCGCTTTGCGCGCGCGTTTGATCCCGCAAAGCGGCTTGCGCCTCCGAAAGGCCTGAGCGCCGAGCCGCGGCCTCCAAAGCGGCGGAGGCCTCGTTGGCTTGGACGCGCGCGGCCGCCGTGATCGCTTCGCTGGTTTTCGGCGTCGCGTCGAGCGCGGCGGCCATGGCGTCGGCAAGGTTCGCCTCGCCCTGCGGTTGCGGGGAAACAGGGTCGAAAGGCGTGTTCGAGGGCATAAAAATCCAGCAAGTGAGAAAACGAAGATGGCAAAAAAGGAATCTTCGCGTGGGGCGAGCCCTTTGGAGTCAGGGGCGTGATCGCGGGCGAGTCGACGAGGTCAAACCTCAGCGCGCCGCATCCTCTCAAAAAAGAGACCGCAAATCAAGGGCGTGGCGCGGGATGGCCCACGGGCGAGAGGGGTTGGAGGGAAACGCGTGTTTAGGCGCGCCCAATTCAAGGGCGGTCGGCGTCCAGAAATGGATGAGCGCTCTTTTTTCGGAGCCGCAAAGCCATTTTTATGACGAAAAAAGAAAAAGAAAAAGCAGGGCAAGAAGAGCTGAAAAACGTATCGAAAGCGTTTCGAAAATAAAAAGAGGCGTGGAGCGCCACAACGAAAATCCATGGAAAGCCAGTGGCGACAATGGATGAAGGAGCCGGGCAATGCGTGATCGTTGCTTTTTTTCAACATTTAAAACGTATGAAAAAGTATGACGGCGCACTAAAAGCGTGAAAAATCGTATTAAAAAGGCATTTCGGCGCTTTTGTCGTAATTTATTGGCCTATCGGCTAAAAAAAGTTCCCTGAGCTCTTCCAATCCGGTTATGATCGGCGTAGAGAACTAAACAGCGCGGCAGACGCAGAAGGACAACGTTTGCCAAGCTTTTTGAGCACACAAAAAACAGGTTGAGCCGGGTGGGCGGCGGGAACGGCAAAGCTCAGAACAACAGTGACGAAACGCGCCATTTTTGGCCAGGGGTTTGACATGCAGCAGCCACATATGTCTTTTGATCCGGGAACGTTTATGTTCTGCATGGGTCTGTTCGGCTTTCTGATGGCCGGAATTTCATACTCGTCAGCGAAAACTTTTCCAGCGCATGTGCGCGGGATCAAAGAATGGTCCTTCGCGATGGTGGCGTTGGGGTTGTCGTTCTTCCTGTTTTTTATGCGAGGCGCGCTTCCGAGCACGCCGACGTTCTTCACTTATTTGCTGGCCAACGAACTCGCCCTGGCGATCCCCGCGTTCAATTTGCTGGGAATTTCCCGGTTTTTGGATGAAAAAAAAGCTCCGATTCCCTTGATCGCCGGCTTGTGCGCGGTTGGCGGGGTGGGGGCTGCATTGGCTTACTTCGGGGTTTTTTCGTTGATCATGTTGGTGTTTTTCGTGAGCCTGCCGGCGGGCTTGATGTATGCGGTTTTGTCGTGGAAGGTGTATCACTCGAACCTTCGCCGAGTGGGCGCTTCGTGGCTTGTGATGGCGGCCTCAGGCATCATGGCCGCAGCGCTCGTCCAGCGCGCGATCAAAGTGATCACGGGCGACGGCTCCTCGGCGAATCTTTTTGCCCACAGCGACACGCAGCTGCTGTTCTTCATCGCGGGCGGCGTGGCCATCATCGCGTCCAGCATGGGGTTGATTCTCTTGGCGCATGAGCGCCTTCGCCGGGAAATCAAAGAAGCTTCGCTGCGCGACGGCTTGACGGGACTATACACCCGCGCGGCGTTCTTTGAGCAAGCGGCGGTCCTCGACCAGTCTCGCGACGCGGACTCCCCGGCTTATTCAGTGGTCATGGTCGACATCGATCGATTCAAGAGCATCAACGACACCTACGGGCACTTTTGCGGGGACGTCGCGCTCATTCGGGCCGCCAAGATCATCGCGGCGACCTTGGGGCCGTCCGACATCGCGGCGCGTTACGGCGGCGAAGAGTTCTGCGTGTTGCTGCGTAACAGCGGAGCGGAAGAGGCGCAGAAATTCTCCAATCGGTTGGTTGAGAATGTTCGGCAAAACACCGTCGAATTGCCCAGCGGCGTGACGATTTCCTTCACAGTGAGCGCAGGCTACGCCTGGCGCCCAGACCCCCGGCTGGAGTGCCAAGTCAGCATCAAAGAGCTTTTGGAGCGCGCCGACACGGCCCTCTACGAAGCCAAGCGCGGCGGCCGGGACCAAGCCCGGGCGATCTGAGCGCGTGAAGAAAACAAGCGCAGGCCGCCTCCGGGCGGCTTTTTGTTTGGGCGCGAGCTCCATGGCGTTGCGCGCCGCGGCGGCGAGTCGCGGCTGAATCAAAGCCTCGCAGGCGCGCGGCTTGGGTTTCGGCTTATGGGCGCGGAGCGGGTTTTTGGCTCCGATTGGTTCGGCTCAATCGCCTTGAAGGCCACGAACCCGAGGCCAAACCAAATGCTTGAACGCCATGTCGAGCGCTTTTTCGCCTTTGCCGGGGACCGGGTGAGCCGCCGCGGACAGAACACGCTTGATTTGGGCGCGGTCTTCCAAGTCCGCCAGCGGCCCCAGCAAGTCGACCATTTCGGCGTCGCCTTTGTAGGCCGCGACCGTGAGTCCGTCAAAGATGCATTCAGGCACCCATTGGGCGATTTGGGGATTATGGCGAGCGATGATGGAGCGCGCCTGAGGCAGCTCGCCCTGGACCGCCGCGAAGGACAGCTGGCGGGATTCGTTCACCCAATTGGTGTGGGTGCCGATTTGGGAGACGCCCACGAAAATCGGGGGAGGAGGCGCAACGAGAGCGGTCAAGCCCGAAGGGATGTCAGCCATGATCTTCCTTTTTTGCCGTGTGGCGAAAGCGTGAACATCCGATGACATTCAACGCATAAACCACTTTACTCCTGCAACAATGGGGCCGCTAGCGAAAATTTAAAGAGGCGGCGGGGTGTCGCGCGAATCCCACAGCCAGCATCTTGTCCGACCGGGCCGACTTTTGGCGCCTTTTTCTCGCTCGGTGGGGCTTGCGCCGACGCTGGATTCGCTGTGAAATGAGAAGCCGCGACAAAAGGAGCGCCTGAAAGCCAAAGAGGCAAGGCAATCTGGCGGCCAGAAAATCAAGGCCTCTTCGCGCGAGCCTGGATTTTAGGCGTTCGTTTGGCGGAGTGGGTGGTCCGTTCGTTTTGTTCGTTAATCCGCAAAAAAGGAAAAAAAGTGGATCACGTCGCCAACAACAGAAAAAACAACGTCAACGACAAGGTCATTTGGGTCGCCGCGGCCCTGGTGGCGACGCTGTTGCTCGTCGGCGAGCACGGATGGCAAGAATCCGCGATTCGCGCGGCGCAGGCGACAAGAGCGCAGGATCGAGCAAAAGCCGCTCAACTGGGCACGACGCGAAAAGCCGCGCCCCCAGTCGCTGGCCGGACGGCCTTGGGCGCGACCGAGGATGGCGCCACGCAGGAAAAAGGGGCAGCGAAGCCGCATTGGGGCGCGCGTCGCGCAGAGGCGGACCGCATTGAGCGCGAAGCGATCGCCAAGCTCACCCCCTCGCAAAAAGAGGCGTTGCGGGCGGCGTATTCAAAAGCGCGAGACTCTGCGCAAAAAGTGCGCGACGACAACCAAACGCTATGGGCGCTGCGTGATCGCTTGGGCCTGGCAGAAGACGGAGGGAGCCACTCCGGGCCGCAGCCCGCGGCGGGAATGACAAACGCCGCGGCCGCGCCGATCTCGGCCACCGCCTTCCCCGCCGGTTCGAAAAGCGTTGAGCCCGCGGCCAAGCCCGCGCCGCGCAGGCCTTGGGGCATATACTGTTTGTTCACGGATGTTTGACGAGCGGCCCGACAAGAGGCGACGCTTGTGAATCATAGCCCCCTTGCCTCATTGCGGGCTCAAGACACCTCAAAGGCTGCGCGGTTTCGCGCGCGGCGTGGCGGCCTGGCCGTCGCTCAACGGCTCAGAGAGGGCCTGTGGATCCGTGTCGGGCGGGGGCTTGATGCCCGCCGCCCGGGCAATCTCAACGGCTTCCAAGCGCGCATGCGTTTGGGGCAGCTCGGCGTAGGGGCACGAGGCCACGAGCTCCCGCGCGCGAGGCAAAGGCAGAAGGGCCGTGAGGACATCCATCAGCGCCCAGTTTTTCATGGCGATCGAAAACTGCAGGGCTGTTTGGCCGCCCTGGTTCTTTTGCTCGACCAGCTCGGCGGGAAAAAACCTCGCGCTTTGGGCGGTGTCCTGTTTCATGGTGTTTCGATGCGATGCGCGCGCGAACCAATGCAGCGCGGTGTCTGCGTTGGCGTCCGTGTGGCGCAAATTGGTTTTCGGCGCGAGTTTGTCAACCAAAGCCCAACGGCGGCGCTCGATCGCGAGCATGAGCGTGTTGCGGCCCGAATCATTCGCGGCGTTCGCGTCGCTCAGGGGCAAAAGAAGGTCAACGATTTTTTCGTGTCCCGCGGCCGCCGCGCGCATCAGGGCGGTGGAGCCGCCCTTGTCGGCCCGCATGGCGTTGGAAAGGGGGATCAACAACCACGCAGTCCCCCATTGCTCAGCGTCGATCGCGAGCATCAGCGCGTCGCAACCCTGGCGATCAACGGCGTCCGCGGACGCTCCCAGCTCAATAAGGAGCCGGGTCGAAGCGATGTCGCCTGCCGCGGCGGCCATCATGAGCGCGGTTTGCCCATCGTTGGCCGGGCGGCTCAGATTGGTTTTCGGCGCCAAATGCGCCACCCATTCATTTCGTCGCGATGACACGCGCAGGAGCGTGATCATGAGGGCATTGCAGCCTTGGTGGTCGACTTTGTTGGCGTCAGAGTGTTCTTTGAACAAATCTGCGAATGCCATGCGCTGATGGAAAAGAGCCTCCATCATGAGAGTGCGGCCCTGGGCGTTTTTTTCCTTGGCGAGGGCTGGCGTGGCGGCGGCGCGAACAAAATCAAGGTCGCCGCGCTTCATGGCGGCGAACAGCGCGCGAACTTCAGCATGTGATTGTTGTTTGGCGGCCATGGGCTTTGGTGTGGTGGGGGTCGAGGCTTCGTCTGCGGCGAGGAGACGCGCGCGCAAACTCAGTCCTGATGCCCATTTTACGCCGAAATGGAAAGCTTGTCTGCATTGGCCTTGCATTGCGTCGAGGCCGGCGCCCAGGCGTTGCTCAACAAAAAGAAGATTTCTCCTGCGTCGCGAAAAACCTCGCGATTCAGGGCGAGGAGGAGGTCAAGCCGAGTGTTGACAACGATGCGTTTCGGTGTGCGCGACGTAACCGAAAGACACACATTCGTGCGTGTTCTCCGGAAAGGGGCTTGCGTCGCCAATCCCGTATATGGCATAAGCATAGCAAGGGCGGCCCAATGGGGAGCGTCATTCACAAGCAAAAGGAGACAAATATGTTCAAAAACAAATTAACCGCGGCCGCGATGTGCGCAGCGATGCTGGCGGTGTCGGGCGTGGCGAGCGCGCAACAGGCTCAACAGCCTCCGATGTCAGGCATGCCGGACCAAAGCCAACCAGGCGTTCGTCCTGGAATGGAGGGATTGGGCGCCGCGCACGGCATGAACGGGATGCCCGGCCGTGAAGGGCCAGAGATGAGCGAGGAAGACCGTGCCGCGATCGCCAAGTTGACGCCTGCGCAAAAAAGCGAGTTGCGCGGCGCGATGATGCGCTTGAAGTCCGATCGAGAGCAAATGCGCGCGGATTTTGAGTCCTTCCAAGCCTTGCGGGCGAAATACGGCCTGCCGGAAATGCACCGCCCAATGATGCGCGGAGGCGGAATGGGCGGCATGCGCCCGGGCATGCCTGGCGGCCAAGGCGGCTATGCGCCGCAAGGCCAATAGCCGGGGAATCGGCGAGGCCTTTGCCGAGCGCGATTGCGCGTGAAGCTTGCGGGCGAAGAGGCTATGGACTCGGTTCCTCCGCCCCGCGGAGCTCCAAGAAGAAAAAGGAATGCCCCCCATCGGGGGCGTTTCTCTTCCGGTCAGGAAGCGAGCCTGTGTTCAGCGAATGACGAATTGCCGCTCGGCCCCGAAAGGCGCTCGTTCATGCGATTGCCTGCAGAAAAAGGCCTTTTCCCCTATTGCCTGAGCCGTGGACAATCGCCTAACGTCGAACTGCGAATTCACAAACAAACCAATCCCGCTGTTGCGCAACGCGGCAAGAATTTCAATTCAAGGAGCGACCATGACGGACAAAAAGGGGCAAGCCCTGCTGATGGGCATGCGGGTCAAAGTGTTGGCCATGTCGCCTGATTTGTTGAAGGAGTGGACGCCCGTCGAGCAAGGCGTCATCCAAAAAGCGCACAACGATTCGTGCGTGGCCAACAGCCCTTGGCTGCCGCGCGTCTCAAACGCAGAGGAAAATGACGTGGGCGACATCGAGTTGCAATTGAACGACCATTGCGGATCGCTCCTTTGGATACGCGTGCCCGCAAGCGTCGTGGAGGCTATTGAGTGGGTCGCGAAGTGAGAGCCGCGAAGAAAATCCCCGCTCATTGAAAAAGGGATCGCGGCGGCGACCCCTTTTGCTTTCTTTGCTGTTTGCCCGGAAGGCTTCAATTTGACGTTTGGCGCGCGCAGGATGGCCGCAGCGCGTTGGATACTCTCCTTGGGGCGAGACTCAGTCAAAGTCCTCAGTCAAAATCGCCGTTTTTGGCCCGTTCCCACAACGCCGCCACTTGCGAAAAACTGCCGCCATGCCGCGCGGCCCAACCCGCTTGCCGCGTTTTCTCTTTCCCGTTTGCGGGCGCCGCGCCTTTGTATTTTTTGAGCCATGCGAGCTCAAAGGCGTCGGGCGCGTTTTCATCCGGAATGTCCTTGAAATCCGAATTGGCGAAAGCTCCCGTGGAACTGACGCCCGAAGACAGCGAGTGTCCAGGGCCCGACGAGCCTTCGGAGTCGGAATCGCTGTCCGCAGGCGACAAGGTCGCCGGTTGGGCGGAAGCCGCATTCGCTCGCTTGCGGCCAAAGCTCGATCGCGACCAGCCCGAGTCCATGTCCGGATCCAACATCGCGTCGTCGCTGGATTCTGGCTCAGCCTCGGCAGGCGGATTGGCTTGGAGCCGAACTTCGGCGTTGTTTTTGGCGTCAGCCCACATCTCTTTGATTTGATCCATTGTGGCGCCGCGAATCGACAGCCAGCGAATTTCTTGTTGTTTTTTGTTTTGCTCCAGAGGAGCGTCTTCCCCAAATTTGCGCTCCCGGGCTTGGGCCAATTCGGCCAAGGCCGCTGCGTCCAAAGAGCCGCGCGCGGGATGCTTTTTGCCAGGCTTCTTGCCCTTTTGGCCGGCGCCCGCCACGCTGCCTTCGCCATCGGTGGAGGCGTCGTCTTTTTTGGAGCCGTAGGCTCCGCGGCCGTTGGAGCGCGCTGCCCGCTCTTGGTCCGTTTTTTCCTTGGCCGCCGCCTCTTGCGCCTCCGCTTCCTCCGGGGAATAATCGGCGGAGGCCCACTGATCGAGGAGCCCCTGCCGCGCCATGGCCCAGACGGCCTTGATTTGGTCAAAGCCATAGCCGCGGCTGACAAACCAGCGCGCTTGCTTGTCGCGCGCCGCGCCAAAAGCGGGCTCACGGGGGCCGAAGCGGCGGGCGAGGGCTTGGGCGAGCAGATCCGTGTCGGATTCAACGTGGTGCGATTCGAGCGCTTGCTCGACGGCTTTTGCGATGAGTTCGGGGGGCATGCCTTGATCGGCCAGCTCGCGCTCGATGAATTTTTTGGAGCGGGTGTACATCCGCATGCGCGCGCGGCCAATGGCGTAGCGTTCGTCGGATTGAAGCCCCAGCGCTTGAAGCTGCTCGACCGCTTGCGCGGCGTAGGGCGCCAAGCGCTCATCGCGAGAAATTCGCTTGATCAACTCTTGGGCCGACAAGTCGGTTCGCGACAACAGGTCCACGCCTTTGCGGCGAGCCGCGGCCAGGGCGTCTTTGGGGGCGAGGGGCGGCCGAACGGCGGGCCCTTGGCGCTCAATCTGGCTCGTGCGGACCGTTTCTCCGCTTTCTTCGGCTTCTTTCAGAACCGCCTTGTTGCGTTTGTTGCGCGCGCGCTCTTCCTCGCGGCGCGTTTTGCGGGCGCTGCGGGCGCTCGCTTCAAACTCAGCGTCCGGATCCGTCGGCGCGCCGTCCGCTCCGGGCTCCGCGCCGGACTGGCCTGAGCGCAGCCACTGCGTTTTTTCGCCCAACAAGTCGTCGGCGTGGTCCGAGCGCGGTTGGTGGCGGCCGGTGACTTTTGCGTTTTCATCCGCGCGGGGCGCGGCGGACAAAATGGCGGTGATTTTTTCCTCGGGCGTGAGTTCTTCGGCTTCTTGTTGTTTGCGCAAAAACTCCGCCAACAAATTCTTGCCCGCGTCGAGTTCGGGAGGCGCGGCGGAGCCCGTCTTCTGCGCGACCGCGCTTTTCTGCGGCGTCGGCGCCGCGGCCTCCGACGCATTCGCGGCCGTGGGGCTCAGTGGCGGATTTTGTTTCAAAAATGAGCTGAGAAGATCCTTGGACGCATTGAGCTGCGGCAAGGCCTCCGGGCTGATGGGCGGCTTGGGCGGGGCCTCGCCCGCAAGAAGGGCCTCTTGCTCTTCGCGCGTGAGCTCGGACAAGTCGCGATGGCGATTGTGCCCGTATTGCTCCAGCTCCCGCTCGGAGTAATCCTGGTCATAGGCGTCGTGTTCGCCGTGCGAGCCATAGCCCGGACTGCCGTCTCCGCCGCCAGATCGTCCGGCTCCGCCTTGTCCGCGGGCGCCATAGCCGCCTCGGCCGCCTGAGCCGGATTTTGCCCCATATCCGCCTTTGCCGCCGCCAGCTCGCTCGCCCCCGCGCGAAGGGGGGTTTGCGCCTGAGCGCTGCCCGCGCTCCGACGGCGGTTTGGGGCTAGCCAGGGCAGACGCAGGGAAGAAGCCGTCCAAGCCGGCGGCGCTCGCTTTTTCAGCGCCCGAAAGGCCTTGCGAAAAAGACGGTTGCGGCCGGTTCGGGCGGTCTCCCGCGTCTTCCCGCGCACGTGTTTCGTCTTGCGTTTGGGGCTTGCGGCTCTGCGCGCCGCGGAAGCCCGCGCCTTTGTCTCCTTCCGACGCCTCGCGTTTTGGCTTGGAAATCGCTTTGGGCGGGAAAAACCCCGCGAGCTTGCCTTTGGCCTCGGCTTCGCCACGGGCCGCCGCAAGCGCTTGCCGGGCTTCTTTGGCCGCGTTGCGGGGCTGCAGGGGGCCGCTTTCCTTGCGTTGCTGCGCCGCTTTGCGCATCAAGTCGTCAAGCGCCTTGGCTTTCGAGTCCATAGAGAATCCGCCGAATGAAGAGAACTGGTAAATCGCGAGCGCGAAAATGGGAGCCGCGATGGGCAAGAATGCCACAAAACCCTTGTGGAGGCAAGGATTTTGGCAGTGATTTCACAAAGCCAGCGCGCGCCACAATCCGAATAGCCTGTGTTTTTTCAAAAACAATCCCACAGGCTTCGGGTCGTTCAACATGCCCCCAGGGCCAGAAAAAACGAGAAAAAGACATGCGGAGTCCCATTCTTTACAGCTTTTTTATAGGGAATACCCTATTCTGAAAAAGTGCCAACAGCCATGGAGGGCATGTGCAAGTTCAATCTTTTTTTCATCCTTTGCGCTCGCGCGTCCCCACGCCCGCAACGCGGCGCGAAAAAATGGCGCTGGAAGCCAAAAACAAATTGCTGCTGGAGTTGAAAATGAGCTCCGCGTGCGTAGGTCAATTTCGAAAGGCTTTTTTCTGCGCGTTTGCGGACGATGCCGGTGTTTTTCGAATTGAGCGCGATTTGGCCGATCACCATCAAGTGAAGGTGCTTTTGCGATTGCCTCCGGAAAATGTCGAGCGAGCCGTCTCTTTGGTTCTCTCATCGGTCGAAAGCGCGCAAATTGGGCGGATCAGGCCCTGCGGGGAGTGAAGAGCCCGCGCGCAGTCGCGTCATCCAAGGACCGGCGGGGATTGCGTTTCGGCGAATACGGCGCTATTTTTGTGGCCCAAGGATTTTGAAAGGGCCTTTTGGCCCCAGCCACAAAGGGCCACAGGGCAATGCCGGATTCCACGCAAAACGACGAAAAATCAGCGAAAATAGCCAACGCAGCGCGCGAAAGCCGCGCCGGGGGCTCAGGCTCGTCGGCGGAGCCTGCCGACTTGGAGGCTCGTCGCAAAGAAAAACGCGACCGCGAAGCGGCCCAAGCCGCGCGCGAGGGACGGACTGGCGGTTCGCGCGAGTCTCGCAAAGAAAACATGGCGCCGCAAACGGCGGAGGAGTTGGCGCGCGCGCGCGCCAAAGCCCGCGCTGCGCGCGCGGCGATGGGGGCGCAAAAGGACGAGTTGCCCGCCGCCGCCAACGACACCGGCGAAAACACGCCAACCCCCCCGCTGCGCGGACCAGAGGGCTCCGCCTCCTTGGGCGAAGACGACACGACCAGCGCGCAATCGAGCGGAGAAAGCCTGAATCCTGAAAAAGAGGCGGAGCGGCGCGCCCGGCGAGCTCGCAGAAAGGCGCGAGAAGAGAAAGAGCGCAAACAGCGCGAGCGCGATTTGGCAATTCTCCAACAAGCTGAAGAAAAGAAAAAAGAACCGAGCGCGGTCGCCAATGGGTGGACGGTGATCAAGATGGCTCTCGGATTCGGCGCGGCGGGATGGGCTGTCGCGACGATGATTTTCGCGATTTTAATGGGCATGGAGGGGGGAGCCCTTTTGGCCTTGCGAATTTTGTGTGGCTTGGGGGGAGCGGCCGGCGGAGTTTACATCTATCTCTATAAACGCGACTTGTTCAACCGCGTGATGAACGAGGAGTGAGGCGCGTTTGGGGCATTGCGCGCTGTCTGCCACATCAGAGAGTAAATCGCGACCTTCGGGTCGCTTTTTTTTGACGGTCAAAAACAGAAAGCATGTCGCTGACAAGGATTGTTTTCGTTGTTTTTCGTTGCGTCGCACAATAAAAAAGACGGGTGAAAACCTTGTGCCCCTCGCCAACAAAGGAAGGCGCGGATTTTTTGCGAGCAAGGCGTTGAAAAGGGGAGAAAAGAATGGAAAAGGCCGCGCGTCATAAAATATCGACCGAACGTCATTAGGGAAAAGCTAAGCGATTGATAAGTTTCTGAAAATTACGGATTGGACGGCCTGCTGAAAGCGACGACAGGTTGGTTTTGGAATGTAAGAAAAAGCTTAAAAACACTGTTTTCCAAATTCGCCAACAATAGGGGGTTGCGCGTCTAGGGAATACCCTATAAAGTCGCAATCAGTTGAGGAGCAGTATGTTGCTTCGCAGCAAACCCGGGAGCAATTGAATTTCTTGCGTTTTCGAATGTAGAGGCGCGAACCATTCCATTGAGCCATTCGCCTGAACTAATCGCGCATTGAGCGCAACCATGGAGTCAATTATGAAAGCATCCTCGAAGAACCTCGCCCTGGCAGCCCTGACGGCCGCCGCCCTCACCCTGTCCGCCTCCGCGTTCGCCGGCAATGGCCTGGGCCCCTCAGGCTCCGTTGGCACGGGCACCGGCCCCTATAGCTGGGCGCCGGCGAGCGTGACGGCTTACAGCGCGAACAAGCTGCGCTCGGCAAACACGCAAGCCCAATGGGCCCAAGCGCAATCGGTGTCGCAGCCGGTTTATGTCCAAAACCCGGATGGCTCGGCGTCCTTCGCCTCCAAGTGATCGCGCGGCGAGCGCGAGGGGCAGCAGCGCGTTTGCGTTCGCGGCCTGATTATGGCGCTTCGCGCTTCCCGGCCATGCCTGAAACGACCGCTCATCGCGGTCGTTTTTTCTTGGTTGTGTCCTTGGCCGCCGCCGGCTAGACTGATCGGGTGATTTGTGGCGCAGGCTTGCAGGCTGCGTTTAGGCGCCTTGGGGGCGATGAATGGCCGGTGTTTTCAATTCGAGCGTGAATGATGGGGTTGCCCGTTCCTGAGCTTTTGGCTGTTCGCGTGCAAGATGGCTTGCACGGATTGAGCGCGGACGCGCAAGGCGCGCGCATTGCCTATCAACGCGACAGCGTGCGCAACACGTTGCATTTTTCTTTGGACGGGATGGTGGGAGACCATGCGTATGGCTCTTTCAACCAAGACGCGCAGGGCAATTTGAAGGGCTCGGTGGTGATTGTGGCGCCGCTTTCGGGCTTGCCGACGCCGGCTGGATTGGGGCAGGTCGACACATGGTTTCGCATGGACACGCGCGCGGCGAAAGAGGGCGAGGCCGTCGTGGAGCGCTCTTTGGGCGTGGGGCGCGCGATCGTCGTCGCGCCAGAAGGCAGCGCCGTGCCCGCGGGAATTCAAGCGATTTATTATAGCGGGGGCGTCGCTGAGCGCGATCAGGCGGTCGACGAGGCGTTTGGGCGATTTGGCGTTGAGCGCAAGGTGATCACCGCCATGCGCGCGTGGCCGGGCCAAAGCGAAACGCAAGCGAGGGAATGGGCTGAGCGAAACGCCGCCGAGCTCTATCCGAACGCGAAGCACGCCATCCATTGCGACACGCACGACAGCGGCGCGGACGCCGATTTGGAGCGTTTCGACTCGCGCGGATTGCTAGAGTCGTTGCGGCGCGGCCGATTCACCGAGGACGAAAGCGGCGCTGAAATCACTTTGGCCGATTTGGCCCAAGAGCGAGCCCAAAAGGGACGCGAAGCCATTGAAGCTTTTTTGGGCGGCTTGCCCGCCGATGAGCGCGCGCGCCTTCAGGCGCATTCCGAGTGGCACAAAAATCGATTGGCCCAAGACGCCGCCGCCGCGCGCGCCTTGGACGCCGAGTGGGTCGCCAAGGGCGAAGCGCAATTCAAGGCCGAGGTGACGGAAAAAGCGGAGAGCGGGTTGGCTCGCCTGCCCGGAGAGGGCGACTTTTTCGTGGCGCGAGCGGGATTCACGCAATCGGTGGCGTTTGGCCCGAAGCAAATGGCCGAGGCCCTGGCGAGCGAAGCCATCGCGCCGGATGACCAAATTTGGCGTTCCGGCATGGCCGCTGAATGGAGCCGGGTCTCGGACAGCCCGGTGGGGCGATTGGCCCAGTCCTTGGGCGTGTTGGCTCCAAGCCGCGGCGCGCCCGCGCCGTCCGCGCCTCCCGTCATTGTCGCGCCTCCCCCGCCCTTTGCCAACGAGAGCGTGGACATTGGGCGCTTGGGAGCCGTGAAGCTGTCAGCTTGGCGCGATCAACGAGAATTAGACGCCGAAATTCAACCGTTGGCCCCTGCGGCTCCCGAGCGCGTCCGAACTCCAAGCCTGTGATCCCAAAGGCGGTAAAAAGATTTCGAAGCGCATTCTGCGTCGGTTTTCCGTTCGGGCAGAAAAAGAGCGCTGGCGGTGAAGTTCTATTGCTCAAAAGGCGCGTTTTCGCCGTTCGGAGGCATCTTCGCCAACTCGTCGAAAAAAGCGTGGATTCCGATTGACCCGAACGCCCGATCGTCCTAGTTTGGATGGGCGTTAAGCCAGGGGCGCTGAGCCCTGCGGCGATCGCAAGCCATTTTCCAGAGCCCCGAAGAGGGAACGGAGACCAATCAGCCTGTGTAGGAGGTGCCCCACGCTCCCTGACCACACCCGCGAAGCTTGACCGCTTTGCCCGGCGAATTCGTCTCCGTCCAAAACCTCACGCAAGAGGCTCACGATGCTGCGCTCAAAACAAGAAAATGGGAACCTGGCGGCCTATGCCGCTCAGGACGCCAATGACTATCAAGCCGCGAAGGCGCTGAGGGCCCAAGCCCTCAAAGAGGCCCAATGGGCCGCCGCCGTCTGCGGGGTTTTCGCCCTCTGGCAATTGTTCGAGCAGAGGCCTTGGCTGAGGAGGCTGGCCATCGACCGAGTGGGCTCTCGCTTGCGGGCGTTGTTGAAGCCCGCCGAGGGGTTTCTCGTGGAAGGCTGGGAGAGTTTTGACAAAGAGCAACGGCGCGATTGCCATCATCAAATCGACGCCGCCATCGAGCGCCTCTCCGAAGACTTGGCAGGGTTGCCATGGACCAGCCACGCGCAGCGGTGGACGTTTGAGAGGCCTCGCGAAATCGACCAACTCGCGCACGATTTGTTTTTCAAGAAAAAGCCCGATTTGTGGGCGCGTTGGGAGGCGCGGTGTTTGGCCAAAAGCGCGAGCCGCGCCAATGAGCCCGTTGCTTGCCCGGACTGCGTCGTCGACAAAAACCCGGCCCCCGCCTTGCGACTCGTCGAGGGCGGGCTTTCTTCTTTAGGGGGATTGGCCGACCCCGGCGGGCGCGTTGTTAGCGCAAAAAAAGCTCCCGTTCGCAGCGAGCCCAAGCCGCCGTGGCTAAAACCGGATTTGAGCGACGAGGACGACCCCGAAGGCCGGCGCAAGAGAGAGGGCGGGGCTTCTCGCGCGCGACGGCTTTGAGCGAGAGACCAGGCCGGGGCGGCGCGAGGACGCCCTTGCTTGACTGACAAAAACGCTGGGACGACGAAAAAAACGCCCCGGTTAAGGGGCGCCAGTGCGCGACAAGGGCGGCGGGGAGGGCGCCAGGCCGCTCAGAGCCCTTTGCGCGGGTCGGGCCGATGCGGCCGAACTTGCTTGATGGCGGGAGCCTGCTCTTGCGGATGGGTTTGCATCCATTCCTCAAACGCCCGCCGAATGCCCTTGGTGCCGTCCTGAAAAAACGTTTCGTCAAAGGGCTTGGAGAGAAAAGAGCGAGTCGCTTCGCGAGCCCTTTGCGCGCACAAAGCCATCAACTCGGCCTGCGGATAGCGCATTTGCTCCATGGTCATTTTGCGGCCCTGCGCGTCCGATTGCGCGGCGAGCGCGAAATCCTGTGAATACATTTCGTCGCGCAGCGCCAAACGCAACGGCGAAAGCCCCCAACGCTCGCCCTTCGGCGTCAAAAACAAGTTCTTGGCCAAAGACGCCGAGCCTCGATTGAACTGCCCTTGCCGATCCGTGATCTGGTGAATCGCTTGGTGATACAGCGCGAACTGGGCGACAAAGTCCCACTGGCTTTGAGGCCACGCCAAGCGCGCGAAAAGCTCGCGCGAAAGCTCAATCCCCAAGTGATCATGCCCCGGATGGTGCGGATCCGTCGCGTCAAAAGACAACCAGCGGCCATCGGGTTTGGGCAACGGGCGTTGGCCGCCCGTGACGACTTTGCCCAAGTCGTGGCACAACGCCGCCAAGCGAACGCGCAGCTTGCGCTCGTCCGGCAATTCCGCGCTCAATTCAAACGCGCGCCGCATCACCAAGCGCATGTGGGTCCCCACGTCGCCCTCCGGATGATGCTGGACAGGCTCCGCGACGCGCGGCATCAACGCAAACTCCAAAAAACGCTCGTCGGCGTAGGCGAAGCCCATGAGGGCTTCCGAGCTCTCGCCCATGACGAGGTCGAGCAACCGGAGGCCGCCCTCGGCGTCCACGGGCTGCTCGCGCCAAAGGCAATCGGCCGGCGGCGTGTGGGTCGGCCGAAATGACGCGGTTTTCGAGCTTTTGGGCTCATGGGCCGCGCTGCCCGCGGATTCTCGCGGAGCATCGAGGCGCTCAGTGGGCTGCGGCTGCTTGGTGCTGGACATGGAATGGCCTTGAAATGGAGTTTTGAGCGAAAGTCGGCGCGCGAATAAACAAATAAAATTGAGGAATTCCGCGCCGCTCGGCGGTCCGCTGATCAATGATCCGTTCATTCTCTCCCGTCCTGGCGAAATTGGCAAGAAAAAAACAGCGCGCCCAAGGCCGCGCGATGTAGAATCGAGCGGCAACCCCCTCAATCGATTTTCGCGGCCTTCCATGACGCTCTCTCCTGAATCCCTGCGGTATCTGATGCTCCCCAAGCTGGGCGAGCCCTTGCCGTGGCTGACGGAGTCCGGAGGCGTGCGCGAAGAGTTCAACGACTCGCTGAGAATGGTCGGCGTCGCCTCGCCCGAAGAGACGGCTGTTCTGGCGCGAGAAATCTGGGAGGGGGAGGCCGGCCCCGAGGAAAAACGCCTCGGCTGGCGGCTCAAAGACCGCCCCGACGAGTTCTGCGCGTTTCTGTTCGCGGGCATAAATGGGTCGGGCCTTGCGCCAGAGCTCGCCGAGTGGCGAGCTTCTGTGCGCCAACGCACGCTCGCGGTGTGCTTGGCGCAAGTGTGGATCGAGCGGCGTGAGCAAACGGCTGAGGAAGCCGCCGAAGAGGCCGCCGAGTTCGCGTTGCCTCTGCAATCCTCAGCCATCGCTGGAGCCGCCCAAAAAGGGGCGAAGAAAAAAAAGAAAAAAACAACAACCATAAAATCCATTTGGTGGGCGCCAAGCCCCTTGGGGACGGGAACCCTCGCCCGCTTAGGGAACGCGGCGCTGGCCAATTTGGGCTCTTGCTTCGTCGCGATCAATTTATTCGCGAGCTTTGGAGCCCGAGCGCTCGGATTGCCCCATTTGAGCTCCAACCAAAGCCTTTGCGCCTCCATCGCGCTCGTGGCGTGGCTCGGAATGGAAATGTTTTTCAAATACAAGGTTCTTGGCCGAGTCAACTCCTTGCCCATTTGGCTCTGGGCGCGGGCGCAATTGCCCAGCGGAGGCTGGCTGCACGGGCGCGCGATGGAAAAACAGGCCCAGAGGCATTGGGGGCTGCATGGCATGACGGCTGAGCAAGCGAAGCAAACCGCCTCGGCGCATTTGGGCTCGCCCTGGAGACACCGGAACGCGAAGGAGAACGCGCGAGCCGCTCAATCAGCAGCGCTGTGGGAACAGGCAAAGGTGTTCTTTTCAAACGGGTCAACCTTTGGCGAAATTTGGGCCACGTTGAACCAAGATGAGGAGCCGGGCGGCCAGGAGTCCGGAATGGCCCTTCCGCCGGAGATACAAAAAGCACGCCGTCAACTGGCGCGCTTGGACGCCGAAATCAAGCGCGTGGATGAGTCCGCGGATCTCGCGGTTTTCGCGCAACGCATCGCCGCGCGCGAGAGCGCGGCGCTGGCGCGGGAAATTCAGTCCATCGCCGCGCCTGAGTTCCATTCGGGGGCCACATCCTTTTCGAGCCAAAATCAAGCCGAAATGAGCGGCCGAAAGCCCGCAAAGGGCGCCGAATCCGATGCTCTTTCGCCGCAAAAGGGCTCAGAAAACGCTCGAAAGCCACGGAGGCTCTGACCCAGGCGCGTGTCCACGCTTTGGGGGGGACCAAAAGAACGAAAAGCCGCAACAGGGAGACCTGAACGCGGTTATGGCTCCGCGCGCTGGCGAATGGTTCGCGGAGGATCTTGCAATCGGATTGAAAAAAGGGGAAATTCAAGGGAGTCGTCAGATACAATAATCAGACGATTCAATGCCTCGATTCTCTCTTTTCGGATGCTCCGCTGTGCCTCAAGCTTATTCTTTGGAAGATTTGGCGTTCATGGCGCAAAAAAACGTTGGCGCGCCTTTGCCGTGGCTCGACGAGCGCGGCGTTTTGCGCTCGGAGTTCTCGGACGCCATGGGCCGCACCGCCCGCGCCGCCAAACGCCATCCGGTGAAAGGAGCGGTCCTGGCTCGTGAAATTTGGGAAATGGAGTTGGGAGAAAAAGAGCGCCAACTGGCTCAGTCGCTCTCGAAAGATCCGGACGCTTTGGCGCGATTTATGTTCGCTGGAATCGACAACGCCGGCTTCGTGCCTGAGCTTGCGGATTGGCGAGCGTCGACCCGGCAAAAACAATTGCTGTTTGAATTGAGGCGAGCGAATGCGAAAAAGCGAGCGCAAGCCGAGGGCGAAGCGCGTCCTTCCGCGCCCCGCCAAGACGAGCCAATGGCGAGCTTTTCCCCCCGTCGCCACGCCAAAGGGCCTCTGAACGCCCACCGGGCTCTGGCCTTGGGCGGCGTCGACGGAACGGTGGCCCTTTCACCGCAAATTGCCGCGCAGACGGCGATTGCGGGTTTCGTGAGCGGCGTGATTTTGCTCGCGGCCTCTTTTGCTCGGCTGCCCGCGGCGCGACGCTTTCCCGCGCGGCTTTGGGGCCGAGTCCGGGACGCGATGGGCGTTTTGCGCGCCCAATTCCATTTGAAAGCCGCCTGGCCGCTCGCTTGCGCGAAAAATCAACGGGCGGCTCGCGCGCACTGGAAGAAAAACGGCGCTGAAAAAGCGGCTGGCGCGTTGTCGCGGCTGCCGGTGGGGATGGATTCGCCGTCGCGCCGCCGGACATTGAGCAACGCGATGATGCAATGCCTGGACGCCGAATCCGGCGCGCCCGGTCCAATTTTCGCCCAAGAGGCGACGCGGGTGATGCAATCGGTGAGCCTCGAGGGGTTTGGCGAACGGATGGCGAAAAGGGAAAGAGGCGCGATCGCGCAAGAGTGGGCCGCCGTGGATGACGCTCAAGAGCGAAAAATCGCCTCCAAGGCGCCAAAAGACGCAGCGCCGAAGAATCCCGCGCGGAATATGCCCCCTGCCCCCCGACGGCTCTGAAAAGGCGATGCCGGAGCGGAATTCGAGCCGGCGCTCAGAGGGGCAGGCAAAGAATGCTTGGCGGCGGTTGCTTTGTGAAGCGAATTGCAAGAAAATGAAAGAAGCCACGCCAAGCGCGGCTTCTTTTGCTTCGTTCTCCGCTGTCGCCCACCATCCCGCCTCAAAATGCCCACACAAAATCCCGCGTCGTTGACCGAGCCCACGCCTGCAATCGAGACGCAGGCCGATTTCTTTGAGCCAGAATCCAATGTGGCGTGGAGTTTCTACCACCAAAGCGCCAGAGGCGGGGGAAATGACGAGAGCGCGCCGAAAAGCCAAGAAGAGCCGGCGTGGAAAACGGCGTGGAAGCGCAGGCTGATGCCCATCGCGCGAGATTTTCCTGTCTATGCCGAAAGCGAGTTTGACGTTTTTCTTCAAGCCGCGCAGCAAGCGGCCCAAGCCGGGGACATGGACACGTTCGCGGAGCTTTTGTCCCGCCCCGTGGCCCAACACATGCAGGATGGCGGAAAGCGGCAGGCTGATGGATTCGAGTTCGCGCTGTTGGTGGTGGAAACGGACCCGACGCCGGACGAGTCGATGGTGAAAACGCTGTTGCGATGGAATCCTCGTTTGCCGTTCATGGGGCGACGCCCCGCTGCGGACGAAAAGCTGGACGAGCAAATAGGCTGGGAGGAGACAGAGCCTCTGGCGCAGAAAATCATGCGGACATTCCCCGCTGGGGCCCTCCCGATGTGGGCGCAAAATGAGGGATGGTCCGCGCAAAACTATTCCTCCATGAACGTCGTGCATGAGGCGATGTCCGGAGGGGAGGAAGAGGCCCTCGAAATTCTGCTGAAGAATGGCGGCACCACGCTCTGCAAGGATGCGGATGGATTGACCGCGCTCGAATACGGCGTGCGCTCCCCCACGGAGACGCGCGTTTTGGCGATCGCGTGCGACGAGGTGGGCGATTTTTCGGACGTTTCGCGCAAAAGGCTCGCGGTGGGCGCTTTCGCCGGAGCGATTGAGAAGTGGGACGCTGAATTGGCCCGCTCCATTTTGGATCGCGGAGGCCGAGGATGGGTCAAAAGCCACTCCGAAGAGATTCCTGATTGGGCTGAAAGCCTGACGCAGCGTTTTATGCGCACGCGCATCGCTCAAGATTGGACCGATATCGACAGCTCCCGCGGCGGCCCGCGCTCGCGCGGAAAGGCCGCCTGGCAATTGCTCCTCAGCGAGAGCCTGTTGCCGGGCTTCACGCCAGAGGATTTATGGGGCAAAGTCGCGCGCAGCGATGACGAGTCCGGGTCCGCGGCTTTGGCCGCATTGGCGGCGCAAGACGCTGGATTCGCGCCCGCGCCGGAAAGCGCGGTGTTCACGACCGCGCTGGCGGAGCGATTGGCGCAATTGCGGGCCGTGTTCGCCGGCTCGGACTTTGAGCCGCATTGGGCTGATTTGTCAGGACAAGCGCGCAGCGCGATTGAGCGCCAAGCCTTGCGCGCGGCGTTGCGGGAGCATGCCGCCGCGGCGCCTGCCAGGGAGGCCTCCGGTGTCGCGGAGGGCCCGCCCGGCGCGAAAGGCCGCCCCGCCTCGCGGTTGTGAGGCAGCCTGTTGCGCCGAGAGTGCTTTTTTGGGACACTGGAAGCCTCTGAAAAACAACGCCGCGCCGGCGCTTCGCGGTGACGCTCGGCCCCATCGCTCGCAAAATGACCTCTACGCCCCTTGTCCAGCAAACGCCGCCTCAGCCGCCGGCTCTGGACGCCAACGCCAATCCATCGTCCATTTTCGCAGCCAACGCATCCGGTCGAGAAGCGGCGCTTGCGATGTTCTCGACGCCGTTTGGCAACTTCCTGCAGACAGAAGACTCCTCGGCGCAAGAAGCGGAATTGTATCGAGTCGTCCGAGGCGTCGCGCAAGACCCCCGGCTCAAAGACGCGATCGCGTGGCTGACGCCGCAAGAGCAAGGAAAAATTTTGGCGTCCGCGGTCAGGCAGTGGGACGAAGAGGTTTTGCGCCAAGCCCTGCAGGCAGGCGTGGACCCCAACGCGCCAATCTCAAAAATGAACTCGACGGCCTTGATGCCCGCCCTGGCCATCAATTTTGAGGCTGCCGTGGATTTGTTGATCGACAAAACGGACGTGAACCGGGTCAACGGCCATGGCGAGAGAGCGCTCGACATCGCGTGCCGCGCGGGCCATCAGAACGAAAATCTGCTGTTGAAGCTGATGCCCGCGGGCGACGGGCCGGTGTCGGGCCCGTGCTTGCCCCTGCTGGTCCGAGCCACGACGTCGGAGAGCGCGTTGCGCGTGCTGTTGCGTCGGTGCGACGTGTTCGCGAACGACCAGGGGGAAACCGCTTTGGGCGCGGCCTTGTCGCGCGAAACGGCCAAGAGCTTTGAGCAAGCGAAGGCGCTTTTGGAAGAAATGGGCAAAAGAGACCTGGAAAAAACGCGCGCGCGCGCGAAAGCCGCGGCTGAGGCCCTGATGGCGACGCTGAACAACGCCGACATTGGAGTTTTCACCCAGGCGCCCATCACGCGGCAACGCATGGCCGATCGGGTCGATTGGTTGGCGAGCGTCGATGTTTTGCCCGTGGACACCGAAGAGTCGTTTTTGAAATTCGCGCTAAAAACCCATTTATCGGCGCCCAAAACGCTGGCCCGGCATGAACAACGCGAATTGAGCGGCTTGATGGCGCGCGGCGGGCCCCCGATCGCGGACGGCGAAAACCAAGAAGCGGCAATCTCCATGGCCGCAAAAAAGGCCGCGTTCCGGCTGTAACTAAAAAGCAGAGCTTTCGATGCCCACATCTCCCCTTGACGCCACAAAATCCACGGACTCAATCAATGCGCCAACGCTCGCCCGCAATGCATTGAACGCCCGAGAATTGGCGCAGAAAATTGAGATATTGGCCGATGACCGCTTGCGTGGCATCGATCCGGAAAGGGCGCAAAAAACACGCGCTTGGCTCACGAGCGTCGCGCGCAAACATTTTTTGAGAGAGGGCGCGGCCGTCGACGTTTCGCCCCATGAGCGCGATTTGCCGGACTGGGCCGCGCCGGCTCTGGCCCAGGGGCAGACGGTGATCCGCGTCTTGTTCACGGAGGAAGAGCAAGAAAGGACGCGCCGCGTGGTCGACTGGCTGCGCGCCGCGCGCGGGCCTTCGCTCAAAAGCGATTGGTCGCGCATGAGCTTCGCGCAAGCCGAGGCCGCGGAGCGCGCTTGGGTCGAATCCAATGCCCGGGCCGCGCAAAAGCGCCTGGCCGAAGAGGCGGACGCCGGAGCCGACGCCGAAGGCACGCGAACGGAATTGGAGCTGGCGGGCGGCTGGCGCTGGGTTTCAGTCTTTGGGGCCAAGGCTCTGGACCGAGAGGGCGCCTTGATGCGCCACTGCGCGGATTCCTACGCTGAAGTCGTGGGCGAGGGCATGGCGCAAATTTACTCTTTGCGCGACCCGAACAACCAACCGCAACTGACAATTGAGGCTTCGGGGGTCCGTTTGGCCCAATTGAAGGCCTTCGCCAATGGCGTGATGAAGCCCGAGCACGCGGAGCGCGCCGGCGCTTTCTTGCGCGCCTTTGACGCCAAAATGAAAGCCGAAGGGAAAGGCCCCGCTCGATTCGAGGGCCTGGATTGGGCCGCGGCGCATTTTTTTCGGGCGGGCGGAGAAACCGCGGAAATTCGGCACGCGAGCGAATTGAGCGCGAAAGAAATTCACGGCGTTCTCCTCGCGCTGAAGGGCGACGCAGCCGAACAAGCCGTGTGGGGGCTTGCGCCCTGGACTCCGCAAGCGCGAGCGCAGCGCGAGGCCGACATCATCGCGGCGGAAACTCGTCTTTTGGACCACTCCGAGGCCGCAAGCTCTTTTTCGCAAGATCCGGCCTCTTTTGACATTCCCAAAGACAGTTTGTCGCATGCCGACGCGGGGGCCTTTTTGCGAGCCGTGGCGTTCGCCCTGGGCCGCGATGGAACGCCGGCGAGCGATGACGACGCGAAAAGCGTGGCGGCCGCGCCAGACAACGAGGGCCGCGCTCGCGCGATGCTGGGCGCTTGGCTCCCCGGAGCCGCTCCTGACTTGAACGAGTGGGAGGAGTGGGAGGGCGTTGACGTCGAGCGCGCGCAGTTGGAGGCGGCATGGATCGAAGGCGCTCTCGCGGGAGGCCGCTCGGGCGCGGTCGAAAAAGAAATCAAATCCCTGCCAGAGCGTTGGGCCGAGCGCCCCGCGGTGGCGTTCGCGGCGCTGGGTTTGGCGTTCAAAACCACTCTGGCCACCCACTCCCCGATGGCGCGCGATTTCTACGACGCAAGCCTCTCGGCCATGGCGCGGGTGCCCGATTCGGACCCTTTGCGCAAGAGCCGAGACGCCAGCCGCGTGTGCCCGATCGCCAACGCGATCCAAAAAGGGAAGTCCGATTGGGCCATGCAGTCCGCCCAAGAAGGAATGGCGTATTTTTCGACGCGCGCTTTGTTGGAGGCGATGAACAAGCGCGCTCCGATCGAATTGGCCGAAAAACTGTGCGAAAACGCGATGGCCAAGCCGAACGCGCCGACAGGCTTTCAAATGGGAAGTTGGGAATACACGGAGCTCACCGACATGATCGATGAGAGCCTGACGGCTGAAAACAAGAATTCGGGCGCCCTAAAGTATTTGACGCCCATTTTCCCGATGCTCGGGCGCGCGTTTTGGACGCAAGCGAAAAATCGGCTGCCGCCCCTGATCCAGCGGGCGCGCGAGGAAGATTTGTCCGTGTTGGCGGCGATCGGAAAATACGCGCCTGGCAGCGTCGCGGCCAGCGTCGCCGCGGGCTTGCGCCCGACAGGCCCAGAAACCGTGGCGCGCTGGCGAGCGGCGCGAAGCGACCCGAAAGAATTCGGCGCCGAAAGCCCGGTTGCGGCGGACAAAGCGCAAGGCGTTGAGCCGAAAACGCCCGGGGCGCTGTCTTCGTGATGGATCGCCTTGTGTTCAGCCCGCTCGGCGGTGGACGCCGGGGATAGTCTGAGCGTTTGGCCTGGCCGGGCGATTGGGGAGTCATGCGTTCAGAGCCGGTGAGCCCGGGGCTTCGTCCGGGCGCCCAAAGCATCAAAGCGCGCGCGGGGGGCGGGGCTTGGTCGTCGTTGCGTTCTCTGAGAGCCGCCCTGCCGCGGATTCGGAAATCCGCAGCGTCTCTTGGATCGCCTCGCGCTCAAGGCGCGCGGTCCACTCCGGAAAACGCTCTGCCGCGAAACCCTGGGTTTGTTGCTGGACATAAATCACGTCGACCCACTGGCGCGGGGAGAGCGCCGCCAAAAAATCCGCGGTTTGCCAATGCCAGCCTTCGCTCGCTTTTTGAAAGGCGGTCAGCCCATCCTCGTCCCAGATGGAGGCGTCGCTAAAGGGCGCGAGAATTCGGACAAGCTCCGTTTCGCCGAGGCCGGCGGCGACGATCAAGGCGGTTTCTCTCAGCCCGTTTTGAGCGTTGGCGTCGGAGCGGGGAAGCAACGCACGGACCGAGTCCAGGCTTCGAGCCCACGCGGCCAAGGTCAAAGCCGTTTCTCCATTCTGGGCGGCGAGCCGCGCGTCGCTGTGGGGCAACAACAAACGCACCGCCTCATGGTTGCCGCTGCCCGCCGCGACCATCAGCGCGGTCTCCTTCGCGCGGCTCAGGGCGCCCGGGTCGGACAAAGGCAAAAGAGCCTCCAAAAACGCGCGGCGAGCCGCAGGAAGCTCAGGGCGGGGAGCGCCGGCCGGCGGCGGTTGGAAAGAAAAAGGGCGAGGCATTTCCTCGGCCACTTCAAGCGGCAACCCCACCGCCAACATCAGCGCATTCAAGCCTTTCTCGTTGACGGCTTTGGCGTCGGAATGCGCAAGCAAGAGCGACGCGCATTCGAATTGCCGGTGAAAAGCGGCGATCATGAGCGCGGTGTCGCCTTCGGCGGTCGCGGCTCGGGGGTCTGACAAGGGCAACAGGCGCTTGACGCACGCGACTCGGCCCCGGCGAGCCGCGCACATCAAGGCGTTCACCCCATCGGCGGTTTGGATGTTCGCGGAGTAGTGAGGAAGGAGCATCTCCACCATGCCCAAGTCCCCGTTGGAGGCCGCGAGCATCAACGGAGTGTGCCCGCGCAGCGGCGCCTTGGGCGGATGAGCCAACAAGGCGGCTTGAAGCGCAAGGCTGTTGCCCGCGGCGGCCCAACCGAGAAGATGGCTGCGCCTTGCGGCCATGGCCTCGCGCGGATCCTGCGCCAACAACAAAACGTCGAGCAGGTCGCGCAATCCCTCGCGCGTCGCGTCTTCGATCCACAAGTCAAGTCTGGACATGGCGGCGGCCGAGTGTTGAGATGCTTCATTGTCTCTCGGAGAGAGCCCGCGAGCAAGGTGTTTTTGTGGAACGGCGCTCTAGCGCGGCGGCGAAAGCGCGCGTTCACGCGAAAAGAAAAAATAGGGCGGCGCGCCTTCCATGCGATAGACTGACAAATCTCACGCGAAACCGCAAATCCAGCATTTTTGCGCATTGCCATGCACTGGCGACCATCGAGAACGAAAATGCCCACAGAGCCCCCTGATTCAACCCGCTCGTTGCCCCCCAAAAAGGCCCCCAAGATTTGGGGCTTGGCGATCGCTTTGGGCGAGAGCCGAATGGACGACGCCTTGAAACTGGCCAGGGGAAAGGGTTGGAGCTGGTGCATGGCGCAGGAAATCCACTGGCATGATTGGTTCTTCGAATTGAACGCTTCCGTCGAATTTGGGAAAACGCACGCCCCGGGTTCTCCAACCGGATTGGATGTGTTGGCGGCGCTGAAAAGCAACGCTCAATTCATGTCGGCGTTGGGCGGGCGGGTTTTGGCGTTGAAGAAGCTGCTTCAACCGCCCTTGGCCATCGCTTGGGAATTGGAGCACGCCGCTTTGGCGCATGTCGCGGGCACTAGAGCCACGGATCAAAAAACCACGAAGAGGGCCTTGGCCCGACTCGCGCGAGAGCGATCGGAGATTGAGGGGGAGGCCATGCAGCGCAGTTTGTGTTTTTGGAGCGACCAGGGCGGGGAAGCCATGGCGTTCGCCTTGGAGCGCGCGTTTGGGAAAAACCTGAGGAGCCCCGCCGCGCAAGCCTCTTCCCTGGCTTTGTGGGCGAGAGTGCCTGAGTGCGAGTTCGTTGAAATCCAAGCCGCCCGCCAAGCGATGGAAAACTGCGAAGCGAGGCTCGCGCTCATGGAGCGGCACGGTTTGGCGAGCGTGGGACAATTTCGCCCGTTTTTGGCCGCTGTGGCCAAAGACCAAAATTGGTTGCCCACCTCGCCCGCGCTCGCGGTCATTCACGCGTTGTGCGCGCGCATGGCGGCCAATCGGGTGGCCTATGGCGATTTGTGGCCAGCGGTGGAGAAAAAATGCGTGGAGCTGGCCGCGCGCTCAACGCTGCCGGCTTTGTGGATGGAGTTCGCGGGGATGGGCCGCGCGCGCCATGAACGCCAAGCGCTGGCGCAAGCGTCCGCCAGGGCCGGCTCAGCAATCGCGGCCGACTCCACGGGCAAAGGGAGGCGCCTGTGACGCGTGAAACCCAGAAAAAGGCCGTTGCCGAACAAGGCGCGGACGCCGCGTTCAAAGAGTTGGCTCGCCTCGGTGGCCGCTTGCGCAATCGAGAAAACGGGGCGCCCTCTCAGGTGTTGGCTCATATCCAAAATTGGCCGACAAATGCCCTTTTTGACCAAAGCAATCACAATGAATTGACGCCTATGTGGCGTGATTGGATTTGGGCGTTGTCTTTGGCGACAAAACGAACAGGGCCTGTGATCGAGTTAATTCAAGAGGCCATCGCGCAAAGCCCGGCGTTTGTCGCCGCATGGGCGAGCGCGCTGCCGTGGACCGGCTTAGGATTGGCGAACCACAGCGATACCTGGGGGATGGACAAGCTCGCGCTGGCGGCGTTGCCCAAACAAACGCAAGACGCCGTTTTGCGGGAGAGCCTGCGACGAGCCGCTCGCGCTTGGGACACGGACACAAACTGGGAGTGCTTCCCTGAATTCGGAGCGCAGTTGAGCGACGCCGAGCGACGCGAAATGGCGTGGAACTGGGCGTGGCTGGACACGCCAGAGGGCGGCCTGCGGTTGGTCGATGAGCGCGAGAGCGCGCAAGAGGCGCTTGATGTCGCGGAAGATGGCCTGGTGGCGCTCGAGCGACTCGAGCGCTGGCTATTGGTCAATCCGAAGGACTATCCGGATCTTTTAGGCGCCGTTTTGGCGAATGAAGGGGATTGGCGAGAAACATGGGGAAATTCCGCGACCAGCGCGCGAAGCGGCGCTCTTCTGGCTCGAATGGCGGAGCGCGCCGCGCGCGATCCGCGTTGCTTGGAGTGGAAAGCCCTCATGGAAAGGCATGCGAAAAAAGCCCTGCATCCAGAATCTTGGGCCATGCCGCTGAAATTTATTCGG
>Ga0209888_1000231_pt1 | contig 34438 bp, 35 predicted proteins | sample OrgsoiDNA_201059_FD_185807 | JGI IMG/M metagenome (GOLD analysis project Ga0209888, IMG submission 185807) | Permafrost soil microbial communities from the Arctic, to analyse light accelerated degradation of dissolved organic matter (DOM) -... | ecosystem: Environmental > Terrestrial > Soil >...
TACATGATGCGCCTGGTGCGCAAAGGGCCGAAAACCAACGAGGGGGCCGAGTCGAACCACGGTGGTCCCGGCCAGCAACGCACACCGGCCCGTCCGCTCTCCGCCGCCGATGATGGCGCCGAAGACGCTCACCACCTGAACAAGGGGAACTGAGTCATGGGTATTGATCTTCCGCTGATCTGGGCCGTGATCATCATCTTCGGCATCATGATGTACGTGGTCATGGATGGGTTCGACCTGGGGATCGGTATTCTCTTCCCCTTTATCAAGGACGACCGTGACCGCGATGTAATGATGAACACCGTCGCGCCGGTCTGGGACGGCAACGAAACCTGGCTGGTGCTCGGTGGCGCGGCGTTGTTCGGCGCGTTTCCGCTGGCCTATTCGGTGGTGCTGTCGGCGCTTTACCTGCCGTTGATCCTGATGCTGATCGGGCTGATCTTTCGCGGCGTGGCATTTGAGTTTCGCTTCAAGGCCAAGGAGCATAAGCGGCATATCTGGGACAAGGCGTTTATCGGTGGCTCACTGACCGCGACCTTTTTCCAGGGCGTGGCGCTGGGGGCTTTCATCGATGGCATACCGGTGGTCAACCGCCAGTTCGCCGGCGGCTCGCTGGACTGGCTGACGCCCTTCACGCTGTTCTGTGGCGTGGCGCTGGTGGTGGCCTATGCCTTGCTCGGTTGCACCTGGCTGATCATGAAGACCGAGGGCAAGTTGCAGGAGCAGATGCACGACCTGGCGCGGCCCCTGGCTTATGTGGTGCTGGCGGTGATCGGGGTGGTCAGTATCTGGACGCCGCTGGCTCACGCGGAGATCGCCGCGCGCTGGTTTACCTTGCCGAACCTGTTCTGGTTCCTGCCGGTGCCGATCCTGGTGCTGGTGACGCTGTACGGTTTGCTCCGGGCGGTGGCGCGCAATGCCCACTACACGCCGTTCCTGCTGACCCTGGCGCTGATTTTCCTTGGGTATAGCGGCTTGGGCATCAGCTTGTGGCCGAATATCGTGCCGCCGTCGATCTCGATCTGGGACGCCGCCGCGCCGCCGCAAAGCCAGGGCTTCATGCTGGTGGGGACGCTGTTCATCATCCCGTTCATCCTGGGCTACACCTTCTGGAGCTATTACGTGTTCCGCGGCAAGGTGACCCACGAAGACGGTTATCACTAGGGCGCTTGAAAGACGAGGAGTGGGGTCATGGCAGGCAAACCTTCTTTGCAGGAGATCGAAGCGGCTGAGAAAAAGCCGCTCTGGCAACGTATTGGCTGGCTGGTGATTATCTGGACGGGGAGCGTGCTTTCGCTCTTCGTGGTTGCCAGCCTGATGCGGCTGTTTATGAAGGCGGCAGGGATGACCACTCACTAGCTGATCTTTGTGGCGGAGCTGAGGGCCTATTCGCGGCGGTGCGGCGATCCGACAAGCCCTGCTCCTACAGGTTTGTGTCATGCGCAAGATTTGCGTTCGACGCGAAACTGTAGGAGCAGGGCTTGCCCGCGAAGCTTTTGACGGTCTATCGCGGTTACTTGCGCGCCTTGAGAATCACGAACTTGGGCGTCGCCGCCACTTGTTCGACACCTCGGAACAACCGCGCCAGCTTGCTGTGATAGCCCAGGTGACGGTTGCCGACGATATACAGCGCGCCGCCCACCACCAGGGCTTCACGGGCCTGCTGGAACATCCGCCAGGCGAGGAAGTCGCCGACTACCTGTTGCTGGTGGAAGGGCGGGTTGCACAACACCACGTCCAGCGATTGCGGCGCTTGCCCGGCCAGGCCGTCGCCAGCCCGTATCACGGCTTCGCGCTCGCCCAACGTTGCCTGCCAGTTTTCCCGCGCCGACTGCACGGCCATGAACGACTCGTCCACCAGCGTGTACTGGGCCTGGGGGTTTTTCAGGGCGCTGGCGATCGCCAATACCCCGTTGCCGCAGCCCAGGTCCGCGACCCGGGCGCTACCCAGATTGCCCGGCAGATGGGGCAGGAAGGCCCGGGTGCCGATGTCCAGGCCTTCGCGGCAGAACACATTGGCGTGGTTGAGCAGCTCGATGGCCGGTTCGTCGAGTCGGTAGCGCGTCGGGTAGGGCGATACGGCCTGCTCCCGGGCCTCGGGCGTGGCGATCAGCAAGCGGGCCTTCTTCACCGCGAGGGACGCCTGCACCGGGCCGATATAACGCTCCAGCAGATCGCCGGCGGCCCGGGGCAGGTGCTTGATCATGGCGCCGGCGATCACCTGGGCGCCCGGGGCCAGTTGGCCTTGCAGGCGAATCAACTGTTCTTCCAGCAGCGCAAGGGTCTTCGGCACCCGGATCAATACCCGGTCGAAGGGGCCGGCCCAGGTCTCGCTGGCGGGGATATGCGGCACCGCGTCGAAGGCCTGGCCGTTACGTACCAGGTTCTTCTCCAGCGCCAGGGCGCCGAGGAACGAGTCACCGCTGCTGGTCACCCGCACCTGTCCGGCCAGGCTGCCGGCCAGGGCGCCGAAGCTGTCGTTGAGCACCAGCACCCGGGTCTCGGTCGACACGCCCTGTTCGGCCAGGTGCGCGAGCAGGTACTCATCCGCGGCATCGAAGGCTTGCAGGGGCTCGTTCTGTTGTTCGGGCTGGCGGATCAGGTCGAGTCGGGCAAACGGGCTTTCTAGCAGGGGCATGGAGGGCTCTGGAGCGTCGATGTTGCCTCGTCACAGGTTGGGACAGGACAAGCGGGAATAGAGGATCGAGGGATTTTACGTGGGTTTAGCGCGGATTGCCTGTTTCTTCTGAGGGCAGGTCCTTCTGCCGGGTCGCTCCGTGCTCGTTCAGAAAAGCAGCCCTGATTTGGCGGCACACAAGACGGCGGAAGCTTTGTTGTTGACCCCGAACTTCCTCATGATGGTGCTCATGTGAAAGCCCACGGTGCGCGTGGTCAGGTGGAGAATGTCGGCAATCTCGGAGGCTGTCTTGCCTTCCGCGGTCCACTTCATGATCTCGGCTTCGCGCGGCGACAACGGGTAGCTGTTGTCCGACCGTGGGGTCGGCAGCAGCTTGTCTGCCAGCGCTGAATGCAGCCAGTTGCACAGCCAGAGCACTTGCCCTGCCTTGCTGTAGAACTCATCGGTGGTAATCGGGACCGAATTGCGCGCCAGACTCAAGGTACTGACGATGCCGCGAACGTCATGGACGGACTGTGAGCATCCTTGTCTCAACCCATGCTCTTGCATGTCTCTCCATAATGTCGGAGTGGATTGAAAGACCTCCGGGGACCAGAGGATCGGGAATACCGAACGATGACAATGGAAAACCAAGGGGTCGATCGTATGGTAGTTGTTACGTTGGTAGCATCTGTTCCATTCGTTTGGGTAGTTATTGAAGTCTGTGCTGTTTGTTTGATGGCTTCCCAGTAAGGTGGTGATTCTGAATGATGCGTAGGTGAAACCTATTTGCACGGCCAGATTGAAAACTGCGTTGAAGATTGCTTGTTCTTCTTTTTCACTCATGAGCTGATGCAGTTGATTGTCCTGCCAGTTCTCCATTGAGGTGCCCTTCCGTGATTGCGTGTAACGGTCGAAGGTGACGGGAATAGTGTAGGAAAGATCCGTATTGGGAGCCGATGTTTTTTGCCCCTCGGATGATATTTTTATCGACTTTAAAAAAATGCGGTTATCGCGCGTCGTACGCTAATTGAGGGCGGTTTGCTATCATTTCGAATTGTACCCTTGCTGAGCGTGTGAGTGTGAACGTGGTCTTTGCGGGTATTACAAGAGTTTCTATTTGTGAATGTTTATTAAGTACGTGTCAAAGTGCTATATGTAAGTTGCTGTTTTTAGTTGTGTGTGTACGTGGGTTGTTAGTGTGTATAAGTTTTTAAAAAACCTATACCAACACAAAGTACCGGTGTTTCTCCCGTGGCCTTTGCGCGACACTGGCGTTCACTGCCTTACGGAGAACGCCATGACTGCCAGCGCCGAGAAGTTCACCCGCCAGGTCTTGCTCGATGTCCAACCCTTGACGCCCAACCTGTTCACCCTGCGTGCCAGTCGTGATGTCGGCTTTCGTTTTCGGGCCGGTCAGTTTGCCCGCCTTGGGGTGAGCAAAGCCGACGGCAGCGTCGTGTGGCGGGCTTATTCGATGGTGTCCTCGCCCCATGACGAGTTCCTCGAATTCTTTTCCATCGTCGTGCCCGAGGGCGAATTTACCAGCGAACTGAGTCGTCTGCGCGAGGGCGACAGCTTGCTGGTCGACAAACAGGCGTTCGGCTACCTGACCCTGGACCGTTTCGTCGACGGGCGTGACCTCTGGTTGCTGGCCACCGGCACCGGAATCGCGCCGTTCCTGTCGATCCTGCAGGACTTCGAGGCCTGGGAGCGCTTCGAGCGGATTATCCTGGTCTACAGTGCCCGCGAGGCGGCGGAGCTGGCTTATCAGGAGCTGATCGCCGGCTTGGCCGGGCGCGATTACCTGGCCGAGCACGGTCACAAGCTGCAGTTCATTGCCACGGTGACCCGCGAGCAATGTCCGGGCCTGTTGAACGGACGCATCACTCACTTGATCGAGAGCGGCGAGCTTGAACGGGTGGCGGGCGTGGCACTGTCACCCGAGCATTCCCGGGTGATGTTGTGCGGCAATCCACAGATGATCGATGACACCCGGGCGCTGCTCAAGCAACGGGGCTTGCAGCTCAGTCTGAGCCGGCGCCCCGGGCAGGTGGCGGTGGAGAACTATTGGTAGGGCAACACCGCGTTTTGGCGGTCAGGGCTTATTGGCCTGGGCCTTGAGCAGGTCGCGGATCTCGCCCAGCAGTTCCTCTTCCTTGGTCGGGACCGGCGGCACGGTCGGGGCGACCGCCTCTTCGCGCTTGAGCCGGTTGATGGCCTTGACCCCCATGAAAATGGCGAAGGCGACGATGATGAAGTCGATGCAGCTCTGAATGAATTTGCCATAGGCCAGGACCACGGCCGGCACATTGCCGTCGGCGGCTTTCAAGGTAATGGCCAGGGCACTGAAGTCGACCCCGCCGATGAGCAGCCCGATCGGTGGCATCACCACGTCGCCGACAAACGACGAAACGATCTTGCCGAAGGCCGCACCGATGATGATACCGACGGCCATGTCGACCACATTGCCCTTGACCGCGAAGGCCTTGAACTCACTGAGCACGCTCATAGGTTATTCCTTGTTACAGATGAGTGGAGTCAGCGCAGTGTAATGGAGCCGCGTGGATCTTGCAGGATGCGCGGGGCCGGCTGCGCTTGCTCTAATCGACCGGCCTCCCGGGAAAAAGTTTGCAAAGTGCCAGCAATCGCGCGAAATACGCGCCTTGGCGGTGGATGGCCCGTCTATTTTCTCAATCGACCTCTTCAGGCTTTTCTATTTAGAAATCCGAGCCTCAGTCACTAGCCTCTGGTCAGCGCATCAGGATGCGCTCTACAAAAACCAGAGGAGTCCGACATGAACATTATTCCAGCCCTTGGAAGCGTTTCTTCAAGGCGCGTGCTGTGCGTCTTGAGCGCCAGCCTGCTATCCCTGTCCGTCCAGGCCGCGACCCTGACCCGTGACAACGGTGCCGCGGTCGGCGATAACCAGAATTCGCAGACCGCCGGCGCCGCCGGGCCGGTGTTGCTGCAGGACGTGCAACTGATCCAGAAACTCCAGCGTTTCGACCGTGAGCGTATTCCGGAGCGCGTCGTGCATGCGCGGGGCACCGGTGCCCACGGCACCTTTACCGTCACCGATGACCTGAGCGACCTGACCAAGGCCAAGGTCTTTGCCGCCGGCAGTGCCACGCCGGTATTCGTGCGTTTCTCCGCGGTGGTGCACGGTAACCATTCGCCGGAAACCCTGCGCGACCCGCGCGGCTTTGCCACCAAGTTCTATACCAGCGAAGGCAACTGGGACCTGGTGGGCAATAACTTCCCGACGTTCTTTATTCGTGATGCCATCAAGTTCCCGGACATGGTGCATGCTTTCAAGCCCGATCCGCGGACCAATCTCGATGACGACTCGCGGCGCTTCGACTTTTTCTCCCATGTCCCTGAAGCCACTCGCACTCTGACCGAGCTGTATTCGGACTCCGGCACGCCGGCCAGTTACCGGGAGATGGATGGCAACGGTGTGCACGCCTACAAGTTGATCAATGCCAAGGGCGAAGTGCATTACGTCAAGTTCCATTGGAAGAGCCTGCAAGGGCTTCGAAACTTGGATCCAAAATCGGTCGTTGAAGTGCAGGGCAAGGATTACAGCCATATGACCCACGATCTGGTGGCGCATATCAACAAGGGTGAGTTTCCGAAGTGGGATCTTTATGTCCAGGTCCTGACGCCAGAGGATCTGGGAAAGTTCGACTTCGATCCGCTGGATGCCACCAAGATCTGGCCGGGGGTGCCTGAGCGCAAGGTCGGGCAGATGGTGCTGGATCGCAACCCGGCGAATGTCTTCCAGGAAACCGAGCAGGTGGCCATGGCCCCGGCCAACCTGGTGCCGGGCATCGAGCCGTCCGAGGATCGGCTGTTGCAGGGCCGGGTCTTCTCCTATGCCGATACGCAGATGTATCGCCTGGGGCCGAACGCCCTGCAGTTGCCGATCAACGCACCGAAAGTCGCGGTCAACAACGGCAACCAGGATGGGGCGATGAACAGCGGTCACAGCAGCACCGGGGTGAATTATCAGCCGAGCCGGTTGTTACCTCGCGAGGAACCGCAGGCGGCCCGCTACAGCCAGTTGGCCCTGGCGGGCAGCACTCAGCAGGCGAAGATCCAGCGCGAGCAGAACTTCAAGCAGGCCGGTGACCTGTACCGTTCCTACAGCAAGAAGGAAAAGCAGGACCTGATCGAGAACTTCGGTGGTTCCCTGGCGGACACCGACGACGAGAGCAAGCACATCATGCTGTCGTTTCTCTACAAGGCCGACCCGGAGTATGGCGCGGGGGTGACCAAGGTGGCCAAGGGTGACCTGGCGAGGGTCAAGGCGTTGGCAGCGAAGCTGTCGGATTGATGCCTGTCACTCAAGCCTGACCTGATCTTGAAAACACCACGGAACCTTTAGGAGCAGGGCTTGCCCGCGAAGAGGCCCGGAAGTCTTGCACAGCCCATGCGGACACCTTCGCTGGCAAGCCAGGCTCCTACAGGGGACCGTGTCGAGCCGTCATTGCAGCGGCGCGAACGCTGTAGGAGCATCACGATGCGTATTTATGTTTTCCTGCTTTTACTGGCCTGTTCCTTAGGCGCATCAGCCCAGGAACCGCCTATTCCCACCGACCCGGCCGCGCTCAAGGCGCAGCTCAAGGATTACTATTTCGATGCCGCCCGCCGTGGCGATATTGACATGCTCAACACCTTCATCGACGCTGGCTACAGCCTCGATACCCAGGACGACCAGGGTTACACCGCGCTGATCCTGGCGGCCTATCACGGCCAGGGCCCGGCGGTCGAACGCCTGCTCGCCGCCGGCGCCAATGCCTGTGTCCAGGACAAACGCGGCAACACCGCGTTGATGGGCGCAATCTTCAAGGGCGAGGTGAGCATCGCCCGGCGCCTGCTTGCCACCGACTGCAACCCGGACCAACGCAACGGCGCCGGCCAGACGGCGGCCATGTACGCCGGATTGTTCAAGCGCACCGGGCTGCTCGATGCCCTGGCGGCCAAAGGCGCCAACCTCGACGCCGAAGATCCGCTGGGCAATAGCGCGGCGCGTCTGGCGGACGGTGAAATCCGCACACCGGCGTCGCGCTGATCGCCGCCAGCTGAGCTATCATCGCGGTTTTGCGTGGGGGTTCAGATGGCCAAGGCCAAGCGCATGTACGGCTGCACCGAGTGCGGCGCGACCTTTCCCAAGTGGGCCGGCCAGTGCGGCGAATGCGGGGCCTGGAACACCCTGACCGAGACGATGGTGGAAAGCGGCGGCGCCGCGCCACCCAGCGGTCGCACCGGCTGGGCCGGGCAACAGGCGCAGATCAAGACCCTGGCCGAAGTCAGCGTCGAGGAAATCCCGCGTTTTTCCACGGCGTCCGGGGAACTTGACCGAGTGCTCGGCGGCGGCCTGGTGGACGGCTCGGTGGTGCTGATCGGCGGTGACCCGGGCATCGGCAAGTCGACCATTCTGCTGCAGACCCTGTGCAATCTCGCCACGCGCATGCCGGCGTTGTATGTCACCGGCGAAGAGTCGCAACAACAGGTCGCCATGCGCGCCCGGCGCCTGGGCCTGCCCCAGGACCAGCTGCGGGTGATGACCGAGACTTGCATCGAAACCATCATTGCCACCGCCCGGGTGGAAAAACCCAAGGTCATGGTGATCGACTCGATCCAGACCATTTTCACCGAGCAACTGCAATCGGCACCGGGCGGCGTGTCCCAGGTCCGCGAGAGCGCGGCGTTGCTGGTGCGTTATGCGAAGCAGAGCGGCACGGCGATCTTCCTGGTCGGCCACGTGACCAAGGAAGGCGCCTTGGCCGGGCCGCGGGTGCTCGAACACATGGTCGACACCGTGCTGTATTTCGAGGGCGAGTCCGATGGCCGCCTGCGCCTGCTGCGCGCGGTGAAGAACCGTTTTGGTGCGATCAATGAGCTGGGCGTGTTCGGCATGACCGACCGCGGGCTGAAGGAAGTCTCCAACCCCTCGGCGATTTTCCTTACCCGGGCCCAGGAAGAAGTGCCGGGCAGCGTGGTCATGGCCACCTGGGAAGGCACCCGGCCGATGCTGGTGGAAGTGCAGGCCCTGGTGGATGACAGTCACCTGGCCAACCCACGCCGGGTCACCCTCGGGCTGGACCCGAATCGCCTGGCGATGCTGCTGGCGGTCCTGCACCGCCATGGCGGGATTCCGACCCACGACCAGGATGTGTTCCTCAACGTCGTCGGCGGGGTCAAGGTTCTGGAGACCGCCTCGGACCTGGCGTTGTTGGCGGCGATCATGTCCAGCCTGCGCAACCGGCCGTTGCCCCACGACCTGCTGGTGTTCGGTGAGGTCGGCCTATCTGGTGAAGTACGGCCGGTGCCCAGCGGTCAGGAGCGTCTTAAAGAGGCGGCCAAGCATGGTTTCAAACGGGCCATCGTGCCCAAGGGCAATGCGCCGAAAGAAGCGCCGCCGGGGCTGGTGATCATCGCGGTGACGCGGTTGGAGCAGGCCCTGGATGCGTTGTTCGAATAGTGAAGGCTTCACCCATCAATCCACTTGTATGAAGGGAGTCAAAGGATGAAAGGTTTCAACTCGGTCGTGCTGGGGTTGGGATTGGCCGTGTGGTGCGGCTTGGCGGGGGCGGCGGCACAGGTGCCCGCCGGTTATCGCGTGGCCCAGCAACTGCCGATCGATAACGGGCAGGTGTTGGAGATACTGGAAGACGCGCGGATTACTCCTGACCTGCATCGGGCCCTGTGGGGCAACGGTACGGAACCGGAAAGTATCGAGGACCAGGTGCTCGCCGCGGATGTCGAGCACACGCCGTTCGTCGACGCTCAGGTGCGCTTGCTGGCGGCCTCCGGTGAGGCGCTGGAAAACAAAAGCCTGGGTTATCCGCTGGCCACGGTTGAGAACGCACCCCTGACGGGCCTGCCGGCCCCGGCGTTTTTCCTGACCATCGATGAAACCGCGCCTATGGGCACGTACAGCGGTCCGGCCACCCAAGTACTGATGCCGTCGACGGGCAAACTCAATGCCACGGTCTATCGGACGGCGGAGGGCAAGAGCGAGGCGCTGTTCCTGGCCCAGACCGGCAAGGCGGCCTGGCAGGTCGGCGCACCGACGGCAGACGGTGTGGCGCAGATCCAGCAGGTTTCCTCGTCGCCGGCGAGCGAGGATGAAGAGTTCGTCACCACCTACCGGACTTACCGTTTCAAGAACGGCGCCTGGCAATTGTCGTCGCGGCAAGAGGCGGGGTATTGGGACACCGAGAGCGATTTTCCGCAGCGCTCGGCGTTTCCCTGATTGGCCAGCGCGGGTTTGCCAGTGAGTGCGAGGGTGTCTTCACCGTCGCATCGCCGGCAAGCCGGCTCCCGCCGGTTTTGTGGGGCTTTGTCTACAGTTCGATCAGCGCGCCCAGTTCCCGTTCGAGCTCCGCGGCGTCGGCGAGGTTGAGTTCGATCAGGCGGCGCAGGTGCTGGATCGATTCCAGGCCGATATGCAGGCATTTGAAGCCCAGTTGATCGGCTTCCTTGTGCACCAGTTGGGCATCCATCTCCACATGGACGTTTTCCGCCAGGCGGATGTCCACGAGGAAGATGCCTTCGTTGCTGTCGTGCCAGCCACCAGGGCGATGAATCAGCAAGCCTTTGAGTGACAGATCCACGAGCTCTGCCGACCAGACCGTCGCGCCCTGGCTGAGGGTGGTGACGGCATCGAAGGCAATGCGTTTGAAGCGGCGGCGATTGGAATGTTGGTCACTCATGGTGTGGCCCCTTTGCAGATTCCCTGACTATAGCCTTCACTGTCTGCCGGAGCGAGCCTGCTTGCGACGGATAGCCGGATACCGCGCTGTTTCTGTGGCTCCGGGTTATCGTCGACGCCCCTCGCCAGCCACCTGGCGTCGACCGCCACGCCTCAAGGCAACGGCAATAAAAAGCCGTTCCCGACCACTGCCGGGTATGGCCTTTGGCCCTGTTGGCGCTAAACTCAAGGTAGCTGTCTTTCTTGTCCTCTCTGGCTGGAATATAAAAATGAAAAATAATAATAGCCCGCTACGCCACCTACCCTGGCTGCTGCTGGCAATCGTTGGAGCCTGCGCCCTGGGCGTAGTGGCCTTGCGCCGCGGCGAGGCGATCAACGCCTTGTGGATCGTGGTCGCCGCTGTGGCGATCTATCTGGTTGCCTATCGTTACTACAGTTTGTTCATCGCCAATAACGTTATGCAACTCGATGCCAATCGGGCCACGCCGGCGGTGCTCAACAACGACGGTCTGGACTATGTACCGACCAACAAACACATTCTTTTCGGTCACCACTTCGCGGCCATCGCCGGCGCGGGGCCGTTGGTCGGCCCGGTATTGGCGGCACAGATGGGCTACCTGCCCGGCACGCTGTGGCTGATCGCCGGCGTGGTGCTGGCCGGTGCGGTGCAGGACTTTATCGTCCTGTTCCTCTCCACCCGCCGCAACGGCCGTTCCCTGGGGGATATGGTCCGTGAGGAAATGGGCCGCGTGCCGGGGACCATCGCCCTGTTCGGCTGCTTTCTGATCATGATCATCATCCTCGCGGTGCTGGCGTTGATCGTGGTCAAGGCCCTGGCCGAGAGCCCATGGGGCATCTTCACGGTGATGGCGACCATCCCGATCGCGATGTTCATGGGCATCTACATGCGCTACATCCGCCCGGGCCGCATTGGTGAAATCTCCGTTGTCGGCGTGCTCCTGTTGCTTGGCTCGATCTGGCTCGGCGGGCAGATCGCCGCCGATCCGGTCTGGGCCAAGGCCTTCAGCTTCACCGGCGTGCAGATCACCTGGATGTTGGTCGGTTACGGTTTTGTGGCGGCGGTGTTGCCGGTCTGGCTGATCCTGGCGCCGCGGGACTACCTGTCGACCTTCCTCAAGATCGGCACCATCATCGCCCTGGCGATCGGCATCCTGATCACCATGCCCGTGCTGAAAATGCCGGCGCTGACCCAGTTCGTCGACGGTACGGGCCCGGTCTGGAAAGGCGGGTTGTTCCCGTTCCTGTTTATCACCATCGCTTGCGGTGCGGTCTCCGGCTTCCATGCGCTGATTGCCTCGGGGACCACACCCAAGCTGCTGGACAAGGAAACCAACGCCCGTTACATCGGTTACGGCGGCATGCTGATGGAGTCCTTTGTCGCCATCATGGCGATGGTCGCCGCTTCGGTGATCGAACCGGGCGTGTACTTCGCCATGAACAGCCCTGCGGCGGCGGTCGGCAGTGATGTGGTGACGGTGGCACAGACTGTCAGCAGTTGGGGCTTTGCGATCACCCCTGACGCCCTGCTGGCCGTGGCCAAGGACATCGGTGAAACCACCGTGCTGTCCCGTGCCGGCGGTGCGCCGACCCTGGCGGTCGGTATCGCGCAGATCCTCCACCATGTCCTCCCCGGTGAGAACAGCATGGCGTTCTGGTACCACTTCGCGATCCTGTTCGAGGCGCTGTTTATCCTGACAGCGGTGGATGCCGGGACCCGTGCCGGACGTTTCATGCTGCAGGACTTGCTCGGCTCCTTCGTCCCGGCGCTCAAGCGCACCGAGTCGTGGACCGCCAACCTGATCGCCACCGCCGGTTGCGTGGCCATGTGGGGTTACCTGCTGTACCAGGGCGTGATCGACCCGCTGGGGGGCATCAACACCTTGTGGCCGCTGTTCGGCATCTCCAACCAGATGCTGGCCGGTATCGCGCTGATGCTCGGCACCGTCGTGCTGATCAAGATGAAACGCCAGCGCTATATCTGGGTCACCTTGCTGCCCGCTGCCTGGCTGCTGATTTGCACCACCACCGCCGGCTTTATCAAGCTGTTCGACGCCAACCCGGCTATCGGTTTCCTTTCCCTGGCGAAGAAATACAGCGTAGCGTTGGAGGCAGGGCAGGTGATCGCCCCGGCCAAGGACATCAATCAGATGCAGCACGTGATCTTCAATGCCTATACCAATGCGGCGTTGACGGCACTCTTCCTGTTTGTGGTATTCAGTGTGCTGTTCTATGCCATCAAGGTCGGTGTCGCGGCCTGGGGTAACAAGGAACGCACGGACAAAGAAACCCCGTTCCAGGCCGTGCCTGAAGCGTAAAAGAGGAATACCGCCATGTTCAACGACCTGAGTCGCCTCGGTAAATACCTCGGTCAGGCCGCGCGCCTGATGGTCGGCATGCCCGACTACGACACCTATGTCGAGCATATGCAGAACAAGCATCCGGACAAGCCGGTCATGACGTATGAGGCGTTCTTCCGGGAACGCCAGGAAGCCCGTTATGGCGGCAAGGGCGGGCCGAAGTGCTGTTGACCCGAGACGCGTTCGATTGAGCGCGTCCTGTGTCATTCACGGCTGAACACCGTCACTGTGGGAGCCCGGCTTGCCGGGCTCCCACAGTTTTTTAGCGTATGGGAGATTTCTGTTTGTCAGTTCCTATTCCTGTGACCGTCCTGAGCGGTTTCCTCGGCGCCGGCAAGACCACCTTGCTGCGCCATCTGCTCAAAGCCGAGCACGGCCTGAAAATCGCCGTGATCGAGAACGAATTCAGCGACGCCGGCATTGACACCCAACTGCTGGGTGCCGAGCCGGTGCAGGTGATGACGCTGTCCAACGGCTGCGTCTGCTGCACCATTCACACGGATCTGACCAAGGCCCTGTATCTGTTGCTGGAGCGCCTGGACAGCGGTGAGATCGCCTTCGACCGATTGGTGATCGAGTGCACCGGCCTGGCCGACCCGGCCCCGGTGGCGCAGACCTTTTTTATCGACGAGGAACTGCGTGAGCGTTATTTGCTCGACGGCATTATCACCCTGGTGGACGCGGCCCATGCCGAGCACCACCTGACCCAGGCCATCGCCCAGGCGCAGATCGGTTTTGCCGACCGGCTGCTGGTGAGCAAGCGCGATCTGGTGGATGAGGCGAGTTTTACGGCCTTGAGCGAGCGGCTGACGCGAATCAATCGCCGGGCACCGATCCGTATTGTCGAGCACGGCCATATCGATCTGGCGGAACTGCTCGATGTGCGCGGTTTCAACCTCAATGCCGATCTGGGTGGCGGCTTGAGTTTGCGTCCGGTCAGCAAGGCCGCGTCCATCGACCGTATTTCCAGCCTGGTGCTGCGTACCGACCAGCCGTTGGATATCGACAAGCTCAGCGAGTTCATGAACGAACTACTGGAAGATCACGGCAAACAGCTGCTGCGCTACAAGGGCGTGCTGAATATCGCCGGGGAACCGCGTCGCATGGTGTTCCAGGGTGTGCTCAAACTCTACGGTTTCGACTGGGACACCGAGTGGGAAGAGGGCGCGGTGCGGGAGAGCGTAATCGTGTTTATTGCCGATGACCTGCCGGAAGAGAAGATTCGCGAAGGGTTTGCCAAGGTGGCGGCGGCCTGAGGCGAGCCTTGCCGTGAGTGGTCTCGCCCGGGAAGATTTTCGCGGACTCAGGACCACTGCAATACGGCAAGCCGATCCAGATACTCCCTCAACCACTCGATACCCACCCCTGCATCACCGTTCTCCACGGCATTGGCGATAGCCTCACGCACTCGCCAATCGCCGATTCGCGCCGGGTGTTGCGCCAGGGCCAATCCGGTCAATGGCACCAGCCCGCCGAGAAAATGCGCCAGGGGGGCGTTGCCGGCCAGCCTGGCCAACTCCAGATGAAATTCGCCGCCGAGCCTGGTCGCCGTGCTCTGCCGGCCGGCTTCGGCATTCTGGCGTTCACGCACGACCAGCGTGCGCAGCGGCGCGAACGTCAATCCGGCGGCCCCGGCACAAGCCAGTTCGATGACGCGGGTCTCCGCCAACTGCCGCGCTTGCAGGGTCTGGCGGATCTGTTCGGCATCCGGTTCGGCGACCCGGGCCCGTTGGTTGGGGCGGGTGAGAATGACCTGTTGCCGCGCCAGGCGGCTCATGACCCGGCGCACCTGGCTGCGACCCGCGCCGTAGGCGCGTATCAAGGCCTCTTCACTCAACCCCTCGGCAAACTGGTGGTCGAGGATGTCTTCGAACACCTGGGCGTAGAGCGTCTCGGCGCAGAAAGCCGGGCCCTGTGGCGGTACCAGGGCACGCCGGGCGGTGAAGGGCAGGGATGTCGCAACGCTGTTCATATCCGGTCTCCCCTTGGCGGGTGGGTTATTGCTCGGTACTGCCCAGATGGTCGTCCGGGATGGTGAGTTCGATGCCCATGCGCCGGCCCTCCTGGAGGATATGGCGACGCATTTCCGCGCTGGCCAGCGCGCTGTTCTTGTTGCGGATGGCGCGTACCACGGCTTCGTTTTCCAACAGGCGTTCGGCCAGGTGCTCCGGCGAGTTGCGCAGGACCTCGGCGCTCTGCTTGAGGGCGTTGCTGGTCTGCTGCACCACGTTCTGGAAGATCGGGTTGGAGGTCAGGGCGAACAGTTCTTCATGGAAGGCGATGTAGGCGTTCATCCCGGCTTCGCTGTCGTTGGCCTCCAGGGCTTCGCGCATGTCCATCAGGGTCAGGCGCAACTGGCCGACCTCCTTGCTGCTGATGGATTGCGCCACCAGCCCGACGATAAACGGCTCCAGGGTGTAGCGCAGTTGCAGCACATCTTCGAGGCTGGCGTCGGCCACGCCGCTGTGGGCGGCCGAGGTTTCGCTGGGGGCGGAGTCGAGCACCACCACCCCTTTGCCCGGCATCGAGCGCACCAGGCCGAGGGTTTCCAGCACGGTCACGGCTTCACGCAGGCTCGGGCGACTGATGCCCAGCTGTTCGGCCAGTTCACGCTGGCCCGGCAGCATCTCACCGCGGCGCCACTGGCCCCGGGCCAGGGCCGCCCGGAGTTTTTCTACCACTGAATTGACGACGGTTGACGAGGTAATCACGATTCACTCCAGATAAAACGCTGAGGCCACGACCCGGGGCCCGCGCGTGTTTCGCGGGCCTGGGGCCAGTACCGGCGCCCGTTCCCGGGCGCCTGGCATCAAAACTCCTGCTGATGAGCCGGTGCTGCCGGCTTTCTCGGCGTAAAGGCATAACCTTGCTGGCCATCGAGGACCTTGTGGGCCCGTTGCACATCAATGTCCTTTTCCCAACGGGCGATGGCCACGGTCGCTACGCAGTTGCCGACCAGGTTGGTCATGGCCCGGCCGATGCCCATGAACCAGTCGACCGCCAGCACCAACACCAGCCCGACCACCGGGATCGCCGGGATGGCCGTCAGGGTGGCGGCGAGGATCACCAGGGCCGAGCCGGGAATACCGTGGGCGCCCTTGGAGGTGATCAGCGACACCAGCAGGATGGTCAGCAGGTCGGTCAGCGCCAGTGGGGTGCCGGTGGCATTGGCGATAAAGACGATGGCCAGGGTCAGGTAGATCGAGAAACCGTCCAGGTTGAACGAGTACCCGGTCGGAATCACCAGGCCTACCGTCGAACTGCCTATCCCCAGGTGTTCGAGTTTGCGCATGACTTGCGGCAACACCGCATCCGAGGAGGCGGTGCCCATCACGATCAGCAGTTCTTCGCGCAGGTACTTGAGGAAGGGCAGGATCCGCAGGCCGGACAGGCGCATCACCAGGCCGAGGATCACCAGCACGAAGGTCAGGCAGGTCACGTAGAACAACACCACCAGGCTGCCCAGCTGGCGCAGCGAGTCCAGGCCGTAGGTGCTGGTGGTGAAGGCGATGGCGCCGAACACCCCGATCGGCGCCAGGCGCACGATCATGCCCATGATGCGGAAGATCACGTGGCTGAGTTCATTGATCAGGCGGGAGATGCCCGACGCCGACTCGCCCACCAGGTTCAGGGCGCTGCCGAACAGCACAGAGAACAGCAGGACCTGGAGAATGTTGTTGTCGGCAAAGGCGCCGATCACCGAGTTGGGGATCAGGTCCATCAGGAACTGGGTGGTTCCGCGCAGATGCTGGCCACGGTCGGCGAGGTCGCCCAGGGCCACCTTGGACAGCTGCTCCAGATGAATATTGGCGCCACTGCCGATGCCGGTGGAATAGGCCAGGATCAGCCCGATCAGCAGGGCGATGGTGGTCAGGACTTCGAAGTAGATCACCGATTTGAGGCCGATCCGCCCGACCTTCTTCAGGTCGCCGGCACCGGAGATGCCGCTGACCACCACGCAGAAGACAATCAGTCCGATCAGCATCTTGATCAGCTTGATAAAGCCGTCGCCGAAGGGCTTGAGCTGGACGGAAAATTCGGGAAGGGCGAGTCCGCAGATGATGCCGAGCACCAGTCCAAGGACAACCTGAAGGAAAATCGAACGCGAGCACCATCTGAGCATGGGGAGGATCCTGGTCGGCGTTCCGTGATCCGGGCCTGTGGCCGCAGCTTCGGAACTTAATTGTTGTGGTCTTACCGGTATGTCCAGTGCGAGGCCAGTCTACGCCCGGTTTTTCCGGGATCACAAGTGGTTTTCGCGAAATTGGTTGGACCGGTCTGACCAGTTGAGCAGCTTCGGCGACCGTGAAGGCTTTGGCTCAAGGTTTGCGGCGAATTTTCTCCAGACGAAAAAAGCCCGGTCATGGCTGACTGGGCTCTTGGGGGCAGCAGGTCTTCGGTTCTAGAAGCAGCGAACGGTCTCAGCCTGGAGATGCTTGCGGGCCATTTTTACTTCCGCGCCTTGCGCGGTGGTCGCGAGCATTCTTTCGTAGGCGACTTCGACGCCTTGCGGGGCTTGGGGTGAAGGCGTGAGTGCAAAGCAGTTGTACTCGTTATCCGTGGTGGTGTCTGCGTGTACGGCCGTGGTGAACGCGATGCTGAATACGGCCAGTGCCGCGCCTCGGATAATGGGTTTTATCATGGCTGAAACCTCGTTTTGAATGAGGTATCAGCATGTCCTTTGCGCATCGCCAGACGTATTGGCGAAAGTCGTCACTGACCGACAGGCGTTTCTGTCTTTGTGTCTGAAAGCGGATGGCAGGTGTAAAGGCTTTGCTTTTACAGGCGACAAAAACACCAATGCCCCGACAAGTCGGGGCATTGGTTTCAGCGTACCGGCTTCAGCGTGTTTGCGTCGGCCTGGTCCGTGCTTTCAGCGAACGGCTATCAGGCGCCGTAAACCGGCAGCTTCTTGCAGATGGCCTTGACCTTCTCGCGAACGGCGTCGATCACCGCTTCGTTGTTCAGGTCAGCCAGGATGTCGCAGATCCAGCCGGCCAGTTCGCGGCAGTCGGTTTCCTTGAAGCCACGGGTGGTGACAGCCGGGGTACCGAAACGCAGACCGGAAGTGACGAACGGGGAGCGTGGGTCGTTCGGCACCGAGTTCTTGTTCACGGTGATGAAGGCTTTGCCCAGTGCGGCGTCGGCGTCTTTACCGGAGATGTCCTGCTTGATCAGCGAGAGCAGGAACAGGTGGTTCTTGGTACCGCCGGAAACCACGTCGAAACCGCGTTCGATAAACACTTCGGCCATGGCCTGGGCGTTTTTCACCACTTGTTCCTGGTAGGCCTTGAACTCAGGCTGCAGCGCTTCCTTGAAGCAGATCGCCTTGGCCGCGATCACGTGCTCCAGCGGGCCGCCCTGGGCACCCGGGAATACGGCGGAGTTCAGCTTCTTCTCGATCTCGGCGTTGGCGCGAGCGAGGATCAGGCCGCCACGTGGACCGCGCAGGGTCTTGTGGGTGGTGGTGGTGACCACGTCGGCGAACGGCACCGGGTTCGGGTAGACGCCGGCGGCGACCAGACCGGCCACGTGGGCCATGTCGACGAACAGGTAGGCACCGACTTTGTCAGCGATGGCACGGAAACGTGGGAAGTCGAGGATCTGCGAGTAGGCGGAGAAACCGGCCACGATCATTTTCGGCTTGTGCTCGACCGCCAGGCGCTCGACTTCGTCGTAGTCGATCAGGCCGTTGGCATCGATACCGTATTGAACGGCGTTGTACAGCTTGCCGGAGGAGGAAACGCTGGCGCCGTGGGTCAGGTGACCGCCGTGGGCCAGGCTCATGCCCAGGATGGTGTCGCCGCCTTGCAGCAGGGCCAGGTAAACGGCCGAGTTGGCCTGGGAGCCGGCGTGTGGCTGGACGTTGGCGTAATCGGCGCCGAACAGTTCCTTGGCGCGATCGATGGCCAGCTGTTCAACCACGTCGACGTATTCGCAGCCGCCGTAGTAACGCTTGCCTGGATAACCTTCGGCGTACTTGTTGGTCAGGACCGAGCCCTGGGCTTCCATCACCGCGGGGCTGGTGTAGTTTTCCGAGGCGATCAGCTCGATGTGCTCTTCCTGGCGCTGAGCTTCTTGCTCCATGGCGGCAAAGAGATCGGCGTCGTACTTGGCAATAGTCAAATCACGGCTGAACATGGCGGTCCTCAAGGATCGGGGGCAGAAAAGGAAAGCATTCTAACCCAATGGGTTTTATCTGGCATATGAAAGGGCATCATGTCGCAGATAAGCGGCATTCACCTGAGGGGATAGAGTTGTCTGTGCTGGCCTCTTCGCGGCGATGCGGCGTCCCGACAAGCCCTGCTCCTACAATTTTGCGTCGTACGCAAAACCCGTGACCGACGCAGTACTGTAGGAGCAGGGCTTGCCCGCGAAGGCGTCAGTTCAGGCACCGCAGGGCTTCAATCGAACATGAACAGCGCATCATTGCTGAACTGCGCTTCAAAGCGATTGGGCGCCATCGGCCGGCCGAACAGGTAACCCTGCACTTCGTCGCAGCCGTGCTCGCGCAGGAAGTCGAGCTGCTCGTGGGTTTCCACGCCTTCGGCGATCACCGCCAGGTTCAGGCTGTGGGCCATGGCGATGATCGCCCGGGCGATCTGCGCATCCTGTTCGCCCGACGGCAGGCCGTCGACGAAGGTGCGGTCGATCTTCAGCACGTCGATGGGGAACTGCTTGAGGTAGTTCAGTGACGAGTAGCCGGTGCCGAAGTCGTCCACGGCGATGCTCAGCCCGAGGTTCTTGAGCCCTGCGAGAATCAGCATGGCCTCGCTGACTTCGCGCATCAGGATACTTTCGGTCAGTTCCAGCTCCAGGCAGGCCGGCGAGACACCGGTCTCCTTGAGAATATTGGCGATCCGCTTGCCCAGCTGGCCGTCGGAGAACTGCCGCGCCGAGATGTTCACCGAGACCTTGGGTACCCGCACCTTGGCCAGGTGCCAGGCCTTGAGCTGACGGCAGGCCTCGGTCAGGACCCAGTCACCGACATCCACCACCAGCCCCAGTTCTTCAAGCACCGGAATGAAATCCCCTGGCGGCACCAGGCCACGCCGTGGGTGGCGCCAGCGCAACAGGGCTTCGGCACCGGTCAGGCGCTTGCCGTCGCCGCTGAACTGCGGCTGGTAATACAACACGAATTCGTTCTGCTCCAGGGCATGGCGCAGGTCGCTTTCCAGCTCCAGGCGTTCCAGGGCGCTGGCGTTCATGTCGGCCTGGTAGAACTGGAAGTTGTTCTTGCCGCGTTCCTTGGCGTGGTACATCGCGGTATCGGCGTTTTTCATCAGTTGGCTGAGCTCGCTGCCATCCTGCGGGCTCAGGGCGATGCCGATACTGGCGGTGACGAAGAACTCGCGGCCTTCGAGTACGAACGGCGTCACCAGGCTGGTGAGAATCTGCTCGGCAACATTGATGGCCCGGTTCAAGGCCATTTCCCGGGTGGCCCGCGGTTGCAGCAGGAGCGTGAACTCGTCGCCGCCCATGCGCGCCACGGTGTCGTCGTCGGCCACGCAGGCCAGCAGGCGGGTGGCCATTTCCTTGAGCATGCGGTCGCCAGCGGCGTGGCCCAGGGAGTCGTTGATCGGCTTGAAACGGTCCAGGTCGAGGAACATCAGCACCACCCAGGACTTCTGCCGCTCGGCCTGTTGCAGCGCGGTGTGCAGGCGGTCCTGGAACAGCGTGCGGTTGGGCAGGTGGGTCAGGGCATCGTAGTAGGCCAGGCGATGAATCCGTTGTTCGCTGGCCTTGCGCTCGCTGATGTCGGTGAAGAAGCACACGTAGCTGGCCAGGTCGCCTTCATCGTCGAGCACCGCGGTAATGCCGACCCAGGCCGGGTAGTGTTCGCCGTTACGGCGCTTGAGCCAGACTTCGCCTTCCCAGGTGTTGTGCTGCTCCAGTTGCTTGAGCACATAACGCAGGTGGGCTTCCTGCTGGTCGTCAACGGTGAGCAGGTTCGGCAGCTGGTCCAGCACGTCGGCCACGGCATAGCCGCTGACCCGGCTGAATGCTTCGTTGGCCTGGACAATGTAGCCGGCCGGGTCGGTGATCAGGATCGCCGAGGTCGAGTGCTCGAAAACCGTCGCCGCCATGCGCAGGTCTTTTTCCGCGCGGCGCTGCTGGCTGATGTCGCGACCGACGCCGAGAATGCCCTCGAAGGCGCCGTGTTCGTCCCACACCAGCACCAGGCGCAATTCGATGGGAATCTTGCGACCGTCGGCCTTCAGGCAGTCGAACAGGAACAACTGGGTCTGCACCTGTTCGCGCAGCTCGGCCAGTTCCTCGGGTTTGTCCAGGGCCTTGTTGACCCGCTCCATCAACAGGTAGATGCCATTGAGTTGCTGCGGGTTGGCAATGGTCGACTGCCAGCCATGCTGGAACACCCAGTCGACTTCATAACCGAGCACCGCATGGACCGACGGGCTGACGTAGTTCAGGCTCAGTCGGCTGTCGGTGGAGAAAATCACGTCGCTGATGCTTTCGGCGAGCATCCGGTAGCGCTTCTCGCTGTCGCGCAGGGACTCGCTGGCCTCGATCTGGTCGGTGACGTCCTTGGCCACGCCGATGATGCGCGTGACCTGGTCGTACTTGTCCCGGGCAAGGGCCTGCTCGCGGACCTCGAAGTGCCGCCAATGCTCGTTGCGATGGCGGAAACGCAGCTGGCACTGGAGCAACTGGCTGTAACCGGCATGACGCTGCTGCTGGCGCAGGCGGTGATAGTGCTCGGCGTCTTCGGGGTGCAGGAGGATTTCCCAGAAGTACTCGCCCATCTGGTGCAGTTCGGTCTTGTTGTAGCCGAGGGTCTGGCCCAGGTGGTGGTTGCTGAAGATCATCCGCTGGCTGATCACATCCTGCACATACAGGTGATCGGGCACGGTACGCACCACATCCGACCAGAAGCCCTCGCGTTCCAGCAACGACAGTTCGATCAGCTTGCGGCTGGTGATATCGGTGATGCTGAGGATCACCGACGAATAGTCGCTTGAGTCTTCCGGCAGGCGCATGACCAGCCACAGGTGCTGGTCCTGGCCTTGACCGTCGCTCAGCTTGATCTCCAGTTCCAGCTGGTTCTGGCGGTTGAGCAGCGCTTCGACCAACGCGTAGCCGATACCGGCGGCATTGCTCGGGCAGCCATCGATCAGGCATTGCCAGGCGCTTTCACGGGAGTCGACATTGAGCAGGCGCAGGGCCACCAGGTTGACCTCGGTGATCCGCAACTCCTGCATCAACAGCCGGCGGTGCTCGGGGTCGTGGGCGATCCAGTGCTTGAGCGACTCGCTGTCCAGCAGGCGATGCTGTTCGAGGAAACCCGGTAGCCCGGACAGGTCGAGAACGCACAAGGCGACGCCGGTGCCCTCGAAAATATCCTGGTAGCGCCGGCGTCCTTCAGTGACCTGGAGCTGGCGCCGCCGCATGTTGAGCAGCGCCAACACCGGCAGCAGCGACAAGCCCAGCCCCAGCAGGCATTTGCCGATCAGGGCCGGAAGCAGGTCTTCGATCACCTTGCGCGGGTCGAACAGGCCGCGCAGTTGCCAGTCGCTGTTGGACAGCGGTGTGACCAGCACGCTGTTGGCTTCTTCGTCGGCGTTCAGCAGCACAGGCGTGGGGGCGATGTCGTCGTCCCGGCTGATCACCAGGTGATTGTTGCGGTTCTCGATCAGCCAACTGGCCCCCGCGTCCTGGTTGCCCGGGCGGGTGAGGTCCTGGAATAGCCGGGGCGACAGGCGCAGGACCCAATAGCCATTGCTCTCGCCGCTGGCCTGCTGCAACAGCAGGTGAACGGCCGAGCCGTGATCGTCATTGGTGAAATAGTAGGTCTGTTTACGGTTGCTGTGCTTGACCTGCTCGGCGAGGAAGGCGGCGTCATGGCTGTCGGTGGCGCTGTCGCTGATCAGGGTGCCCTTGGCGTCAAGCAGGGCGATGCTTTGCAGGTCCGGCATCGACACGCGTACCCGGTTGAGCAAGGCCAGGAGTTCTTCGCGGTTGTTGGGTTTGTCGAAGATCGGTAGTAGATTGAGGGCGATCTGCGCATTGAGCGCCATGTTCAGGCTGACGCGCTCGGCCATGTCGGCGCTCGAGTCGATGCTGTTCTGGCGTTGCAGCTGGCGGGTTTGCTGGAATTGATCGATCAGTTGCCAAAACAGCAGGACGAGCAGGAACAGCACCAGCGTAGCCAGTATGCCTTTGAGTGTCCCGCGCAGGGGCGGAGTCGACGCCGGGTTGGCTGCACGCGCGGACGATGGCGGATTGGCGTTGGTCAAACTGTGATCCTGCGGTTGGGCTGGATTGGCGCGACATGCACTATAAGCCGGACGCCCGAAGGGCGGCTAGCATGCCTTGAGTTGTGGCAAAGTGCCAGTCCTGTTCGACCGAGCGGTTTGCCCTGTCTGCCGCATTCAGGTAGTTTTACCGGTTACGCGCCAGCAATTCACGCTCCCTATACAAGGGTATCGACCGGTGCGGCCATGGATTGAACTCTTGGCTGACACACGGGGCCTGTTCACAGCGGGTACCGCTCGCGCCCTTATTCATCTGTCACTGACGCTAGGTTCTCCATGGCTCAATACGTCTATCTGCCCTATTAGATTTTAGTCATGTTTTACGATCTGAAGTCGAGCCCTCATGGCAACTAGTTCTCCAGCCTATCCAGCATTTTTTTCCTCTCAATCCTGCGTCAGGGCAGAGCTTTTAGTTAGCTTTTGCTGATTTTGGATCAAATTTAGGCTCCAAAACTTAACTTTTAGTAAGTGTTCCTGCGATTGCTTCTTGTCAGGTATCGCCAGCCGATTTCCTGTTATGAGGCAGTAAATAAAGTTCTTCTTATACAAGAAGCTCATTGCTTCTCAGGGCATCCACAAGCCTGGCTTCCGCGATGCCATTGAGAAAATTCTAGCGGTGCTGGTGAAGTGATCACGTACGTCTAGGTTAGACTCGCGGTTTTTTGCATGTACTTCAAGGAGCACTCGCGTGAACACGGAAAACCATTCCCAGACGGCCGCTTTCCTATGGTCCATCGCCGATCTGCTGCGCGGTGACTTCAAACAATCGCAATACGGTCGCATCATCCTGCCATTCACCCTGTTACGGCGCATGGAGTGCGTGCTCGCACCGACCAAGGATGAGGTGATCAAACAAACCTTCGCTCAGGAAGGCCGTCCGGACCAAGTGCGTGAGATGATTATGCTCCGCGCTGCCGGTCAGCAGTTCTTCAATGGCTCGCCGCTGACCCTTGGGACGCTGTCCGATACCCAGACCGCCGCCGATCTGATGAGCTACGTACAGGCGTTCAGTAAGGATGCTCGCGAGATTTTTGAGCATTTCCACTTTGAAGATTTCGTTCAGCAACTGGAAACCGCCAACCTGCTGTATCAGGTGGTGCAGCGCTTCGCCGCCACCGATCTGAGCCCCGAGTTCATCAGCAACTTCGGCATGGGCATCATCTTTGAAGAGCTGATCCGCAAGTTTGCGGAAAGCTCCAACGAAACCGCCGGGGAACACTTCACCCCGCGCGATATCGTGCACCTCACCACTTCGCTGGTGATCACCGATCAGGACCACAAGCTCGCGCCCAACAGCATCGTCACCATCTACGACCCAACCGCCGGCACCGGTGGCTTTCTGTCTGAGGGTGATGAGTACATCCAGTCCATCAGCGAAAAGGTCAGCGTGTCGCTGCACGGCCAGGAGCTCAACCCCGAGTCCTACGCCATCTGCAAGGCGGACATGCTGATCAAGGGCCAGGACGTGGCGAGCATCAAGCTCGGCAACACCCTGTCCAACGACCAGCTTAGCGGCAAGTATTTCGACTTTATGCTCAGCAACCCGCCCTTCGGCGTGGAATGGAAGCGGCAAGCCCCATGACTCGGAGAAAAAACGCCTATCAGAAATCATCGAGGCGTTGAACGATATCTTCGGTGCCGAGGTGAGCGACGACGACCAGCTGCAATTCCTCACCGGCATCGCCAATCGCATCAGCCGCCAAGAAGATGTGATGGCCCAGGTGAACAACCACTCAGTGGAACAAGTGATGCACGGCCTGTTCCCCAAGCGTGTGCTGGACACCGTGCTCGATGCCATGACCGACCACGAGAAACTGTCGCTGGAAGTGCTGGATAACGAAACCAAGAGCCGAGCATTTGCGCTGGTGATTTTGAAGATGCTGAAGACAGTGGGGGAGCTGGGCGGGGCTGGTGGTGCAGGAATATGAGGAGAGCGCTATGACGATGCCAAGTGAGCGCACCCGCTCGATCATTCAAGCCCGAGAGTTTTTGGTCGATTTGTCTCGCGACAAGACGCTGCCTGAGGCCGTGCGCACTGAGGCGCGTCGCCTGTTACGTCATTATCCGACCGCCGATGAGGTGCTGCTTGCCGGGAAGGTAGAGGAACAGCACGAAGATGGCCTGCCGTGGGTTTTCCTAAGCTCCAGGATCGACTAGCCCTGTAACTCCGATACTGGAGGCAGGAGGGAGGCTGGATTGCAGCTCAGCATGCTGGCGATGCGGTAAAGCTTCTCGACGGTGATGCTCACCTCGCCACGCTCAATGCGCCCCATGTAGCTGCGGTCGATGCTGCAAGCCAGTGCGAGTGCATCTTGGGACATCCGGCAGATCTTTCTCTGCGCTCGGATGCGTTCCCCTAACACTTTCGCCAAATTATCCATGACCGCCTCAATTCCACTTGAGGCGGCACTATCGTGCGTTTGCGGATGCACGGGCCACGGACTATAATCCGCATTTTTCCGCTATTACTCTTTTGGTGCCTCAATGAAATCAGCCGCGTTCATCTTTGACAGGCGTCTGTATGAGCTGCTTAAGGAGGAAGGTCGTACACGATTCACGACTCGTGAGTTGCGGGATGCCTACGCCAAGCGACTGGAAGGAATACCTTTTCGTCTTAGCGATGTACGCCGCTATGTGTATGAACAGATGCGTCGAATGCTTCGCGCGGAGTGGCTTGTGCTGGACGAAGATCGGCGCACGCGGGGGCAGATTTATCATCTGCAGCCGATTCCGGCACATCTACAACTGGAGCTGATCGACAACGGGTTTGAGAGCAGTCTCAAGATTGTATGTGAGCCCGAACAGGAGCCTGCATCGCTGGAACTGGGGGCTTTGCCGCTCAAATCTTCAGCCAAGACGGATCAGCAGTTGGAAGCCCTTCACAAGGAAATTCGCTTGGACTTCCTGTCTTCAATGGGCGAGGCGGAGCGATTTAAACTGCTTTTAGAAGATATGCCGCATCTTCGTGACAAGGTCGAGGGCGATTATTTCGAGGCCAGAGACCGCAGCTCGCGCCTGCTGGGACATCTGCGCGCCATTGAGAAGACCCTCAAGACACTTGCGGCCGCACAATGACCAGCTCTTTGCGCAACTGGCAGCTCAGCTGTATCGACACAGCGCTGGAGCATTTTACCGCTACGCCGCACTTCTTCTGTCAGGCAACGCCAGGGGCCGGTAAGACGCGCATGGCGGCAGAGCTGGCCAGCAGACTGCTTGAGCAAGGCAAGATCGACTTGGTTATGTGCTTCGCGCCGTCTTGTCAGGTTGTGGAGGGTTTTCGTTCGACCTTTTCAGCGGTACTTGACCGGCGTCTAGACGGCCAGATCGGCGCGGTGGGTACAGCGTTTACCTACCAGGCCATGGAGCACCGGGATGAGGGATTCTGGCAGCTTCTTGAAGATTATCGTGTGCTTGTGGTCTTCGATGAAATTCACCACTGCGCCGGCCATGATCCGCTGCTCAGCAATGCCTGGGGCCAACAGATACTGCATCGCATACAAGATCGCGCTGCCTTCACCTTGGCGCTCTCCGGTACGCCATGGCGATCAGACGACCGAGCCATTGCCTTGGCGCGCTATTCCTCGCCAGAGGGGCACTTGATCTGTGACTACCGCTATGGCCTGAAAGAAGCCATTACTGACGGCGTGTGCCGATCCCCCCGTATTGTTCTGCTCGACAATCAGAAGGTGAAACTTACCGAGGAGCTGGGGGCTGATAGCACCGTGAGGATGTTTCCCAGCATCGCTAAGCTATTGGGGGAATCCCCAGTCACCTACGAGGAAGTGCTGCGTCATGACGAGGTTATCGATCAACTGCTCAGCCTTGGCTGCAGCAAACTCGATGAGCTTCGCCTGATTAAACCGGATGCCGCTGGTTTGGTAGTTGCCACTGACATTGAGCACGCGCAGCAAATTGCTCAGGCCCTAGACGCAAGAGGTGAAGGTTGCCGCATCGTGACCAACAAAACCCCGGATGCGCAGCAAGTAATCAGTGCATTCAGACACAGCGGCTGCCGTTGGATTGTTGCTGTGGGAATGATCAGTGAGGGCACCGACATTCCACGGCTGCAAGTGTGCTGCTACTTCAGCCGCATCCGCACTGAGCTGCATTACCGACAAGTGCTAGGCCGAGTAATTCGGCGTATAGGTGAGCCAGATGACCAAGCGTGGCTGTTTATGTTGGCGGAGCAGACTCTGCAAGGATTTGCAGAACGGATTGCCGATGATTTGCCGGATGACCTAGCGGTGCTTAATGAGGTGCAGATGCCAGCTACCAGTCTGGGCTCAAAGCCGAGTTTGATTAGTGTTGCCGGCAATTTAGATGGCGTAGATAACGAGATTGGGTTCGGGGCTCTGCAGGCTATTGGTTCAGGGGATACGAACATCATCTCACTGGGTGAGTTGGCAGCTGAGCCAAGCTATCAGGTCAGTTTTTCTCAGCATTACAGGCAACAGTTGCTGGCTTGCTTTTGATTCTGTGGCGCTCAGTCCAATTGAAGTAGCGCCCGCTTGTGGACGGCAAGGGTCGACCGCTTAATTGGCTAGGAAGTCAATCGGAAGTGAGCATGGAAATAAAGTCGTCGGCACCCCGCAGCTCGACACAAAGTGTCAGCTCCATGATGGCGGCTTTAGTTTACTACCGCCACAAGCGCCGGAGCACCAGCGCATATTGAAAGAGTCGTCGCAATCACCCAAGACCGCTATCAAGGGCCGATTGGTCTGTTGCATTTCAAGAGTACGTGCGGGAGGTGCCGTACTGATCTATTTCTTTCTACGGCGAGAAAGCATGAAAACGGCAGGCTTGTCTTTGTTGCTGATCGTTGCACCAGTAATGTATTTGCTGATGGCTGCCATTCCCGCCTCGGTCAATACGTTGTACCCACCTCGGACTTTTAAAAGGTCGCCATTAGCAATGAGGGCGTCTAAGTCTGGGTAGGGAGGGAACTTCTCAATGGTCTCCCTAATCTTCCTGTATAGCTCTGAATCAATCTGCATCTCTGATTCCTTGAAATGACAAAATCTTTCTAAACAAGCTCAAGCTATATCACTACCATCGGCCTCTTTTCTCGAAGCGAAGAGGTCGTCGTGGAGCGTATATCCATGCGTAAAATCCGAGAGGTACTGCGCCTAAAGCGAAAGCTGTTCTGGATGCATGCCGCTGGCGCCACTGCCTTGCCAATAGATCCACGTGGTGAAGATAAAAAATCGCTAGCAACGGCAATATCACTTCACCTTGCTCTCACGCACCTTGATATCGAAAGGACAGGCGATCCATTCGCGAAAAGGGGCACCAAAGTCAATGGCACGGCAAAAGAATAGAGCCCATTGTCAGTCCGTTTCTTTCAGTATACCTTGTACAAAACCTATACAAGGCATAGACAGATGTACAAGAAAGAGAGTTGGCCGCTGACGCTCTACTTTGACGCTGAATGCCCGCTGTGTGCGCGTGAAATCAAGATACTGCAGCGACACGCCACCGACAGCCGGCTGCTTTTTGTTGACATCAGCAGCAGTGCGTTCGACGCCAAAGCGTTCGGGTTCACGCTCGAGCAAATGCAGTCCTCGCTGCATGCCCGTTTCGCCGATGGCAACTGGATAACCGGCCTGGACGCCACCCTATGGAGTTGGCGAGCGGCCGGCTTAGGGTTTTGGGCCACGCCACTGACATGGCGGGCACTCCGCCCGCTGCTTGCACTCGGCTATCGCCTGTTCTGCCGCTTACGTCCTCATTTGGCGTGGTTACCTCACCCTGATGGCAGTCGTCGCTGTCTCGGCGACCGTTGCGCGGTGCCGGAATCAAAAGCCGCACCAGACGAGCAGCACACGTTGAAAATAAAGTAGACCCAGATAGCCCCGCGTTGACATTGGCTCGACGAAAAAACTGAGCCATAGGTGGTCTGGCGACCCCGTGTGATGTGCGTCAGCGTGCGCAGAGTCACACACCCTCTGCCAAGGATTGCAGTCATCGTGGTTTTCCTGGTGAAGGTTTGGTCTTCGCAAACTCAACGTTAGCCAAGAACCACGATGACGAACCTCTTTCGCCCGCAGGGCGCCTTCGGTTGGTTCAGTTACACCACTTCCTGGGACACGATCCGTGCAAGTATCGGGCTTTGAAGATATTGGCCTTCTTACCCCGCTGTGCCGCCTCATCCGCTTCCTGTTCGTCAGGCCAGCATTTTGCCTCGGGCTTCCTTCAGATTCGCAGTCGCCCGCGACACCCTTGCCTTCAGCTAACACTTCCCCTTGCCGGGTGTGTAGAGGACTTTCACCTCCAAGTCGTCCGGCTCACCACCACAGTGAACCGAACAGCGCCAGTCACGGCGCTACGCGCCATGCCTGGCGCACCAAAAAAAAGCCTCGCAGGATGCGAGGCTGGAACAACGTTTTGACTCTTCAAGACCTAGAACTTCTAGTTACACCTGCTTATCTTCGATATCTGGCGATATCCTTGTTAGCTAATTGTTTTTCAACATGTTTTTCAACATGTTTTTCAAAATTTTTTCTTGAAAAGAGGTCGTTTCTATCATTTTTTGTAAAATTCTACTGAAATTCTGACGGGAAATTTTACAGAATGACCCCGCTCTTGGGGTTATGACAGTTAATCGAGCGATCTTCCCCAAGCTGATCCTCAATCAGCCGGTTAACAGCTAATGCCCTGGCGGTTGTACCGCCAGCGACGATGCGAGCGAAAAGATCAGCGACACAGAGGGTGTGTTCAACATCGAATGCCATATCCGAGGGAAGTTTGCCCACCGCCATGGCGCTCTCCGACTTCGATGAAGCTTCTGTTATGGCTACTGCGCATCGGCAGCGCGCTTTTAGTGAAAGGGCTTGAATTCGACCATGCAGTCGTTGTGCAGTCGACCAACATATTCGCGAAGTATTGGTATGCGGTCCTGACCAGAGTAACTAGAACCATTAGGATCGTCAGCTCGAAACTTGTCATTCGAGCTTTCTAGGAACCATGGCTTGAAGGCGGCTTTTTTGATCTGCCTACTACGGTTCAGCCAGTGATACGCCTTCAGCGTCGCGGACCTCATCCAGAAAGTCGGCGGCCAATATATCTGTGCATGCTGCTTGAGCAGCACGCGCCGTAGTGACGACTGGCTGAATTGACCCAACCCGACTATCAGGCATCAACCGTCGCGGCGTTCGTGCGTCCTTGGGCGAAGCGAGTCGCCGATGTCTGTAGCAATAGAGCAATGGACAATGTGACCATGAGGAACGGTATCAGCCACGCGTTTTCGATTGTTGCCAGTTGTAGGCTGAGGATTAACAGCAGTACCGGCGTCGCTAGGGCATTCGCCCGGCTGACACACATGCCAACGGCGGCCTCGCTGTAGCGGTAGGCGATCGCGGCTCGGATATGCACTCGTGCTCCGCCGAAAGCCATGCCAAGAATCAGCAGACTTAGCGCCTTGAGCACTAGGGTGTCTGGCACCAGGAACCATACTGCCGTGGAAATAACGGCCAGCCCGATCAGCCCTGAGAGAAACACCAATAGGTTGCGGCCGGTATTACTAACAATGATCAGCACCCCTATCAACGCCATACCCATGCCGAACACCGCATCCAGCACACCAAGCTCAAATAGCGCCCAGCCGTGGCTCGACACATACACTGGAAGCATGAAGTTGAACGCGCCGAGGATTGGCCAGATTAGGACCATTGGCACAAACAGGGTTAGCGGAAGCTTCGCTGGCGCCACTGCTCCGCTGGCCTCTTGTGCCAACAGCGACAGGCCGTTGCGGGTGTAGCAAATCGCTGATACCAGCAGGAAACCAGTGCACAGAAAAATGAAGAATCCCATACCTGACAAAATCGGCATCAAGCCCGCTGCGAGCAAAGGCCCAATCATTAGGGCTGCTTGTCCAGTGGCCGTAGTTGCACCGCTGATTCGTCTTACAGTGGCTTCATTCATCCCGCGCTGGACCTGGGTGAACCACATGTCCAAGCTTGCTTCGAGCAGCATGAAAACCAGCCAGACAAAAAGATTAGCGACTAGCAGCCCAATAGTGATGTCCCGGCATGCCCCTACCACCAAGCTGAGCCCTGCCAGACAAAACGTAAACCAGCTACTCATCTTGCGTCCGTTCATTCGCCTCGACAGGCGTTTTATCATCAAGGGTGTGATGAAGGCGGGAATGAACGAACAAAAAATCGCCAGCGCCAAAGGCAAATAACCGCCTTCATTCTGGTTGAGGATGGTCCACGTCAGCGAGACCACCAATGCTCCGGAACACAGCCGATAAGCTGTTGAACAGACTAAAAAAATAGCCAACTCTTTTGAAAAATTTTTCATGAAGGTTTATTCCCCATTTGCAAACGTTTCGGTACGGCAGAAGACAACGGTATCTTTAGCGCTGTGAGCCAGGCCACAGGCCTCGATATTTATTTGTTATGATTTATTTGGGTGCATCCTAGAGACTCATGTCTTTCGTGAACCTCTGTCATTGTGAAATACCCCGATGAGTGAATAGTAGTCAAATTAAATTCGACTCCTAAAAGCAAAAGATATGCTCTTTTAAAGGGGGTATGCGAAGGCGTTTATTTGGTGTGCGTGACTAGTGCCAAGGAATACGTCGTGCATCAATTCGGCACTCGGATGTCGCTGTAGGGCTTAGTGGTTGACTACTTATTTAATAAGTGGTCAATTTTATGTCTTAAGTTGAATAGGATGACACCCAAAAAAACCAAGCTTATTGAAAATACGACAGTTTTGTTTATCGGGTAACTAAAAAACAGGTACGAAATTATAATTGCGAAAAATGGAACCAGTAGGCCAATTGGGGCTACGACGGAACCGGAATATTTTCTTATATTGTGGTTCCAAATCCAGTATCCCAGCAGAGTGGTCACATAAGACTGTGAAATCAGTGAAATTATGGATTTATAATTTATGGCGTCCTTCAGGCTATAAAATGATCCGACCCCCTCAAAGTATAGGGCAAGAATAAATAAGACGGGAAGGCTAAATAAAAAACTCCAAATCATGAATGGTAAAAGGTCTTTTGGTTTGTGCTTCTGAATAATGAATGTGCACAGGCTAAAGCAAAAAGCTGCGAAGAGGCAGGTGATAATCCCTACAGGATCAGAGCCTTTTTCGTTTTTTGCCAGCATTAAAGAAAGACCTGCAAGTGATATGGACAGAGCTGCAATGCTTATCTTGGAGGACTTTTCTTTAAATGCCACCAGGCCTATTATAAATGTAATAAATGCACTTAGCTGAATTATCAGGGATACGGTTCCCGGAGAGGTTCCGGTATATATAGCGATATTGGCGCACCCCCATATGCCACCTCCGAATAATATTCCATATGCGGCGAGTATGTGGACTGGGGTTTTAGGCCTAGGAATAAAAAATACGAAAGGGAATACGCATAGGAAAAACCTTATGAAGGTCATGACAAAAGGCGTAATTTGCTCAAGTCCAACTTTAATTAAAGCAAAATTGCCACCCCATATCAGCGCCACTAGTAATAGAAGCGTGCAATCAGCTGCGGAGATTTTTTTTAGGCTACTCATTTATCAGAAACCAACTTTGAGCAGGTCATCATAAACGCTGCGAAAAGGTGATATTTTAGTGATTTCCTGCAAGCACTCATCGAAAATCTGTTGCCCAGTGCTGGTCAGGACGCCATCTCTCTTGATTTGAGCGGCGGTTGCAAAAAACCGTTTCTCAGCTACTTGTCCTTTTTCAATAGCTTCTTCTGATAACTTTTTAGGCGATATTTTTCCCATATCAGACATTGCGAGCGCAATTCTTGCTAGCACAAACAATGCGTGAAAAATACCCAGCATGGGGCGTGCATCAGGCCTAAAGGGTGCAGTGTATAACTGACTTTCTGGATTCAAAACAAATTTATCATCTGTGCTCTTCAGAAATAGCCTCAAATGGGCAGCTTCATGAACCACTTGTTGAGCGTAATATACAGGGCTGTGCACTTCGTCAGCCCATATCAAAACCAGTCCCAATAGATTATAACTGCTGGCCGACCTCACATGGTATTCGTCACCCGGGCCAGTTAATACTATTTCATCTATTAGGGCTTCGGCCTCGTGATACAAATCGCTAGAGTGGCTCTTTAGCAGCTCTATACCAGCGATTAATTTGACTTTTTCAACGTCGACAACGTCAGCGTCGATAAAGCCAATGCTTATTTTTCCGGAAGCTTCTTCTTTTATTTCGTCAACAACCAAGTCGATATCTTCTTTTCGGTTGTGCTTAGAAAACCCTGAAATACTAAAGCTTTCTGGCTCATGTCTTTCATTTTGTTTGGCTTCTTGAAAAAAGCTTAAGCCCAACTCAAGATCATTGGCTTGCAGGCTTTTTATGCACTTATTGTAAAATGCGAAAGACTTCCAAGGTAGCTTGGTTAAGGAAGGGGATTTTTGATAGTCATCATTAAATACGCTTGCCAAGTAAACCATCGAATCTTTGTATTGATTGAGCAATGCTATTGCATCTTGGCGATATTCTTCATTCGTGATTAGAATGCTCAAATATTTTCTCCATGAAAAGATATTTCTCCATAAAAAGAAGGACCACCATAGAAATATGGCAGTCCTTCAGATAAATCACCGCTGAGTGTTACTCACCGATAGATTTATTTACGCTCGACAGCGCAACCATTGCAGTCAGGCTCAGTGCGGATTGAGATACGATCAGTTTGGACATATCCAGTTTCATAAAAAGCTCCATTTTTTTCTGAGAGATTATGCCATTCGTATTTCACGCAAGGCAGAGCAAAACTAACATAGTTTTTTTTATTGAGAAGATTTTTTTAAGTTCCCATTATAGCATTTTGTTATTTAAATAGATCAAAAGAGAATAAGCTTCTATCTTGGTCAATCGATAAACCAGATGAAGTAGCTGACAATCCTGACGCAGCGCTGTTCGAAAGGAGAAGCCCGGACGACGTTGCAGGAACTGAGCGCAGCTTGGTTATCTGCCGATGCGCGCGGCTACTTCTTGTCACATCGAACGTAAATGGGTGGTCAAATGCAATGCACACGACCGGTCAAGCGGGGTGTAATTTCGCATCTCGGAAGGATCTGACGATTTTGTCTTTCACCAGTAATCCTCCGGGCAGCACACCTTCCTGACACCGTCGCTTGAGGCGATGGTGTCCGCCTAAACGGAGACCAGTTCTAGCCTTTTATCCGAGGCCGGACGATGGCATTCGACGCTGTGTCACTCACGCGCGTAAACGTCCCAGGCGTTGACCCAGTAATACTCCTGCTGGAAACCGCCCGGCCGTAGACCTGGGGCGCCGATGTACTGGAGAATTGCATTCCACTTGACCACCCGTTTGCATTGCCACTGACCAGTCATTTGCATTCGACTTGACCAGTTGTTTGCATCGGATTTGACCAGCGCACGGAGTGCGCCTTGACCGGCAGAAGTCGACCCATAGCTGCCTGTTGCATCAGGCAGAAAACGGCCA
>Ga0209888_1000232_pt1 | contig 34412 bp, 27 predicted proteins | sample OrgsoiDNA_201059_FD_185807 | JGI IMG/M metagenome (GOLD analysis project Ga0209888, IMG submission 185807) | Permafrost soil microbial communities from the Arctic, to analyse light accelerated degradation of dissolved organic matter (DOM) -... | ecosystem: Environmental > Terrestrial > Soil >...
AGGTCAATACCGATGAGCGTAACGTTTTGCATGATGATCCCCTTCAGAAAGAAAAACACCCTGTCAGCGTACCGCTCACAGGGTGGGGGTGACCATCTTATTAAGCCAGCACGAATGTGCTGGCCGGGAAATATAATCACAGTGCAGGCGACGCTAGGAACTGACTTTTTGCCCATGAGTCACAGGCACGTTTGATTTTTCTTCTTTTGCAACGCGCCTGGCATAACGCGCGGCCAGCACGGCGCACACCATCAGTTGCACCTGGTGGAAAATCATCAGCGGCAGGACCATCGCTCCCACGGCAGAGGCCGGGAACAGCACGTTGGCCATCGGAATACCATTCGCCAGACTTTTCTTCGAACCACAGAACACAATAGTGATCTCATCTTTGGTGCTGAAACTTAGCCAGCGCGCCACCAGCGTGTTGATAATCAACACGATTGTCAGCAACACAATGGAGCAGACCAGGATCGCCAGCAGTGACCAACCATCAATTTGATGCCAAATGCCTTCCACCACGGCGGCGCTGAAAGCCACATAAACCACCAGCAGAATCGAGGAGCGGTCAGTAACGTTGACGATCTTCTTATGGCGCTGTACCCACTCGGCAATGAGCGGGCGGCACAGGTGACCGATAATAAAGGGCACCATCAGTTGCAGAATAATCGACCCAATGGCGTGCAGCGTATTATTGGTGCCACCCTGCGTATGCATCAGCAGACCAACCAACACCGGCGAAAGGAATACACCCAGAATACTGGACGCCGACGCGCTGCAAATGGCCGCAGCAACGTTACCCCCCGCCACCGAGGTGAACGCAATGGCCGACTGCACCGTGGCAGGCAACGCGCAGAGATAGAGAAAACCGTAGTAAAGCGTTGGCGTCAGAATACCCAGTGGCACCAGCCATTTCATGCCCAGGCCGAGCAGTGGGAACAGTGCAAAGGTGCTGAAGAACACCACCAGATGCAACTTCCAGTGACTGATCCCCGCCATAATAGCTTCACGCGACAGCTTGGCACCGTGCATAAAGAACAACAGGGCAATAGCGGCAGTGGTCAGGTATTCAAAAATGGTCTTGTAAATCCCTTCACAAGGAAAGAAAGAAGCGATCACTACCACCGCGACTAAGATGACTAAAAAGGTATCAATACGCAGACGTTGCAACCAGGACATGATGCGTTTCCTTGCAAAATGAAGAAATGAATATTTATTCAAATTTTAGCCAGCAAATGAAAAACGCGCACCTTGTGCTGTGCGCGTTTTTCATTTTTCAGAACACTCAGTCTTTAACGACTTTTAATGTTTTCTGCTGCTGTGAAGAGTGGATGCCTAATTCGATCAGTTCCATAACGCGAATAGCGTCAGACGCGGGAACCGGGTTTTGGCCTTTACCGGTGATAGCATCACGCACACCCGCGTAGTACGCCGGATAATCACCCGGCAACGTCGGCAGATGTTTATCCGCCAGCACCCCTTCAAAACTCAGCGTCAGCACACCATCACGTTTATCCAGACCCCAGTTAGCCTGCGGTGGGCGAATGCCCGCTTTCAGGCTGTCTTCCTGCGTATCCAGCCCGAATTTCACGAAGCTGCCCTTTTCGCCCTGGACGATAAACCGTGCGGTTTCAGCACTGGCGTACACGGTACTGTGCAGCACCACGCGACGACGGCCATAGGTCAGCACGGTATTAAAGTAGTCCACCGCTTTCCCCCCTGGACGCACAACGGCCAGATCGGTCTGAAGGGTGTCTGGCATACCGAACAGTTGTAAAGCCTGATCCAGCAGATGTGAGCCCAGGTCATACCAAATACCGCTGCCCAGTTCATCATTTTCACGCCAGCGCTCCTGCACCTGCGGTTTGAAGCGGTCGTAATGCGATTCGAAATAGACGATGTCGCCCAGCGTCCCTTCTTTAATCAGCGCTTTCAGCGTGAGGAAATCTGAGTCCCAGCGGCGGTTATGGAATACAGACAGCACTTTGCCCTGCTCCTGCGCCAGAATGTTCAGCGTGCGCGCCTCGCCCAGCGTTACGGTAAACGGTTTATCCACAATCACGTGTTTACCGGCTTCCAGCGCCTGTTGCGCCAGTGGGAAATGGGTGGAGTTCGGCGTAGGGATCACCACCAGGTCAATGGTCGGATCGGCAAAGATTTTTTCAGGCGAGTCCACAACTGTGACGTTCGGCCAGTCGGCGTGCACTTTGGCGGCATCACTGCTGGAGACCACCGCCAGTTCTAAGCCCGGTGTCCCTGAGATCAGCGGCGAATGAAATGTTTTGCCGGCAAAACCATAGCCCACCAGCCCGACGCGTAAGGTATCAGTCATTTCTTTATCCTTTACATTTATGAAGCATCACTCTGATTTGACACCAGCTTAGGGACGGGGACAAGCGCTAAATGTGACAAAGCCCACATCCCTTCATTCTTGAAGCTGCAACGGCGTTCGCTGCAACGCCAATCGCGTTGGGCATAAATAAAGAGGATTAAACCGTCATGATCAGAACTGATACGCTGCGGCATTTTCCGGTTCGGGCCACGGATGCGAGCGGTAGGGTTTGGCCGGATAGTTGGTTTCCACACTGCGGCGGCGGAAATCGCTCGGGCTCACACCGACCCGTTTGCGGAAGACGCGGGAGAAATAGAGCTGATCGTCGTAACCTACCACGCGGCCAATGGTGGCGATGGACTCCTGCGTGGTCTGCAACAGCAGCTTGGCGCGGATCACCCGCTGGTCTTCACGCCAGCGCAGAATGTTAATACCCACTTGTTCACGGAACAGATGTGCCAGGCGCGACGGCGAGAGGCAGACGTGGCGCGCCACTTCATCAATACGCAGTTCACCGGCCAGATTGCCGGTAATAAACTGACAGGCTTCGATAACGCGTGGATCCATGATTTTTTGCGGGCTTTGCGGATCTTCCTCCATGGCGCGCAACAGCAGGCGCTCCAGCAGATTCATCCCCAGCTCTTCGCAGAAACGTCGCCCGGATTTTTGCGTCTGTTCAATATTGGCAAACAGACGGTCAAATTCCAGCAGCAGCGTATTATTGGGCAGCGAAAGACGCCCGACATCATTGGTTTTCGTATGCCATTCCAGCCAGTCGGCCCAGTAAGCTCGCGGACGGAAATAGACCCAGCGGTGGTACCAGCAATCACTGTTGACTGAACGGCCATACAGATGGCGTGCTTTGGGCGGAAACAGCAGCAGATCGCCAGGGTTACAGTAGAACGTATCTTCACCGTCAAACACTTTCCCCTGACCTTTTACCGTCAGATTAAGGATAAAACCTTTCATCCCTCCGGGGCGGTCAATAGCAAAGTCCAGCGGTCCGTCTGCCAGTATGGGGGTCATCCCTGCCACCAGATAAGCGTTAAAACTGTAACCCGGCAACAACGGGTTTTGCTGCTGATCCTGAATCATACGGTGATACATCGGGACCTCCTGAAAATCACTCTGGGGCGGGCTTTCTTTTATTCTATCGGCCGATGAAAGCGCTGCCAGAAAACGTTACGAAAATGTGAAGGAAAGCTATTTTTTACGGCATTTAACCCGTCAAAGCGTTAAATGCCGCGTGAAAGCGTTATCACTAATCCCGTTCATTCTTCGAATTGCCGGTGCGATAGCCGCAATTTGAATGAGAGAGGTAAGACCTTAAACCGCTCTTTTAGCTTTCTGTTTGTAGCGGTCAAAGATCACTGCCGCCAGCAGAATCAGACCACGCACCACGTATTGCGAGAACGGTGAAATATTCAGCAAGTTCATGGCATTTTCCACCGTACCCAAAATCAGAATACCGGCCACCACATAAGAGATTTTACCGATACCGCCTTTGAGTGAAACACCCCCCAATACGCAGGCAGAAATCACGATCAACTCATAACCCAGCGAGGTCATCGGCTGGCCGCTGGTCATGCGTGATGCCAGGATGATCCCCGCCGCCGCTGACACCAGCCCGGACAACATGAAGATGATGATTTTGGTGCGCACTACCGGCACACCGGCCAGACGCGCGGCGTCCTCATTACCGCCAATGGCCAATGTATTACGGCCAAAGGTGGTTTTATTGAGCAATAGACCGAAGATGATCAGACATCCCACCGTCAACCAGATAGGGGCTGGCAGGCCGAGCCAATTGGCATAACCCAGCGCGAAGAAACGCTCATCTTCGATACCCACGGCTTTACCATCGGAAATGATATATGCCAGGCCGCGCACAATTTGCATGGTCGCAAGCGTCGTGATCAGCGCATTGATTTTCAGCCGGGCGATAACAAAACCGTTCAGCAAACCGGTCAGCATCCCCAGAATCAAACCGGCACCGACGCCAATCCACAGGCTTTCGGTCAGGTTAATCACCACCGCCGTGGTCACACCAGCGCAGGCAATGACGGAGGCAACCGACAAGTCAAAGTCACCGGATGCCAGACAGAACAGCATCCCGCAGGCCACCATGCCAGACATGGAGATCGCCAGCAGCAGCCCTTTCATATTGATAAATGAACTGAAGTTCGGCACGAAAATACTACAGGCAATAAACAGCGCGGCGAACACCACCAGCATGCCGTAACTGTCCCAGATGCGCATGATGCCCTGGCCGCCACGTGACGCGGCGGAAGATTGCTCCGGTTTACCGGAATTTGTGGTCATAGATGACATAATTTTATGCTCCTGCCGTCAGTTCTGGCGTTCTCAACATTGCCAGCCCTAATGCTTTTTCTTCAGTGGCGTCGTCATGCAGCAACTCGCCGGAAATCGCGCCTTCGCGCATCACGATAATTCTGTCTGCCAGACCCAAAACTTCGGGCAGATCGCTTGAGGCAAACAAAACGGCAATGCCCTGCTTGGCCAGTTCATAAATCACGTTGTAAATCTCATGCTTGGCACCCACATCGATGCCGCGCGTCGGTTCGTCGAGCAGGATCACTTTCATCTCTTCCGACAACCAGCGGCCCAAAATGGCTTTCTGTTGATTGCCACCGGACAGATTCATGATCAACTGCTGGGCGCTCGGGGTTTTGATATTCAGCGCAGCAATATGCTTTTTGGCGTTTTGCGCTTCCCATCGATTATTAATCACGCATCCGGCGATGACGCTTTTACGCCGCGCACTGATGTTGATGTTGTCCTGCACCGAGTGCACCGGAATAATGCCATCGGCTTTACGGTCTTCCGGGCAGAGCATAATGCCCTGTTGGATGGCGTCAGCCGGTTTGCGAATATTGAGCGCTACACCGTCGAGTGACACGGTACCTGCGGTGATGCGGGTGCCACCGAACAGCCCCTTCATCAGTTCACTGCGACCGGCCCCAACCAGACCGAACAGGCCAACGATTTCCCCCTGACGCACACTGAGGCTGATCGGTGCTTTGACACCCGGCGCTTTGACGGCATCGAGCTGCAAGCGGATCTCGCCATGCGGGCGCGGCACATAATCATAAATATCGCCGAGATTACGCCCGACCATGGCCTGCACCAGTTTCTCGTTATTCACCTGCGTCATGTCATCAAACGTGCAGACATAGCGGCCATCCTTAAACACGGTGACCGCGTCACTGAGGGCAAAGATCTCCTCCATACGGTGCGAAACATAGATAATCACCCGCCCTTCGGCGCGCAGTTCGCGGATAACGCGGAACAACTGCTCGATTTCACGGGCCGACAGCGAGCTGGTCGGTTCATCAAAGGCGATGATTTTGGCGTTGCGTGCCAGCGCCTTAGCGATTTCCACCATCTGCCATTGACCAATCGACAGGTATTTCAGCGGTGTGTCCGGGTCGATATCCAGCCCCAGATGTTCCAGCTGAATTTTGGCTTCGTAATGCAGCAGTTTGCGGTTCACGCAGCCATATTTGCTCGGCAACTGCCCGAGATAGATGTTCTCTGCCACCGTCATTTCCGGCACCAGATGCAATTCCTGATAGATGATTGCCACACCAGCATCCAGCGCTTCCGTGGTGTGAGTAAAACTCACCGGCTGGCCCTTGATATGAATTTCGCCCTGTGAGGGCTGATAGTTACCGCTGAGGATCTTGAGCAGCGTGGATTTTCCCGCGCCATTTTCCCCCATCAGCGCATGAATCTGTCCGGCTTTGCAGTCAAAGGTGATGCCATCCAGCGCTTTCACGCCGGGAAACGTCTTGCCAATGTTATGGAACTCCAGATACGGCGCGGCCGCATCAAACTCCGTCAGTGACGGTTTCAGCAGCGAGGCATTGAGTAAGGCTTGCTGAGTCATAGTGGCTACCTGGAAGAATTGAGTGAAGGTTAACAACGTTCTTTATTGGCAGCGCTCCCTGCGGCCCGAAAATGGGGGCGCAGCTTGTGCGCCCCTGAGTGATACAACGGTGTAAGAAAGACTTATTGCATCAGGCCTTTTTTCTTCAGTTCTACTTTGAAGTTGTCACGGGTGATCAGCACCACGTCAGTCACTTCGGTGAATTTCGGTGGTTGAACGCCTTTGGTCACCCACTCATTCAGCATCTGAATACTTTTGTAGCCATGAATGTCCGGGCTAGGCAGCAGGGAACCGTAGAAACCGGTCTGTGCACCTTTAGAGAGTTCGTTGACCGCATCCACACCGTTGATACCAATGCCGATCACGTTCGCCGCTTTAAAGCCCTGACCTTCTGTTGCACGTACGCCACCCAGAACGGTGTTGTCATTCATGCCGAGGATCAACCAGTTTTTCACTTGCGGATGTTGCACCAGCAGGGAGTTACCGGCATCCAGTGCGCCCGGGATATCGTTGGATTTAGTCGGCACTTTGTAGATCTGTTTTTCCGGGAAACCGGCCGCTTTCAGTGCATCCATTGAGCCGGAAGTCCGGCGACGCGCAGTGTCCAATTCGTCAGCCGTGATCGCCATAACGCCGGTATCAGCCGCATTCCAGCCACGTTTTTGCATCTCTTTATACAGTTCCTGACCCTGACGCTCACCGATTTTGGTCGCGGCCATCATGACTAATGGCACGTCATCCATCGGTTTGCCTTTGGCATTCACGAACTGGTCATCTACCTGAATAACCTTCATATCGTAGCTGCGTGCTTTGGCCATAATCGCAGGCCCCAGACGCGGGTCAGGGGTGCAGATAACAAAACCTTTCGCGCCATTAGCCGCCAGACTGTCGATAGCGTTCAGTGTCTTCTCACCGTCCGGCACCGCAATTTTGATCACCTGGAAGTTCAGATCCTTGCCTGCTTTATCCGCGAACTTCCATTCAGTCTGAAACCAGGGTTCTTCCGGTTGCTTAACCAAAAAGCCCAGCTTCATGGTCTCCGCCATAGCTGAATGTGACATAAGGACAGCAAAACCTGCCATCGCTAACGTCTTAGTGAATTTATGCATGATGTTCTCCGACTTTTTATAGTTGCCGCACACGCTATTCCGCTGAATTGACTCAAACCAGAACAGGTGTGAAAACGTTATCAGTAGGGTGTAGCCAAAAAACCAATCTGCTTTGAGGTGCCGTGTACCGGCAATTCTGGTAACAGGTTTGCTGTTTAGCCAAATAGGACCGTGACAGTTTTAACGGGAAATTAACGCCGGAAGGTAGAGCGCTATCACACTTGGGGATTACAGCAGGATCGTGCATAGATATAGCGATTTTAGCCAAGCATTAACTTTTGACTAACCTCACATAAACATCATGGGGAGCAGGATTGTGCATACTTGTAGCTAACGCCTCCTCACGCACTTCCCTCACTCGCGCACAGGATGATCAGCAGACATATTCATCCATATTTTGGGAGTGAGAAGAATGACGCAAGGTGCAATTGCTCTTGGTCTGGATTTTGGCAGCGACTCCGTAAGGGTGCTGGCCGTGGACTGTCAGAGCGGCGCGGAGATCGACACCGACGTAGTCTACTACCCGCGTTGGCAGGAAGGTCTGTTCTGCAACGCTGCACAAAACCAGTTCCGCCATCATCCGCGTGACTATATAGAAGCGATGGAACAGGCGATTGTGAATCTGGTCCAGCGCCTTGGCAGCGATCGCAGCGCAAAAATTATGGGTATCGGTGTGGACTCCACCGGCTCAACACCCGCTCCGGTCGATGAGCAAGGCCAGGTGCTGGCACTGCGTCCTGAGTTCGAAAACAACCCGAACGCCATGTTCGTGCTGTGGAAAGATCACACCGCGATAGAAGAAGCCGAAGAGATCAACCGCCTGTGCCGCAGCGGCGATTTCCCTGACTACTCCCGTTATATCGGCGGCGTTTACTCTTCTGAATGGTTCTGGGCCAAAATTCTGCACGTCTCCCGCGAAGATGCCGCCGTGCGTGAAGCCGCCGCGTCCTGGGTTGAGCTGTGCGACTGGGTGCCCGCCCTGCTTTCCGGTACAACCGCTCCGGCTGACATGGTCCGCGGACGTTGCAGCGCCGGACATAAAATGTTGTGGCATCCGTCCTGGGGCGGCCTGCCTCCACGCGACTTCTTCACCGCGCTGGACCCTATGTTGGTCGAGGACTTGCCTTATCCGCTGTTCACCGACACGGCCACCGCCGAGAAACCGGTCGGCACGCTTACCGCCGAATGGGCGCAGCGTCTGGGTCTGCCACAAAGCGTCGTACTGTCAGGCGGCGCGTTCGACTGCCATATGGGTGCCGTCGGTGCCGGTGCGCAGCCTTACACACTGGTCAAAGTGATCGGCACCTCCACCTGCGACATTCTGATTGCTGATAAGGATCGCGTGAACGATCGCGCCATCGGCGGGATTTGCGGCCAGGTGGAAGGGAGCGTTGTACCAGGGATGATCGGGATGGAAGCGGGACAGTCGGCGTTTGGTGACATGTACGCCTGGTTCAGCCGCCTGCTGAGTTGGCCGCTGGTGCAGGCAATGCATGCCCACCCTGAACTCAAACCGGTGCTTTCTGCGGTGCAAAAAAATCTGCTGCCGGACCTCACTGCCGCATGGGCGGCCAATCCTTCACTGGATAACCTGCCATTGGTGCTCGACTGGTTCAATGGCCGCCGGACACCTTTCGCCAACCAGCGTCTGAAAGGCGTGATCACTGACATTAACCTCGGCACACAGGCACCCGAACTGTTTGGCGGGTTTATCGCCGCCACCGCCTTCGGTGCGCGAGCCATCATGGAGTGCTTCGAGCAGCAGAACATTCCGGTGGAGAACGTCCTGACCCTCGGCGGTATTGCACGTAAATCTCCGGTGATCATGCAGGTTTGCGCCGATGCCATGAACCGTCCGCTGCAAATCGTCGCCTCAGATCAGTGCTGTGCGCTGGGTGCTGCCATTTTTGCCGCCGTCGCCGCCGGTGAATTTACCGATGTGCCCGCTGCGCAGAAAAACATGGCGTGCAGCATAGAACGCACCCTGCTGCCCGACCCGCAGCGCGTAGCGCAATACCAGAAACTCTATGAACGTTATCAACAGTGGTGCAGCAGCACTGAACCCCTGTTTGCAGCAAAAACGACTCACTGAATTCACCCTCTTATTTTGCAGGAGTAACAAATGGACGCGTTTAAACATCTCGAAGTCTGGTTTGCAATTGGCAGTCAGCACCTTTATGGCCCGGAAACATTGCGTCAGGTGAAAGAGAATGCCGAAAAGGTGGTCAATGGCCTGAACAGTGAAGCCGGTCTGCCCATCAAGCTGGTACTGAAACCGCTGGTCACCACGCCGGACGAAATCACGGCGTTGTGTCGTGAAGCCAACTACAGCCAGTCTTGCGTTGGCCTGATCACCTGGCTGCACACTTTCTCCCCGGCAAAAATGTGGATTGCCGGTCTGACCATCCTGCATAAACCGCTGTTGCAGTTCCATACCCAGTTCAACGCCGAAGTGCCGTGGGACACTATGGATATGGACTTTATGAACCTCAACCAGACCGCGCACGGTGGCCGCGAGTTCGGTTTCATCGGCGCACGTATGCGTCAACAGCACAGCGTCGTTGCCGGTCACTGGCAGGATGGCGAATCCCATCGCCGTATTGGCCAGTGGATGCGCGTTGCCGCGGCGAAAAATGAAAGCCAAAATCTGAAAGTAGCGCGCTTTGGCGACAACATGCGTCAGGTTGCGGTGACCGAAGGCGATAAAGTTGCGGCACAGATTCAGTTTGGTTATACCGTCAGCGCCTTTGGTATCGGCGATTTGGTGGCCGTGATCAATGAAGTCAGCAAAAGCGATATTGATACGCTGGTTGAAGAGTACGAAGCCACTTACCGCCTGACAGACACGGTTAAACTGCATGGCGAACGCCGTGAAAACCTGCTGGATGCGGCAAAAATCGAACTGGGCATGACCCGCTTCCTCGAACAAGGTGACTTCCACGCCTTCACGACTAACTTCGAAGATCTGCACGGCATGAAGCAACTGCCGGGGCTGGCGGTGCAGCGCCTGATGCAAAAAGGCTACGGATTCGGTGGCGAAGGCGACTGGAAAACCGCCGCCCTGCTGCGCATTATGAAAGTGATGGCCGGTGGCCTGAAAGGGGGTACCTCTTTTATGGAGGATTACACCTACAACTTCAAAACCGGCAACGATCTGGTGGTGGGTTCGCACATGCTGGAAGTCTGCCCGAGCATCGCCAAAGAGCCAAAACCGCTGCTCGATGCGCAATACCTCGGCATAGGCGGCAAGGCGGATCCGGCACGCTTGATCTTCTCTACCCCTGCCGGTCCGGCCGTGAATGCCAGCGTGATCGACATGGGAGACCGCTTCCGTCTGCTGGTCAATCTGGTCGATACCGTCGAACAGCCGCATGAACTGCCGAAACTGCCGGTGGCCCGCGCCATCTGGAAAGCCCAGCCAACGCTTGCGACAGCGGCCGAAGCCTGGATCCTCGGCGGCGGCGCGCACCACACCGTGTTCTCACAAGCGCTGGATATCGACCATCTGCGCTTGTATGCGGAATTCCATAATATGGAGTTGCTGGTGATTGATAACGACACCACCCTGGCGGATTTCAAAAATCAAATTCGCTGGAATGAGGTTTATTTTAAACTTTGCGCAAAATAATGCGGCTGTGAAGTTAACGTCAAGATCGTGGGTATCCGCCCACGATCTTGAATTTGAATTTGAATTTAAAAAGCAGGTTTGGGCAGCAAGCCCAACCATCAAATAAAGGATTTCGCCTGCTTAAGCACGACATCACAGGCTTTTTGCTTCACTTTCTCTTTCACCTGGGTCAAACCACTGCCGAGGTTATTCAGGTCGATGGTTTGGTTTTTACCGGTTTGCAGCAATCCACCTAAACCGTTCTGATAATCCTGGCTCTGTGCGCCCGATGCGCTCTGAATACCAAGTTTGCTGAGCAATTTGTCTTTCACACCTTCAGTACTGGCCTGTGAAAGGACATTGTTTTTCACGCAATACTGCAACACCCCGGCCGCATTGGTGGCACTTTTCGACGTCAACGCGCTGTCGCCGCCACTGAGCAGTGAGGTCAGTGACGCGGTAGAATTGTTGCTATTGCTGGCATTATTCAGCCCCTGATTGGCTGCATCCTGCAGTGAACTCAACAGGTTACTTGCCTGTGCGCCACCTGCCAGTAACGCGCAACTTGCCGCGATAGTCAGTACTGCTGTCTTTAATGCTTTCATGTCTAGCTCCGTTAATTTCACTGATGAACCCGTAAAAACGATACCGGCAAAGCTTGGTCCCTATCATTAATTTCATCAATAGGAAAACGTCGCTGAATAGTACAAATCGCTTTTTATTTGATGTTAAGTGGGGGTTGGCGGGCAATCCATAGCGCGGCGGCATTGAAAAAGTGCTGCGCCAGCGACGTGGCGCGCCCGGCCTCGGCAACCACCATCGCGGCGTGGCGGCTCATTGGCGGAATATCCAGCGGGCAACGCTGCAGCGCCGGGTGCATCTCATCAATCAGATGGCCACGCGGCACCAGCGCACAGCCCACGCCAACAAATACACCTTGCATCAACTGGAAAATCGAAGTGCTTACCAGTGTCGGGCGCAGCTCCAATCCGCTCTGGCGAAAATGGCTGTCCAGATAACGACGGAAATAGCGACTGGGCTCCGACAGGCACAGCGGCAGTGCGGCCGCCTGTTCGGCGCTGAGCAGCGTAGTGCCCACCAGTTGCGGAAAATGCTTCGGATGATAAACCACGTCAACGCCGCCATCATCAATCGGTACCAACTGAAAACGCAGCTCATTGAGGGTGGAGAATTCGAAAAAACCGATACCAATGTCAACCGCGTGGCTGCTTAGCGCTTCAATAAGCTGGTCGGCGCTAACTTCTGATACCCGGTAATCCAGTCCAGGATGTTCATCGCTTACCGCCTTGATCAGCCGTGCCAGCGAGATGCTGCACTGTGGCATAACGCCGATGCGCAACGTACCGCTCAGCCCCTGCTTCAGCGATTCCACTTCCAGCTTCAGGCCTTCATAAACCGCCACGATCTCCCGTGCCCAGCTCAGTACTCGCAGCCCTTCGGCAGTGAAGCCTTCGAAATTATTGCCACGGTTTATCAGGTTAAGATCCAGCTCTTTTTCCAGATTTTTCAGTCGCATTGATAGCGTAGGCTGGCTGACAAAACTGGCCTCTGCCGCCCGGCCAAAATGCCGTTCGCGTTCAAGGTTACAAAGGTAGATCAGTTGCTTGATGTCCATGGTGCGCGGGGGAAACCTGAAATAGGAATAATAGTAGGGAGTATAACGTCGGTCAGGGGGAAAGTCGTGAGTAACCCGAGGGCGAGGCTCAGCGCACTGAGCCAGGGGAATACGTTTTTTATGCCTTATGCAAGCGATGCTTATGCCCGTTCATCAGGCTTAACGAGGCGTCATAGGCGGCGGTTTCATCCCCGGCCATGATCGCTTCGTAGATGCATTTATGTTCGTTGAGGCACATGCCGCCCTCTTTGGACGAATACGAGATAAACCACTTGAAAATCGTGGTCAGCACATTGCCAAACGGCACATAAAAACAGTTGCCCGACGCGATAAAAATCGCTCGGTGAAACTGGGTATCAATCTCCACCCATTGCGCCTGATCAAACTGGTCCGCGACCAGACACATCTGCCGGTAAATCCGCGACAGTTCGATGCGCTGCTCTTTGCTGGCATTTACCGCTGCCAGCGCGGTGGCGTGCGGTTCAATCGCCCGGCGAAACTCCAGAAACTGATGGTAGATCTCCTCAGTGGCTTCCATGCCCTGCATCCACTCCAGCAGTTGTGGGTCAAGCATGTTCCACAGCGGACGTGCCCGCACGCGGGTACCCACTTTTGGCCGCGACTCCAGCAGCCCTTTAGACGACAGCAATTTCAGTGCTTCACGCAGTGCCGTCCGGCTGACGCCAAACTGTTCACCCAAATCCATTTCATTAGGCAAAATCACGCCCGGCGGTAACTCACCGGAGAGGATTTTACGGGCAATATCCCGCGCAATGTGGGTATTCAGGCCCCGGGTCATACCCGCCGCGTTCTCGAACTGCATACTCATCCATCATCCCTTAATTTCTGCGCTTAACTGCCGTCATGATAGTTGATGACATGGGACGCTGCACAGCGCGGCGTCCCGTTTACGCTTTACGGCGCCATCTGGCCGCCGTTCACATCCAGAATCTGCCCGGTGATGTAACCGCTGCAGGCGTGCGAGGCAAAAAACAGAAAGCTTGGTGCCAGTTCTTCGCTGGTGCCGAAGCGCCCCATCGCAATGCCGCCGGAGATTTTTTCACGTACGTCAGCCGTTTTATCGGCATGGAACTGGGTATCGATGGTGCCCGGTGACACCACATTGAAGCGAATATTGTCTTTGGTGAACTCCTTCACCCAGTTGCGGTGAATGTTGTGCACCCAGGCTTTTGACGCCGCATAGATCGCCGCACCGGGACCACCGCCTTCACGACCGGCAATCGACCCGGTGCTGATCACCGAGGTGGTTTTACCGCTCTGTTTGGCAGCGCTGCGCAGATGGGGAATGGCGTATTTGGTGACCATCAGCGCCGAACGGGCATTGAGATCCATGACGTGCTGATAAAACTCATCATCAATGCTCTCCAGACCTTTACGTCCACCGAGACCGCCTGCGTTATTGATCAACACGTCGATACCACCGAAACGTTCAACAAAGGCAGCCACCAGCTTCTCGCACTGATCGGTTTTTGTCAGGTCGGCAGCAAAATATTCCACTTCACCGCCGAGCGCGGCCACCTCTTTGGCCAGAGCCTGCAGGCTGGCATCACTGCGATGGCCGTTAAGACCGACTTTAGCACCCGCACGGGCGAAAGCCTGCGCCGTCGCCAGACCGATACCTTTGGTGGAACCGGTAATTAACACGCGTTGGTTTTTCAAATCGCTGAACATAAGAACTCCTTTAACGGGATGGAAAATGTAGGGTCGTTGTTTCTAAAAACGGATCGTACTTATGCATGCCACGTGGCGCTGAACTCGGTGCCCGCTTCTGGCGCGTCGAGGTTATTAATCACCACCCGTAAAATGCGTGAATCCGTACAGTGAATACGCAGTTCGGTTATTGCTGCGCTGTCAGACAGCACCTCGACACGGGCCACTTTTCCCCGCGCATCGCGGGAAGTTTCGGTGGCTTCATCAAAGAATCCGTGGCTTTCAATCACGCTGGCAAACAGCGCGTCCGCGCCGTGCTGACGCAGCAGTAAAGCCGGTTCATTACGCAGGTTGAAATGCGGGTCGCTGGCACCGCTGCGGGCGACAATCAGCTCGCCGCCCGCGGGCATGGCGCTGACCAGCGTGGTATAGCTGTGACCATCGAGCCAGCTGAACAGCGCCGACTCACCGGCAGGCACATCAGCCCGCGCGCAGTCCCACAGGTGCTGGTAACCGTGACCGGTGCCGAGTGGTTTCAGGGTGTCGGCCACGCGAAGGCCGGCATCGCTGCGCACCATCTGCCCCAGATGATGCAGGCAATAATCATATTGATGGGTTAGCTCACTGGTGACGCGGAACACGTCCACCAGCAACGGTTGTTCGAATTCGGGCAGGTCCAGCATCAGCACGGTGCGCTGCATAGCCACGCCGGGGTAGTAATCCGTCAGACGGGCGCTCATACCCTGTCCCGTTGCGTTGTCGGTGACGAAGAAGTGCCTTTCGCCCCAGCGTTTTTCTGCTTCACTGCTCTGGCCGAGATTTTGACTCTGCTCATCCACCACCAGCGTGTTATGGGCGACGGTCTGTTTGCAGTAGCTGTTGTTTTCGGGAATGTAACGACCGCCGAATTTAGGCTCGACGTTTACCCAGCGGCCAAAGCCGTAGTCGCGCAGTGATTCGCGCCCGTTGTTAAACAGGCTCAGGTGCAAACCGTCGAAATGACCGTGGTTCAGCGCCGAATGCATTCTGGGAATGCTGCCGTGCTGGCCGTACCACATCAGCGCCATGGAGAGATCACCGCGTGCATCTTCATGTCGTAAGACAGCCAGTTCGCCCTGCTCACCCTCTGGCCCATCCGACAAAGTCAAACTGCCCCAGTTGTGTTGCTGCGCAGGCTGGTATTGCATGGCAACCGACAACGCCAGACCGGCCGCGCTGACCCATAAATTGCTTTGCTGCCAGGCGGTGGCGATCCACTGCGGCTGATGACCATAGCGATGGAAACAGACACTGCTCGCCACCACCGCGCCATCATCATGAATGTTGATGCTTTTCGAAGCGTCATTAAGCGCCGGCAGCGTGCCGTCCGGGAACGCCGTCTGCATCAGCGCTTCGCAGGTTTTACGGATGATTTGCCCGCGAAACTGATAAATCTGTAATTCAGGCTGGCGGCGGTGAATGGCTTCGGCCAGCAACAGCAGCGGGCGCAAGGCGAAACGCTGGTAATAGGGGCCTTCGATGTAATAGCCATCAGGGGAAAACAGCTGGGAAAGCTGGGCGAAGAATCCGCCGCTTTCACTGTCGCCTTTCAGTCCGTACAGGGCATGGTCCACCAGCTTTTGGTCGCCAAGCACATATCCGCATACCGCCGCTGCGGCGACCGACCAGACGCCGTGGTTATGCACGATGTCGAAATCTTTGGTGTGCCGCGTCAGGGCGTCATCAACCATCACGCGAAACAGCTGGCTTTCAATGACGCTGCGCTCGGAAGCGGCCAGCGTCGGCTTAATGCAGTGATATCCTTCGACTGCGTACAACAGCCACATATTTTCATTAAGCGTCTGGTGAAACAGCCGCCCTGGCGCATTGCTGTCTTTGCTGACATTGCTGCCAAGCCAGGGGTAAATCGCCGCATAGCCGTTAAGCAGGGTCAGGGCGAAATCCCGGTAGGCCGGGCGGGCGCAAATCATAAACAGCCGCCCGGCCAGATTGATGTAAAGATAATTCTGCTTGTGGCGCGCATGTTCCGTCCCGCCCGCTTCGCCTTGCCCGGGGATCTCAACCGGTTGGGCCATATAAGCGTCGAGGGCGGCGATCTGCTGACGCAGGACACGGCCCATCAGCGAGTCGGCGTCGATCTGGGCGCGTAACTGCTGCGCTTCGTCGGGTGAGATAAACAGCGGCTGCCAGTCGGTCATGATGAGGTGTCTCCGGTTTTCAACGCCGGTTGTGGCGCGACGTAGCCTTTGGCCCAGGATGGCAGCGAGAGCAGCCAGGTTTCGCGCTCAGCCTCCATGACTGCGCCGCGTGTCACGTCAGCATGATAGCCACCGCTGAGTTTTTTACCGGCGGGTGGCAGGCTGAACGTGGCGCTGCGGATCTGCTGCTGGTAGCGGGAAGATCCGGTGGCGTTATCCGCCCAGGAGAGCAACGGCACCGGCCGTACGCTGATGCGGTCAATGGTTTTATACGGCCACGGCTGGCCGTCGTCAGTATATTTCGCCATAAAATTCAGTGATTTGATGACACTTCCGCCCTGCGGTGTCTGGTAATTCCACAGGTCAATACCGTTTTTCTGCGCCAGTATCGCCATCAGGCTGATGGCCTGCAGGTCAAAATAGCTGTAATGGAAGGAGCGCGTGCGCGCCAGTTCTGCGGGCTGGGTGCCGTCGGGCATGAGCTGTACGTCGAGTTTGCTTTTCATCAAGGTGACCATCTGCTTAATCACCTGTGGCTGGTCCAGATACCAGGCAATGCCCGCCACCTGTGTGACATACCAGTTACCGTGATTGTTCTCAGTGCGGCTCTCTTTTTTGGCAATTTTATTGCCCTGTAACCAGGTCAGATATTCAGTCATCCATTCGCGCAGCGCCTGTTCGTCTGCCGCTTTCCACGCCGGGTTACCGTGCAGCAGCACCACCGAGTCCACAATGCGGGTCGAGAAGTAACGTCCGTCGAGCACACCGGCGTTACGCCCAGCCGCAATACCCGGTACGCCCTGCGCAAAGTTAAGGTTCGGATTCATACGGGTCTGCGGGTCGATAAACCAGGCCCGCATCAGGCTGGCGGCCTTGTCGGCATATTTCTGTTCACCGGAAAAATACCAGGCCAGCGTCAGGTTCTGCACCCGCGCCGTAAAGTCGGCCAGCCGCACGCCATCGCTCTGATCATTTTTACTGGCCGGATTCACCTTGCCGTCTTTGCGGATCCACGGCAGACCGTCGGGTTTGCTGTCGTCCGGCCACCAGTAGGCGCTGAGGCTTAGGTAGTCATGCTTTGAACCGCTGGGCGGCGTCATGCCTTTATCCGTCACGCTGAGATTAGGTTTGCCGAGGGCGTTGTCGGCCGTTTTAAGTAACTGCTGATAAGCAGCCGTGGTTTGCGGCGCGGCCTGCTGGTCTGCCAGTTGCTGTTTAATCACCGTCAGTTGTGCGGTATGCAAAAATGCCGGTTCTGCCGCCATCAGTGAAGCACTGAACAACAGCCCGACGACGGCGCTGAACCCTATCGTTAAATCAGAGACTTTCATGCATTTTCCTCTTAAGCGATCCCGGCCACTTCGCCTTTAGTAATACAAATAAAGCAGAAGCTGTTTGAGTTAGCCACTTTAAAAGTGACTTTTGCACGTTTTAATCCTGCATTAATGCCCATGAAGTGATATTTGTCACATTCTGGCAACAAATATAGCCTTTCTTATTTGTCGGACTATTAATTTCAAATCTCTCTCCTACTATTGCTCATTAAGCCTGACCAAAAGATAACCATAAAAACCTCACCCTACACTGAGAGAGTAACGACGATGGATATTAACGTTCTAGTGATGATCGGTTACTTCGTGTTAATGATTGCGATCAGTTACGCATTTAAGAAGATGGCCTCCGGCTCCTCCAGCCACTATTTTCGCGGTGGCGGGCGAATGCTGTGGTGGATGGTGGGTGCGACAGCCTTCATGATCCAGTTTAGCGCCTGGACTTTTACCGGTGCCGCCGGGCAAGCCTACCGCTACGGTTTCAACGTAGTCAGCGTGTTCGCGGGTAACGTGTTTGGTTATCTGGTGGCCTGGTGGTGGTTCGCCACCCGCTTTCGCCAACTGCGTGTCGACACCGCCACCGAAGCCATTAATCACCGCTTTGGTAAAGGCAACGAACAGTTTTTTACCTGGATGATCATCCCGCTGAGCATTCTCAGCGCCGGGGTGTGGCTTAACAGTCTGGCGGTGTTTGCCAGCGCCGTCTTCAAACATGATGTGACGCTGACGCTGTGGGTGACCGGGCTGGTGGTGCTGGTGATTTCACTGCTGAGCGGCGCCTGGGGCGTGGTCGCCAGTGATTTTGTGCAGACGCTGGTGGTCGCGATCATCTCCATCGCCTGTGCGGTGGTAGCGCTGGTGAAAGTCGGCGGGCCGGTGAATCTGGTGACTGAGTTCCCCTCTGGTTTTATTACCGGGCCGGATGTCGGGCCGCATTACATTTCCCTGCTGGTGGCCTGCTTCTTGTTCTTCTTTATTAAGAACGTGCAGAGCATTAATAACCTGCAGGACTCCTACCGTTTTCTGAATGCCAAAGACAGTTTCAACGCCAAAAAAGCGGCGCTGTTTGCGCTGGTACTGATGTTTGTGGGCACCCTGATTTGGTTTATTCCACCGTGGGCCGTGGCAATTCTCTACCCTGATGCTGCCACCGCGCACCCGGAACTGGGTAAGAACGCCACCGATGCGGTGTATCTGATTTTCGCCGAACGCGCGATGCCGCTCGGCACCGTCGGGCTGCTGATGGCCGGTCTGTTTGCCGCCACCATGTCGTCAATGGACTGCGCACTGAACCGCAATTCGGGGATATTCGTGCGCAGTTTCTGGACGCCTATCGTTAACCGCAACAAAGAACGCAGCGATAAATATCAGCTCCGCGTCGGTCAGGTCGTCTGCGTGGTCAACGGCGTGCTGGTGATTTTTGTCGCGCAGTACATGCACACTATGCAGACCGTCAGCCTGTTTGACCTGATGATGAAAGTCGGCACGCTGATGCAGGCACCGATCGTGGTACCGCTGTTCCTTGGGGTGTTTATCCGCAAAACGCCGGACTGGGCCGGTTGGGCCACGGTACTGTTCGGGCTGATGGTCTCTTATGTGGTCGCCAACGTGTTTACCGCACCGGACGTCGTCAAGCTGCTGGGCATGAACTTTACCGCCCGCGAAATGCTCGACATCGCCATCATGTGGAATATCTTCTCGCATATGGTCTTCACCGGCGGCTTCTTCTGCCTGACCACGCTCTTTTATAAAGAGCAGGCCACCGAACGCACGGCCATCCGCAATAAATTCTTCGTTGATATGGAAAGGCCGGTCTACGCCGACGACGAACAGGACGAGTTCGACCGTCTTCAACGCGACAAAATCGGTAAAATATCGATGTATATGGGGGCCGGATTACTCCTGATGGTGCTGGTGCCTAACCCGCTGTGGGGACGGGGTCTGTTCCTGCTCTGCGCCCTCTCCATTCTGATCTTTGGCTGGGTATTACACCGCAGTGCTGAGAAAGGCATGAAGGCGGCAACGGCGGAAAAAGCAGCGGCAGTGACCGCTCACCGCTAAGGGAAAAGAGTCAAAAAATGCAGAGCATTCCCTCGGGGTGCCCTGCATTGATCGGCTTAAAGCAGTTATTGATTTAAAACAGTTATCGACTTAAAGCAATCCACGCTGTTTTAGCGTAATGCGCGTGGCCTCGTTTAAATCGTACTTCGGCAAATCTTCTTTGCGCACCCACGCATAGTCTTCAAACTCGTCATTCAGGGTGACCGCCTTGTTCTTCGCCTGACAGGTGAAAATCAGGTAAATCATGTAGATCTCTTCTTTGGTACCATCGAGAAAAGTCTTCACGCGGATATCATCGCGGAACGTCCACGGCGTGATATGCGTCAGTTCCAGCGCCTCGCCCAACTCTTCGCGCACTTCCCGCAGTAACGCCTGTTCAATGGTTTCGCCCGGCTCCATCCCGCCGCCCGACAAGGCCCACTGTCCGGGGAACACCCCGCGCTTAGACGACATTTTACACAGCAGATACGTTCCTTCGTGTTCAATCAACGGACAAACAATGGTTCTCTGACGCATAGCAACCTTCACTGGTTATGGAGTCTGTTTAGAACGCAAAAAGTAGCATATTGGAGACCACCGGCACGGGAGTTGGGTCAAGATTGGAGAAATTTCACAAAATCCACCTGACAGAAGGGGCAAAATCCGTCCCCTACTGCGCATAGAGTCAGGCGGCCTGCGCCGCAGTTCCTCGCATCGCTGAATAAAACCAACAAAAAACCCGCCTGATCAGCGGGTTTTTACCTCTAAAAAACATTTTCACTTTCTAAGTTCCATCGCTGGCGCTACTGATTAATTATCCAGTTCGCTCATGTTTTTCACCTGATCACGGTTTATCTGTTCTGTTTTGCCCGTCTCGGCATTTTTGTACGAAACCAGACCCGTGTCTTTATCTACCTGAGGTTTACCGTCCGTAACGATGGTTTTTCCATCCGTCGTTTTTATCGCCTGATTCGAAGCACAACCAGCCACAAAGAGCACTGAGACAGCGGCCAGTGAAGCAGCAATAAGGTGTTTCCTTTTCATGTATTCCCTCCTGTATTGGGGTTTTAATTTAACAATTACCCATTAAATATAGTTGAGAATATGACCTTACATTTGAGATTCAGACAAACGGAAGTCATTCGCCTGTTTTTCGCGCACACAAAAAAACGAAATTTCACAAAATCCACCTGACAGAAGGGAGCAAAATCCGTACCCTACTGCGCATAGAGTCAGGCGGCCTGCGCCGCAGTTCCTAATACGAAAGAGATCTTTGTGACAACTCCAATTCAAAAACAGAAATACGACCTTGATAAACTGCAAAAGCGCCTGCGTCGTGACGTAGGTAAAGCTATTGCAGATTTCGGTATGATTGAAGAAGGCGACCGCATTATGGTTTGCCTGTCTGGCGGCAAAGACAGCTACACCATGCTGGAAATTCTGCGCAATCTGCAACAGAGCGCGCCGGTGAATTTCGAACTGATTGCCGTCAATCTGGATCAGAAACAACCGGGGTTCCCGGCGCACATTCTGCCTGCTTATTTAGAGCAGCTGGGTGTGGAATATAAGATTGTCACCGAAGATACCTACGCGATCGTCAAAGATAAGATCCCGGAAGGCAAAACCACCTGCTCACTCTGTTCACGCCTGCGTCGCGGCATCCTGTACCGTACCGCGACCGAACTGGGTTGTACCAAAATCGCGCTGGGTCATCATCGCGATGACATCTTACAGACACTGTTCCTCAACATGTTCTACGGCGGCAAACTGAAAGGCATGCCACCGAAACTGATGAGTGACGACGGCAAACACATCGTGATCCGCCCTCTTGCTTACTGCCGCGAGAAAGATATCGAACGTTTTGCGGTGGCGCGCGAATACCCGATCATTCCGTGTAACCTGTGCGGCTCACAGCCGAACCTGCAACGTCAGGTGATTGGCGATATGCTTAATGACTGGGACAAGAAATACCCGGGCCGAATCGAAACCATGTTTACAGCAATGCAGAACGTGGTGCCATCGCATCTTAACGACGCCAGCCTGTTTGATTTCAAAGGTATTAAACACGGCAGTGCGGTGGTTGACGGCGGCGATCTGGCGTTTGACCGCGAAGAAATCCCGATGCAACCCGTTGGCTGGCAGCCGGAAGACGATGAAAACGGCGCACCCATTGAGCGTCTGAACGTGTTAGAAATTAGATAATTCAAAGCAATAAAAAAAGCTGTACTCAAAAATTCGCCCGTTTCATCTTGAAGCGGGCTTTTTTTATGCGGATTTCAGGCCAAAAACGCCACCTGCTGCCAGTTGTAGTTGCACATCACCAGCCTGACCGGTAGCGAAACCTCGCCGAAATTGTGGTTCTGAAAGCGCAGAAACAGAGCATGCAGCGCAGGCGACACAACGTCGGCGCTGTAACGCAACAGCGTGCTGTGCCAGAACAACTGCGGAATGTCGCCAGAAGGATAGCGTGCCCTGACCTTATCTTGCCACGGTGAGGCCAACAGCGCGTCGGCCAGACGCTGGCGAACCTCCAGGCTGCGGGCATCGGGGATCCCCGCCAGCAAAATTTGATTGGGCAGCGCCACCAGCCGCAACTGGCTAATATGCATGACATGACCGGCGCAACAGCGGGTAAAAATGTCCCGCACCTCGTCACGCTCTGGCACCTGTTCCACGTTGTCATACAGCGCATTACTGATGGGGAAGAAACTGAAATGCACGCCATCAACAGGGTTGAGATCCGCCAGCGGATCATCCTTTGTGACCTCTTGTAGCGCGCAAAGCAGCGACAGCAGGTCGCGGCTCAACGCGGGGCGGTTCCCACTGGAGAACGCCAGTTTGGTCGGGTGATAAAAAGGTTCATTGCGCACATGGCCACATCCCGCCGACGCTTCCCATAGCGTCAGTGTTTTTTTAGTCACATTTTCATAAGCCTGATGAATGTTTTCAAACGGCAACATAAAATCCCCAGCCAGGTAAAAGGAGTCGCAGATACCGCACTGAACGACTCAGCAAAACGTCACCTGCTCACAAAATCCCAAAAAGATTGCGCGAAATCAACATATCCCCCGCGCAACAGGTTCAGTATCTATTCCGCAGGTGAATGCAACGTCAAGCGATGGGCGTTGTGCTCCATATTGTCTTATTTCCAATTTTTTAGAATTAATCCGCTAGATACTTTAATTCGAACGACGCCGGTCTTCTGACCGGCTTTTTTTTGCGTTTTTTTAGCATATTTCTCACAGTTACAACCACTTACTCTTCTTCAGCCACCAGGCCACACCACCCACCAGTGTCATCAGCGATAAACAGAAAATGGTGAAACCATAAGGGGAGGTGTTACCGGGAATACCGCCAAGATTGACCCCGAACAGGCCGGTGAGGAATGTGGTCGGTAAGAACAGCATCGCCAGCATCGACATCGTATAAGTACGACGGTTGAGTGCATCGGCCATCAGCGAACCAATTTCGTCCGCCAGCACGCCGGTACGGGCAATATTGGCATCCAGATCATCCAGTCCGCGCCCCAGACGATCGGCTATTTCTTGCATACGGCGGCGTTCGTCGTCATTCATCCACGGCAGGCGCTCACTGGCCAGGCGCGCAAACACATCCCGCTGCGGCGACATATACCGGCGCAACACAATCAGTTGCTTACGCAGCAGCGCCATCTGGCCGCGCTCGGGCACCTGCTGGTCCATCAGGTCATCTTCGATATCAATGATTTTGTCATGCATATCTTCGATAAAATCACTGGTGTGATCGGTCAGCGCATCACACATATCGACCAGCCAACTGCCGGTGTCAGTAGGCCCGGTGCCATGCTGCATATCGGAAATCAGCTCATCCATCGAGAAGACTTTACGGTGTCGCGTGGAGACGATCATTTTGTCAGTGAGGTAAACACGGATGGTCACCAGTTGGTCGGGACGTGAATCAGCATTCAGATTGATCGTCCGCAGGGTGATCAGCGTCCCCTCGCCCATGCGGATCACTTTCGGGCGCACACTTTCACCAGCCAGCGCCTCACGAACGGTGTCGGGCAAAACCGGCGTGGTGTTGATCCACTGTTCGCTGGCGGGCAACGTGTAGTCCAGATGCAGCCAGCACGGCTTGTCATCACTGGCAACACACTGAGCATTAATTTCATTTACGCCACCTTTGCCGTCGAACTGGTAGGCGTACACGGCATCAGAAACCTGAAGTTCTTTACCCTTAATAACTTCCACGACATTCCTCGCTGTTTTATTCGTTATCTGTTCGCCAGTTTAGCGTTTAACGCGAATCTGCGGAACCCTGGGTTGGCGGCTGCATTTCGGCCAGTGCAGGCATCACACTGCGCATCATGTCGAAGAATTTCCGCAACCGGGCCGGATAATAAGTGGAATAGGGATAAACCAGATAGACGGGAAGCGGCAACGCATTCCAGCCCGGTAAAATCTGCTGTAACCGCCCTTGTGCGATGTCTTCTGTGACGATCCAGGCGGAGACTATCGCCGCCCCCAGCCCAGACAACGCCGCCTTGCGCACTGCATACAGGCTGTCGGTTGCCAGACGGGGCGCAATCATGCAGCGCTCCGTCTGGCCGCCGCTATCATGGCGCAACGTGACTTCGTTGCGATAAAAAGTACTGAACGACACCCAGGGCAGATTCCCCAGTTCGCTGACCTGCGTCACCGGATACGTGCTCAGCAACTCAGGTGTCGCCACCACAATACGTGGCACTTCAGCCAGCAGAAGCGCGACCATCGACGGATCATCAACCTTACCTACCTGAATCGCGCAGTCGATATCTTCAGAGATGAAGTCCGGCGTGCGGTCGTTGAGCATCCAGTCAATCGTCACATCAGGATAGCGCTGTAAATAGCGGGTTAAGGGTTCAATCATCTGATCTTGTCCGAAGGCGTGCGGCACCCGAACACGCAGTGTGCCAACCGGTTCATCCCCGGCTCCGCGCAGTTCATCCTCCAGCGCCGCCCAGCGCTCAAGCAGCAATTTGGCCTGTTGATAGCAGCGTTCGCCGTCGTCAGTGAGTTTCATTGCGTGGGTGGTGCGCAGGATAAGCTTCACCCCAAGCATTCGCTCGAGTGATTGCAACCTGCGGCTGACGGTCGGCTGGCTGGTATTGAGCTGTGCAGCAGCGGCGGAGAGACTGCCACTCTCAACGATGCGCACCAGAGTTTGCATCAGATCTATGCGGTCAATTCCGCTGGAGTTCAATGTATTCATGCGTCATACGTATAACAGTTTTACCTTCCGGCTGGCTACCACTCATAACCGTTCGGGTGAAAAATAGCGCTCAGGTCATCTCATCCATCGGGAATAACATCATGTCAGAACTTATCAATACTCCTGCGGCAGAACCAGAATCTGCACTGTCAGGCAAAATAGTTTTTACGCTGGCCGCAGGCGCAGGTCTGAGCGTGGCGTCCATTTATTACAGCCAGCCGATGCTCAGTCTTATGGGCCAGGGGATGCAGGCCACGCCGGCCGCTATTGGCATGATCCCCACGTTGACGCAGGCCGGTTACGCACTCGGTATCCTGTTACTGGTTCCGCTGGGTGACCGTTACGATCGCCGCAAGATCGTTTTGCTGAAAAGTATTTTGCTGGCCGTCGCCCTGCTGTTTTGCAGCATTGAACCGGCCATTAATGGCCTGCTGGTGGCCAGCCTGGTCACCGGCGTGGCGGCCACCATGGCACAGGATATTGTGCCGGCCTCCGCCATTCTGGCACCCGCATCGCAACGGGGAAAAACCGTCGGCACGGTGATGACCGGGTTACTGGTGGGAATTCTGCTTTCCAGGGTGATCAGCGGATTTGTCGCCGAATACTTTGGCTGGCGGGTGATGTATCAGTTGGCGGCCGTCAGTGTCGCGCTGATTGGTCTGGCGCTGTGGCGGGTGCTACCGCGCTTCACGCCAGCGTCACGTCTCAACTACTCCAGCTTGTTGCTGTCGATGTATCACCTGTGGCAACGCTACCCGACACTGCGCCGCGCCGCCATCGCACAGGGCCTGCTTTCATTAGCGTTCAGCGCATTCTGGTCCACGCTGGCGATTATGCTCAATGACACTTATCACCTTGGCAGCGCGGTGGCCGGTGCCTTTGGCCTGGCCGGGGCGGCAGGCGCGCTGGCGGCACCGCTTGCCGGCGCCATGGCCGACAAAACTGGACCGGCGCGGGTAACGCAGATTGGTGCAGCGCTGGTGATGATCTCTTTTGCGGCGATGTTCCTGCTGCCGCTGCTGCCAGTGCAAGGTCAGTTGGCGTTAATCGTCATCAGCGCTATCGGTTTTGATCTGGGGATCCAGGCCACGCTGGTCGCCCATCAGACGCTGGTATACGGGCTGGAACCGGCAGCACGCGGCAGGCTGAATGCCCTGCTCTTCACGCTGGTGTTTATCGGTATGTCAGCTGGTGCAGCGCTCGGGAGTCTGGCTCTGGAAAAAGGTGGCTGGCCGGCCGTCATATTACTGGCCACCGTCGCTTCGGCCGCCAGCCTGATTGTGCGTATGCTGAGCCGCCGTCTGCATTGATTAGCGGATAGCAAAAAAAAAGCGCCGTTGATAAATAACGGCGCTCTTTGTGTTTCTGACGCAAAAAATCAGTGCTTGAGAATGTACATCTCCTGACTGTATGCCACGTCTTCAGGATTGGTGATCGGGTAGCCTTTCACCCAGGGTTTGATCAACCGGCCATTGGTGTACTGGTAAATGGGGGCAATCGGTGCCTGTTCGGCAATGATCTGCTCGGCCTGGTTGTAATCGGTGTTGCGGTGAACGTCGTTGGTTTCGCGACTGGCGTCGCTGATGGCTTTATCGTAGCCCACGTTGCTAAATTTACTGATGTTGCTGTTGTGGGTTGAGGTCAGCAGCGACAGGAAAGTCGACGCTTCGTTGTAATCCCCCACCCATGAAGCACGAATCACATCGAAATTGCCGGTGTTGCGGCTGTCGATGTAGGTTTTCCACTCCTGGTTCACCAGCTTGACGTCCACGCCCAGCGTTTTTTTCCACATTGATGCCACGGCAATGGCGATCTTCTGGTGGCTTTCCGACGTGTTGTACAGCAGGGTCAGCTTGAGTGGTTTATCCGGCCCATAACCGGCTGCCGCCAGCAGGCTTTTCGCCTGCGCATTCAGCTCATCCTGGGAGTATTGCTGGAGCATGCTTTTGGTTGGGGTGAAGCCGTTGGTCACATCCGGCGTGAAGTGATAAGCCGGGATCTCGCCGGTGCCCAGCACTTTTTCCGCGATAATTTTGCGGTCGATACTGTAAGACAGCGCCTGACGTACGCGCACATCGTTGGTCGGAGCACGCTGAGTGTTAAAGGCATAGTAATAGGTGCCGAGCTGGAATGGCGTATAAACCTGGCCAGGGATGTCTTTCAGCAGCTTCTGATACTGATCTTTGGGGAAGGACTCCGTGATATCAATGTCGTCAGCCAGATAACGCTTGGTGGCATTCGACTCTTTATTGATCGGCACGAAAGTGACTTTGGTCAGCACGGTATGTGCGTGATCCCAGTAGTAAGGATTAGGCTCGAGCACCAATTTTTCGTTAACCACGCGCTCTTTCAGCACATACGCGCCGTTGCCCACCAGATTGCCCGGTTTAGTCCAGTCTTCGCCGAACTTCTCCACTGTGGCCTGATGTACAGGGAACAGGCTGAAGTTTGCCAGCAGGCTGACGAAATACGGTACCGGGCGCGCCAGTTGCACCTTGAGCTGGGTATCGCTCAGCGCTGTCACACCCAGTTTATCCACCGGCAGTTTGCCCGCAATAATCGCGTCAGCATTTTCAATTCCGGCCAGACCGGCAAACCAGGCACCGGAAGACAATCCTTTAGGATCCACCAGCCGCCGCCAGCTGTAGACAAAATCTTTGGCCGTGACAGGGTCACCGTTGGACCAGCGGGCGTTTTTACGCAGGGTGAAAATAAAGGTCTGATTGTCCTGTGTCTGCCAGCTCTCTGCGACGCCCGGTACGTTTTTGCCGTTGGCATCCTGATTCACCAGCCCTTCGAACAGATCGCGCGCCACCTGCGCCTCCGGCAAACCAATCACTTTGGTCGGGTCGAGCGAGGCGGGTTCATCTTTAATGTGGCGGACGATCTCCTGTTTATCGGCCAGTGTCGTACCCGCCGGAACCTGAGCCGCCATCGCTGTACCTAAAGAGAGTGCGACCAGCGCGGCACAAACAGTGTAAGAAAATGGATGAAGACGTTTTCCCTCAAGCATGAATTTCCCCTGACAACCAATTGATTTAATGATGTTCAGGAGTTGTATCATTCATTGAATTCATACCCTATCAAATTTCGTTACAGATTTGTCTCAGCGCACAAAACTTAGGCATCAGGCGGGGGTGAAGGAGAAGAAAAGGTGATAAATGCCCATCACGGGACAATAAAGCTACATTCCTGCGGCAAACTGCGGTAAATAAAAGCTATCCTCATCCCCTTCTTGTTCTGGAACACATATGACTGACATTCGCCCCCGCAGCCTGCGCGGACGTTTAAGCAATCTTGGTACGCCCTATGGAAAATCTCTGCTGGGCGCGCCGCTGATCTACTTCCCGGCCGCCGAACCGGACCACACCACCGGGCTGATCCTGGCCGGAACGCACGGTGATGAAACGGCCGCTGTGGTCTCCCTCTCCTGCGCGCTGCGTTGCATCGAGCCTGCGAACTTAAAGCATCACGTGGTGCTGGCGGTGAACCCCGATGGGTGTCAACTAGGGTTGAGGGCCAATGCCAACGGCGTGGATCTCAACCGCAACTTTCCCAGCGCCAACTGGCAGAGCGGTGAAACCGTCTATCGCTGGAACAGTGCGGCGCAGGAAAGAGATGTGCTGCTTTCAACCGGTGAGAAAGCCGGTTCTGAACTGGAAACTCTGGCGCTGTGTCACTTAATTCACCAGTTGGCCCCCAAATGGGTGGTGACCTTCCATGAACCGCTGGCCTGTATTGAAGACCCGCACAGTTCCCCCCTCGGCGCATGGCTGGCTGATGCCTTTAATTTACCGCTGGTCACCAGCGTGGGTTACGCCACGCCGGGTTCCTTCGGCAGTTGGTGTGCGGATATCAGCCTGCCGTGCATTACGGCGGAATATCCGCCGGTTTCCGCCGACTATGCCAGTGAAGTCTACTTGCAGGCGCTGGTAGATTTACTGACCGGCGTGGCGAAATAGCGGCTATCGGTAACGTTACTGTGACGCACTCAGGTCAATCACGCCGCAGTGGAAGGCCAGCGCCGGTTCGACGTCCTGCGCCAGCCAGGTCGGGCCGTCGAGGTCAATAAATTTGGCCCCGACGGTCAACGGCAGAACTGCGCGAACCGCGCGCGACGTACACAACATGCAGCCAAGCATGATGTCAAAGCCCTGTTCACGCGCCTGCTGCGCCAGGATCAGCGCACCGGTCAGGCCGCCGGTTTTATCCAGTTTGATGTTGACCATCTCATAGCGCCCCTTCAGACCCGGTAAATCGTCTGCCGTATGGCAGCTCTCATCGGCACAAATCGGTAAGGGATGGATAAAGTTTTCCAGCGAGTCATCCTGCCCGGCCGGTAGCGGTTGCTCGAGCATCATCACACCCAAGTCCGCCAGCAGCTGACAGCGTGCGGCCAGACCTTCGCTTTGCCATGATTCATTGGCATCCACAATCAGCGTGACATGCGGCACGGCGCTGCGGATAGCCACCATACGTTCGGTGATCAGATGATCATCGAGTTTAATCTTGAGCAGCGTGGCCCCGTTTTTCTGATGGCCGATAGCAGCCTGCGCCATCGCTTCCGGTGTATCCACGCTCAGGGTTTGCGCCATGCTGATGCACGAGAGTGGCGCGATGCCAGTCAGTTGCCACAGCGTCTGCGCGGTGAGCTGGCTTTCGAGGTTCCACAGTGCGCTGTCGAGTGCATTACGCGCGGCCCCGGCAGGCAGAAGATGTTGTAACGCTGCCCGGTCCGCCCCCTGCTCAATAGCCGGAAGTACGCTGGCAATCTGCGCCATCACGCTGGCCTCGCTCTCGCCATAACGCGGATACGGCGTGCACTCTCCGACACCGCGAACGCCATTTTCTTCAATTTCTACCGCAACCACTCTGGCTTCGGTCCTGCTCCCACGGGAAATGACAAAGGCCGTATGCAACGGCCAGGCTTCGGGATAAAAGCGCACACTTCTCATCGATGGCTCCTGACGGCTTTACGCTGCCTCCGGCTGATGCACGGAGGTCATCACTCAACATAGTTCACTAATATGATTAGCAAACTTTATATACCAAATTTACATTTGATACCCTAAACTGACTGCCGTTTGTCTCATCTGTACAAAGGAAAATACCATGACCCAGACAGTACATTTTCAGAGCAACCCGGTCAGCGTTGCTGGCCAGATTCCGCAACAAGGTGACGTTGCCAAGCCTTTCACTTTAGTCGCAAAAGATCTCTCTGATGTCAACCTGAGCAGTTTTGTTGGTAAACGCAAGGTGCTGAACATTTTCCCAAGCATTGATACCGGTGTTTGTGCCGCATCCGTGCGTAAATTCAATTTACTGGCCGGCGAAATCGACAACACCGTGGTGCTGTGTATTTCTGCTGACCTGCCGTTTGCCCAATCACGTTTTTGCGGCGCTGAAGGCTTATCGCACGTTGTTACACTCTCCACCCTGCGTGGCGGTGAGTTCAAGAATGACTACGGCGTGGCGATCATCGATGGTCCGCTGTCCGGCCTGACTGCCCGTGCGGTTGTGGTTCTCGATGGTCAGGACAATGTGCTGTACAGCGAGTTGGTGAATGAAATTACCACCGAGCCAAACTATGACGATGCGCTGGCAGTATTAAAGAAATAAGCGTGATTTAGAAAAAACGCACCGATATCCTATTATTCGGTGCGTTTTTATTCAGACCAACCTGCCATTACCGCATTACAATGTCGGAAAATAGCTGACTGGTTTTTTCAAGATATTCACGCTAACGGTAACATAGGTACAGCATTGCCCATCGCAGTGACCGGGGTGAAAAGCTTAGGTTTTACAAACCACGGCACACCATAATATGTCACATTCGCCCCAGCCATTGATCCTTGAATGTTAGAAGAAACCACGCCCGCAGGAAAAGCATAAACACTTCGGTTCATATAATTAGCCAAACTTTGAGCATTACTGTTCGCACCAGCCTGTGAACCGCCGCACGCGGTAATAAAGAGTGCGCTATCGTTGTCTCTCAATTTATTGATCAAAATATTTTTGGTAAATTGTGCAAACTTTTCGACAGAAACCGGTTTATCGATCCACTGGCCCGGATGATCGCTATTTTCGACAGCGTGAGCTAATAGCCCTTTATTTCCATTTCCATGTGCGTTAATGAGCCTGACTGATTGATTGTTATATTTAAACGGCGTAGATATACGATAACTGGCACCAGGATAAAATTTAACATTCTGCACCCTTACCTGAAATATGCGGCCTTTCGAGAAGGCTTGCATTAATTTCCACGATAATTTATGACCACCAAACATCACCGCCGGGAATAAACCTAAAGCAAATGATGCCCCGGTGAAGATCCCACTGGCGAGTGATAATTTTTGCGAGAGTTCATCATCCTCAACAGCGGCAGCAGCCACGCCTAGCGCACCGCCAGTTGTCCCCAGTATTCCAGATGCAATGCTTATTCCGCCCAGCAGGAGTGCCGCCCCACCTAATAGCGCCAACACGCCTAGCCCAAGGAAGATCACCGAAAAAACCAACCCTATTGCGGCGAACATAATGGCAACATCACGACCATGCCCGGAAGGGTCTGAGAACGTAATCGGGTCACCGCCACAATAGCTATAAGGGTTTATCCCACCCTCGCCAAAGGGACTCATCGAATCGTACTGCATGAAACGCATAAGGAGAGGATCATAGGATCGGGTTCCATTGCCTAAATGATATAACTCAGTAAGATCATCATATTTTTCTCCGGCAAACCGTACAGGATCATACGCAGGTATTGATGCACTGTTTAACAGATGTCCATAAGGCGTATAGGTTAAGGACGTAATGCTATCCGTGTTTTGATCTTTTAATTCAGCATAGACGGAACCAAGACGATCGCTTAACAATAATGTTTGTTCTTTCGTATAGGCACCAGAACTGCCACTAAGAATATTGATCGCCTCTACGCCAATAGGACTTTTAATATAGGTAGCAATATCCTGACTACGTGCATTAGGCGATTGCTTCCTGTCTGATACATCAAAAACACCATTACTGTAGTGATAAATACTTGTGCGAGATTGTGTCTCGGCGCTGCCTATAGTTAATTCCGAACTTTGCATATTACCGCTGCCATTATAACCCAGTGAAACAACATCACTTGATGAGGTAGATTTCATTAACTTATTAAATGCATCATATTGATATTCCACTGCATTTCTATTACCTGCTTTTTTCTTGATGACATTCCCTGCGGCGTCATAGGTCAGGCGTATTGGGCTATCTGGGTTGTTTCCGCTCAATGAAGCAGAAGTCATTTCAAAGGGGTTCTTTCCATTATATGAGTAACTCGCTTTATTGATATCCCCCGACCATCTCTCACGGGCGGTGCTGGACGTCATATTATCAAATTTATCATATTGATAATCGAACCGACTGACCTCTTTGGCATTGAGGTCCAGAGGATAGTGGGTTGATGAATCCTCTATTGCTGCACTGATTAAACGACCAAGGTAATCAAATTTAAAGTTTGTTTTTGTTTTTTTATCAGGCTTAACAAAAACATCCTTGCTTACTACTTTTCCTACACCATTGAATTTTTCAGAATTTGTCGAGATAAGATTTCCGGCTTCATCATAGTAACGTTTTTCTGATATTCTAAATTTATGGTCATAAACCAATTGCATACTGTATTTTACATCTTTACCAACCGATTGAATCATCCGATACTTGATGAGTGAAGGATAATTTCCCGCAAGGTATAACACCTCTATTTCGAGATCGGTTTCATTATCATGCCCTGCTGAAATAGTCAGCAAACGCCCCTTCTCATCATAACGATAATAGGTTGTTTGGGTCGGTTGCCCCATTAAAGATTTAGTGATCGAAATTAACCGGCCACAATAAGTATAAGTGAAAACATTATGACCACTATTCTTGCCTAGATTATCGGAAAACTCTTCGGTAATAAGTCTTAATTGGCTATCATACTCAAGCGTGCGAATAGATTCACCAGAACCCATTTTATGGGTTTCTTCCACCAGTTTGACCGTATCTTTGTCATAGACATAACTAAAACTTTCCTTCTTCTCCGGTATGGTTATCTCAGCAGGAAGAAGGTCCAACTCAGGGATATAGACATAGTTAACCACTTCTCCATTAGGCGTGATTTTTTCATAAGCTGAAGTGTAGTTATCCTTATATTTATAGCGAGTGATAAATTTATCTTTTTGCGCCGGATTGCGGTCCTGCTTAATTATTCGACCTAAGGTATCAAAGTCCTGATAACCGACAGAAATGTTATCAATAGCAATCTCGGTCAACTTACTTTCCTGATCATAACCCCAATACTGCATTTTCAGTGTACGGTCAGTGCCCTCTTCCTCACTTTCCACTCTTGATATTGGCCGGTCGAAAAAATCATACTCGTAATTTTCAGTGAATTTCGAGCCACTGATGGCATCATTAGAAGAAATTTTGTTTACCCGATGGAAAACATCATAATAATAATTTTTCTGCGATATCTTGGTTTTGCCGTCTTTATTATAATCTGTAGAGCTTAAAGGAAGTCCATTCCTACGGTCATATTCGTTCTCTTCATAACAGTAAAAGTCATTATTTTTCGCAACCTTAATATATTCAACGAGTACCGCATCTCCGATATTAAACCGACTACAGTTGACAATATCATCATTTTTTCTCACTTCACGTACATTACCCAATGCATCATAGAGATAAGTCTCGGTAAACGTCAGGTCGCCATTGTTACTCATTAACAGTGGAACATCATAGTCATAGGTTACTTCTGATAATAACTGTGACTGCGTGTTAAAATTAGCGATACATATAACTTTGTCGTCAATAACCTGTTTAACCACATTGCCTAATGCGTCATAGGTTTCAGTCACCACGCTAGCATTCGGGGCAAGAGTGGCCTTCGTGAAAAAATTCGTTACAGGATAATAACCATAAGTGTACTTTGTTGTGCTTTCATAGTTTGTTCCCTTGGCTCTGGTCGTAGACACAATGCGGCCGACCTTATCGTAAGTAAGGACAGTCATCACACCCAATGCATCAGTCATGCAAACTGGCCACCCGGTTCGGGTCATGGCGGTCTCTGAATAAACTAACTGTTTACCGTCAGCCCCTTTTTGCGTCGTGCTTATAGTGAATTCATTACCATCAGTACTTAGTGAATAATCATGGCTTGTGGTAATGCCTTGCTGACCATTTAAAATTAATGTTGTAGTTTTTAACTTCCCTCGGTTGAACGAATTCTTATCATCTATACCATAGTAAGTTTTAGTCACTTAATAAGATGGTCACCCCCACCCTGTGAGCGGTACGCTGACAGGGTGTTTTTCTTTCTGAAGGGGATCATCATGCA
>Ga0209888_1000236_pt1 | contig 34099 bp, 24 predicted proteins | sample OrgsoiDNA_201059_FD_185807 | JGI IMG/M metagenome (GOLD analysis project Ga0209888, IMG submission 185807) | Permafrost soil microbial communities from the Arctic, to analyse light accelerated degradation of dissolved organic matter (DOM) -... | ecosystem: Environmental > Terrestrial > Soil >...
AAATGAAGAAGAAAGAATTCATCCCCAAACCGCCTATCGATACCCATGGTTCGTGGCTGAAAAAGCTCGGCCCGGGCCTTATCACAGGTGCCGCTGACGACGACCCAAGCGGGATAGCGACCTATTCACAAGCCGGCGCACAATTTGGGTTGAATACGCTCTGGACTTGTTTTTTTACTTTTCCCCTGATGGTCGGTATTCAGGTCATCAGCGCCAAAATTGGCCGAGTCAGCGGGCACGGGCTCGCTACCAATATCCGCCGTCATTACCCCTGGCCTTTTTTGTATGGCATCGTCGCGCTATTGATGGTTGCCAATACCATCAATATAGCAGCGGACATTGCCGCGATGGGCGCGGCGATGAAGCTGCTGATCGGTGGGTCTGCTCACTTCTATGCCGTCGGCTTTGGCGTGGCTTCGCTGCTGCTACAGGTGTTCATCCCGTATAAACGCTATGTTCGGGTGCTCAAGTGGCTGACGCTGGTATTGCTGGCTTATGTGGCTACTATGTTTGCCGTGCATATTCCATGGGGGCAAGTTATTCGCCAGAGCATATGGCCTCATATGTCCTGGAAGCCGGAATACATCACAATGGTGGTTGCCATTTTTGGCACAACCATCAGCCCCTATCTCTTTTTCTGGCAAGCATCACAGGAAGTTGAAGAGTTGGAGGCAGCCCCCAAGACTCAGGCACTGATTGAGGCTCCAAACCAGGCAAGTGCCAGCTTTAATCGCATCAAAATTGATACAATGGTGGGCATGGGGTTTTCTAACCTCATTGCTTTTTCCATTATGTTAACCACTGCTGTCACATTAAATCTGCACGGCGTGACAGACATTCAAACATCCGCCCAAGCGGCGACAGCTTTGCGACCGATTGCAGGGGAGTTTGCATTTTGGTTGTTCAGCGCAGGCATCATTGGCACAGGCATGCTAGCGGTTCCGGTACTGGCAGGCTCTGCTGCTTATGCGGTAGCCGGAACATTTAGATGGAAGAATAGTTTGGCGGCTAAGCCGGAAGCAAACAAAGCGTTTTATAGCATTATCACTGCGGCAACCTTGCTCGGTGTATTGATCTGCTTTGCCCCTATTGACCCGATTAAAGCTTTGATCTGGAGTGCGGTCGTCAATGGGGTAATTTCGGTGCCCATCATGTTCATCATGATGTTGATGGCATCACACAAAGAAATAATGGGCTCCTTCGTCATTCGCCCTGGACTAAGGGTATTGGGCTGGAGCTGTACTATCGCAATGACTTTTGCCGTGATCGGTATGTTCTGGGGCATGCTGGCAGCGTAAAGCATTTTTCTGAAATTCAATCGCTTGATTCAGTCGTGGCCGGTGATTGGATCTCCGTTCATCAACATGTCTCTCACGGTGCTCATGACGCCAGAGTGACCCGACCTAATGCAATTTTTCACACGGAGAACTCCATAATGGCAGCGCATCATAAAGAGAAACACTCAATAGATAACATTGGTTGGCTGCGCGCTGCCGTACTGGGGGCCAATGACGGAATCGTTTCAACTACAAGTCTGATTCTGGGCGTAGCCTCCTCTCACGCAACTCACAACAGCATCCTTGTGGCGGGTGTCTCAGCTCTCGTTGCCGGCGCTATGTCGATGGCGACCGGAGAGTACGTTTCCGTGCAGTCCCAAGCCGACACGGAGGCCGCTGCCCTGGAGACGGAGCGAATTGAGATTCAGGAAAATCCGAAGGGCGAGAATCGTGAACTGACAGGAATCTATGTTGAACGAGGACTTGAGGCGCCGCTTGCGAAAGAAGTCGCGACTAAACTAATGGATCACGACGCCTTGGGTGCGCATGCCCGCGATGAGTTGGGAATCACAAATGCGATGAGTGCAAAGCCACTACAGGCTGCTCTTGCATCTGCGCTAAGCTTTGCCGTAGGTGCAGCACTACCATTACTCGTTGTCGTAGTGGTTCCACAAGAACAGCTCATCCCAGTCATCGTTGTCGCGTCGTTGGTCTTCCTTGCTATTCTTGGCGGATTGGCGGCCAAGGTCGGTGGGGCGAATATTAAAAACGGGGTTTTACGTGTGACTTTTTGGAGTGCGCTTTCGATGGCGGTGGCAGCAGGAGTTGGTACCCTGTTAGGAAGCACTGCATAAAGCCCGGAGCTTGCTCCAGAATTAAATTTTTATGGCAAGAGCGGGCTTGCTGCTATTCGTCGGCATCGGAACCAGGCGATTCGCTGGGAGCTATGCTGATGGATGATTCTCGTTCGAGTCGGCTTACTGATCGGCCGGAGGAACTGACCTTGAGTGTCTCAATTCTGCACTATATCGTCCGTCAAAACACTCAGCCAATTGAGATGTCTATAAGCAGGTAAATTGTTGCGTATGTGAAACCTAGATCGATTCCAACAGACCTGCGAGGGGAAGAATAATAATGAACTGGCTCCCTAAGCCAGGGCCTTCACTTTTGGCTTCTACACTGCCGTCATGTGCTTGCACCAGTTCTCGGACCACCGTGAGTCCGATGCCGATACCTGCGCAGTTAAAGCAGATCGCTTCTATGTCTTGTATATAGGGGGCGAAAATCAGAGGTAACATCTGCGCAGTGATACCGACTCCACTGTCCGCTACCACGATCTCGACGTTCTGCTCGATTTTGCGCATGGAAAGCGACAAGGCGCCGTGTTTGGGTGTGTATTTGGAAGCATTGCCCAGTAGATTGCAGAAAACCTGAGCCAGTCGCACAGCGTCCCCTTCAATGAACACGGGGGGCTCGCAGAGTTGCACCTTCAGGTACTGGAAGCGTATATCCATCGAGGGGCGACAAGACCCCACGGCCTCGTTGATGACGTTGTTCAGATCGATGGACTGCAGGTCCAGTCTCAGCTTCCCGGCATCGACATGGGTCATATCAAGCGGGTCTTCAACCAGGCGTGACATGTGCCGAACCTGCTGTTCGATCGTCGCCTGGATGCGAGGCAAGTCCGCCAGTTTTACTCTTGCCAGCAAACCCGCCGTCTGACTCAATGGCGTGAGCGGGTTGCGCAATTCGTGAGCCTCCCTGGCCAGGCGATCTTTCTGCTGCTGCAGGGCGTGTTCGGCATCCGACTGCAGCTTTTGAGCACCGAGGGCGGCCATGACCAGTTGCTCGTTGGCTTCGCACATAATCTCAACATGCCGGTCCACGGTGTTGCCAGGCGTTGGCCCCAGGAAGCCTGGGACTTGCTCGCCGTGAAACTGAAACTTGCCAGGCCCTGCTCGTTTGGCCTGGTACATGGCCACATCGGCCTTCTCGATCAGCGTTTGAGCGTTGGTCCCATCCTCGGGGTACACGCTGATGCCAATGCTGACTGACAGGCGCAGGCTCTGGTCACCTATCGGATGCGGGGAGTCGAATGCGCTCAATATCTTGTCGGCGACCGCCATCGCATCCGATTTTCTCGATACGTTGCTGAGTAGAATCAAGAACTCATCGCCACCGTAACGACTGACCGTGTCAGTCTCGCGGACGGCGGTTGTCAGACATTGAGCTATTTTCTTCAGCACAAGGTCCCCGGTCGCATGCCCAAGCTTGTCGTTGATGCACTTGAAGCCGTTAACGTCCAGAAACAGCAGGGCAAAACCGTCGTCATGTCGGATGGAGTGACCCATGGAGCGCTCTATGCGTTCCAGCAGCCGACGTCGATTGGGTAGATTGGTCAGTTCATCCAGATCCGCGAAATGCACGACTTCGTCGAGTGTCTTCGCTGTCGTTTCCGCGTCACTGTGCAAGCGCATTATTTCCACCACCAAGTGTTCATTGGCGTCGAGCAAATTACACTGCTTCTGAGTTTCGCTCAGGCGTTCCTGGGCGTGCGACAGTGCCTCCTTCAAGCGCATCAACGTTGCTTGTGCCTTCAGTGCTTCCTCGTCGATCCTCGCAAGCTCGCGTTTGGCAGTGAAAAGCGCTTCTTGGTTGCCCTCCGGTGTGTGGTTCATGTGAACGACTAACCTCCGTGGGTGTTACTCAGCGGCAGGGATAACTCCCTCTGGGGGGTTGATGCAGGCCCTCCACCCAAAAGGCCTTCTTGGCCCGTCAGCATTTGCCCGATTTTGATACCTTGTTCATCAATGCTGTACAGCCGTAGCTGGTCGGAGTGAGCGCTGGCCCTGACTTTTACCACTGCCATGACCCGCAATAACCGGCTCTCCGTTGGCGCTGATTGAAAACTGACCCAGAGGATCTGCTTGAGCTATCATTTAGTCATGTTAATCAACCATGAACGTGAAAAGCTGATCGAAGCGGTCAAGTTTTTCGCCCAAAACACCCAAAAGCTGGGAAAGACGAAGCTCTTCAAGCTTCTGTATTTTCTAGATTTTACGCATTTCCGCGATACCGGTCGCCCTGTCACCGGCCTTGAGTATTTTGCGTGGAAAATGGGGCCGGTTCCCACCGAGCTGTTTGAGGAGCTCGCAAATCCAAAGGATGACTGGGGGGACAACTGCTCTTTCGAGCTAATCGAAACCGCCAAGGGAGAGATGCTACGCGTTAAAGCGATGAGTGGATTCGATCCGCTGCATTTTTCCAAACGCGAGCTTCGCATCATGCAAACGTTGGCAGACCAGTTCAAAAATGCCAATGCGGATCAGATGGTCGAGGAGACTCATCTAGAAAACCTCCCATGGCACCAAATTTATGAGGTTGAAGGCCGCCGGCAGGAAAGCATTCCTTACCGCATGGCTGTGCGTAAGCAAGAGGTGGACGCTGTCATGAGGCTCGCCGCCGATCGAGCAGAAATGGTCGAGACGCTAAGGAAATGATGTGACGCCAGGGACGATCTACCTCCATAAAGATTTTGTGTTCCAAGATGGCACGACCAAAGATAAGTACCTAGTCGTCTTGGGCAACCTGAACGATGGAACTGTCCTGGTCGCGAAGACCACCTCGCAAGGGCACCACTACCGCATTGACTTCGGCTGTCAGAGCGCTAATAGATTTCCCGCCTTCTTCTTTCCAGTCAGCAGCGGTCGCTTCAAAAAGAACACCTGGATTTGCTTGAGCGAATTTTATGAGCTTAATGAAAACGACCTCGTTCAGGGATTAGCTACCGGCGGAATTTTCAGAATTGGCCACCTTGGAAACCCTTTCACGCGAGATTTGCAGTTCTGCGCCAAGGGATCAGACGACATCAGCGCAGCCCAAGAAGCCATGATCGACGGCAGCCTTGCTCCCTGATCGAACAGCCCTTTTCCTAGTCGCACATCGCGGCAGCGCTCATGAAGAGATCGTCACTACAAATGGAAGTTATCTAGCATCTGCAGTCTCTGCTCAACAGCGGCTAACCCCTCCCTCGCCATCACTGACACCGTTGCATCGTTGAATTCCGGTAGAAGCAACTGACACGCGCCGTGAATCTACCTCAAGGTAGCGACATTCGAGTGCCTGTTCAGGTGCTCGCACACCTGGTTTCTTATTGTGAGCCCCCCTCTTAGGACGGTGGTGCGCTTCGGGACAACATCGGCAAATTCGCGCCCCGATTGCGCCGGGGTGTGATGAGAAATTGCATACGGGCGATTTTCGCTATACTGTATATAAATACAGTAATCTGAGCCATGGGATCACGGTCAATGTCGTCCGCGATGAGTGGTGCGCCGGAGGGTGGATCATGCGCGATGGAGTCGAAGCCAAAGATAAGATGCGAGACTACGAGCCTCTGCGCATCTATTTTCCGAACCCACAAGCCGCTTTCCCCGTCGCGTTGGACGACGGCACGGATTTAGGATGGGCTCGGTGGGGCCAGCGCCAAGAACAGCCCGGATCTGGCCCACAAAGAGGCTGGACAAAGCTTGAAACTATTGAGCGTGGCGGCTGGAGAAAATACCAGCCGCAGAGTGGCCTCGCCTTGGTGAGCCGGTTCATGGAGAAAGACGCCAACCCGACTTCGCACTGGTTCGACTTGGCAGATGGACAAGGCCTGGAGTGCCTAGTCATCGGTGAGCCAGATGATCGTCGTGCCTGCATCGTGACCACGCCCCCCCTGACCGTGAGTGGGTGCATGACCGCTGTCCCCTGCTCGCCGGACTCCCGCAGATCAATCATTGAGCGCCCTCTCCAACCCTGGCCAGCCGGCTGCAACCCGATTCTTCAATCGTGTAAACCACCATGACCTACATCGCAAACGACAGGTTTACAGCTGATTATTTTCGCCATCGCCGCGGCCCAGCGAGACGCGCACAGGGCGCCCATCAGAAGGTGATGGCCAATTCCCACCCTAGCTCTCTGAGAGCACCACTGAATATGGTCAATATTGCTGATAGTCGGCCAATTGCCATTAGTGGTAGCGTTGCAGTATTAGCAGGCTCCGCGTGTGTTGCCCTGATTGGCAGAGCGGATGTCCGATTTCTGCAAATATTCTCGCGATACAGGGATGTCATGGTGCGTATTACTAGCCCATCCAATGCAGGTGGGCCTGCGGCAAGGCAAGGCTTCAAGTACCAAGACCACGTAGCCGTCAGCTTCATTTTCAAGATGCTCCGCGACAGCAGCTACTCCCAGGTGGAGTGCGAGACAGCGGACGATATCGTCGCTGTGTCCCACTGTTCGGGGGAGACCGTTAACGAGTACATCCAGGTCAAGACGACCGAAGGTGACAGCAAATGGAATTGGCAAGAAGTGATCGCGCTCGACGGCATCAAGGCCAATTCGTCTCTGCTGCACAAGTCACTGAAGTGCGACGTGCGCCCAGGCCTTGCCCGCTTCCGAATCGTAACCAAGCGCGATGTCGCGAAAATTCTTGAAGGCTTCAAAACAGAGCTGGATAAGCGCGTTTTGCCTGACACCACCACAACCCGAGGCAAGGCGCTGGTAAAGGCGTTCAAAACGTTCGCCTCCCCGCAAAAGCGGGACTTCGCCTACTGGGCAAAAAACAGTGTCTGGCAGGTATACGGAGATGTCGATTCGCTGGAAGCAGTCAATATCAAGGCACTGTCCCAGCTTGCGGAAGGGCTTGGAAACCGCCCCAACTTCACCCAGTTGCAGGCGATTTACGACGAATTCCTGGAGATGGCCGACGAGGCTGCCACGGCCAACATGAAGACAGCGGCTGCGTCAAAGATCATTCTCCGCGAGTCGGCGCTGGCAGACCTGAAGAAGCTATTGGACGAGGCTGAGGAGAAGTCGACGGCCACCTCCAAACCCTACAAAAAGCGCCCGGAGCCCTTCCTGGTCGAGTTTCATGCAAGCACCGAAGAGGGCCCGCTGCATTCATTTTCTGGCTTTGACGTGAAGTATTCGCTGAAAAAATGGCGGCACGAGCACTTCGCAAAGCACCTCATCGAATGGCTGCCCGAGTTTTCCCTCAAGGCCAGCGAGATCGTCAATATCCTTGCGCACAACGCCGAAGCGATTCTCGCCCGGTCAATTAGTACCTTCAGCGACAGTGACCTACCGCGCGACAGGCTCATCGCAGAACTGATCCTCCATGCCATCCTGCGCAGCCGCCAAAATAGTGAACCCGTTGCGTGCAAAGTCTTCTACAAATCTGCCGGCAAGCTGTCGGAGTTTGGCAACGCCCATATCGTTCAGATACCAGGTCAGGATGATCAGTTATGGCTCGGCCTTGCTCGCCTGATCGAAGCCAACGACATGGATGCAACGCTGGAGCAGATCTGCGAAGTCCTTGACGAGACGATCTCGGAAACAGTGCTGTCGGCAGAACGCGAAATCATCATTTCTCTGCGCGAACCATTGCATCATCAGCCCAAAGCAGATGCCTTCAACCAGGCCCTGCACCGCAATTCACCGGTCGATGACATGCTGAATGTCCTCTGCTTCCCCATCCTGTTGACCTATGACAGCGAAGCGCTCTCGTCAGGCTGGCTCGCTGATTACATCAGCAACCTCAAGGCAGAGATCGAGACCCACTTCAGCACCTTCACTACCCAACTGCCGGAGAACATCAAGCAGGTGAAGGTGATGGTCTTCCTGGTGCCAATGGAAAGCATTGAACTGCTGATCAAGGCTTTCAACGCTCGCTGCGAAAAGCTGGAAGAGCTACAGGCATGAGCTGATTCCTGCTCTTCGCTTTGCACAGCAGAAGGTACAAGAAGGTGAAGGTATCCCGAGCGGTCATCCCACCTCGGAGATCTCAAGGAATGATGCGGTCATGAACTACGAAACGATCAAGAACAAACTGGCGAAACTCGGTGGTGAGGGTGCATCGACGATCGATGTGCTGCTGGCCATCAACACCACTGTCAACAGAAGCAACTCTGCCTGGGAAGGCCGCGACCTGGTGATCCGCGCACTCGACAAGTTCAAGCTTTTCGACACGGTTGAACAATCGCTGCTGCTCAACATGGTACGCGCCGTCGGACTCTTCCCCTACATCACACCCCACCTCAGCAACATGGCGCTTTCTGATCGCCTGGCCTACGAGGCTCACAGGGTCGAAGGTGTGGAACAGGGCATGGTGTTTCATCACCTGCAGGCCCACGTTTTCAGCTTGCTGATGCAAGGCCGAAACGTGGTACTCAGCGCTTCTACAAGCGTTGGGAAGAGCCTCGTAATCGATGCTGTACTGGCGCAGCGACTGTTCAAAAAGGTGGTTGTGATCGTTCCGACCATTGCACTGATCGACGAAACCCGTCGTCGCTTGGTCAAGCGCTTCAAGGACTTCAACCTGATCACTCACCCCAGCCAGGAAGCACTGCCCGACACAACCAACGTCTACCTCCTCACCCAGGAGCGTGTCATCCAGCGTCCTGACCTCGCGGATGTGGAGTTCTTCGTTCTGGACGAGTTCTACAAAATCGACTTGGCGAATGACACAGACGAAAGCACCCGCGCCGTTGATCTGAGCCTGGCCTTCCACAAGCTCGCCAAGACTGGTGCTCAGTTCTACATGCTCGGGCCTCACATCCAGAAGATCTCCGGCTTGGAGGGTTACGAGTACCACTTCATCCCGTCCGACTACAGCACCGTCGCGGTCGACATTCAGAATTTCAATCTGGGAGCACGCTCTGAAGAGCGACCGGAAAAACTGCTGGAGCTGGTTAAAGCCCTGGACTCGCCCACCCTGATCTACTGTCAGGCACCACCCAGTGCGAACAGGGTCGCCGAGTATTTGATTAAGAACGCTGGGCTGACTCCTGTGCCGGAGACGCAAGAAATCGCCGCATGGATTTCCAAGCACTACCACCCTGAATGGAACGTTGCCAAGGCGATCTCTCTGGGCATCGGGATTCACCATGGTGGAGTGCCACGCGCACTGCAGCAGTACATCGTTAAGCTGTTCAACGAAGGCATCATCAAGCGAATCATCTGTACGTCAACGATGATCGAAGGCGTTAACACGTCAGCAGAAAACGTGATCATTTACGACCGTCGCCTGAACACCTCGACGCTCGACTACTTCACGTACAAAAACATTTCCGGTCGTGCAGGCCGCATGAACAAGTACTTCATCGGCAAGGTGTTCATGCTCGAAGCGCCCCCGGTGGAGGAAGGCCTCACCGTTGAGTACCCCATCGGCCATCAAGATGAGAGCTCTCCAATGGGGCTCCTGATGCAGCTGGAGCCCGAGTACCTGACCGATATCTCTCGTGGCAGACTCCAGGAAGCGTACGCCAACCCGGTATTGTCGCCGGCCACCCTGATCGAAAACCGGCACATTCCGATTGATCGGCAAGTCGAAGTGGCGGACACGATCATTCGAGACCTGCCGAACAGCCGAAAACTGCTGAGCTGGAAAGGCATACCAGAGCCGAGCCAGCTTAATTACCTGTGCGAACTGGTTTATAGCCTGGAAGGCAAAAACCTGATGGACTACTTGATCTCGTCCAGTTCGCAGCTGGCATGGCACATCAATGCACTGCGAAACCAGAAAAGCCTGCCAGGCTACCTAAGAGAAGCGGTTGAGAATCGGCGAGGCGATGACACCGCGAGCGAAGCCATAAACCTTCGCTTGAAGTTTATTCGTAACATGGCGTGCTTCCGGCTGCCTCGGGACATCATGGCCGTCAACAAGATCCAGGCCGACGTGCTGACGAAAAAAGGGATCGAGCCGGGTGACTTCAGCTTCTTTGCTGAGCAGCTGGAAAACATGTTCCTTGATCCCCTACTCACCGCCCTGGACGAATACGGGATCCCCACCCAGATTTCGACGCAGATCAAGAACCTGATCCTGCCGTCGGATCACCTGAACGACCTGCTGGCAAAACTCCGGGCATTGGCCCCACGAGTACAGCACCTCCAGTTGACCGGGTTTGAGAAGAACTTGATGAGTTGGGCTGTCGCCGAAATGTAGTGGTAGGCCGCACCGTTTGCCGGTGCGACTGTGCGATGAGGGATCAGATTTTTAACCGTGCTGGGAAACAACCCTGTCAGGAGCGACTATGCCCAGTTCACTGGTAATCAAAGGTCAGAGCTTTTCATCTCAGATTGAGGCAGAGCGCTTCTTCTACGACCTACGCGACAAGAACCTGACGAGTGGCGGAGAGATCTCAGGCTCTGACGAATTCGATCTGCTCGAAGACCTGTACGTCCGGTATTGCAACGCCACCAACTGGAAAACACCAGGGAACCCTGTTGCCTTATACGCCCGAAATATCGTTCGTGAAAGCAGCCCAAAGAGTGGCACCACTAAGGGCTTTGTTGCCAAATTCGGAGATGGCAGCGAGCAGGAGTTTTCAGTCAAAAAAGCCGTCAGAGCTGTGGCCGCATCTTCATGATCTGCTGAGAGTTCAGCGGTATACGACTGAAAGGCGGGCTCACAAAGCCGAGCGGATGGTTCACACGGGGCTTAAGTTTCAGACGACAATCAGCAGGTGGAGCTGATTCCTATTGGACATGAACCCTGTTGCACTCCAGAGCCGAATGAAGTACTCGAAGCTTTGGATGAGCGTAACGCTCTTCCATACCCAGGATGTGCTCCATCAAGCGAGCCGCTTCAGCTTGGCGTCAGACACTTACCGCTAATGCCCTCTCTCAGCGGGCCCGCCAAGGGTTTGCAACTGGTAATCGGTAACCGCCTGGAAGCGATGCTCAGCCATTAGTCGCAGACGCTGCAGCTCCTGCCCTACGACGCCGTCAGCCTGGGCTTGATGGTAGAGCTTCAGTGCTTGCACAGCCTCAGTGTAAAGCGGGTGATTAGGCATGAGCGCCTTGCTCAGATCTTTCTTCACGATCTCTCTCCTCGCCATGGCTATCCCATACGATGCTACGCCAGGCTTGCGTAATCCGCAGCCAATGAAAAACTCGCGATTTCCACGAAGGAAGTACTTATTCGACTCCTTCTTATGACCCCCTCCTCGGCGTGCTCCTTGCCGATGTTCATTAGCAACCCTGTGCTCACAAGGAAGGCGTTCGCAGCAGGGATCCGTTTTTCAGGAACACCGGTCTTGCTGTTGATCGTCTCGAACGAACACATGCTATGGAACGAATAGTTGTCTCGATTCGCAGCGTAAATGTAGGTTCACAAAATAGATGATTCGGAAGCCCCAGCAAACGCAGGCGAAAAATCATCTTTTTTTGTGAGGCCGCCGGTTGGGCTTTGCGTAAGGGGACTCCACGCTCACTTGGACACCCATTCCACGAGCATTTGTGCAGTAACTCTCCACTGATCCGCCCCAGGTTCAGGCAGGCAGCAACGCAGGACTTTTCACTACCATCGGCCTCTTTTTTGAAGCGAAGAGGTCGTCGTGGAGCGTTTATCCATGCGTAAAGTCCGAGAGGTACTACGCCTAAAGTTCGACGCCGGCCTGTCCGTACGCAGATCGCCACCAGCCTTCGCATCAGCAGCGGCAGTGCCGGCAATTATCTGCATCGCTTCAACGCCTGCGGGCTCACCTGGCCAACCACACTGTCCGATGCTGAGTGGAACAGCGGCTGTTTCCACCCGCGCCGACGGTGCCCAGTGAGAAGCGTCCAATGCCCTTCCCGCCAGGTCATCCGCTTTGGCAGTCTGTGCGCTCAACGTGCCCAATCGCCGAAGGGAGCATCGGCCTCAATGTAGCGTGTCGCCGACTGTACGTCGCGCCAACCGACATACTCCATCAACGCCTTGCTGCTCCACTGATTGCGACTGGCCCAGGTGGCAAAGCCGCGGCGCAGCGAATGCGCCGTGTAACCCGCGCCAGCAACACCGCTGCGCAAAAACGCCAGACGCAAAATACGCGAGAGACTATTCGAGTTGACGCGCACTTCCGCTAGGTGGCCCCAGCGATCGATTGCGCGAAAGACCGGCCCTTGGTTGATGCCACTGACCGCCAGCCAGTGCTGATAGGCGTCCACTGGACAGAGCCGCTTCAGGGCCGGTAGCACCAGTGTACGGCCGCGATGGTCGCGGTCGGTCTTGCTGCTTGTGAGGAAGATTTCCAACTCTTGCCCTTGGCGCAACTGAATATGCTCGACACGCAGCCGACACAATTCGTCACCACGAAGCGCGCGCCAAAAGCCAATCAGGATCAACGCCTGGTCCCGCGCCGCGCGCAGCCGCACCGCCAATTGATCGGAGGTCTGCTGCCCAGCCAAACCATCGATGCATGCTTCCAACATCTGTAACTGCAGAGCTTCGGCCTGCTTGATTGGTTGCGGATGCAGTGCCTGAATGCCGCGCAGGACATCGCGCACCCGCGACGCCTTGGTTGGGTCATCGAAGCCGTGCTGCTGGTGCCACTGGGCCAATGCCGCCAGGTGCGTGCGCAGGGTGTTACTGGACAACTGTGCACCATAGGCTGCCAAGTAGCGCACTACGCTTTCACTGGAGGCTGGCAACACCCCGCCCCACTCCCCTTCAAAGTGCTCAACGGCTTGCGCATAGCGGCGCAAGGTGCTGGCGCGTCGCGCCGCTTGCAGGTACCGCTCGGCTGAGTCGCTCATCTCACCTCCCGCATACCGCGATTTCGGGCCTCTACTTCGAAAATGGTTTATCACGTTCAAGAATTCAGCATTCTCAAACGTCAGTTCGTCGCACCGCTCGCCGCAACGGCAGCAGACGTACAGGCGTACTTCCATACTCCGTAAAACACTACGAAATCGTCGGAGCACAACCATGGCCCGCAGTGGAATTAACAAAGCGGTAGTCCAAATTGCCCGCAACGCATTAATCGCCCGCGGCGTGCATCCGAGCATCGATGCAGTGCGGGTAGAGCTGGGCAATACCGGTTCCAAAAGCACCATCCAGCGCTATCTGAAGGAACTCGGTGCTCGCGATCGGGCTCTGCAACCGCCTACACCCGACGAGGAACTGCAGGGCTATGTCGCGGGCCTCAGTGCACGTCTCAACGCGCTGGCCGAAGACCATGTCGCGGAGGATCGCCGACTGTTCAGCTTGGAACGCCTCGCCCATGAGCAGCAGCGTATTCAGCAACAAGCGCAACTCGATCAACTACAGGTCTCCCACAGAACGCTGAGCCGGGACCTGGAAGCGTTGCGCGACCATGAGCGCACGCTCCAGACTCAACTGCGCGAGGCCGACGGCGAGCGCCATCGCTTGATCCAGGCCGACAGCGACCTAAAGCAGTTGCTGGAGGAACGGGCGCTGCGCGTGCAGTCGCTGGAAGACAAGCTGCGCCAGGCACGCGAGGCACTCGCCCATTTTCGCCAGCAGCACTTGACGCAGCGCCAGCAAGAAACCCAGCGCCATGACACCCAGGTCCAGCAACTGCAACAGGAGCTGCGTGCGCTGCGTGCCGATCTACAGCAGAAACAGGATGAGCTCACCAGCTTGTTCCGAGACAACGAGCGCCTGCTGGGTGAGCTGCGTGCTCAGCACCAGCAGGAGCGCCGGCGTGACCGGGATCTGGCGCAACTGCGCCAGTTGCAGCAAGACGCCCAAGCGGCGTCGCGCCAAGCGCAAGACCGTATCCAGGCACTAGCCACAGAGCACGCCAGCCTGCGCGAAAGGGTTAAACGCCATGTGCTAAAGGAGCGTCAGGCACACCGAGATTTGCGCACACAGAAACAGCAGGTCGTAGAACTGCAGCGCTTGCTGGGAGGTTGCATGCCCCCCTCGCTGGCGACGCACGACGCCTGAGGTCCCCCGCACCACCGAAGGTCGATCGACTGTGGCACCTGAATCGGGAATCGGACGCGGGTACCCGGCACCTGCGTACTTCAGACCTCGAGGGTAAAACGATGCTGCCGATGTCGGCGCAGTGCGCTCTCGACGCGCTTGGCCAGCGTTGTTGGGACTTCAACTTCCACCGCCAGCCGCCCGAACAATGGCTTCGGTGGAGAGCGTCGCAGATGGTCCCACTGCAAAAGTTGCACGAAGGTGCAGCCGTGGAGATCCCAGCCGCAGATCCACTGGCGGTCACGCAACCAATCAGCCAGACGATTCAACGCCTGACACAGGCGTTCGAAGGCAGCGAAGTCCTGCGGCCAACCCTCGATGGCTTCAAAAAACGCTCGCTCATGCAGCGCATTCAGTACCTCAAATAAGGGCTCCCGAGCGTGGCAGCACGGTTCGGCAAGACACACCAACAACAGGTAAGTCAAAAAATGGGTGCGCAACCATCTGCGATGCGACCGGAAACGCATGGAGGTCGAACCCAGGATGCCAAGCACGCAACCAAGGTTGCGCCAGTCGGGGCACCCACAGAGCCGACGCATCAGAACAGGGCCCTGATCAGGCAACCGATTACCGGACGCCAAATGCAGGGTTTGCGCCAGATGATCCGTGTGACGACGTTTATCCCAAAGCGCTTCCAGCACGTCCCACAACGGATCGGTCACTACAAGTTGCAACGCCGGCAGGTCCGTCTGCAGCTCTAGCAGACAGTCCTCACGCGGCACGCTGCCGGTCCAGTGTGCCGCCCACTTGTGGTTACAGGCTACACGGGGTGCCAGCCGCGGATGGCAACGTTGCCTCAATGCGTCCCCATATTGAGCCAGCCCGCGGCTGGTAGGCGGGCACCCAGCGAGGTTTGTCACCGAATGGCTTATAACCAAACCCTTCACGCGCCGGACCGGCGTTTGGCGATTCATGGGCGACCTCAGTTGCGGGTTGTAACCCTTGCAGTGAAGCACAACCCGTAGCAGGCAAAACGTCACTTACCACGCAAGCCATAACATACATCTATAATTTTTCTAAATAAATCAATAGTAACAATATGTTGCGCGAACTTGTCGCACCACTATCTAGGGTCTCGTACCGGTACGAAACCCGTTCAATAATATGCACACAGCAGTTACTTTTTCCGCATCTAGTGTTTTGCCTTTGGAGAGATGTGATGAAAACCAGTTCCTACCGGTTTCAGTTCCACAATGCATTCACCATCAGGTCCAGCACTGGGGTGGAGTTCTGGTCCACGCCATGGCAGTACCAGGCCGCCGCCCCCGTCCATTGCATAACGCTCGAGCTTTGCCCGCACTCGGATACGTCGAGCTCTGATTTCTCGGGTTATCGCCACACAGCCCGCGAGCATTGGCCACATCAGCAGACGCATCAGCGACAGGATCCTGGCTGGTGGGACGGGAACAGCTTTGCCCAAACACAGAAATGTTTACGCGCTCGATTAATCGGCGCCTTGAGTGACGGGTCGGTGCCGCTCACATCACCGTACACAACTGACGCTGTGCCTAAGTGGCTGCATGTGCAAGCGCTCGACCTCAACCTGCAACTCGTGATGGTCATCGACCCGTGCACGCGATATGTATTGGCAGCAGCGGTAATTCCACAAGGATTGGCGAGGCAGGCCCTTGCCGCTCTCAAGGCGGACAGGGCATCACGACTCGCCCGTATGGATATCCAGAGGTTCACCTACCAATTAGTTTTTAGGAAAAAATACCCAGTCGGTAACAGCAATAACAAAGTGAGAAGTAGCCGGGACTGGCGAAAGCGGTGATCCATTTGGCCCCGTCCCTATTCCCGTATTATGGAGAGCACTGGCCATGCGTCCCTCATATTATCTACGCGAACCGCAATCGGGCTACACCCTCGAGCCCGCCAAACCTGTGGTGTCTGGAAGGCCGCGCAAGTTGGTGACATTCGTAGCCTCGCGCAAAAATAATGTGTCCATAGGCTGTGAGACGTTACTTGAAGCTAATTTTTGTATTCATTTAGAATATCGGGCAGCAATCATCAATTATCAGTCACAACCCTTCACGATACGATTCGCAGAGTCGTCGCTTCGTTATACGCCGGACTTTCTTGCCACCTTAGTAGACGGCAGCCAAGTAGCCTACGAGGTTAAAAGTTGTGCCGGCGACCGAGATTCAAAATGGCGAGTGCGCAGAGGCGTGCTTGAAGAGTTGTTCAGCCGCAACGGCTTGATGTTCGAGTACGTGGAAGAAAGTCAGTTCTGCCAACCGATCATGATGCAAAACCTTCATTGCCTCTATCATCACGGCTACGCCGGTAACCTTGCAAGGGTGCCGCACATTCTCCGGCTGCTGCGTCAACAACCGGGACAAAGTGCTCCACTTGAAACGCTGCTTGAACTGGGGGTGCCGCAAGCTGACCTCACCTGTGCGCTGTTTCACCAGCGATTGTTCTGCAATTTGCTGCGCCCTGTGAACTTGCGCAGCCGGGTATGGTGTACTCAATGAATAAGCCCCTGAAAATCAACATCGGAGAGCACTATCAATACTGCGGCTCCGACTATCAAATCATGGACATCCGAGGCGATTGCGTGCAGTTGCGGTCATTGACGTTCAGCAACCAGATCGTGTTTCAGACCTATGAACGTCTGGTTCACGCTTGGCAGACGGGCGGGCTATTGAAAACTCAAGAGGCACCTTTTACACCACGTATGAATCTGATCGCCGATGCGCTTAGCCCTCGCCAACAAGCCATCATGACCAAGCGGCTCGGCTTTCTACTACCCGTCTTGGAGCAATGGGGAGGCCGCCTTCCACGGCAGGCGGTCTTGGACCTGATGGCAGGGATCGCCGCACAGACGGGTGAAGCTGCACCCAGCTATGGCGCGGTGTATCTGTGGAAAAAGGCTTATCTCGCCATGGGCGAGAATAAGCTTGCTCTCGTGCCCAAACCACGTCGCGCTGCCTTGCATCGCGTCTTCAGCCTGCCGGAAGAAGTGCAAGAGCTTATCCAGATTAACGTCGATCAACTTTATTTCACCCGCACTCCCTGCAGCAAAACCGAACTTACAGACGCCATTATATGCGCCATCAGCGCAAGTAACGAAAGTCGGAGCCCATATCATCAGCTGCCTATCCCGTCACGCAGCACCTTGTATCGAATCATCACTGAGCTGGATCAATATGAAACAGACCTACATCAACAGGGCTACAGGCTAGCCATCAAAAGGCAGAAATGGAGCAAAAAGTGCCCCCAGCCACTAGAACGATTCGACTTGGTCGAAGGAGACACGCATGAGCTGGACGTCGAAACTTGCGACCAAAAAGGCCACCTCATCGGTCGGTTATTCCTCACCGCGCTGATTGAAGTCCGATCCCGGATGATTGTGGGTTGGGACCTTTCCTATAACCCACCCTGTGCCGAAAAAACCCTACGTGCGCTCAAGCACTCCCTTTTGAGCGAAAACCTATACGGAGGGCTCGCCCGGCGCTATCGAGTGGACAATGGTGGCGAGTTTGTAAATGCAAGATTAAAAAGCACTCTTCAGGACTTGGGCAGTGATGTTACCTACTGCGAACCAGGTAATCCGGATCAAAAACCGCACATCGAAAGTTTTTTTAAAACCTGGACCACGTCCATCGTGCACTGCATGAGGGGGACGACGTTTTCCGGACCGAACCCTTATGATTCGGAAAAAAACGCGATCTATACTTTAAAAGACGTCAAAAAATGCTTTCAGAATTGGCTAGAGAGCGTCTATCACTCCAGCTTTCACAGCGGGCTTGGCATGTCACCTCGGGAAGCTTGGGATGAAGACCAAGCAAACTCGCATGGCTTCGCGCTCAAAAAATATAGCGAAGATGATCTCAACCGGCATCTCTTGTGCGTCACGTACATCACACCGAACGGTGGAAGGTTGCGGTTTAAGGGGCTCGCCTGGACCGGCCCAGCGGTGAGTTACCTCGCGACCAAATGTCCCGGCAAACGGAAATCCCTACGTGTACTGTACGACCTCTGCGAACTGGGTCATGCATGGGTTTGTGATCCTCAACAGACAGGCCACCTATATGAGGTAAAGGCAGCTGACCTGCTTTACCAAACCGGTTTGACCATGCATCTCCATCAGTTGATCAAGACTCGACTCAAAATCAGAAAGCAGTCTATGAATTATTGCGCCGCGCGCGAAGCTCGCGTCCAGATATTACGAGAAATCGCCAATGCCAACACCAAAGGACAAAGAAAACGCCGTCAGATAGCCGAAGAATATGGAGATTTCAAATCCATACCTGCTTCTCCAACATATATCGCGCTGACAAAAGACGAAAGAGCAGCAGAATACCATTTCCATCCTGACACCCCATCTAACTATGAAATAGTGGTGGCCAATCATGCCACCTGAACTGCGAAATAAAGTGCTTAAAGCATTTGCCGAACAAACGGTTTTTTTTCCAAGCTATCAGTTTGCCTATTCGCAACTGCACAAAGCCATGGAAGCCACCGAATTGCGGAAAACGGCCAGTTGTGCGTTCCTGATCGGGCGATCCGGCTCCGGAAAATCTCGTCTTTGCGAACTGTTTATAGATGCATTTGGCCCACCTCACGAAGAGCCCTGCGAGGGAGGCGTCATCAAAATAATTCCGGCGCTTTACTGCTTAGTCCCTGCTCCTGTCACTATTAAGGGTATTTGCATTACCTTGCTCAAAGAGCTTGGCGTTTATGCGCCCCACCCCAATGTCCATGCACTGAACGTACTGCTAGTAGAGCGACTTAAAAAGTGCCGAGTTAAAGTCTTGATACTGGATGAAATTCAACGCCTCTTGAAGCCGGACGCCGAGAAAGCCCGCGATGTAACCCTTGACTGGTTAGTGGCGTTATTAACCATTAGCGGCATACCGATTATGTTATCCGGAACCGAAGAATGCGAAAGCCTTCTCAAAGACGCTGGTGGTCAGTCACCGTTTACCCGAAGGTACTGCTACAGTGCCCGCCTTGAGCACTTTCAATTTAGCGAGCTTGCCAATTCAGACTATTACCTCACGCTAAAAGGCCTTGATCAACAATTGTACCGCCTGGCAAATTTTACAGGCGATATTCACCTGCAGGACTTGTCAATCATGGCACCGCTTTATGTAGCCAGTGTAGGAAACTTAGAGTACTTAAGACAAATCATACATGAAGCAGCAAGTATCGCGCTGACGCGCACGCCTCATGCACTTAAGCGAGTTGATTTTGTCGATGCCTGCTGCTGCCTGACCCTGCCTAAAAACCTGAAAAAATCATCCAACCCTTTTAACCTATCGCTGAGCGAATCTCTTGAACTGATAGAGAAATATAATGATGAACAGGCTTATCTTCGTTCCCACCCCGCTCGCTGAGGAAAATCCTTACAGTTTAATAAGGCGTACTGCCCAATTTCACGGGTTCCTCACCGTTGGCCAATTCAATAGCCAGTGCATAGGTAGGCGAACCCTTCAAAGCGTTGCGCTTATGCAGTCGTCAGACCTTGCCACTTTTCTTGCTTCCGAAGCAGGAAGCTATGGTCCATTGGTACTCAGCGGATTTTACCAAGTAGTAGAGCGCGCGCAGCGGCCGCATATAATCGTGGGCGGCATAGAAACCCCAAAAGCCTACCTAAGATTGCGCTCGGCTGCATACTGTGACGATTGCTTCCACGAAGGTTGGCAGCGTCAAATTCAAGATATAACATTCGCAGAATTCTGCCCTTATCACTTAAAAAAGTATCTGACACGTTGTCCTATGTGCCAGGGAAAATTCAGCTGGTGGCATGCATTAGACGGAAAATGTCAATACTGCAAAGCCCTTCTAACTTGCCCACCCTGCTCCAAGGAAGAGTGCGCACTGGAGCAAAATTTACTGCATATACTACGAACCCAAGATCAAGCCGCCTTTGATAAAGTTCTTAGAATAAGTCGATGCCTTGGGTACACCCCTGAAAAACAAAACAGTGCACCTGATGCCACCCGGCGTCAAATAAATGAAGCGGCGTTCCTAATCGCCAGCGACGATCAAACAGAACTATTCGACCACATGTTAACGTTACGCAACTTATACCCAGACGTAGCAAAACATTGGATAGCTGCGCGCTTTACCCTCGTATACACTCCAACGTTGAGCAGAGCCTTAAAGGCATTTATGGACGATAGCTCGCCGCCCCTTCGTCCGACTCCTGGTACATCAGCATTCTTGTTGACCTCCATGCAAATTAGAAGAAAATTACAAGCGGAGGGTGGAAAATTTATAAACGCCAAACAAATCTGCTCAAGCTTCGCCCCCAAAACAAGGTACTATTCAGCTGCAGACATGAGTGCCTTGGCGCAAGCGCAAAAAGAGTACCATTTGAAAGGCAATGGTCGCTTGCCTGTTTCTCAAGATGAGATGTGGACGGCCACCAGGGCGGCTCACGAACTACAGGTTCCACAACGCACCCTACACATTTACGCACAGAATGGGTTACTGAATTTTCATTGCGGGAAAAAGTCGAAAAAATTTTTCTTGCCGTCTGATATTGAACACTTACTGACCCTGTATGAGCCTCCCCATTACATTGCGGCCACAAGCGGAGTTTCTGTAACGAAAGTTTTCAAAGCGATGAGGGATATTGATATTCAACCAGCGCATAATAGAGAATTACATTGGCCTTACTGGCTGATTCACAAAGACGACGGCGAGCTAATCAGACGCAAGCTAGCGCACAAAGAAAAAACTAAAAAATTTATACCCCCACTTATTTTACCAACACTCACTCCTGGGCCGAGATCAGCCGCAAAATACTTACCACTCAGCGAGGCTGCAAAACAGCTTCGACTCGACAAACAAACCGTGCGTATGTTCATTAAGTTGAATTATTTAAGAGGTGCCTGCCGTGCGCAAGGTGCAATATTAATTCCAAAATGTCAAGTCAGGAAATTCAAAAATAAATATATAGCTACTGCCGAAGCTACTGAGATCCTTAAAGTCCCCCTTCACCGACTTGCCGACCTACTACTTAGCTTTGACATCCTGTCTGTAGATGTCCCTAAAACCCAGACTAGGCTTAGCCCAGTTTACAGAAAACGCGAAATTATCAAGCTAGCGCGGCAACTGGGCAATGAAAACCCAGCCGAAAAATTTAATTACTTAGCTACGACTAGCGCTGCTAATCGCCTCCATGCATCCGATCATGCCATTAGAGCCCTTGCCGAGAGTCAGATACTACCGCATCGAAAAGGTCGGCTATCAATATATGTGCGCCCTAGCGATTTGAATATTTTCATTGAAAAATACGCGACACTTGCCAGACTTCTAAAGCCTTGGGGCTTTCCTTCCAACGTGACGCCACGGTTCATAGAGACCCTTCAAAAATATAAGACCACACCTTTTAAAAATACGAATAAAGCAGCAGAATTTTTTCATTTTAGCACACACATACTTTCCTACCTAAACCCAGACTCGCCGATTGAATCAGAAAATCTTGTTAGCTTAGAGGCTGCAGTGGCCGCCCGCCCCCTTCAAGAAGCAAGCCCACCATCCGACTGCACTATGCTCGAAGCATTCCTCAGCAAGTACAGGATTAGTCACTCGGACTTTTATCAAACCTTTTTGAAGCTTGGATTTATCACTCTTTTCCAATCAATGGATGGAAATAAATATTTATCCAAAATCGATTCCGAAAAATGCAGCCACATTCTCGACACCTGCTTAACTCGTGCGATGGCCGACAACATAGTATTCCATAAAAGGGGAACCAGCCAGTGTCTGATTAGGCGCAAAATTCTTCAGATCGAGTCGCCCTTCCCTAGCTTGATAGCAAAGCCTCTAATACACCGAAAAAAACTGGACCAATACATTGCTCTTCACCCTATCGGTTCACATTTAAAAACCTAGAACAGCACCAATTCTAACCCAGCCGAATTAGGGTGCTTAACACTAGCCCGATGCGCCCGATGGCCTACCTATCGACTTCATCTGACACCCACCACATTCAACACGCCAAAACCAGTCTTTTCCCCGATCTGTATAGATAAGCGTGGACTCAACCTCCCGCGTGATTTCGCCTAACGTAAAAATATAGATTGATATCCACCCACGTCAATCAACATAGGCGATCATCGCAACGCTATTTTTCTGGCTGCTTCACCACTACTACTCGATCTTAAAGCGTCCTTCATCAATGTCATTTTTTGTGAAAAATAAATTTAAATCCTGATGAAAAAACATGCCTATAACGCTCAGCCATGTCAACCCATAGTGAATATGACCGCGAAGACTTGAGCGAACTGCTGAGCGCGATCAAGGCGGTACTGTCCGGCTACAATTACTTCCCAAGCCAGGCGTTGATCGGGGCGCGAAAAGAGGGGCCGGAGAATCCGGAGATCGAACTCTTCAAACTCGTCAATGATCGGGAACTGATGGTTCTGCAACTGTTTGCCCAGGGCCGGACCAACAAGGAAATCGCCAAGGGTATGTTTCTCAGCAACAAGACCGTCAGTACCTACAAGAAAAGACTCATGCAAAAACTCAAGGCCAAATCCTTGGTAGAGCTTATCGAGATGGCCAAACGCAACGCGGTAGTGTGAGAAAACCAATGCCCATGCGCATAAAGGACTATCTGATGGTGATCACAGGCTTGTGCCTGTGCCTGTCAGCGCTTGCAGAGACCCCAGGTGTTACCCACTTCTCATTACTCAGCCGTTCAAGCGCCAGCCACATGGAGGTCGCGCTGGACAAGGAACAACGGCGCTGGGTCGAGGACAAGCGCGAGCTGGTGCTCGGCACCTCCGCCCCGGACTACCCGCCTTTCGACATGACCGTCAGCGGACATGACTATGAAGGCATCACCGCCGACTACGCCGGTATCCTGGCCAAGGCCCTGGGCCTGCCGATCAAGGTGCAGAGCTTCGCCACCCGCGAAGCCGCCATCAGTGCCCTCGAACAAGGCCGGATCGACCTGCTCGGCAGCGCCAACGGCTTCGAGGCGGTGAACAAGAACATCGCGCTCTCGACGCCCTATGCCATCGACCAGCCGGTACTGGTCACCCGTGAAGACGAAACCCGCACCCTGAGCGACGGCCTGGCGGGCATGCGCCTGAGCATGGTCTACCACTACCTGCCACTGGACGAGATCAAGACCCTTTATCCCAACGCCACGCTGCAGTTCTATCCCTCCTACCTGAACGCACTCAATGCCGTGGCGTTCGACCAGGCCGACGTGTTCCTCGGCGATACCATCTCGACCCACTACCTGATCAACAAGGGCTATTTGCGCAATGTGAAAATGGCCAACTTCGGCAAGCACGAGGCCTACGGCTTCAGCTTTGCCGTGCGCGGTGACAACGCCGCCCTGCTGGGCGCCGTCAACGCGACCCTGAAGGCGATCCCCACCAGCGAGCGCGAGAGTATCGCCCGCCGCTGGAGCGCCGGCAGCGACATCCTGCTGACCGACCACAAGCTGCAACTGACCGCGCGCGAAGAACGCTGGATCAAGGAACACCCGGTGGTCCGCGTGGTGGTCAACGAAGCCCTGGCGCCGATCACCTTCTTCGATGCCGACAACAGCTTCCGTGGCGTCACCGCCGACCTGCTGGAACTGATCCGCGTGCGCACCGGCCTGCGTTTCGACGTGCAGCGCTCGCGCAGCCTGGACGACATGATCAACAGGATCAAAAACAATCAGGCCGACATCATCGCCGCCGTCAGCCCGACCAATGAACGCGAGAACATCCTGCATTTCAGCCGGCCGTACATGGAGAACTCGTTCGTGCTGCTGACGGCCAAAGGCCGCGACAGCGTCAACAACCTCGATCAGATGCAGGGCCGACGCCTGGCGGTGATCCGCGGCAACCCACTGATCGACTACCTGCGCAGCGATTTCCCGGAGATCAAGCTGATTGAAACCGACGACAGCCTCCAGGCGGTCGAACTGCTCGCCCAGGGCCAGGCGGAAGGCGCGGTGAGTTCATTGGTAATCGCCAACTACCTGATCGCCTCGCAAACCTTTGACGACAAGCTGCAGATCAGTGCGACCATCGGTACCCAGCAGGCAATCTTCGCCCTGGCCACCGCCCGCGATGCCACGGAGCTGGGCTCGATTCTCGACAAGGCGCTACTGAGCATCGCCCCGGACGAACTGGGTATCATCAACAGTCGCTGGCGCGGCTACACGCCATCGTCCGAGAGCTACTGGCGCAACTACCATCGGCTGATCCTGCAGATCGTCATGGGGGCCGGCGCGCTGCTGCTGCTCTCGCTGGGCTGGAACGCCTACATGCGTCGGCAGATCCGGCAACGGCAACTGGCCGAGCGGGCCCTGAGCGACCAGTTCGAGTTCATGCGCGCACTGGTCAACGGCACCCCGCACCCGATCTATGTGCGTGATCGCGAAGGCTTGTTGCAGACCTGCAACGACAGCTACCTGCAAGCCTTCTCGACCAAGCTCGAGGATGTGATCGGCAAGCGGGTCATGGATGCCTACCAGGGCAACGCCTTCGAGGCCCGGGAATACCAGGCCGATTACCAGCGGGTCATGGACGAAGGCACGGCGCAGATCTGCGACCGCACCCTGCATATCGGCGATCGCCGGATGACCATCTATCACTGGATCCTGCCCTATCGCAACTCCCTGGGCGAGGTGCAAGGCATCATCGGCGGCTGGATCGACATCAGCGAACGCCGCGAACTGTTCGACGAACTGCGTGCGGCCAAGGACCAGGCCGACAGCGCCAACCGCGCCAAGAGCACCTTCCTGGCAACCATGAGCCACGAAATCCGCACGCCGATGAACGCGGTGATCGGCATGCTCGAACTGACCCTCAAGCGCGCGGACCAGGGTCACCTCGATCGCCCCGCCATAGAAGTCGCCTACAACTCGGCCAAGGACCTGCTGGAACTGATCGGCGATATCCTCGATATCGCCCGTATCGAGTCGGGCCGCCTGAGCCTGTCCCCCGAACGGGTCAACCTCGGCGAGCTGGTGGAGTCGGTGGTCCGGGTCTTCGATGGCCTGGCACGGCAGAAGCAACTGGACCTGGTGGTGCAGTTGCCCGAACGACAGGTCATCGGCGACATCCTGATCGATCCCCTGCGCTTCAAGCAGATCCTGTCCAACCTGATCAGCAATGCCATCAAGTTCACCGAGCAGGGCCAGGTGACGATCTCGCTGCTGATGCAGCCCACCGCGGAGGCGCAACGGACGAACATGACCCTGACTGTCCAGGACAGCGGCATCGGTATCAGCGCCGCCGATCAGGCCCGGTTGTTCGAACCCTTTGTACAGGCCGACAACTCCGGCCACCTGGCCCGTAGCGGCGCCGGCCTGGGCCTGGTGATCTGCCGCAGCCTGTGCGAAATGATGGGCGGCACCCTGAGCCTGTCCAGCGTGCCGGGCGAAGGTACCCGCGTGGTGGTGGCCCTGGAACTGGACTGCCTCGAAGCCACGCAAGGCATCGCCCGGCGCGATCCGGAACTGACCCCGGCGCTGCAGGCGCTGAATGTCCTGGTGGTGGATGACCACCCGGCCAACCGCCTGTTGATGTGCCAGCAACTGGGCTTTCTCGGCCACTCGTTCAGCACCGCACAGAATGGCGCAACCGGCTTGCAAGCCTGGAAAAACGGGCATTTCGACCTGGTGATCGTCGACTGCAACATGCCGGTCCTGAACGGCTACGAGATGACCCGCCGCCTGCGCGAACATGAAGCCCGCCATGACCTCCCGGCCTGCGCGGTGTTCGGCTTCACCGCCAACGCCCAGCCCGAGGAGCGCACCCGCTGCAAGGAAGCCGGCATGGACGACTGCCTGTTCAAGCCCATCAGCCTGACCACCCTCAACCAGAAACTCGCCGACGTCACGCCGCGCCCGCGTCCGAGCCAGGTCGCCTTCAGCCTCGACGGCCTGCACGCCCTGACCGGGGGCGAGCCGTTGCTGATGCGTCGCTTGATCGACGAGTTGCTGAGCAGTTGCCAGGCGGACCGCGAGGAACTGCTCGGACTGTCCGCCAGCGGCGACCTGGTCCCACTGATCGACATGGCCCACAAGATCAAGGGCGCGGCGCGGATCGCCCAGGCCAACGAGTTGGTGGAGCACTGTACAACCCTGGAAACAGAGTGCCAGGAGGAGGCGCCGAGACCACGGATCGAAGCCGCCCGGCAGGCGATTGTGCAGGCGTTGCTCGAACTCGAAACGGCCTTGCGCGAGTACACCGACCCGTCGCCGGAAAAAATGCCCGGCCAGTAGCACACCTGGGAGCGGACATTGACTATCCTTGGGCGCTGAGCACGGCCCCATCACCCAGGGAGATCAGCGATGCCCCGTCCCATGCAACGCGAAAGACGCCGGCTGGCGCTGCACGTGCACATCAGTATCCTGTTCACCTGCCTGCTGCTGTTGACCGGCACCCTGCTGGGGCTGTTCAACTACCGACAAACCACACAGATCATTCTCTCCAGCAGTGAAAAGCTCTTCAGCAGGGTCCGCGACGATGTGCAGCTGGATCTGCAGCACACCTACCAGCCGATTCGTCATCTGCTGAGCCTGCTGGCCATCGACGATCGCACCCAGGCCCTGACGCTTGCGCAACGGCTGGCACTGCTCAAGCCCTTCACCCAGGCCCTGAACGACAACCCGAACCTGGCGTCGCTGTACCTCGGCTACGCCGATGGCGACTTCTTCATGGTCCGGCCGCTGCGCGACAGCGCCCTGCGCGCCTATTTCAAGGCACCGGAAAATGCCGCCTTCCAGGTCTGGAGCATCGAGCGCGACCCCGGCGTCGAAGGGGCCAAGTCCGAATCACTGTTCTACGACGCGGCCTTGCAACTGATCAGCCGCCAGGACAATCACCGCGAAGCCTACGATCCCCGCGTACGTTCCTGGTTCAACAGCGCCCTGAAGGACAGCGATCAGATCACCACCGCGCCCTACCTGTTTTTCTCCACCCACAATGTCGGCACCACCCTCGCCCGGCGCGGCAGCGCGAACGTGGTGATCGCCGCCGACCTGACCCTGGCGGATCTTTCCGCGACCCTGGACAAGCACAAGGTCACGCCTTCGACCGAAATCGTCCTGTTCGATGAAAACGACAATGCCGTGGCCTACCCCGACTACGCCCGACTGATCAGCCACAGCAGCGATGCACGGCTGCCCCGGATCCAGGACCTGAGCCCGATCCTGCGGCACTTCATGGAACCGGGCAGCAATACCGACCACCATCTGAACAGCGCGCAACGGCAATGGATAGTCGCCCGCACGCAACTCGCCGAAGGGGGCCCCAAAGGCCTGCAACTGGCCCTGCTGGTGCCGGAAGACGAACTCCTGGCGGACGCCTACCGGATCCGCTGGCAAGGTGCGCTGATCACCCTGGCCACCCTGCTGCTGTGCCTGCCCCTGGGCTGGCTGACGTCCAGGCTGCTGGTCAAGCCGTTGCACGCCCTGGTGCAGGAGGCCGATGCGATTCGCAGTTTCAACTTCAACCACCCGGCAACACCGCGCTCGCCGGTGCTGGAAGTCGACCGGCTGGCCACCTCGATGACCCGCATGAAGCAGACCCTGGCGAGCTTCTTCGAAATCGCCTCCAGCCTCTCGGCGCAAACCCGCTTCGACCCGCTGTTGCAACGGGTGCTCGAGGAAACGCTGAAAATCGCCCAGGCCCGGGCCGGGCTGATCTACCTGGTGGACAGCGACAGCCGCCAGCTGGAGGCCCATGCGCTGATCATCGATGGCGTCCAGCAGGATCCCCGGCACTTCGATATCCGCAGCGCCGCCGAGGCTGACGAACAACGCCCGGACTGGTTCAAGGCACTCGACCGGCAGGACAACGTGGTCGCCACCCTCGGCTTCGAGCAGGCGGCCGATTTGCAAAAGGTCATGCTCGCCCTGGAGAGCCCACGGATTCACCTGATCGGTATCCGCCTGCACAACCGCCATGGCGAAACCGTCGGCGTCCTCGCCCTGCTGCTGCCCGACAGCGGCACCGAGGCCGATATGGAGAACCTGCAGCCGGACCGCATCGCCTTTATCAGCGCCATTTCCGGCACCGCGGCCGCCTGCATCGAAAGCCAGCGCCTGCAAGCCCGGCAGAAACAACTGCTGGACGCGTTCATCCAGCTGTTGGCCGGCGCCATCGATGCCAAGAGTCCTTACACCGGCGGCCACTGCCAACGTGTCCCGGTGCTGACGCTGATGATCGCCGAAGCCGCCGCGGCCAGCCAGACACCGGCGTTCGAGGGCTACCAGCCCACCGAAGACGAATGGGAGGCGCTGCACGTCGCCGCCTGGCTGCATGACTGCGGCAAGGTCACCACCCCCGAATATGTGGTCGACAAGGCCACCAAGCTGGAAACCCTGTACGACCGCATTCACGAAATACGCACCCGCTTCGAAGTGCTCAAGCGCGATGCCTGGGTCGACTATTGGCAAGGCCGGGCGCTGGGTGGCGACGAAGCCGACTTGAGCCGGGCGCGTGACGCCAGCCTGACGGCCCTGGACCAGGACTTCGCCTTTGTCGCCCACTGCAACCTGGGCGGCGAAGCCATGGCCGAAGCCGACCTGGAGCGCCTGCAGCAGATTGCCCGACGCACCTGGACCCGCACGCTGGACGATCGCCTCGGGGTGTCCTGGGAAGAAAAGCTGCGCCAGGAACGCAGCCCGCCGACGCCCCTGCCGGCCATCGAGCCGTTACTGGCGGACAAGCCCGAGCACCTGTTCGAACGCAACGCAGCCGAACTGATCCCCGCCGACAACCGCTGGGGCTTCCAGCTCGACGTGCCGCCCTACAAGTTCAATCGGGGGGAGTTGTACAACCTGGGTATTACCCGCGGCACGCTGACCCGCGAAGAGCGCTACATCATCAACCATCACATGGTGCAAACCATCCTGATGCTCGATCAACTGCCGTTTCCCGGGCACCTGACCGCCGTGCCGGAGATCGCCGGCGGCCACCACGAAAAAATGGACGGCACCGGTTACCCCAAGCGCCTGAAGCGCGAGCAGATGAGCCTGCCGGCGCGGATGATGGCGATTGCCGATATCTTCGAGGCGCTGACCGCCGCCGATCGCCCGTACAAAAAGGGCAAGACCCTGAGCGAAGCGCTGGGCATCATGGCCGGCATGTGCCGCGATGCCCATATCGATCCGCAATTGTTCGAGCTGTTTATCCGCGAGGAAATCTATCTGGCGTACGCCCGGCAACACGTCCTGCCCCAGCAGATCGACACGGTGGATGCCAAGTCGCTGCTGGAAAAGGCCGGCCTGGTCGCCTGAGTCGCCTCAGCAGTCGGTCAGGCGCAGGAAAATCGCCGCCAGGTGTTCGATGCCGGCCTGGTCTTCGAGGGTGAAGCGCGCCAGGCGCGGGCTGTCCAGGTCGAGCACGCCGATCAGGCGGCCGTCCTTGACCAGCGGCACCACCAGTTCGCTGTTCGAGGCGCTGTCGCAGGCGATATGCCCGGCAAACGCATGCACGTCTTCGACCCGCTGGGTTTCCCGGGTGGCTGCGGCGGTCCCGCAGACACCCCGGCCGAAGGGGATGCGCACGCAGGCGATCTGGCCCTGAAACGGCCCCAGCACCAGCTCCTCATTGCGATTGAGGTAGAAACCGGCCCAGTTCAGGTCATCCAGCTGATTGAACAGGAAGGCCGAGAACTGCGCGGCATTGGCGATGAAGTCGCGCTCGTCCGCCAGCAACGATTCCAGCTGTGCGTGCAACAGACCATAACCCTCAAGGCCGGTTCCGGTGTTCTGCAAATCGATCATGGTGCCTGCTCCAGCAACTTCAAACCCACCCAATAGCGGGCAAACTGATAGGCGCAGCGACCGTTGCGATTGCCGCGTCCGGTGGCCCAGCGTACCGCCTGGATATCCAGTTCCTCGTCGCGCTGCCAGCTCAGGCCGGCCTTGAGCGCCAACTCGCCGATCCAGTGTTCGACCACGCTGAGGAAGTGCTCCTGGGTAAAGGGATAGAACGACAGCCACAGGCCAAAACGATCGGACAAGGCGATCTTGTCCTCCACCGCTTCGCTGGGGTGCAGTTCGCCGTCGACGCGCTTCCAGTTTTCGTTGTCGCTCTCTTTCTCCGGCACCAGGTGCCGGCGGTTCGAGGTGGCGTAGAGCAGCACATTGTCAGGGGCCTGTTCGAGGGAACCGTCGAGCACACTCTTGAGCACCCGGTAGTCGCCTTCGCCGGCCTCGAAGGACAGGTCATCGCAGAACAGCACGAAACGCTGGGGCAGCTTTTGCAACTGCTCCACCACCCGCGGCAGATCGGCCAGGTGATCGCGCTCGATCTCGATCAGGCGCAAACCGGCCTTGGCATGTTCGGCGAGCAAGGCGCGCACCAGCGAGGATTTGCCGGTACCGCGCGAACCCCAGAGCAAGGCATGGTTGGCGGGCAGGCCGTCGATGAACTGGCGGGTGTTGCGCGCCAGTTGCTCGCGTTGCTTGTCGACGCCGATCAGGTCGGACAAGCGCATGTCCAGGCTGACCTCCAGCGGCAACAGATAGCCACTGCGCCCTTCGCGCTGCCAGCGGGCCGCCAGGCAGCCGTTCCAGTCGATCGTCTGGCGCGGTGCCGGCAACAGGGGTTCGAGACGGGCGAGCACCGCATCGGCACGCTCAAGAAAGGCATTCAATCGAGAATCCACGACGTTTCCTCAGGCAAGTTCATACGATGATGTCGCGTTGGCGCCGTCGGGCGCCTGCAAGCTCTGGCAGACTGCACACCGCGCGTATCGAATCCCCCACTGCCGGTGCACGCATCGAATCAGCTATGCTTGCCGGGCGAAGGGAAAGGAAAGTGGTACACCACCCCATGGATATAAAGTTCACCCACCGCTTGTCGTACAAACAAGCCCGGTTGACGGTGCTGGTCGGCTTCATTCTGGGAACACTGCTCAGTCTGCTGCAAATCGGCATCGATTATGCCAGCGAAAGCGCCTCGATCAACCGTGAAATCCTTTCCCTGCTGGAAATCAGCCACAACCCGGCGTCGAGGATCGCCTACAACATCGACGCCGAACTGGCGCAGGAACTGGCCCTTGGTCTGCTGCACTCGCCGGCGGTGCTGCGCGCGCAGTTGATCGATAACAACAATATGGTCCTGGCCAGCGTCGAGCGACCGCGTCAGGAAGGCAGCTATCGGATGATCAGCGATTGGCTGTTCGGCTCTGATCGCACCTTCGAAGACAGACTTTTTCTCAGTCACCTGCCAGACGAATCCCTGGGCACCTTGCACCTTGATATCGATACCTACACCTTCGGTATCCGCTTCCTGCATCGAGCCGAGATCACCCTGCTCAGCGGTTTTGTCCGCAGCCTGATCCTCACCGTGATCCTTCTCGTGCTGTTCTATACGATGCTGACCAAACCCCTGGTGCGGGTGATCGAGGCGCTCAGCAGCAGCACCCCGGGCCAGTCGAAACAGGCGCGCCTGGCCTTTCCCCCTGGCCATGAACACGATGAAATCGGCGTACTGGTCAAGGTCGCCAACCAGCAATTCGAAAACATGGGTACCGAGATCCAGCAGCGGCGCAGCGCCGAAAACCGCCTGACCGACTACCTCGGCCAGTTGGAGAACATCGTCTCGGCGCGCACCACCGAACTCAAGGCCAGCAATGCGCGCCTGAGCCAGTCCAACGAAGAACTGGAAGTGGCGCGCCGCACGGCCCTGGACATGGCCCAGGCACGCTCGGCGTTCCTGGCCAATATGAGCCATGAAATCCGCACGCCCCTGAATGGCCTGCTGGGCATGATCGCGCTGTCCCTGGACAGCCAGCTGAACGCCGAACAACGCCAGCAGTTGTCGATTGCCCACGACTCCGGCAAGGTCTTGGTGGAATTGCTCAACGATATCCTCGACCTGTCGAAATTCGACGCTGGGCAGTTGGAGCTGGAGCGCATCCCCTTCGACCTTGGCGCCCTGGTCGAGGACACCGCCAACCTGCTCTCGCAAAACGCCGCCCCCAGCGTCGAGCTGGCCTGCCTGATCGACCCGCAATTCCCGGCCCTGGTATTGGGTGACCCAACGCGGGTGCGGCAGATCGTCAGCAACCTGTTGTCCAACGCCTTGAAATTCACCCGCTTCGGTCGTGTCGATGTGCGCCTGAGCGCCCGCGACAGCGGCGTGCGCATCGAAATCTGCGACACCGGTATCGGCATCGCCCAGGAGGCCCAGGCCAAGATCTTCCAGCCCTTCACCCAGGCCGGCGCCGGCATCACCCGCCAGTTCGGTGGCACCGGCCTGGGGCTGACCCTGACCTACAACCTGTGCGAGGCCATGAAGGGCAGCCTGACAATCAATTCCGAAGTGGGCTTCGGCAGTCAATTCTGCGCCGAACTGCCATTGCCCGGGCACACGCCGGCCGCAACACCCAAACGCCTCACCGGCAAGGTCATCGCCGTGACATCAAGCACCAGCGGCCTGAGCGAGCTGCTCGGCAACCAGCTTCCGGTCTGGGGCCTGGACTACCAGCGCTACGGGCTGGACGACAGCCTGGCGGGGGTCAATCCCGACCTGTTGATCACCGACTGCCCGGAATGCCTGTTCGGCCTGCGGCCGGCGATCAGCGCGCCGATCCTGCTGGTCACCGCCTATGGCAATTTCATGCCCACCGAACAGGCCAACGCCCTCGCCCCGCTGCAACAGCAGGCCCGGCCGCTGGCGCGCAACGCGCTGTACCAGACGCTGGCGCGCATCCTGCTGCCCGACGACCCGGACCTCGCCATCGTGCAGCCACGGGACAACCAGCCGCTACGCCGGGCCCGGATCCTGTTGGTGGAGGACAATCCGGTCAATCAACTGGTGGCCAAGGGCATGCTCGGCAAGCTCGGCTGCGAGGTGACAGTCGCCGCCCATGGCGGCGAGGCGTTGAGCCAGTTGGAACAGCAGGTGTTCGACCTGGTGCTGATGGATTGCAATATGCCGGTTATGGACGGCTACGAAGCCAGTCGGCAGATCCGCCGCAGCGGGCGCTGGCCTGACCTGCCGATCGTGGCGCTGACGGCCAACGCCATGCCCGAGGAGCGTGAACGCTGCCGGGCTGCGGGCATGAGCGACTACCTGGCCAAGCCCTTCCGCCGGGAAGAACTGATCGCCCTGCTCGAACAGTGGGTACCGGCTACAGCGGCTTGAGTTGTATCAGCAGTTGGTCGAGGCCGTCGCGCAGTTCATCCAGGCGGGTCAGATCGACACCGCTGTCGCAGAGCAGGCGGGTCTTGATCGGCAGCACCTGCGCACGCAGGGCCACCCCGGCGGGGCTCAAGCTCAGGTGCACTTCACGCTCGTCGAGGGCCGAACGCTGGCGCTGCACCAGCGCCATCTGCTCGAGGCGCTTGAGCAGTGGCGTCAGCGTCCCCGAGTCCAGCAGCAGACGCTCACCGAGGGCCTTGACCGTCGGTTGCGTCGGCGCACCGTCATGCCACTCCCACAGCACCAGCATCGCCAGGTACTGTGGATAGGTCAGGCCCAACTGCTCCAGCATCGGCCTGTAGCCTCGAATCACCGCCCGTGACGCGGCGTAGAGCTTGAAGCAGAGCTGGGAATCGAGGCTCAGCAAATCGCTGGACAGGTCGTTCATTTAAGCAGGGCTTCGATCTCGCGGGTGAGGTTCTCGGGCTTGGTGGTGGGCGCGAAACGCTTCACCAGGCGGCCGTCCTTGCCGATCAGGAACTTGGTGAAGTTCCACTTGATGCCCTGGGACCAGAGCAGCCCCGGCGCGCGTTTCTTCAGCTGGACGAACAGTGGATGGGCGTCCTCGCCGTTGACGTCGATCTTCTTGAACAGCGGGAAACTGACGCCGTAGTTCAGCTCGCAGAACTCGGAAATCGCCCCTTCGTTACCCGGCTCCTGCTTGCCAAATTGGTTGCAGGGGAAACCGAGCACCACCAGCCCCTGGTCCTTGTAGGACTGCCAGAGTTGCTCCAGCCCTTTGTACTGAGGGGTAAAGCCGCATTTGCTGGCGGTGTTGACCACCAGGATCGCCTTGCCGGCAAAGTCGCCCAGGGTCTTTTGCTCACCCTTGATGGTGGTGCAAGGGATGTTCAGCAGGTTATCGCTCATGACAGTTCCTCCAATGAATGTCGAACAAGATAGCGAGCAATTGAATTGCACACAATTTA
>Ga0209888_1000238_pt1 | contig 34015 bp, 29 predicted proteins | sample OrgsoiDNA_201059_FD_185807 | JGI IMG/M metagenome (GOLD analysis project Ga0209888, IMG submission 185807) | Permafrost soil microbial communities from the Arctic, to analyse light accelerated degradation of dissolved organic matter (DOM) -... | ecosystem: Environmental > Terrestrial > Soil >...
GCGGGCGGCTTCGGACGCCTGCTTGCCTTTGGCTTCTTTCTCGGCCTTGGCGAGGGCCGCCGCGTCGCGACGGGCCTTTTCCAGCGGCCTCAGGCTTGCTTTGAGCAATGGCATTTCTTGGGCGATCAGGGCATCTTCCTCGGGCGTCAAGGGCTTGACGTCCAGGGGCGCCTCCGCGGCGGCCGGGTTTTTCTTTTTGCGCGGGGCGGCCGCGCCGCCCGGGCGCTCGTTGTGCTTGCCCGTGACTTTCGCGGCGACCGTGGGCATGGCGTCGCCATGGATGAAGCTCGCCGCGCTCGTGTGGCTCTCCTCGACCTCGGCCACGGCGATGCCCATGGCTTCCGCTTTGTGGCGCAGCAAGTCGATGATTCGCGCGTGCGGCAGGCGATGGAAGCGCCGGTTTTCCTTGCGCCCCATGTCCGAGCCGGTTTTCCAGCCCGCGTTTTTGCCGACGTAAATCACGCCCACGCCCTTTTGGACGGCTTGGGAGAGAATTTCGGCGGAAATCCGATGAGCCTTGTCGTTGAGCCACATCGCCCGCTTGGCGGCGATGGCCCGCAGCTCAGGGTCTTTCCACGCCGCGGCCTCAAGGCGCTTCATTTCGCTGTGGTCGGCCTTGGAGAGCCGCTGCGGCGGGTCCATTTGCGCGAGCCGCGTCTCTTTCATCCACAGCTCGCGCATTTTGCCTTTGCTGAGCATCGACTGCATGAGGGATATTTCCAAGTCGTGTCCGCCCAAGCCGCGGTCAAACGGGTCCCCCGAGAGGATCGCCATGCGCGAGCCGTTGGTCCAGGCGACGCTCGCCACGTTGCCCACGCCAAAATCCACGGCCGCGGCGTGGAAATAGCGAGAAATCCAGTCGCTTTTCACGGTTTTGTTCGCCCGCCGCCACTCCGCGCCCTTGGCCCAACATTGCTCCAGGGCCAAACTCGCGATCCAGGCGTTGAAGCCGCGCAGGTTTTTGGCTTTCAAGCGCTTGGCCTCCCATTCCGCGGGATGCCGCTGCGCGAGCAGGTCGAAGAACGACCCCTTCGGGACCTCTTTGGGCGTTCTCACGACGATCTTCATCTGCACCCGGTCGCCACGCGGGATGAAATAGACGGTCGAGACGTCCATGTAAGTTGGCAGGCGCAGCCAATGCTCGGGCTTGTCCGAATAGCGGCCGGCCAGCATGCGCTCGACTTCGGCCTTGAGGTCAAAGCCCGCGTAATTCGCCACGTCCATCGGCGTCAGCGGGATGTTTCGATCCGCGTCCGAAAACAGCTCCTTTTTGGCGAGCCCCGGCAACGACTCGCCGTGCGCCGACCAATCCAGCGCCACCACGCAGCCTTCGCCCTTTTGCATGTAGTGGGGCATTTTCGGGAAGCCCGCCCCCGACTGCGGGCTCCACGCGGCGCAAGAGGCGAGCCAGGCCTTGAAGGCCTCGGCCGCCCGGTCCGCGCAACCGCGGGCATAGGCGGAGGGCAAGGCCCCATAAGCGCTTGCGATCGAGTCGTGCGACTTGGGCTGGCGCTTGGATTTTTGTTTCTTTTTCGGCTTCGCCTGCGCGGCGGCCGTGGCGGCGCCTGCGCGCGCAGGCGCGGCGAGAGCCGGCGCCGCAGAGAAAAGCTCTTCGTTCAGCAGGGCGTCAAGCCCGGGCGCAGCAAGCGATTGCGGTTTTTTCACTAAGGCGTCGGGCCAATGCTTCAAGACGGCTTCCAGAATCTGCTGGTCCAGCAAAGAGCTCCAGAGCCCCTCGACGCGATCCGTCAGCAACGGCCGGATTTTGGGCTCAGCAATCTCTTTGTCTTTGCGCGTTTCGCCCTTGTCCTTGGCGTCTTTTCGGGCGGCGGCCTCCGCTTCGGTCGCCTTCTCCCAATCGGCCCGCCGCGCCGCGTTGGCGAGGGGGATTTGCGCGTTGAAGGCGTCGCGCGCGATCTTGAAGGCCCGCAAAAGCTCAGGCTTCATCTGGTCGTCGGATTTGCGCAAATAGACGCTTTTCTTGGGCTCGGCGACGGTTTCTGATTTTTCCGCGGCGGCCCCCTCCGCCGTTTTTTCCTTGTCGTAGGCGAAGGCGATTTGGCGCAAAAGATAAAGGACGGCGTTGTGGATGTCCTGTCCGTGAAAAGCCAACGCCCAAAGCGCCGGCTGCATGCCTCGGGGAAGGGCGCGCAACAGGCTGCGGGGCGGCATTTGGCCTTTCTCCGCCATGCTGGTCTTGGGTTTGGGGACTTTGCTCATAGCCCGATCATACGTGTTTTTTATCCGTGGTCAAATGTTTTTTGCTTTTGATGCGAATAATCTCTAGGGGCTGTTAGCGAAGTCTAGGCCATAAGGATCATGGCGCCAGCCAGATGGACAAACGCCAGAAACGTCGCGTCGAGCTTCTCGAAGCGAGACGCGACGCGGTGAAAAACTTTGAGCCGCTGAAAAAGATTCTCCACCAAATGGCGCGCCCGATAGCGCTCAACGTCCAAGGGGCGCGGCTTGCGGCGATTCTTTCGGGAGGGAATGACGGCCTGCATGCCGCTCTCTTCGGCCATTTGGACGATGGCGTCAGAATCGTAGCCCTTGTCGGCCAGCAAGGCGCCGCCGTCGAAGCCCTCGACAAGCTCGCGGGCTCGCGCGCAGTCCGCCTCATTGCCCGGCCCGAGGACAAAGCGCAAGGGGTTGCCCAAGGCGTCGCAGGCGGCGTGGATTTTGGTGTTCAGGCCTCCCCTAGAGAGGCCAATAGACTGAGGGCCCCTTTTTTTTGGGCCCCGGCGCTCGATTGATGCGCTTTGCAATGCGTCGAGTCGATTTTGATTTCTTCGAGACCGGGCGAGCCCAAAGCGTTGAAGACGAGTTCGAAATAACCGGCGTGAGACCAACGCGCGAAGCGTTGGTAGACGGGCGCCCATCCGCCAAAGCGCTCGGGCAAATCGCGCCATGGCGCTCCGGTTTTGGCGATCCAGAGGACGGCCTCGATGAACTTGCGGTCGTCGTTCCCGCGCCGCCACTTGGGGGCCGGCAGGACGCGCTGGACGCGCGTCCATTGAATGTCGGAGAGAGCGTGACGGGCAACGGTCATGAGGGTCTCGAATGAAGTGGGGCAAGGCCTTCATTGTCTCACGCCCGGTCATTTTTGTGGAAAAATATTGCTAACACCCCCTAGAGATTATTCGCATCTTTTGTCAAGCGTTTTTCTTGCTCCTTACGCGACTTTGCCTTTGTGACACGCAAAAATGAAGCCCGCAAGGAGCGCGCGCTCGCCGCGGCCGCGCGGGCTGTTGCGAACGACCAACGTTTTCCTCCCGGTCGGGGGCCGTCCCGTGCTAACATTGCATTTGCTCGAAGGGGCGTTTTCGGCCCCCGCTCTCTGTTTCTTTTTCCATTGGCGCTCGCTCCCATGTCCCATCGTCCCAAGAAAACCGCTTCCGCAGCCCAGGGCCCCCATTTTTGGGCGGCCGTTGGAGCGGGCAACGCGCGCCGCTTGCAAGCGCTGCTGTCGCAAATTGGCGAAACGGCTTTTGGGCGTTTGGCGGCTCAACGCGCCGAAAATGGAGAAACCGCGCTGATGCTTGCCGCGGCGCCCGACCACGCTTTATGGGCTCAGGCGAACGGCTCGGAGAGCGCCGACGCCTTGCGCACCCTTCCCGACGGGCGTTGCGCGATCGATATTTTGTTGCCCTTTTCGGATCCGCTCGCCCTTTGCGCCGGCAAAGACGCGCTGGCGCATGCCCTCGACAACCGAAACGAATCGGCTGTCCGCTCCTTGATTCCAGTCTCTAACTTGGACTTGAAGGCGCCCGACGGCCATGGCGATTCGCCCGGTGTTCTCGCGCGCGCCTTGCGGGGCGACTCTTACGAAATAGCCGCGCTTGTGATCGCGGCTCTTGCGCCCGAGCGCCTTGGCGAGGCGGACCAAAATGGCGACACGCCGCTCATGTTGTCCGCGGGCTCTGGGCTTGACACTCTTCCGTTGTTGCTTAAACACAACGATGTTCGCGCGCGCAACCACTCTGGCGAAACCGCCTTTATGTTCGCCGCGGCCCGGGGCGACACGGAATCCTTGAAGGCGCTTGCGCCGCTGTCTGACTTTTCAGCGCGGGATCATGAAGGCCGCGACGCCCTGATGCATGCGGCGGAAAACGGCGCATATCACTCGATCGAGTTTTTGCTCTCGAGCCCTTTTTTTGATCCGCAGGCCCTTAAAGCCCGCGACGCGCGCGGCTTCACGGCCTTGATGCTCACCGCCCGAGGCGATTTCTGCTGGTGCGTGAGCCAGCTGCTGCCTGGCTCAGACCCCGCCGTCGCCGACGCGAATGGCGACTGCGCCTTCTCTATGGCCTTGCTCAATGAGGATGGACACGCCGCGGCTGACGAAATGGCGCAGTTTGTGAACCCAGACTCCACGGCCCCGGACGGCCGCACTTTTTTGCGCATGGCCATTGACGCCAGGGCGTGGACGACCGCGAACGCCTTGTTTCCCCGCGCGTCCGACGCCAGCGTCGAGGACGCTTTTCGCGGCCTTTCCGCCGCACTTCTTGGCGAAGCCTCCGCGGCGCGCGCCGAAGCCTTTTTCTTGGCGCGCGCGCTTCAGCTGGCGTCCGCCGCCCAATCCGGGCGCCACGGCGGGAGCCCGCACGCCTCTTGTCACGCAGAAAACGGCAATGGCCTTGTCGACTCTGAGCAGGCCGGCCCGACGCGGCCCAACGCCCGAAGCCCGCGCCTTTGAGCGGCCCTGCTCCCTTTTCCAACAGCCCCTCGCCATGACGAGCGCGGCCTGAAAGCCGCCCCGCCCCGCCGCCCCGCATTCAACTCAAAGGCTCCTGGGCTTTGGGCGGCTTGGCGGTTCCTGGACGGCGGAGGTGTTTGCGAGCGGCGGCTCGCCCTTCGCGTCGTCCATTGCTTGCTGGATGGCCTGCGCCTCCAGTCTCGCGGCCCACAGGGGCATTTCGTGCGCTCGGCCTTCTTCCTTCAACCGCTGAAACTGAACGTCCACCAATTGAGCGTCGCCCCATGGAGCCATGAGATCCAGGCAGCCCCATTCGTCGTGGTTTTGCGCGTCTTGAAGGGCGCACGAAAACGCATCCGTTCCTGCATTGCTTTTCGCGAATGGGTCGCTGTGGGGCAGAAGGAGCCTCACATTCTCCGCGTCTCCAAAATTGGCCGCGAACATCAAGGCGGAATGTCCGTCCAAATCCCTTGCCCGCGCGTCGCAATGCGGCAAAAAAGCCCTGACCCATCGGCTGGATAGGTTTTCCGCGGCCAACATCAAAACCGTTTGGCCGTTGTTGTTGACGGCAATGCCTGTCGCTCCGCAAAAGAGGGCTTCGACGGTTTGCGCTCGCACGGAGGGCCTTTGCATGGCGATCATGAGCGCGGTGTCGCCAGCGGGCGTTTGCGCGCTCAAATCACTGTGCGGGATCAGCGCGTTGATCAAGTCAATCACCAGGTCGCCGCGCGAAACCGCCAAATGCAACGGCGTGAATCCAAACGAGTTTTTGGCGCGCGGATTGGCCCCTTTTCCAATCCATTCGAGGGCTTTTTCCGCCAAATCGGTGTCGCAATCCATCAGCGTCGTCTCAAACAACCCCTTTTCCAATGGATGCTCATCGAGCGACAGAAGACGACCCTCCGCGGCATCCGCGCGGTCCGCGGGAATGAACCCCTCGCGCCGCCCCAGCCCGGCAGCAACGTCCGCGATCGCCGTGCCCGCAACGGTTGCCACGGGATTGGAGGCGCGGCTTTCGAGGGGCTTTGGCATGGAGGTTCTGATTGGGCCGGCGGCCCATCGAAAAAAATCGGGAGCGCGGTTTCCGGGAGCGTGGATGAGCGCGGCCGCGTCTCTGCATTTTGGCGTGTTTGCCTTGCGAGGTCAAGAGTTCCCTCTGGCGTCTAGCCAATCCTTGGGCCACTCAGGCGTTCAAGGCGGTTTTTGCGGCTTTTCGCTCAGCCGCACGGCGCCCAAACCCACTTGGCTCTCACTTTGCGCGCCGCGGCCCTTGTTTATTGACGCCAACTTGTTATTCTTTAGCCCAGGGCTTTTTCACGCAATGATTCAGTTGCTTTTTTGAATAAATTCCGCGTCCTTGACTTTATTACTTTAAATTTTAAACCGCGCTATGACCCCCGCTGACCTGGCTTCGCTCAACGCAGAACTGCATCAACGCATCCAGAGCCTTGTCGATGGCAACGCCGTTTCCTCGACGGTCGCTCCCGCCAGCCCATCCGGCGTTTCTTTCGTCGATCTTTTGGAGCGGAACTTTCGCGCGGGCCTCCCTTTGCTCACCGGAGCCAAGGCTTATCGCGGCTCCAAGGATCCGGATGTCGACGCCGGCACCTTTGAAATTGGCGCCAAACACGCAAGCCCCGTTTTTGATCTTGCCGTGGGCTACGCCACGACGGCCAATCACCACATGGGGCTTCGCTGCAAAGCGACGGACGGAATCGGAGCGCTCGCCGAGTATCCGCTGCCTCCTGACGCGGTTTTTCACCGCAATTTCGGCATCGAAGATTTGGCGGGCGAAAAAAGCAATGTCCGTCCCTTGTCGATTCAAGAAGCCGAAGAAGCTTTGGCCCCCATGGCCGCCGCTTACGCTCGCGTCCTCGACTCCGACGGCCCCGCGAGCGGCGACGCGCTGTCTGCGCGCTCAGCCATTCTCGATTACGCGAAAAAAAATCTTTATGAAATCGCGCTGCCGGCCGCATTGGCTCCGTCGCGCACCTGGGTGGTCGTCGACAATGGCCTGGGCGGCTCGCGGTTCATCGACTTTGACCCGATGTCCGCGGGCCCCTTGGCCAGCGTGATGGTCGATGTCGTGAAAGCCCGCAAATCCACCGTGGACGAGCAAGTCGCCAACCAAACGGTGGCGGAGCTCGCTCGGGGAGGGCACGCGGGATTTGAAGAGGCAGACGCTTTTTCGCCCGGCCTTGCGAACAACTTGCGCAAGTCCGCCGTGGCCATTGAGGTTGTTTTGGCTGACCTTCGGGCTGGGGCGCGCGCCACGCCTCTCGTGAGCCTCCCCGAGGCGTTGGCTTGGCGAAAAGAGGCTCAACGCGGCGTCGTCTTGACTCGCCTGAGCAACTCGGGCTCTCAAGTCTTGCACGACTCCGCGGAGCTCGCGCCCATGCCCGCGCTGTTGGCGGCGCTCGAAGACGTCGGCGCGGCCTGCCATCATTTGGGCCAACAACCGCAACGAGAAGCGGCTTTTTCCGCCCTCGCTTCCGCCGCGGAGGACTCGGCCATCCTGATCGAGCGCCGCGAGCAACTCGAATCATCCACGACTCGCGCGCAAAAGGCGCACCAGAAGCTTGACGCCCGGATTCTCGCACAAAACGCCGCGGCCGAGCGCTTGGCCGCGCTGGAGCATGCCCAACAAACGAAAATGAGCGAAGGATTTGTTTCCCGGCTTGCCCATCGCGCGTTTGGGGGCCAAAAACAGGCAGAGGCCGCGATCGCGCTCCAACGGCGGCAGGTCGACAAACTCGACGGCGCGGTGGAGCGCCAATCGGTTCGAGCGGGAGACGCCGCCAAAGACCAATCGACTCGAAATGAAGAGATTGGCGCAATCGCCAAACGCCTCGCGGACAACGAACGCCGCCTGCGCGAGCTTCGCGCGAATGGCGACCTTTCCTTTCTTCCCTCCGATTTTCTCTCGACGCCGATGTCGCCCTCCGCGGATTCCTGGTCGAGCATGAATGGCATCGCCACGAAGTTTTCGGCCAAAATAGAGGCGGATCTGGCGCGGGGGCATTCGGCCGCGAACCTTTTCCGCTCAGTCGCGGAGCTTGGCGTGGCGAAAGGCTATTCCGTCAGCCGCCCAGCGCCGCTTTTGGAGAAGCGAAAGACCTCCATCGGGTTGCCGACGGCGCAAGAAACGACGCCAAACGCGGCATCCTCCACCACGCCGCTCGATGAAAGCGCGACCAACGCCAACGCTGAATTGTCCGGAGCGAAGAACGGTGTCGCCCTCGACGCTCGGCTCCGGGATCGCCGGCGGGCCTTGGCTCGTCTTGACCACGCCTCTGGCGCGCCTGCAACGCCCGAGCGGGGAAGCGCGCTGGCTTTTTGAGTCGCGATGGCCGCGGCGCGCCAGCGCGTTCGCCGCGCTCGCTGTGCGCGAAAGCAACACTTTCGGCGTTTCTGCCTCGCTGGTTTGTCTGCGGGTTTGCCCGGGCGTATAATCTTCTCATTCGCTCAACGCGGCGACCCAAACAACGATCCACGAACCAAAAGACGAGGCCAATCATGCAAAGCCAACAAGACCAAAACGACAAACTCCTGGGCGTCGCCCTCTGCGGCCTGACCGAAGGCGTGCGCATGCAATTGCCCTTCGCCGATGCCAATTGCCGGGACCCGATTGGCCGCACGCCCCTGATGCGCGCCGCCGCCACCATCAATTTCGAATGCATCGACCTGCTTTTGCCGCTGTCGGACGCCAAGGCGCAAGACCAGTTCGGCCGCACCGCGCTCATGTTCGCCGCCGAGAAAAATCGCTTCGAGTGCGTCAAGCGCCTGATCCCCGCCAGCGACGTGAACGCGGTGGACAACCGGGGCCGCACCGCGCTCTTCTACGCCGCTCGCACGCTGGGCATGGAGTCTCTGAACTTGCTGTTGGAGCGCGCCGACGCCTCGATCCGCGACAACCTGGGCCGCACGCCCTTGATGGTTTCAGCGTCCTTCCCCAATCCGTCGGTCCAAACCCTGATGCGCGTCAACGACGTGAACGCCGTGGACAACGAAGGCTGGACGGCGATGACCTGGGCCGCTCGTTGCGGCTGCGTCGACACCGTCCGCGAGCTTTTTGGCGCGAGCGCCATCACGCCGGAGCTCTGCGACCTGACGCTGCGCGCATGCGCTGCGAATGGCTCGTGGGCCGCGGCAGACTTCATCGCCGAGCACGCAAGCGTGGCGGTGGTTGACGAAATCGTGGCGTTCGCCGGCGACAAGATGCCGCAGACAGCCGTGCGTCTCTTGCGCGCGCAAGTGTTGGAAAACCTGAGCACAGTGGAGTCGACGCAAAAGCTGCTCGACAGCGGCCTTGCCGGAAAATCGCTGCAACGCGCTTTTGTGCTGTGCGCGAAAAACAAACTGTGGGACTCAGGCTATTTGCTCGCGCGCCACTCGCATGACGAGCGCGCCATGATCGCGATCAGCGCCTTGCGCACCGGCAAGCCCTTGACCGGATTCGTCGAGACGCTGTTCGCTGACATCCAGCGCGGTTTGTCGCACTGACCGGCTATTTTGGAGAGCCGCGTGCAATCGTCCTCCTCGCCGGCCACGCCCGGAGATTCCGCGACCCCGACGCCCCCACAGGAATCCTGCTGGGTGGCTTGGTCGTGCGGCTGGCGAGCGTCAGGGGGCCACGAAAGCCAAAACGCCCTTGTTTTGGTCGATTTGTTGGCCAACGGGCGCGTCGCGACAGCCAAGTCGCTCCTTCCTTCGCTTTCAGCGGCCGACTTCGGCTTGGCCGTGCTCTGCGGACGCAATCTCATGCGGCGCCTCGCCGTCATTGGGCTGGCGGGAAGCCTCCTGGACGCCTCTTTTTGCCAAGCCACCCGTTTGGCAGAGTCCCTTTCTGAAAATTCTCTTGAATTTTCGCTGCCTGCGGCAGACGCCGATCTTGCGACCGTGGCCAAGCAGGTCGCGGACCTGGACCTCAAACGCCATATTTCGGAAATCGCCGGCGAGCTGACGGCCTGGCAGGTGTATCGCGACGAGACTCCGCGAATCTGGCGATGCGAGGCCGCGGTCCGGCTGTTGTGGACCGACGACATGGGTTGGGAAGAGGACGCCGACGGAAAAACAGCTCAATTGAGACGCATGGCGGAGTTCGCGCGGCGGGAAATGACGCGTCATGTAACTGAAACGCTCGGAGACCACGCCGTTTTGGGAAGCTGCGTGTTCGGCGACCACGAATTTCCGGAAGACGAAGACACCGAGCGCTTGCTCACGCCTTGGCTTGACGCCATCATCGAGCGCCATCTTCTGGGCCAAACCGTTTGGAAAAGCGCTTCTTCCGGGTTGCCTGCGCCTGCGGACCTGAACCCAACCTCGCCGAACGGCGCGCCTCTGCTCGCGGCTCCCGCGAAGCGTTTGTGAGCGGACCTGCGGGCAACGGTTTCTGGATGATTCTCGAACAGGAGTCCGAGCGAGCGCTGTCATGCCGCCGCATTCAATTCGTCTTGCGTGCTCCGCGCCCGGAATGAATGGACAGCCGGCATTGGCTTGATGCGTTTTGCGCGCGAGAATGAAAGCCTATTCCGCCCTCCGGCTTCGCCATGACCGCGCCCGCTCCGTTTTCTTTGATTTTGCTCACAGCCGAATTTCTTGACCCTGAGAAAGGCCCTCGCGAGCGCGTCCATTCCAAAGCGGCGTTTCTTTTTGCGGGCTTGCCCTCCCCTCGGTTGGACGCCCTGCGTGTGTTTGTGAACGACAGCAACGCGAACGATCCTTGGGAGGTCGAGGCCGCTTCAGCGCCCTATGGAGCAGCGGCGGTTTGGCGAGCCAGCGGCGTCGACATGGAAGGCGCTTTGGATCTGTATCCGCATGCCTATCCGACGGACGACTCGCAGTGGCTGCGACACGCCGGCGAGGCGCTCCACAAAAAAATGGTTTACCAGGGCTTGTTGGCGCCCGGAGCGGAATGGACTATCCTTGACGCGCAAAAAACAGCTTACGCGTTGAAGTTTTCTGCCTTCGGGCTGGAAAAGGCGGTGGAGCCCCTCATGAACCAAATGCTGGCCAAAGAAGAGTCCGCCGAGTTGGCCGCCCTCATTGGCATTCGTTCGACGGAAGCCTCACTTGACGCCAATGTGTCCGGGCTTGCCGCCGACGGCGCAGCCTCAGATTGCGAAGCCCCCGCGCAACCCTTCCGGCGCAAAGCTCGCGCCTTGTGATCCGAACGGCCTGGAAGAGGGTCTTCCGATGCGCTTTTCGCAAATGGCTTTTCTTTCAGGCGCTTCCGAGGCGGCCTAAAAACGCCCTCTTTGTCCTCGATCCCAGCCCTTCTTTTTTCCATATGACAACAGGCGCCGGCATTCCTTGCGCCGAAAACACATTCGCGAGACAATAGAGTCCTGGATTCAGCCCGTTTTCTGTTTTTGCCTCGCGACAGCCATTTCATCGGACGGCAGCCGTTGATCCTTCAAATTCATCATTCCTGACCCGAAACCCGCTATGCGCGCTTACAACACTCGCCTGGATATCCCCGCTAGCTTCGCCACGCCGAAAGACTTGGCGGACACACTGGCGAAACTCGCCCCCGAAGAAGATGATCACAGAGCGTTTGGAAAACCGTTGAAATATTTGCACCAATCCGTGGCGCAAAAAATTTTCGCGGCGATCGCGGCTGTCCCGCCGCGCCCGCGCAACGCCCAGGAATGGCGCGATGCGGCAAACATTCTCACGCCGAACGCGAAAAAACTGGTGTGCGAAGACGTGTTTGGCTGGGCGCTGGTTGCGTTGTCCGAATGGCGCAAATCCAATTCCAATGTTGGCAAGGACGCAGTCCGAGAGCGCGCGGAACACGGGAAAAACGCAAAAAAAGCGCTGTCTCGCCTCATTGAGTGGGGCTGGGACGGCGACCAGTCCGTTTGGCGAGTCGCGCATCCCACCGCGCAACACCCGCTGGAAACGTGTTTTTCTAAAGGCGACCGGGCGCTGTTTTCTTCCTATTTGGCTCGTGAAGGCGGGTTTGACGCCATTTGGAGTCGGGGCACGGACAGCGAGGTCGTGAGTTTGCGCACGCTGGGATGGCGCTTGGCTTTCAGCGATTGGGTTTCTGAATTCGCTGAATGGGCCGAATCTGGCCACCGCTGGGCCGCCACGCAGCGCGGACAAAACGCGATGGCGATCGTGGGCCCGCTTTTCAAGCCGGTTGAATTGTGGCTAGCGATCACCAGCAATCGCCCGCAAGGCTCCCTCTCCAAGACACGTGCTTCCATTGAAGCGATCGCGGACACCTTGGTCGCGCTCGATTTGCTTCCGAACGAAGCGGAGCGCGCGCAGCTCATCGTATCGTGGCTCGATCATTGGGAAGGCATCGCGATGCTTGAATTGGGGCTAGCGCGCGGCTTTTCCCTCTCCGACACCTCGCCGGGCAAGGAGCCTCTTATTTTTTCGGCTCTCGATGTCGTCCGGCGCTCGCAAGGCCCCGCGGTCTTGGAGTTTTTGCTTGAGCGCGGAGTCGATCCCCTTGCCCGCAATTCTGCTGGGCTTGACGCCTTGACCTACGCTCTCGCGGCGGTTCCTGATTTTCGATATCACGCCCAAAACGCGGCGAAGAATGGCTGGCGCTCCATGGAGAATCTGGAAGGCCTTGTGCTGGCCGCGCGCGAACGCGAAGATTTGCAAACCAGTTTGAACACCGCGTCCTTCGACAAGGAGGCCGAATTCGGTCGTTGGGCGCTTGCTCTTCTGGCGCAAGGCAAGCTTCAAATCAACGGAGAAAAGCCCTCGCTGGCTCAATTTCGCGTTTTGGGCGCCGAATCCCTCTCTGCTTGCGACAACTCTCCGTTGGAGACCTTGCTGAACGAAGAGGCGACCATCGCAAAAACCGAGCCCACGCCCGCGGCGCGGCGCGGCTCGCGCTTGTGACCCGGCCATGACGGCCACTTCTGGCGCGATTGACGCCTACGCCGATGTTGTGAGCTACTGGCGCGCTGCCCGCGACGGAGACTTGGCGGCGTTAAGCGCCTTGGCGCTCGCAGGTCCCGACATTGCCGCCCGAGAACTCGTCGCGCGCCAAGACAACAAAGTGTCCATGGACGACAATCGCACCGCTCTCATGATCGCGGCCGTTGAAGGCCATGCGGAGTGCGTCCGTTTTTTGCTCCCGCTGAGCGATCCGCACGCGCGCGATGACGACCAAAACACTGCCCTCATGTTCGCGGCCTATCGAGGGCATTTGGAGACGTTGTCCGTCCTGATTCCCGTGTCGGATCTGAACGCCCTGGATTCGAATGGGGTCAGCCCTGTGGCATGGGCCGCGGCGCGGGGGAACTTTCAATGCGCGCGCCTCCTCTTGGCGGACTCTCGCTGCGACGCTCGCGCGTTCTCCTCCACCGAGGGCTTCGTCCTCGAACACATCGCCGATTTCGAATGCCCGAGCGGCATTGAGCTTTTGGCTCCTTTTTTCTCCGCCGAAGAAAAGAGCGCGGCCTTCCGCGCGGCGTTGGACATGGAGAGCTGGGAGTGCGCTGATCTTTTGTCCGCGCATGCCGCGCCGGCTGACGCGAAACGAGCGCGAAACCTCGTTCGCTCAGGCCGGTTGCCTATTTTTGCGGCGCGCTTGGAAGCCGAGGCTTTGCAAACGGTTTTGTTTCCTTGCGTTTCCATCGAAGCGACAGGCGCCGTGGCAGGGCTTGCCCCGCCCCAATCAGAAACCATGAAGGGGTTGCCGGCCAAACGCCGCCCGCGCTCACTGTGACGCTCTGCGCGCGAACGGCTCACTGTGTTCTCGATTCGCTCGCGGGCAGTTTTTTTCCTGCGCGCCTACGATCACAATCGGGTTTTGGCGGGTTTTGGCGGTTGGGCGCGGTTCTTGCTGGACTTCACTTTCGCCCGCATTTGCGGATTTCACGACGCGCGCCAAGGACTTCGCCTCTTTTTCCGCCATCAGCGCGGGGATGAACGTGGCCAGCTTCACGTGCATCGGATGCTTTTCGTCATAGTCGCGGTCCTTGCCAAAATCCTTTTGCATCTTTTTGTCGAACTCAAATCCCGCGCGGGTCAAAGCGTCAAAAGCCTCGATCATCGCTTGCTTTCCTGTCGCGGCGTTCGTTCTCAAGAACAAAAAATCAGACTCTGACACTTCTTCAAAACCGCTCATGTAGTGAAACGGCATCACCAAATATTCCAAATCGAAATCATCCGGGACGGCTTTTGGCGCTGCGAGAAACCCCGCGCCCTCTTCGTCCCAGTGGCCGCTTTTTTGCAAAAAGTCGGAGTCGTAAGAAAAACACCACTTGATCCCCTGAGCCACCAATCCCACACCCGCCGGCGTGGAAACCGCCAGCTCCATCACCGGGGACAAAGCCCCCATCAAATCGATTCGGCTTTCCTCCGTTTCCTCCACCAACCGCGCCCAGCTTTTGCGGCCGATTCCGGACTCACCCGAATGCCGGGGTGTTTGCCCGCCCAGCGCGAGCCAGTAATCGAGAATCTGCTTGGCCGCTTTTTCCGAGGGCGACTCGTGTTCGCGATTTGCGACAGTGTCGGGCGCCGAGGCATTTTTCGCGCCAGAATCCGTCGCCCCGATTGACTCGAGCGCGCCGCCCAGCGTGCGTGTCGCGAAAAGCGCCAGCGCGGACTTGGAAATGGCATAGCCCTTGATGGACAGGGCGCCCGTGTCTTCGGCGACCAAAGCCCAGAGGCCTTCGCCATCAAAAAATTCCCTCAGGCTGGATCCCTTCGCGCCGCCCGGCAAAGACTTTTTGCCCGTGCGCTTCCAACCTTCGGCGTTTGCGCCCAACGCTTTCGCTTGCGGGTCTTGGGCGAGCAATTCCTTGCAATCTCCACTGGTGAAGCTCATGTTGTGTCCTTTTTGGTGTTCGTTGCCCGCGCGCTCGGCTAGCCATTGCGGGCAGGAGCGCTGTCCCTTATCTTACCGGAGGAGCAACCGCAAATCCAGCGGTGGGCGCATCGAGGCAGGAACTGGTTTTGGTTTTGGTTTTGGTTTTGGTTTTGGTTTAGGTTTAGGCTGCGTTGCGTTTTCTCGTCCTTGTGGCGCAAAGCGACGCCAGTATTCCTCCTATTTCCTCTGGATCAGAGTAAAATAAAAACATCTCCTTTCCTTGCGGCCTCTCTCATGAACATTTTGGTTTGCGGCGCCACCGGATTCATCGGCCGAGCCCTCTGCGCGCATTTTGAGCGCGCGGGGCACTCGGTCGTCCGCGGCGTGCGCAAGCCCATGGCTTCCAATGAAATTCAGTGCGATTTTTCTCGCGATTTCAGCCCTGAAATTTGGCGCGAGATTTTAATCCGGTCCTTTTCGGTTTCCGATTCGGCTTTTTACTCGACTCTTGCTTCGACGCCTGACGCAAATTCGGGCTCGCTTCGCCTAGACGCGGTGGTCAACGCCGTTGGAATTTTATCTGAAACGCCCGGACAATCCTTTGACGCGATCCACCGCGCGGGGCCTTGCGCTCTGTTCGAGGCGGCTCGGGACTTGGGCGTTCCGCGCTTCATTCAAATTTCCGCCCTGGGCGCGGGGCTCGCCGACTCGGGCTACTTCACCAGCAAGCTCGCGGCGGATGAGTTTCTGTTGGCCCTGCCGGGCGTTGACGCTCGCGTGATTCGGCCGTCCCTGGTCTATGGCCCGGATGGGCAGTCGGCGCGAGTTTTTCGCGCGCTCGCGAGCCTGCCTGTCCATGCGTTGCCGGCAGGAGGCCGCCAACCCTTGCGGCCCGTCCATGTGGACGATCTGGCGGATTTGGCCGAAAATCTTTTGCGCGCGGATTCCACTCCTCAACCTGACGCCACAGTTGCCACAGCCTCCCTGGGCGCAAACCTAGATGCCCGAATAGTCGACGCCGTGGGCGCCACGCAGGTCGATTACCGTGGCATGCTCGCGAGTTATCGCTCCTCCATGCGTTTTCTTCCCGCCTGGCGCATTCCCGTCCCGACTCGATTGATGGATTGGGCGGCCGCCTTGATGGATCGCTCGCCAATCCGGCAACCCATGCTGTCGCGAAACACGTGGGCCATGCTCCAAAGCGCGCAGCCCGCGAGCGGCGCCCGCATGCGCGCGGTCCTTGGCAGAGTCCCCTTGGGCATCGGCGACTTCATGCGCGCAGACGGAAACGCCGAGGCGTGTCGCCAGGAAGCCCTTTCCTTTTGGCGAAATCCGACGCTGCGGATCGCATTGGCCGTCGTTTGGCTGTGGACGGCGTTTGTCAGCGCATTCGTGTATCCCGAAGCCGACAGCCTGGCTCTTCTCGCCCCGCTTCACCTCACGGGCCCCTTGGCCGTGGCCGCGCTCTATGGAGCTTCCGCGCTCGACTTTCTGTTCGGCCTGGGAACCCTCTTTTGGCCCCGGCGCAAGTTGTGGCTCGCGCAAATGGCCCTGATCGGTGGTTATTCCATCCTCATTGCCTTCGCGCTTCCGCAATTTTTGTGGCACCCCTTTGGCCCTTTGCTCAAAAACATTCCCATTTTGGCCATCCTTTTCATCCTGCTCGGCGAGGAGCGCAAATCATGAGCCTTTATTTGGCCATTAAAACTCTGCATATTCTGTCGTCCGTCCTCATGGTCGGCACGGGATTTGGCACCGCGTTCTACTTCTTTTTCGCGAATCGGACTAAATCGGTGCCCGTGATCGCCTCGGTGTCCCACATGGTTGTGCTGGCGGACTTGTGGTTCACCACGCCCGCGGTCATTTTTCAGCCGTTGTCGGGGCTTTGGCTGGCGCACGCGGCGGGTTTTCCGTGGAGCTCCTCTTGGATTGTGGCATCCGCCGCGCTGTATGTTATCGCGGGCGGTTGCTGGCTGCCCGTGGTCTGGCTGCAAATGAAGCTTTCGCAGATGGCCGCGCTGGCGCAAACGGCAGGCAACCCGGCTCTGCCGGCTCTCTATTGGCGCTACGCAAAGTATTGGGAATGGCTTGGATACCCTGCGTTTTTGGCCATGATGGCGATTTACTTTCTGATGGTGGGCAAACCCGCGTTGTGGTGAAAGAGGGCTTTTAGCGACAACATTTTCTCGACAAACACACTTGATGCGCTTCTTCACTCTCTTTTTTCGGATTTTCCATGCTTGCTTTTCTTTCACGGTTGTCGAATCGGGCCAACAAATCAGATAGCCTGCCCACACGCGCTTCGGAGGTCGCGCCTCGCCGTCCGCGCCGCCCGCGCGGCCAGGCTTGGGTCGCCACGACACAGCTTTGGAAAATGGTCGCCAGTCGCTACTGTTTGTTGGACGGCGACCGCGAAGCGGTCTCGACCTTGTTGCGCAGCGCGTTGCTTGACGGCGCCGACGCCACCTGCTCTCACGGCCTGCTGCCGGGTGGGGCAGAGCTTAATGCTTTGATGAAAGCGGCGTTCAACGGGCGCGCAGAATGCTTGGAGCCCTTGCTGTCGGTTTTGAACCCTGACGCGACCATGCCCTCGATACACTGGACCGCGTTGATGTATGCGGCGGCCCAAGGGCAAGGCGATTGCGTGCAAATTCTGGCCCCGCTTTCCGATCCCGCGCTCCGGGATTTTGAAGGTCGATCCGCCCTGGATATCGCCATGGCGTTGGTCGAGCGCGAATTGGCGTGTTTGACGACAACTGTTTCGGATGGGCTTTTGGCCTTGGCTCGACACAATGAGCCCACCGCCCAGCAGTGGTTGCAACTCGCGCAATGGGGTGTTTTGGCCAACCACCCCCCTCTTTTGCGCGCGGCTCTTGATCACTGCGATGCCCGCAAGCTGACTATTGCGCGCCAATATCGCGCGCACGCAGACCCTGCGTTGAATGTGGCGGCCGAGTGCGGGCTCGCCGATGCCCTTCAATGCCTGCTTGACGCCGGAGCAGACCCTCTCGGACGCGGCGGGGAGCGCGATCGCTCGGCGCTGGAATGCGCGGTGGACGGCTTTCCCCACAACGCTCCGGGGTGCTCCGATTGCGCCGCAATATTGCGGCCCCTTGCCTTGGCGGCGCCCGAATCGATGGTCGCTGAATCCGCTCTTTTGCATGCGATTGCCAGCGACAGCGGCTTGACCCGGACATTTTTTGCTGTTCCCGACTTGAATTTTAAAAATGCTCACGGCAACACCGCGCTGCATCTTGCTGCGCGCTTCAAGAACACTGAAATTTTAGAGGCATTGTTGGTTCGGGGCGCGGATATCCGTTTGCGAAACGAAGCGGGGCTGACGCCGTTGGACATCGCGTTCGCCGATAAAAACTGGCCTGTCGCGGACGCCCTGATGTCCAAAATGTCCGCCAAAGAGGTCGCGCGAGCCATGCAGCAGATGACCGCGACGCTTTTTCCTCGCTCAACGCCTCAATTTGAGGCGATCGTCTTGGAAGCGGTGTCAGGCTTGAATGTTCAATCGAGCGCGGACGCAACAGACCCCTCGGCCGGGCGCCGGGCGCCAGGCCGCAGGCTCTGAATGCCAGCTTGGGCGACAACGACGCTATTCTGGCTTAAATCGCTTTTGCGCGAACGCGAACGCCATTTTTCGTGGGGTCTGTGCCCTGTGGGCGTTCCTCAGTCCGCGCCATGGCTTCGGCCAGAAGGCGGCCTTCTATGGCGGCGCGCGCCCATCCCCACTCTTGGGCTCCCGGAATGGGGCGCCGGCGCGCAGGGTCCATCGAAACGCAAAAATAATTCTGAGCGACCACGGCTCCCGAACCCAGTGTTTCTTCCGCGAACACCGCGATTTCAGCCGCGGCGGCCACCGAGCGCGCGCGGCCTTCCTGTCCATTTTTTTCGTCGGGGAAACACTTCAAGCCTCCCAGGTCTCCGCTGTGGGCGCTCCACACGGAAGCCGCCAGGGAGTCTGGCGGCCCTCCGTCCAAAATCGGATGCCTCCAACCGCTCCACCAACCGCACACCGTTCCCGCATCATGCATGAATCCGGAGCGTCGTCGCGCCTCTTCGATCGCCCGGCCTTCGGCGGACAAATAGGGGGCGGATGCTGCTGACGCCGCGCGAAGCGCTCTGATAACCGCCGCTTCGCCGCACAGCGTGGCGCAGGCCGCGCCTTGGTGGGTCAGCGTGGGCACCGCGACGCAAGCGGCGGCGAACCGGCCGTTCGCAAAGAGATCCATCAAAACGGCGCCACAATGCTGCTCATCGCCTTTGTGGCTCGCCCAAATGATTTCGAGGAGCAGCCAACGAGCGCTCTCTGGGACAGTCGAGCCCGGGGGCGAAATTGTGTCTTCGGCTTGGCGCTTCACTGATCGCTCCCTTGCTTCGACACCGACTCAGGGATGAGCGGATGACGCCGTGCCCAGTCTTCGATCGCCTGGCGCACCCATTCTTTCTCTGCCTCCGTCGCGCGCGCGGCGAAGGAGCCGCGAGCAAGAACTGACAATGAACTTTCTGTTTTTGGCGCCGATTGCGCCGTCCCGCGCGCCCAGCAGAAAATGCAGGCGACCATCATTCCGGCCGCGCCCCATCTCAGGCAGCGCTCGGTGAACAAGAAGGCGTCCACCAATAAAAATTTCGTGTTCGCCTTCTGATGATGACGGGGCATGGTTGGGCTCCAAAGAGAACGGCGGCGACACGACTCGGCATGGAGAAGCGACGCGAGTGAGAATGGGCATTGTCTCACCGGGCGGCGTGAATCGCCGTGCGACTTGCCCTAGATTCGTTTGCCGGATCGCGTGCCCGGTTTTGCGGGCGCGGCGCTCGCAATCGCCTTTTTGGACGACTCCACGATCACGCGCATCGCGGCCTCCTCCCCCAAAGCCAACGCCTCGCCGTCATTGCGGCCCGCCAAGTCCTTCATCGCGGCTTTCTGGGCCGGCGCTTCGCCCCCGATGTCCGCGGGGCGTTCGGCCAGCAACACAGCCAACGCGCCCAAAGGCGCTTTCGCAGCCATCGCTTGCGCCGCGGTGCGCCCTTCTTTGTCGACCAATCCTGGATTCGCTCCATTCTCCATCAACAATCGAATGATGGCTTCGGCCTTGTCTTGGGCTTTGGAGCCCCACCGATTGCCCAAAATGTGCAGCGGCGAGCGCCCTTTCCCGTCGATCAGGTTTGGATTGGCTCCGAGGCCCAACAAACAGCGAACGGCGTCAATCTCCAACTCCCCCACCGCGCAGTGAAGGGCGGTCGCGCCCGGCGCCACGGTCCAAGCCCGTTCGCCGAAATTCTCCGCCGTGTGCGTTTGCGCGTTGACGAGCTTTGCGGCCGCCCCGCTTTTTTGCAGAAGAGGAAGCGCATTTTTGGACATTTGCCGGCCGCCGATGCACGCGAAGTGCCAAAGCGTTGCCCCGCTTTCTGGATCCGTCCAATCCAACGCCACGCCGGCCTCCGCCGCGCGGCCAAAAGCCTTCCAATCGCGGTCCTTCAATGCGCACACCGCCGGATTCAGGTTTTGTTCGCAATGGGTCCATTTTTCGGCGCCATTTAACGCGCCGCGGCCCAGCAGCCACTTCCAAATGTTTTCAGCGACGCCATTGGATTGCCAGGCTCCGCCCAACGCGCAGAGGCTCGCGGCCTTTTGCCCGTTGAACGCGCGATCCATGCCCCAGGCTTCGCACGCTTTGAGTTTGGCCTCGCTGTCGAGGTCTTGGCGGCTTGTGTCGCATGCGATTTCGACCAGCCCTGACGTGAGCGGCACGCCTTTTTGGATCAAAACGCGTCCCAAATCCATCAAGGCCTCGACGCGAGCCCGGTCTCCCGTCTCATTGCGGCCGCCTTCATAAACCTTGAAGCCGCCCATGCTCAACACCATTTCGAGCAATGTGCCGGTTTCCTGAGGGCGCAAGCTGCCGTGGTGGATTTTTCGCCAAGACACCGTTTCGGGCGGCGACATGTCCATGGATTCGGCCAAAATCACCAAATCACGGACATCTGACTCGTGAGGATTGTTGGTGAGTTGACCGCGACCGTTCAACGTGAACTCGACCTCTTTCGCGAACGCCTCCCAGGATTTTGTGCTCATGTCGATGCGCTCCATTTTGTGAGTCGATGCTCATTCTACCACACCCCTCGCAAACGGCCACCTTCTTGCGCTTTTGCGAGAGCGATCTCGCGCGATTTATCCTCGCGGAAACGCCCCGCGGCGCTTCGATGGCCGTCAGAATCCGCGCGGAGCGGCCAAGTCAGCGGCTGTCAAATGCGCGCGGGCGCCGAAGGGAATCTTCACCCAAGCGAAGACATTGGTGTCGTGGTATCCAGGCGACGTCCGCCCGCCGATTCCTGCCCCCAAAATAACCTGCCGCGACACCAGGGCGGCCACTTGCGCGGTGCCCTCGCCGAAGGCGCCCGAAGCATGCCCGGTGTAGAGCTCGCGCGAGGCGTAGCCCGTGCGCGCGCTTGCCTTGAACAGCCACTGCTTGTCCTCGGTGGACTGCGCGTTGAAAACCACGCCAGCTTCTCGGTTGGACTTGGGGCTCCAATACCCGCCGACTTTTTCGTCAAAACGGTTCGCGTCGTAGCGAGAAGAGCCTCCGCGCAAATCGACGCCGCCGTTGAGCCAACTCCATCCGGAAACCGTGAAGTCGCGCGTGAGCGACACGCCCACCGCATAAAATGGGTTGAATGGCGTCCCGCGGGCGGTGACGGCGCCGCCGGTGAAGGAGCCTTGGACAAAGACGTCGTCCGCGAACACGCGCGCGCGGCCTTCGATTTCGCCCTTGTTGGAGGTCGCGGGGCCGATGCCCGCCGCGGCGTCCCCTTCGAACGAGCGCAGCGAATCCAACACCGCCTCGCGCGAACCCGTCGCGTGCACGAACTCTTGCTCGGATCCCGATGCCCACTGATAACGCGCGCTGCCCAAAATTTGCGTGGTCCCTTGTCCGGGGTTCTCCACGCCAAGACTGCCTCCCACGACGCCCAAATCAAGCTGCCGCGCGGCCGACACCGTGGCGCCTTCGCCCCAGGCGTGGCGCGCGCCGTTGTCCAGGCGCAAGCCATACGCGTCGACACGCGCTTGCAGAAATGAGCTCGGCGGCAACACCACCGACAATTGCGGGACGGTCGCGATGCGCAGCTTGTCCTGCCCTTGCGTCCCCGACTTGCTCTCGTAGCTCGCCATGGCCTGGGCTGATGCGCCCAATCCCTCGGCAGGAACGCCTCGCGCGGCTTGCGCGGCGCCAAAATATCCCATCCGGTCGTAGTGGCCGGCCACGGCTTCCTGCGCCATTTTCGTGGCTCTTTGGCTTTCAGCGTCTGCCGATGCGGCGTTTCCAGCCGTTTCCGGCGCTGAAAAAACAGACGCTGGTTCGCTGATCACGTCCTTTAGCGCGCCATAATCGCGCGTTTCGAGCGCGGCGTAAATGAATCCGTCGCGCGCTTCGATTTGCGTTTCGGAGCTTTTCTGATTTTGGCCGTCCACGCGAAGCGCCGCGAACGTGGCTTGCGCCTCTTTTGCGCGCCCCATTTTCAACAACGCCCAACCGCGAGTCGCTTGCTCGGTGTCGCCGACGGGCACGCCCGCCAGGGCGGCTTGGTCCAGCAAGCGCAGGGCTTCCTCTCCATTGCCGGCCTTTGACGCCGCTTGCGCTTGGATCAGCCAAATGGAGCCGGCCAACCGCAAGGCATCCGGCGTGGGCGCCAACGCCGCCGCCTCCAACGCCTCGTCGAGCTTGCCTTCCTTCATGAAGGAGAGCGCCAGCCCCATTTGGGCGCGGTGGACGCTTTCCGGAGTTTTGGCCGCCCCTGCCGCCAGGCGAAACAAGTTTTGGGCCTCCGCGGCATTTTGCGCTTGTTCCTCCAACCAGGCGGAGGACTCCAGGGCGCCCGCGTCTCGCGACTCGATGATTTGGGCGCGAATTTCGCGTGAATCAGCCAATGCGGCTTTGAATTGCCCGGCTTTGTTTTCTTCGGTCATTCGCGCGAGCAACAATTCTGATCGGATCGCCGACAAATCTTGGATTTTCAAGGCCGGCCCGTCAATCAACCGGTCTCGTTGTGTTTTCGGGAGGGCTCCGACCGCCTTCCACGCGGTGCCTTCGGCGACCTTGGGGGCCGGGCAGGCCGCGAGCAAATGGACATAAACGGCAAGGGCCGCGTCCGCTTCGCCGCCACGAGCCATTTTTTCGGCTGCGGCCCATTTCACGGGCATGTTTTCGCAAGGCCCCGGAAGTGGCGCCGCATGCGCCCCGCGGGCCGCGTTGACGCCTCCAATGGCAGAGCGACCGCCCAAAGCGATGCCATCAGCGCCTTTTTTTGTTTTTTCAGCCAAAGCGCGAGCTGCGTCCTTTTGCTCTTGGGCGTCGCGCGCCGACACTTTTTCGTCCGCCACCGCGAAGCGCGGAGCCGCCGAGGCGCCGGCCGCCCCCCAAGCGTCAGCGCCTGATTGCGAAGCGTCTTGCGCGGCGAACACGGCGTTGGAGAGAACGAGGGTCGCAGCGAGGGCAATGGCGGTTTTTTTCATGATTTTGATTGAATGGGGCTCGTTTTTTTCGAAATGCTCGTCGTTGTTCTTCTTCTCTTCTCTTCTCTTGGCTCTCAATGCAGGGACTGCCTCTTTTGGTCTTGCAGGCCCAGGGCGCCATTGATCGAAAAGAGGGCGATCAAGAACACCAACGCCAAAATCGGCCAAAACACAAACGGAGTGGACATCCAGCCCCGGATTTTGTTCGCCGCCGAGCGCGGCTGCGTCTCCAAGGGCTTGATGGACTTCGCGTTGTCGGCGAATCGGACCGGCGCGGCCATAAACCGAGCCCATGAATCCGACTCCCGCAAGCGCTCCACCGCGCGCCGCACGCTCATGCCGTCATGCCCAATCAGCGCCACTCCATGCGCTCCTCGGTCCACAAAAGGGAGGCCCACCGCCGCGCCGAATTCTGGCGCAGAATAACCCGGCAAGGCCTGCCTCACGTTCACCGAGAGCTTGTTTTCAATGCCCAAGATGATTTGGTCTTGGTCCGCGCGCGGCGACAGGCTGAATTGGATGTCAACGAGCTTGCCGTCATGCTTGGAGACGATCATCGCGTAATCGATCGCCGCGGCTTTCATGTTCTTGCCGTCTCCGGCCAACCCCACCATTATGCCAGGGGCCGTGTCCGGGCTGGGCATTTCTCCCTTTTCTTGACGCAAGTTCAGCCAGCTTGTGGCGGGAAACGCACGGCGCGGATCCGCGAAGGCCCGCAAGGCCTCTCGCGCTTGCTCGTCGGTGTCGCCGGTGGCGACAACCACGATGGAGCGGCCTTCGAGAGCCGGCCACATCCCGAGGCTCGGCCCCGAGGCGCTTTTGAGTTGGTCCTTGGGGATGAACCCCGCGAGCGACTCGCGCCGGCCCACCAGCAGCACGTCGCCGCCTCTCAACGCGCCCACTGGGATGCGCAACCCTCCCGCGGTCGTCGGCTGCGCCTCGGGCGTGGCGTCATCCTCATAAACCACGCTCAGCCGAGCGTTGGGCATCCGCGACGCCAAAGCCTGCGCGCCCAAACTCGCGTCGCGCAGCGCGGTTTCGCGCGGCGTGGCGTGGCTTTCGAGAATCGTGATTTCGCGCGGCAGCCACGAGCGACGGTCAAACGCCAAAGGCAACTGCGCCAAGGTCGCCGCGCCATTGGGGCGAAAGCCGGCGAAGTGCAGGGTCAATTGCGAGAGGCTCAGGGTCGCGCCAGAGCGCAAATGACGCGAGAGGGCCACATCTGGCGCAATTTCCACAGGCGCCAAGGCCACCTGGAGGGTGTTGACGCCTGGCGCGAACGCCCCCGAAAAAATCGGCAAGATTTGGCTCGCGCCCTTCTCCATCGCGAACTGCCCCGCGAGCTGGCCGTTGGCCCACACGACATAGCGGTTGGCCTTTCGAAACGCGTCGCTCGGCGCCTCGCGCGCAATCTGCATCTCCACGCCGCTCAACTGTTCGCGCGGAGCCAATTCAAACGCAAAGGCATCCCCCAGCTCGGGGTCGGCGGGCGCCAGCGTCGCCCTATCCGCTTGCGCCGGCAACCCGGGAGCGGCGGCGATCAAACGGCTTGTCGGCGGCAAAATTGGCCCAGAAACCGGCGCGGCGATCGCGTCCTGAGCGCGCGCGGCGACCCCCGCCATCGCCGCCAATCCATCCAGAGGGGCTGAAACGACCTGCCCCTCCGCGGGGAGCCCCACCACCAACAATCCGCTCGCGAACGTCGCGCGCGCCGCCCAGATTCGGGCGCGCGATCGCCCTTGCGCCTGAACGTGCTTCAAGTGCGCGTTGGCGCCTTTCGCCGAAAGGAAAAGCATGCCGAAGAAGGATCCGACGAAATTGGCCGGAGCTTCGCGCCGCTCCCAAGTGGCTTGCCAACGCGCGCTGTCTCCAAACGCCAAGGACACCGCCGCGCGCTCCTCTTCGGGGCTTGTGAACTCATAAAGAGCCGGATATTCGCCCGCTTTGCTGAATTTCCCGCGCGCAAGCGCCCTCGTCGGAATCAGTCGTCCATTGTGCTTGATGGAGAATGTCGTCAATTCATGCCCTTCCTTCACGCGAAGGCGCAGCCCCAATTCATTGGCGTCCATCAAAAATGCCTCGGTTTCGCCTTTGTCGTCCACGATCCAGATCGGCTCGTTGATGTCGACGCGCGGACGCGAACGGCGCTGGGCGCGCTCAAAAATGGTGCCAATGGCGCCCAAACCCAAAAACAAGCTGATCAGCAGCCAGCCCACGGCGAGCATCAAAAATCCTCGCGCTTCGGGCTCCAAGGCCATCCGGCGCAACCCCCACAGCACGCCGGCCGCGGTCAAGGCGATGCAGACATAGAACGGCAAATGGAACTCGCTGATGTAGTCGCGGTCGGTCTTTTCGCCCTTGGGCGTCACTTGGAAGGTCGGCGAGGACGGCCGGAGCATTGTGGAAATCAGGGCCGGCAGCAGATACATCGCTTGCAGCGTCTCATACAATTCGGAGGCGAAAATGCGGCGAAACTTGCCCGTCGTGCGCTCAGCCGTGATGAGCGTGGCCAAGATATAAGGCAAGGTGTAGCCCACGAAGGAGCCGGTGTCTCCCGGGTAGATGCGGAGGCTGAAAAAAATCGAAAGCAGCGGGGCGAAGAACGCGATCATGCGCGCGAAGGGGAACAGCCAAAACACGGCCGTCGACCAGTAGCAAATCCGTTGCCCAATGGAGAGCCCCTTCACCATGAATGGATTTTGCTTGATCAAGATTTGCAACATGCCCGTGCCCCAGCGGATGCGCTGGACCAGGAAGCCCGAAAAAGTCTCCGGCTGCAAACCCGCGAGCATGGGGCGCCCGTAATAAATCGTGCGCCATCCGCGCTGATGCATTTTCACGGTGGTTGACGCGTCTTCAGTGATGCTGTCGGTGGAGAAGCCTCCCGCGTCCTCAACGGCCGCGCGGCGCAAAATGGCGCCGGATCCGCAGAAGAAAGCCGTGTTCCACAGGTCCAGGCCCTTTTGAATGACCCGGTAGAAAAGGTCGTTCTCGGCGGGCATGTGGTTGAAGAGCCCCAAATTCTTTTCGACCGGATCGGCGTTCGTGAAAAAGTGCGGCGTCTGCACAAGGGCGGCCTTGGCGTCCGCCAAGAAGAAGCCCACGGTGTTTTTCAGGAAGTCCGAGCTCGGAATGTGGTCCGCGTCCAAAATGGCGATCAATTCGCCATCCGTTTGCAGCATCGCGGCGTTCAGGTTCCCGCTCTTGGCGTGCAAATTGTCAGCTCGAGTCAGATACACCGCGCCGTGCCGAAGGCAAAGCGCCTTCAAGTCCTCGGCGCGCGCAGCGAGCTCGGCCGCCGCCTGCGGGTTCTTGTGCGTCAAGGCGCGCGGCGCGCCGTCGTCCAGGACGCACACGCGAAAGCGGCTTTTCGGGTATTGCATCTCCAAAGCGCCCATGACGGTGGGGGCCACGACGGACAGGGGCTCTGAATAGGTGGGGATGTAGACGTCGACCATCGGCAGGAGCGACTCGTCCTCGGGCAACGGAACCGGCTCGCGCTCCATCGGACGCGCGCTCACGAAGTAGCCCAGCGCGACGATCGACATCGTGTAAAGCTCCGAGGCGAAGAGCAAGCCCGCGGCGATCAAGGCCACCCAGACATTGTCCACAGGGAACGACGCGAAGCGCCAGGCGACATAGCGGACCATCACATAACCCGCGAAAGCCATCATGGCCACCCGCGCGGATTTTCCTCGAAGGAAAGCCAGGAGAATCACCACGGCGATGATGCCCAACCCGGAGCTGACGGCGTCGTCGAGTTCGGCGGAAAAAATCGCAAGGCCGCCAAGGGCCGCCATCGAGGCGAGAGCCGCCGCGTTGTAAAGGAATCTTCGCATGGTTTTTTTTGGAGTTCTGGATGACACGGATTTTGATTTCGCGAGACAGCATCAACGCCCTGCTGCGTCGCGGCGAAAAACGTTCAGACAATTGCCCTAAGGGTAACACCTCGTGGCACGTATCTTTTACAAAGCGGCGCAAAAATGTTCGCTTGTTGTTCATTCGCAACAAAGGGGCGGCAATATTGACTTATTTTGAAAAATCGCTCAGTCCAAACGCTCCTGCACAAACGCCCCCGCAAACTACGGAACGCTCGTTCTTTTTTCTTCGGGCGACTCGTTTTCCGACGCCGGCTTCTTTTTGTCCAGAGCCCTTCGAAAAGCTTTTCCGCTCGTTTTTTTTGCGGCATCGCCAAACCGCGCGAGCCCAACTTGGATTCTTGGGGAAATCGCGCTAAAATGGCCATGGAGCGACGCCATGAAGCACGCGGCCTCGCCTTTCGCTTTTTTTCGCTTGTTTTCGCCTTTTTTTGTTGCCCTTATGCCCACCTTGCTTGAAGCCGCGCGCAATGGCGACGCCACCCAAGTCGCCGCCATTTTGGCGGACCCGGCCCGACAGCGCGAAGCGCTTTCAGGCGGCCAGCGCACCGTTGCCAGGGATGTTTTGGTCGGCGACAGCGGCCCAACGTTTCACGAAAAACGAGACAAAGGCCGCACGCCCTTGATGCGAGCCGCCGAAGCCGGGCACGCGGAGTGCGTCAAGCTTTTGATTCCTTTTTCCGACCTGTTCGCGGCCGACGAGTGCGGCGCCACCGCGATTTATTTGGCCGCGCAATTTGGCCGCGCTGACTGCCTGCGCGCCTTGATTCCCTTTTGCGACCCGGCCGCTCCCTTGAAAAATGGCGAGACGCCCTTGATGGCGGCCGCGGCCGCTGGACGCGTCGAATGCGTGAAGCTTTTGATCCCCGTGTCGGGCGTCGACCACGAGAACCAAAAGTCCCGAATGCCCACCGCGCTCGCCGTCGCGGTCAAGGAGTCGCGCGAGGAATGCGTCGCGCTTTTGCTGGCCGTGTCGAAAAAAGCTCAGGAACCGTTGCCCAGCGGAAAAACGCTCCTTATGGACGCGGCCATCGACGGGACGCCTCGCTTGGTTGAAATCTTGCTGCCTTTTTCAGATCCCCACGCGCGCGACAGGACGCATTCGCGAACCGCCCTGATGCTCGCCGCGGAAGGTGGGCGGTTTGACACGCTTGCGCTGTTGCTTGCGGCGTCAGACTTGTCCGCCACCGATCACGCGGGAGACACAGCGCTCATTTTGGCGGCTTTTCACGCTCGCCCGGAGTGCGTGGAGCTTTTGTTGCCCGGGTCCACTCCGCGCGCATTGAACCAAGCCAAGAAAGACGCGATTCACTATGCCACGCTGCATTCCAACCCAGCGTGCTTTGAGCTTTTGGCTCCTTTCGCGGACGAATCGACTCTCGCGCGCGCGTTGGCCCGATTTGGGAAAGAACAGTGCCCAGTCACCGCGGCGACATTGGAAATGCACCAATTGCGCAATGAAGTCAAAGCGGCCCAGCCGGCGTCAACGTTGGTCGAAGCGGATGCCGTGTTGGCGCCCGCCCGAAAAGCCCGCTCTCTTTGAGCCCCGTCCGCCATTTTTCTGATTTTGGCCTTCTTCTCGCAGCCTTTTTATTTTTGGATTCCCATGACACTCTCCTCCTCCTTCGCGCCTGATCTCGCTCCGTTATGGCCCGTTTCGAGCCCCGCGATGAACACGCTTCTGAAATTGATCGAAAAGGGCAATGTCGCCGGCGTCGAAAAAATCATTCAAAAAGAAGGCGCCCAATTGGCGCGCGAACTCGGCCGCACAACCCCGCTGATTCACGCCGCGTCCTACAACCACCTCGCTTTGATTCGATTTTTCTTGCCCATGTGCGACCCATTGGCTGTCGACAATTTGTGCGACACCGCCCTGCACAAAGCGGCGGGATGGTGCAACGCCGAGGCCATCGAGCTTTTGCTGCCTGTGTCCAATGCTGACGCACGGGGCCATGGGGGCGCCACGCCGTTGATCAGCGCTGTTTACGGCTCGGCCCATGAAGCGACTCATCCGTCTAGCCCGGCCGCCATCCAAGCGCTCCTCCCCTTGTCAAATTTGAACGCCATGAGCGGCCCCGATGACGGCAAGCCGTGGAGCAAACGCTCGGCCCTGACCTTGGCGGGGACCGTCTTTTTTCACGCTCAGATGAAGAAGTTGCGGCACTCCTTGGACAACGTCTTGGCATTGCATGCCGCGCTGGCCCATCGCGCCGATGGCGGCGACGCCGAAGCGCGGGAAACGCTCGCTCAATGCGCGCGCGACATCGTGGGCACGCGCTTTGGGCCCCTTCCTGGCCTGGATTCATCCGGGCAAAGCCGCGCGGCGGGCCTGCTTCGAACCCTCATCCCCTTTTGCGACGGACGCGCCTTGGTGGACGCCATCAATCCGACCTCTTTGCCGCAACAGCTGCGCGCGGCGATTTTGGGCGAGCTAGACGCGCATGTCCAGCACCACGAGCTTTCCCAGGCAATCGCGAAAACTGCCGCAAGCCAACCCGCCAGCGAAAACGATCCCGCCCTGCCGCCCGCCGCTCGGGCTCGCCGCGTTTGACGCGGCCAAGGCGGGGTGCGCCGTCTCTCGTTTTCCCTCTTTTTCGCGCCTTTCCCACCCAAAGGAAACAGGCGCCGCGCTTAAAGCCTTCGAGGCCGGGATAGCGCCGAATTGTTCTTTTCGGGCAGCGCGCCGGCGTTTTCGCCAGTTTTTTGGCCTGCTCCGTCGCGCGCGGCTGCGCTCGCGGCCATTTCTTGCCGCAAGGCCAAGGCCTCTCGAGCACGCCCTTCCATTTCGATCAACCGCGCCCACGCCTCCTTATCCCTCGGCTCAAACAGCCGCACCTCGCCGAGCGCGTCTTTCATTTTCGAGGGCTCTCCGCGCAAGAAACCGCTCCACCTGAGCCATCTGACAAACTGCGCGTCGCGCGCCGATTGAATGGCCAACCCGGCTTGGCAACACACAAAAAACACCGAGGCCTCCATGCCGATCATCCATCCGTCTGCGACGCCAGCCTGACTGAAATGAGTCAAACGCGCGCAGGCCCCGAACACAAAAAGGCCTGCGAGCAGCCCTAGGGCGTCTAGGGCGCGCCGCCGCGGGCCCCCTGCCATCGCAAGCCCGTTGCCGCACACCTTGTCTTTCAACGCGCTCTGGCCTTCAATGACGGCCCATAGCCGATCCTCATGGCGCCAAGAGTTCGTTCGCGCCATCGCCGCGGACCGCTCACTCGAAAACACGCGATGCTCCGCCCATGCCGAAGCCATAAACATCCATGCAGACGGAGTTCTTTTTTCATCCCGGCGCTCGCAGGCCGCGAGGGCTTTTTGGGCATAGCGATCCATTGTCCCGCCCATGGCTGGCTTGATTTTAAAAAACTTTCGCTTGGATTTCATGCCCTTTTCTCGCTCCTGATTGCGTCTTGTTTGCGGAAAACCTCTCGCGCAGCGCGCCCTTCCTCCCTGTCGGTCGCGAAAAACGCCAAAATATCCTCGCGCTCGCGAAGCCTTTCCTCGTTTTCGATCGGCGGTCGCCTGACCCCATGAATCATCATGGCCTGCCCAGGCGATCGAGCGCCTCATCTTTTTGCTGCGCCGTCTGCGCCGCGGTTTTCCACTGAACGCCGTTGGCCGTCATGAATGGCGTCCACTTTTGGAAGGCGAGCGCCTCCGCCGACGGATTGAACAGCAGCGTGTCGATTTCTCCGTCGGAGCCGACCCACGCCTTGGCGCGCCAGTATCCTTGTTGCCGATTTTCGCAGGCGTCGGCAGAGCACAGCACTTCGCCCGGGCCCAACAAGCTCAGATTGATTTTGACGCCGCCATGAACGGTGTCAGAGGCCACGCAATCGCCGCTGTTGACGCAAGCGGTGATTTGGCTTTGCATCGCGCGCTTTGTTTCCGCGAGATACTCCGCTTGGCGCTGCCGATCATGCAGATCGGCGTCGACATCGACGTTGAGCGCGGGCCCGATTTTCGCGGACAATTGAGCCAATTCGGTCGCGCCGTAACCCGCTCCGACAAGGGCCGCCATGGCCACAACTCCAAATGCCCCGGCATAAACCATGCGAGACAATCGCCCCGGCCTTTTGGTCGATGGCGAACAGGCAGCGAACGGCTTTTGATTCGTCAACAAAGGCATGGTTTTCCTTTTGGGGTCGAGGACGCGTTGATTTCATTATCCCCCGTTTCTTTTTGTTTTGAACTATTTGGCTCTTTTTTTCTGCTCTTTGTGCCCAAAATAGCCAGCGGTGTCGCGCAAATGGAACATTTTCCAAACAGCGTCTGGAAAATTAACGCCCCAAAGCCCCGCGCGAGCCATTCCGGGCTTATACTGGATTCACAGGGCCGCAAAGCGCTTCGCGCGCGGCCTGCGACAATTCAACGCTTCCCCACTGAGACCGGCCATGGCCCTCTTCCACGAGCAGTTCGAAATCGGCGCCAAAAACGCCGCCCGCCACGCCACTCTCAACGCGGACGCTTTTTCTTGGCTGCCGCCCATGACGCCCGTGGCAGCCATGGCGCGAGCGCGCCGCCTGAACAAAGTGGCCGCGCGCGCGGCCCTCCTTGACATTCCCGCGACGCCCAGCGAAGCCTTTTTGTGTGGCTGGATGAGCGCCATGGCGACGCAAAACGCCGACCTTCTGTGGGCCGCCGTCGAGCGAGGCCTTCCCAAGCGTTGGGCTGCGCGCGTTGAGCGCTCGACTCCACGCACCGATGAGCGCGCCCGGATGCAGGACGCCTTGGACTCGATTTTGGTTGCCGCGGTCGACGACCTGGCCGAGGCCGACGCCGTCAAGGCCATTTTGCTCTTTGGCGCAGACCCCTTCGCCACGCATGACCCGGAAGACGGCGAGCGCCCGACCTGGGCGCAGGCGATTCTGCATTCGCGCTTGACCGAAGACACCGCGGTGTCGAAAGTGATGGCTCAATTCGCCTTTGGCATCACGCAAGAGACGGCGCTCACGCTGATTGACGAAGTCATTGGCGAGACCCTGGCGGTCATCGCGGACCTTGACGCCGAAGAAAACAACTTTTGGGACATGCACCCGCATCTGGCGGAGCTGCCGGACGAGCTGGACCAAGCGCTCTCCTCCGCGCAGTGGGAAGCTTTTGTGGACTTGGACGCCATGTTGCAAGCGTTGGCGGACTCTCAGGAAACAATGCTCCAAATTTTCCCGCAAAAAGCCATTGTGGCGCCGGATATGGGCGCCGCGGGCGCCAAAGCCCCCACGGATGAACCTGGGGCGTCGCATAAAAAAACCGACGCGCTGGCGCCCTCTCTGGCGAAAAAACCACGGCGTTGACTTGAACTGTTTTCTCATCGGCAGCCCTTTTTCACGCACTCTCAGACCTTGAATCCATGGCCCAACGCGTCTCCCCCTCCGCAAGCGTGAACACCGCGACCTTGGCGCTCAAGGCGCCCGACGCCCTGGACGCGGAAGGCTTGGAGGCGCGCGATTGGACGGCGGAGGCCCTGCGGGCGTGTCTGGAGCGTAATTTGGAGTTGCTTTGGGAGTGCTGGGAGCATGTGGCGCTTGAAGAAATTCTGGCGCCCGATGGCGGCAACTTGCTGTCGGTGGCCGCCGCGCACGGCAGCGACGAGATTCTGGATTGGCTTTTGGCCACTCCGCAGCCGCCGTCCTTGTCGCATCGCGATCAGGCGGGCCTCACGCCGCTTTTGATCGCGGCGAAAAACGGGCAAACGGACTGCATCGACGCTTTTATGCCATTCCTTGCCCCCGAAGACCATGCCGCGCGGGACGCCGACGGGCTGTGCGCCCTGGAAATTCTCCTGATGAAAGCGAGTTTCGAGCGCAGCATGCATTCGGCGGCCGACTTTATGTTTTTTCGCCAAGCCATTTTTCTCTTGGAGCCCCGCCAGGGCGCCATGGTGTCCGCCCAATCTTGGGAGCGCCATGCGTTCACCTGTTTGGAGTGGGACGACCCGGGCTTGCTGGGCCTCAAATTGGCGATCGCCCATTGTCCGCAAGGCGTTCACACTCGAAAAATGAGACAGATCACCTTGCTTTGCGAAGCGATTCGGCATGCGCCCCCGGAAACTGTTTTGTGGCTTTTGTCGCAAGGCGCGGATCCTGAGGCCAAGGGACTTTTCGGAGCGCCTCCTTTGGCGGCAGCGTTGAGCCTTCCCCTGCGGCCCCAAAAATTGGAAACAATGCGCGAGTCCATCAAGGTCTTTTTGCCCCATTGCGATCCGCGCGCGAGAACCGCCGAGGGAAAAACGGCGCTGATGAACGCGGTCAAATCCGACAACCTTGAATTTGTTCGCCTGCTTTTGCCGCACAGCGACGCCAACGCGCGGAGCCTCGCGGGCGAATGGGCGCTCTCGATCGCCGTGGACTTGCACCTGCTCGATGCGGCGCGAATTCTTGCCCCGGCCACAGACCTTGCGCTGCGCGACGCCGATGGCGCCACCGTGATGGACCGGGCATTCACGGCGGAGCGGTGGGACATGGTCGACGCCCTGGCTTCTGGTTTGCCAAGCGATCAACAAGAGACGATCCTGATTCGCCTGGCTCAGCGCTTTTTGCCGCAAACAGCCATGCAGGCGGAAGCCGCCTTGCTGGCGCGCGCCGCGACGAACGCCTTGGCCGAAAAAAAACAGCCCTCCCCCGCCAAGCGTTTGTGAGCGCGCTCCTTCGGAATTTCCCGCCCTTCTGGATTCAGGCAACTTTATCGCCGCGCTGGCGTATAATCAACCATACCCGGTGATTTCCCCGATTTTTTTTATGTGGAAAAGAAAACGCCATGTCTCAATTTCCGCCACTTGACGCCATTGACTACGCGCTTTTCGCGCTCGCTGAAACGAATGACGTTGAGGGGCTTCGGCGGCTGGTCTCGCAAGGGGCCAATCCCAACGCTCGATGGTCCGACGGGTCCATGCAAACATTCGGTGTCGTTGAAGGGCGCACGCCTTTGCATCACGCCGTCGAGAAAAACCATGTCGATTGCGTGGAGTTCCTCTTGCCCTTGACGGATGTGTCTTTGGCCGACGAATTTCTTTCCCTGCCCCTGCAATTGGCCGCCGTCAAAAATCACGCCGAATGCGTCCGCGTTTTGTTGCGCGCATGCCACCCGGACGAGACGGACGAGGAGCGAGGCATGACGCCGCTCGCGTGGGCCGC
>Ga0209888_1000239_pt1 | contig 33924 bp, 29 predicted proteins | sample OrgsoiDNA_201059_FD_185807 | JGI IMG/M metagenome (GOLD analysis project Ga0209888, IMG submission 185807) | Permafrost soil microbial communities from the Arctic, to analyse light accelerated degradation of dissolved organic matter (DOM) -... | ecosystem: Environmental > Terrestrial > Soil >...
GGCCTTGGGCAGGTCGAACAGGCGCGCGTGCAACTCAAGGTTCTGCCGCGTGCTGAGTTCGCCATACAGCGAGAAACTCTGGGACATGAAGCCGACGCGCTTGCGGGTCGCCAGGTCCGCGGCGTCCACCGGTTTGCCGAGCAGCTTGGCGCTGCCTTCGCTGGCCGGCATCAGGCCAGTGAGGACCTTCATCGTGGTGGTCTTGCCGCAGCCGTTGGAGCCGAGAAAACCGAAGATCTCGCCGCGCCCGATGGCGAAGCTGACCTTGTTCACCGCCGTGAAGTCACCGAAACGCAAGGTCAGCTCGTGAGCTTCGATGGCGATATCGGTCTGGCCGCTGTCCCGGGGCGGGATCACCAGGGGCTGGTTGTCATGGCCGCTGTCGCCCTGGAAATGGGTGAAGGCGTCATCGAGCTTGCCGCTCGCGGTGCTGGCGGCCAGTTCCTGGCTCAGGCCCACGGCGATCAGGCGGCCACGGTCGAGCATCAGGCAGTGTTCGAATTGTTCGGCCTCTTCCATATAGGCGGTGGCCACCAGCAGCGTGAGTTGCGGGCGCTGACTGCGAACCTGGTCCACCAGCTCCCAGAAGCGTCGCCGCGACAGTGGGTCGACGCCAGTGGTGGGCTCGTCGAGAATCAGCAGGTCGGGGTCGTGGATCAGCGCGCAGCACAGGCCGAGCTTCTGCTTCATGCCGCCGGAGAGCTTGCCGGCCGGGCGGTCGGCGAAGCGCTCCAGGTCAGTGGCGCGCAGCAGGTTCTGCATGCGCTGGGTGCAGTCGGCTTTGCCCAGCCCGAACAGGGTGGCGAAGAAGCGGATGTTCTCGCTGATCGACAATTCGGGGTAGAGGTTGCCGCCCAGGCCTTGGGGCATGAAGGCGATGCGCGGGTACAGGCTGTTGCGGTGGCGGCGCTCGTCGATGGCGCCGCCAAGCACCTGCAACTGGCCTTGCTGGAGCTTCTTGACCCCGGCGATCAGCCCCAGCAGGCTCGATTTGCCGGCGCCGTCCGGGCCGATCAGGCCGCAACGGGTGCCGGCGGGCAGGCTGAAGGCGATATCGATCAGGGCCTGTTGGTTGCCGTAGCGATGCTCAATGCCACTGGCTTGCAGCGCCAGGTCGCTCATTTCAGGTTGGCCGGCCAGTCCACGGGGCTCGTGCGCACGTAGCCGGCGCCGGGCATGCCGGGTTTGGCCTGGGGCACGGCGGCGGGCTCGGTCAGGCGCAGTTTGACCCGGAACACCAGTTTCTGCCGCTCGTCGCGGGTTTCCACTTCCTTGGGGGTGAACTGTGACTTGGCGGCGACAAAGGCGACTTTCGCCGGCAGGGGATGTTCGGGCAGGGCGTCGAGCACGACCCGCGCGTCGTCGCCCTGGGTCAGGCGGCCGACCACGGAGGCGGGCAGGTAGAGGTTCATGTACTGGTCGCTGGGGTCGATCAGCAGCAGGACCCGGCCGCCGGCCCCGAGGACTTCCCCGGGTTCGGCCAGACGCAGCTGGATAATGCCGTTGAGGGGCGCGCGCAGGCTGCTGTCGTCGATTTCGCTGGTCAGCTGTGCGACTTGGGCCAGTGCGGCCCCGATGGCGGCGCTGACGGCCGAGACCTGGGCCTTGGCGGCGGTCAGCGCGGCGGTGCTGGTGTCGTAGCGGGCCTGTTGCTGGTCGATCACTTGGCCGCTGGCGAAACCGCGCTGGGACAGTTCGCGAAAGCGCTTGAGCTCCTGGCCGGCCAGCAGCAGTTCGCTCTGGCGCAGTTGCACATTGGCCTGGGCTGCGGCGAAGTTCTCGCGGGCGCGCAGGACTTCGGCCTCGGCCTGGTTGCGCTGGGCTTCGAGGGTGCGGGTGTCGAGGCGCGCGAGCAGTTGGCCCTGGGTGACCTTGTCGCCTTCGTTGACCAGCACTTCGGCCAGCCGGCCCGGGGTTTTGCTGGCGATCTGTACTTCGGTGGCTTCAAGGCGCCCGTTGCCCATGCCGAGGCCTTCGGGCAAGCGGTCGTGAAGGGATTTCCAGTAGCCGAAGCCACCGGCGGCGGCCAGCAGCACGAGCAGGGCACCGGCGAAAAGACGGGAACGACGTTGATTCATCGACATTGCTGCATCCTGCATCAGTAGCATCCGATTTTGACCGAATGCGCGGCGAAACGCGTTGATATTGGTCAAATGAACGGCAAGCCTAACCTGAATCGGGTGGGGGATGCATGGTCGGATGATATGTTGTCAGTGCGGACGCATTCGCGGCGCTGCGGCAATCCGGCAAGCCCTGCTCCTGCAATCCGAGGCGTACACAAATGGTGTGCTCGACGCCGGACTGTAGGACCAGGGCTTGCCCGCGAAGAGGCCGTTGGATTCAGCGCAAGGCTAGAACTGTTGCCCACTGCCCGGCTGTGACAGGCATCACCGACAACCGGCTGCCTTTCTGCACCAGCGGCATCTCCGCCAGCTCGGCCTGCTGCTTCAGATAGCCGAGCCCGAGCACCTTGGCGAAGGTCTCGACATGGGCGACCTGCAAGGCGCTCCACGGATTCTTTTCGGCACTGGCCTTGGGGTCGTGATACGGGCTCTCGGGGTCCAGCGCCGTCGGGTCCGGGTACGCCGCCGCCACTATCCGGCCCATCCCGGCAATCCCTGGCTCCGGGCAGCTGGAGTGATAGAAGAAAAACTCATCACCGACCGCCATCGCCCGCAGGAAATTGCGCGCCTGGTAATTGCGCACACCATCCCAGCGTGTCTCGCCGAGCTTGGCCAGGCCTTCGATGGAGAGTTCATCGGGCTCGGATTTCATCAGCCAATAGGCCATGGTTTTTGCTCCTTGGGCAATTTGTCGGGCAATTTCGCGGACTAACCGACGGTCGGTTGACGCCAGCATTTGCGTAGTGCTTCACGTTATCGCAGAATGCCGGGATTTTAAGCTTGACGCTGCTGCACGGCCTATAACGAAAACCGTTGCTGTCATCGTGGGTCATTTGCCTAGGGGGGCAATCGATGAAACGCAAACCGGATTTACTATGGATTTTGGTGATTTTGTTCGGTTTGGGCGTGGTCACTACAGGCTATGCCCAGGGCCTTTGGTCCGGCAAGAAAGACGTGCCGGTGGAAATCGTCCAGCAGCAGCCTCAGCAGTCGACTCTGTTCAAGCGCTGATCCCGGCGGCTCTGGTCGAATAGAGCCGATGAGTTATGGCGCGAAATACCAGGCGCGGTCCGTGACCGTGCCCTGTAATGGCACATCCCAGCTGGCCTGATTCAACTTCCCGACTTTCTGACATTCATGGGCCAGCCCCAGCAGCGTCGGCTTGCGCCAGCTTTGGCGGCGGGCCAGATACGCCAGGCTGCGGTCATAAAAACCGCCGCCCATCCCCAGTCGTCCACCCTCCACATCGAAACCGACCAGCGGCAGCAGCACCAGGTCCAGCGTCCAGACCTTGCGTTGCGCGGCCAGCTTGACCCGTGGCTCAAGGATCCGAAAACGATTGGGGTGCAGCTTTTCCCCCGGCCGAATGCGCTGGAATACCATCCGCGTGCGCGGCCAGGCGCTCAGCACCGGCAGGTAGGTGTGCTTGCCGCGCCGTTGCGCTTCACGCAGCAGCAGGCGCGGATCGATCTCACCGTCAGTGGGCAGGTACAGGGAGATATGGCGGGCGCGGCGAAACAGCGGGTGTTGCGCCAATTGCCGATACAGGCCACGGGCAGCCTGACGCTGTTCGCTGGCGCTGAGTGCGCGGCGGGCTTTGCGCAGCAGTCGTCGAAGTTGCGGGCGGGAAGGCGGCGCAGGTTCGGTCATGGCATCTGGCTTGGGCAATCGAGCGGCCAGGACGGCAACTCGTTAACACCACTGCCGGCAGTGATAGCCGGCACTGGGTTGAAATCAGGCTCCCCGACGTACCGCTGTCGGCTTAGCCCTTGAACCCGAGAGTTCAAGGTGGAAGATGCAGGGGGCCTTAAGGCTTTCCGTCTAGCGGACATGCACACCGGCCCCAACGTGCAACTTCCGTGGTTTTGCGAATCGGCTCAGGGACATCACCAACTGGCAAGCACTCCAGGGAGTGGCATCAGTATACCCGAAACTTGCTGTAGGAATCAGCCTTTGCTGTTGTCCGGATCAGCGGACAGCGCCAAATCGACACGATCCAGCAGATCACGCACCTGTTCGCGGGTCGAGCCCGTGGCCTGCACATCCGGGCGTTCCTGGCGGTGCAGCAGGTCGTGGGTAATGTTCAACGCGGCCATCACGGCGATGCGATCGGCACCGACGACTTTGCCGCTGCTGCGGATCTCGCGCATCTTGCCGTCCAGGTAACGAGCGGCACTGACCAGATTGCTGCGTTCTTCCTGCGGGCAGATGATCGAATATTCTTTATCGAGGATCTGCACGGTCACGTTATTGCTTGAACTCATGAGTCTTGCTCCAGGGCTTTGAGGCGCGAAATCATGGATTCGACCTTACGCCGGGCGATTTCGTTTTTTTCAATGAGGGTTGCGCGCTCCTCGCGCCAGGTCTTTTCCTGAGCTAGTAAGAGTCCATTTTGGCTTTTAAGTTGCTCGACCCGGGTAATCAGCAGTTCGAGTCTGGCCATCAGCGCGTGCAGGTCGGTGTCTTCCATCGGGTATCCACTGAAATATGACTGATGAGCGGTAGTAATCACAGCGCGGAGCAAACGTTTGGACGGCCGATGGTCTGGCTCGTGCGCGAATGCTAGGATACAAGGCCTTCATTCTAGACATTGCGCCGCTTGGCGCCTAGCCGCCCATGCCCATTCAGAATTCCCCGTATAACGCCTTTGCCACCCTGCTGAGCACCAGCGGTCACCCTGTCTCGCCCGCCGAGCTGCACGGCCTGTTGCTCGGTCGCAGCTGCGCCGGTGCCGGCTTCGAAGCCGACAGCTGGCTGGTGGACGCCGCCGAGCTGCTCGAAGGCGAACCGCAAGACAACGTGCGCAACGCCCTGATCGGCCTGCAAGAGATGGTCAAGGGCGAGCTTACCAGCGACGACATGACCGTTGTCCTGCTGTTGCCCACCGACGATGCGCCCCTGACCGAGCGCGCGATTGCGCTGGGCCAGTGGTGCCAGGGCTTCCTCGCCGGTTTCGGCCTGACCTACCGCGCCAACGCCTTGAGCGTCGAGGCCACCGAGGTGCTCCAGGACCTGGCGGCCATCGCCCAGGTGCAGGAAGCCCTGGAAGAGTCCGACGACGGCGAAAGCGACTATATGGAAGTCATGGAATACCTGCGGGTCGCGCCGCTGCTGCTGTTCACCGAAATCAACAAACCGGCTGAACCGGCTGCCAAGCCTTCTCTGCATTAAGACGCCTTCAGACAGGGAGCTCCATCTGCCCATGATCCATATCCCGAAAGCGGAATACGCCCGGCGCCGCAAGGCCCTGATGGCGCGGATGGAACCCAACAGCATCGCGATCCTGCCGGCCGCCGCCGTGGCGATCCGCAATCGTGATGTCGAACATGTCTATCGTCAGGACAGCGACTTCCAGTACCTGAGCGGCTTTCCCGAGCCCCAGGCGGTGATCGTGCTGATCCCAGGTCGACCCCACGGCGAGTACCTGCTGTTCTGTCGTGAGCGCAATGTCGAGCGTGAGCTCTGGGACGGCCTGCGTGCCGGACAGGAGGGCGCGATCCGCGACTTCGGTGCCGACGATGCGTTTCCGATCAACGATATCGACGACATCCTGCCGGGCCTGATCGAAGGGCGCGACCGGGTCTATTCGGCCATGGGCAGCAACTCGGAGTTCGACCGGCACCTGATGGAGTGGATCAACGTGATCCGTTCCAAGGCCCACCTCGGTGCGCAACCGCCGAACGAATTTGTTGCCCTGGATCATCTGCTGCACGACATGCGCCTGTATAAATCGGCGGCGGAAGTGAAAGTGATGCGCGAAGCCGCGGCGATTTCCTGCCGGGCCCATGTGCGGGCGATGCAGGCCAGCCGTGCCGGGTTGCATGAATTCAGCCTGGAAGCGGAGCTGGACTACGAGTTCCGCAAGGGCGGGGCGAAGATGCCGGCCTACGGCTCCATTGTCGCGACCGGGCGCAACAGCTGCATCCTGCACTACCAGCAGAATGACGCGGTGCTCAAGGACGGCGACCTGGTGTTGATCGACGCCGGTTGCGAAATCGACTGCTACGCCAGCGATATCACCCGCACCTGGCCGGTCAGCGGACGGTTTTCGCCGGAGCAGAAGGCGATCTACGAACTGGTGCTGGCTTCCCAGGAAGCGGCCTTTGCCGAGATCGCGCCGAACAAGCATTGGAACCAGGCCCACGAGGCGACGGTGCAGGTGATTACCGCCGGGCTGGTGGAGCTGGGGCTGTTGCAGGGCGATGTCGACGAGCTGATCGCCAGCGAAGCCTACAAGGTGTTCTATATGCACCGTGCCGGCCATTGGCTGGGGATGGATGTGCATGATGTCGGCGACTACAAGGTCGGCGATCAATGGCGCGTGCTGGAGGTCGGCATGGCGCTGACCGTGGAGCCGGGGATCTATATCTCCCCGGACAACCAGAACGTGGCGAAGAAATGGCGAGGCATTGGCGTGCGCATTGAGGACGATGTGGTGGTGACCAGACAAGGCTGTGAGATTCTCACCGGCGGCGTGCCCAAGACCGTGGCCGAGATCGAGGCGCTGATGGCCGCTGCCCGGACCCGGGCGGCATGAGTCGGGTCAATCTGGCGATTATCGGCGGTGGCCTGGTCGGTGCCAGTCTGGCGCTGGCCTTGCAGGCCGGGGCCAAGGCCCGGGGCTGGAAAATTACCCTGATCGAGCCGTTCGCCCCTGGCGACAGTTATCAACCCAGCTACGACGCGCGTTCTTCGGCGCTGTCCTTTGGCGCCCGGCAGATCTATCAGCGCCTGGGTGTGTGGCAGTCGATCAGTCAGCGCGCAGAGCCGATCAAACAGATTCATGTGTCCGACCGCGGGCGCTTCTCCACCGCGCGGCTGTCCGCCATGGAGGAGGGCGTGCCGGCCCTGGGTTACGTGGTGGAAAACGCCTGGCTGGGGCAATGCCTGTGGCAGGCCCTGGACCGGGAAGTGATCAGTTGGCGCTGTCCGGCCGAGGTCACCCGCCTGCAACCGCTGGAAGACGGCTATCGATTGACCCTGGGGGATGAAACCCAGCTGGACTGCGACCTGGCGGTACTGGCCGACGGCGGCCGTTCCGGATTGCGCGAGCAGCTGGGCATCGGCGTGCGCAAGCGGTCTTATCAGCAGAGTGCGCTGATCGCCAATATCACCACCAGCGAAGCCCATAACGGCATGGCCTTCGAGCGCTTTACCGACGAGGGGCCGATGGCCCTGCTGCCATTGCCGGAGAATCGTTGTGCGCTGGTCTGGACCCGCCTCGGGATGGATGCCCAGCGTCTGGCCGAACTGGACGAGCGCAGTTTCCTCGCCGAGTTGCAGGGGGTGTTCGGTTATCGCCTGGGCACCTTGCGCCAGGTCGGTGCGCGGCACCTGTACCCGCTGAGCCTGGTGGAAGCCGAAGAACAGGTGCGTGCGCATCTGGTGGTGCTGGGCAACGCCGCCCACAGCCTGCATCCGATTGCCGGGCAGGGTTTCAACCTGTCCCTGCGCGATGCCCAGGCCCTGGCCGAGGCCTTGCTGGCGAGTACGGCACCCTTGGGCGACCTGGGCACCTTGCAGGCCTATCAGGAGCGTCAGCGCCTGGACCAACAGCTCACCGTGGGCTTCTCCGACCAGGTCACCCGCCTGTTCGGCAATGCCCAACCGTTGGTGGCCCTGGGGCGCAATATCGGCCTGCTGGGCCTCGACCTGCTGCCGCCGGCCAAACGCTGGTTCGCCCGGCAGGCGATGGGCCTGGGTACCCGTTCCGATGTCTAGGGCCTTGCCGGGCGCTGTCCACACTCCGAACCCTGTAGGAGCAGGGCTTTCCCGCGAAGCTTTTGGCGGTCTCAAGGCCCCCTTCGCGGGCAAGCCCTGCTCCTACAAGGTCCGCGTCAACCTTCACCACCGGCGGTTTACGCCGCCAGCGAGACAGGCTTAAAGCATGGAAATGCGCGCAGATGTGCTGATTGTCGGGGCCGGAATGGTCGGAAGTGCCCTGGCCCTGGCGTTGAAAGACAGCGGGCTGGAGATTCTCCTGCTCGACGGCAGCCCCCTGAGCGTCAAGCCGTTCGACCCGCAGGCGGCCTTCGAGCCGCGGGTCAGCGCCTTGTCCGCCGCCAGCCAGCGGATTCTCGAACGCCTCGGCGTGTGGGACGGGATCAGCGCCCGGCGGGCCAGCCCGTACTGTGACATGCAGGTCTGGGACGGCAGCGGCACCGGGCAGATCCACTTCTCGGCGGCCAGCGTGCATGCCGAGGTGCTGGGGCATATCGTCGAGAACCGGGTGGTCCAGGATGCCTTGCTTGAGCGTCTGCACGACTGCGACATGGGCCTGCTGGCCAATGCGCGCCTGGAGCAGATGCGCCGCTCCGGCGACGACTGGCTGCTGACCCTGGCCGATGGCCGCAAGCTGCGCGCGCCCCTGGTGATTGCCGCCGACGGGGCCAATTCGGCGGTGCGCCGCCTGGCCGGCTGCGCCACCCGCGAATGGGATTACCTGCACCATGCGATCGTGACCAGCGTGCGCAGCTCTCAGCCGCACCAGATGACCGCCTGGCAGCGGTTTACCGATGACGGCCCGCTGGCATTTTTGCCGCTGGAGCGCGACGGGCAGCAGGACTGGTGCTCGATTGTCTGGTCGACCACGCCGGAGCAGGCGCAGCGCCTGATGCTGCTGGAAGAGGAAGATTTCTGCCGGGAACTGGAGCGGGCCTTCGAAGGCCGGCTGGGCACGGTGCTGTCCGCTGATTCACGGCTCTGTGTGCCGTTGCGTCAACGCCATGCCAAACGTTATGTGGCCGAAGGGCTGGCGCTGATCGGCGATGCCGCGCACACCATTCACCCGCTGGCCGGTCAGGGCGTCAACCTGGGCTTCCTCGATGCGGCGGTGCTGGCCGAAGAGCTGCTGCATGCCTGCGAGCGTGGCGAGCGGCTGGCGGATGTGCGGGTGCTCAGCCGTTTCGAACGGCGGCGCATGCCCCACAACCTGGGGCTGATGGCGGCGATGGAAGGTTTCGAGCGGCTGTTCCAGGCCGACTCGCTGGCACTGCGCTGGCTGCGCAACACCGGGCTGAAGAGCGTCGAGCAGATGCCCGAGGCCAAGGCGCTGTTCGTGCGCCAGGCGCTGGGGCTGACGGGCGATCTGCCGGAGCTGGCCAGGGCCTGACGGGCACTGTGCAACATCTGGTAACTCCTCCGTCTCCGGTTAGGTTTGAGAAGCGAAATGTGAGTCACTATCATTTCGCGCTCATTTCGAAATCGAGAGACCGCTCCCATGTTGGCACCGAAGCGTCTACTGACTGCCCTGGCCCTTTCCCTCATGGCCAGCACTGCCCACGCCGCCGACGAAGTGGTGGTCTACTCCTCGCGCATCGACGAACTGATCAAACCGGTCTTTGACGCCTACACCGCGAAGACCGGGGTCAAGATCAAGTTCATCACCGACAAGGAAGCGCCGTTGATGCAGCGGATCAAGGCCGAAGGTGAAAACGCCAGCGCCGACCTGCTGCTGACCGTCGATGCCGGTAACCTCTGGCAGGCGGAAAAGATGGGCATCCTGCAGCCTTTCACGTCCAAGGTGATCGACGCCAATATTCCGCTGCAATACCGTTCGTCCGCCCATGCGTGGACTGGCTTGAGCCTGCGTGCGCGGACCCTGGCGTACTCCACCGAACGGGTCAAACCGTCCGACCTGAGCACCTACGAAGCCCTCGCCGACAAGCAGTGGGAAGGCCGCCTGTGCCTGCGCACGGCGAAGAAGGTCTACAACCAGTCGCTGACCGCCACCCTGATCGAGGTGCATGGCGCCGAGAAGACCGAGCAGATTCTCAAGGGCTGGGTCGGCAACCTGTCCACCGATGTGTTCTCCGATGACATCGCCGTGCTGGAGGCGATCAATGCCGGGCAGTGCGACGTCGGGATCGTCAACACCTACTACTACGGCCGCCTGCACAAGCAGAACCCGAACCTGGCGGTGAAGCTGTTCTGGCCGAACCAGGGCGACCGTGGCGTGCACGTGAACCTCTCGGGCATCGGCCTGACCCGGCACGCGCCGCATCCGGAAGCGGCCAAGGCGCTGGTGGAGTGGATGACCACCCCCGAGGCGCAGCGCATCTTTGCCGACGTGAACCAGGAGTTCCCGGCCAACCCGGCGGTGTCGCCGTCGGCGGAAGTGGCGAGCTGGGGCAAGTTCGTGCCCGATACCTTGCCCGTCGAGATTGCCGGCAAGCGCCAGGCTGAAGCGATCCGCCTGATGGATCGCGCTGGCTGGAATTGACTTGACCCATCGCGCTCAGCGTCGCTGGTACCTTCCGGTATTTGCCGTCGCCGCCCTGGTACTGTTGCCGCTGAGCGTGCTGCTGTTGTCCTGGCAGTCGATCGACCAGCAGATCTGGTCCCATCTCTGGGATACCCAGCTGCCGCGCCTTCTGGGCAACACCCTGACCCTGGTGCTGGGCGTCGGCCTCGGCGTCACCTTGCTCGGCGTCAGCCTGGCCTGGCTCACCAGCCTCTGCGAGTTCCCCGGCCGGCGCTGGCTGGACTGGGCACTGATGCTACCGTTCGCCATCCCGGCCTATGTGCTGGCGTTTGTCTTCGTCGGCCTGCTGGATTTCTCCGGCCCGGTGCAGAGCCTGTTGCGCGAATGGTTCGGCAGCGGCCTGCGCCTGCCCCGGGTGCGTTCCACCGGTGGAGTGATCCTGGTCCTGGTGCTGGTTTTCTACCCCTATGTCTACCTGCTCGCGCGCACTGCCTTCATGGCCCAGGGCAAAGGCCTGATGGAAGCCGCCCGGGTGCTCGGGCAATCGCCCTGGCAGGCGTTCTGGCGGGTGGCGTTGCCCATGGCGCGTCCGGCCATCGGCGCCGGCGTGGCCCTGGCGCTGATGGAAACCCTGGCGGATTTCGGTGCCGTCGCGGTGTTCAACTTCGACACTTTCACCACCGCCATCTACAAGACCTGGTACGGCTTCTTCAGCCTCTCCAGCGCCGCGCAGCTGGCCAGCCTGCTGCTCCTGGCGGTGATGCTGGTGCTCTACGGCGAACGTCGCGCCCGTGGCGCCGTGCGCACCGGCAATGAGCGTCCACGGGCCCAGCCGCTCTATCATCTGCGCGGGTTCAAGGCATTGGCGGCCAGCGCCTGGTGCCTGCTGGTATTCGCTTGCGCCTTTGTCATCCCGCTGCTGCAACTGCTGGTCTGGTTCTGGCAGCGTGGTCGCTCCGATCTCGACGAGCGCTATACCGGATTGATCCTGCACACCTTGTACCTGGGCGTCATGGCGGCGTTGATCACCGTCAGCGTGGCCCTGCTGCTGGCTTTTGCCCGCCGCCAGGCACCGACCCGGGTCATCCGTTCCGGGGTCAGCCTGGCCAATCTTGGCTACGCGCTGCCGGGCTCGGTGTTGGCGGTCTCGATCATGCTCGCCTTCAGCTATCTGGACCGGGTGCTGGTGATCCCGCTGTCGGGCTTCCTGGGCGGGGCGGGCAAGCCGTTGCTGCTGGGCAGCCTGTCGGCCTTGCTGCTGGCCTATCTGGTGCGCTTTATCGCCGTGGCCTATGGTCCCTTGGAAAACAGCCTGGCCCGCATCCGGCCCTCTTTACCCGAGGCGGCGCGCAGCCTCGGGGTCAGTGGGCCACTACTGTTTTGCAAAGTGTATCTGCCGTTATTGCTGCCCGGTGCCTTGAGCGCGGCGCTGCTGGTGTTCGTCGATGTGCTCAAGGAAATGCCCGCGACCCTGCTGATGCGCCCGTTTGGCTGGGACACGCTGGCGGTGCGGATCTTCGAAATGACCAGCGAAGGCGAGTGGGCGCGGGCCTCGTTGCCGGCCTTGACCCTGGTGCTGGTCGGCCTGTTGCCGGTGATCGGTTTGATTCGCCGCTCGGCGCATCGAATCGGCTAGGTGTCATGGCTTCCCCTTGCGGCTACAATGCGCGGCATTCGGTGCGGTCCGTCTGACAGACCGGGTGTGAAACACGACTCAAGGCCCCCTCCATAAAGGGCTCAAGCCGGTTTCCTGCCTGTCCGCGCCTTCGCCACGCCCGGAAGGAGAAACCCATGGGACAGCGTACGCCTCTCTATGACCTGCACCTCGCCCTCGGCGCGAAAATGGTCGATTTTGGCGGTTGGGATATGCCACTGCATTACGGCTCGCAGGTCGAGGAGCACCATCAGGTGCGACGTGACTGCGGTGTGTTCGATGTCTCGCACATGACCGTGATCGATATCACCGGCAGCCAGGCCAAGACTTGGCTGCGCCATCTGCTGGCCAACGATGTCGAGCGTCTCGACAGCCCCGGTCGGGCCTTGTACAGCGCGATGCTCAATGAGCACGGTGGGGTGGTCGACGACATGATCGTCTATCGTACCGAGGGCGGTTACCGCCTGGTGGTCAATGCCGCGACCCGTGATCAGGACATGGCCTGGATGCAGGCCCGGCTCGGCGACGACGTGCAACTGCACGAGCGCCCGGAGCTGGCGATGCTGGCGATCCAGGGGCCTCACGCCCGGCACAAGATCGCCGAATTGGTGACCCAGTCCCGCGGCCAATTGATCCGGCAACTCAAACCCTTCGAAGGTCGTAGTGATGGCGACTGGTTTATCGCCCGCACCGGCTATACCGGGGAAGACGGTCTGGAAATCATCTTGCCGGCCGACCAGGCCCCCGGCTTTTTCAACGACCTGGTGGGTGCGGGTATTTCGCCCATCGGTCTGGGCGCCCGGGATACCTTGCGCCTGGAAGCCGGCATGAACCTGTACGGCCAGGATATTCACCAGGACGTTTCGCCACTGGCGGCCAATATGGCCTGGACCATTGCCTGGGAACCGGCCGATCGCGACTTTATCGGGCGTAGCGCCCTGGAAGCGGAAAAAGCCGCCGGCGCCCAGCTCAAGCTGGTCGGCCTGGTGCTGGAAGAGCGCGGCGTTCTGCGGGCTCACCAGGTGGTTCGGATCGCCGAGATTGGCGAAGGAGAGATCACCAGTGGTAGTTTCTCTCCTACGCTAAGCAAGTCGATTGCGCTGGCGCGTGTTCCCTCGGCCACGGCTGATCGCGCTGAAGTTGAAATTCGTGGCAAATGGTACCCGGTTCGCGTGGTAAGGCCGACGTTCGTGCGTCATGGCAAAACCCTGATCTGAATTTTCCGGCGGGCCCTCAATCGCTCCGCCACTGATACTTAAATTTGAGGACACTGAATATGAGCGATATCCCTGCTGATCTGCGTTTTGCCGAAAGCCACGAGTGGGCCCGCCTGGAAGCTGACGGTACCGTCACCGTCGGCATCAGCGACCATGCTCAGGAAGCCTTGGGGGATGTGGTGTTCGTGGAGCTGACTGAAATCGGTACCAAGTTCGCCGCGGGCGATGCGGCCGGTGTGGTCGAGTCGGTGAAGGCGGCTTCGGATATCTATTCGCCAGTGTCGGGCGAGGTGATTGCGGTCAACGAAGAGCTGTCCGATGCTCCGGAGCTGCTGAACTCCGATCCGCATGGTGCCTGGATCTTCAAGCTCAAGCCGAGCAATGTGGCGGAGCTGGAGAAGTTGCTGGATGCGGCGGGTTACCAGGCGCATATCGGCGAGTAATACGCCGCTCGCGACAAACCTGCGGCAAGCCCTCTCTCCACCGCAGTGGGAGAGGGCGCTACTGCTGTTACGGCTGCAGGACGGCCTTGACCGCTGCCACCGAGCGCTCGACATCGGCCTTGGTCATGGCGTTGAACATCGGCAACGACACGATCAGGCGCCCGACGCGCTCTGAAATCGGGAACATGCCTTCCTTGAAGCCACGTTCGCGGTACAGGCTCAGCAGGTGGATCGCCGGGTAGTGATAACCGATGCCGATGCCGCGCTGCTTCATCTCTTCCATGAAGGTCGCCCGTGCCGGCTGGCCGTCCTGACGCTCCGGCAGTACCAGCTGGAACATATGCCAGTTGCTGTTGGTGAAATCCTTCACCGGTAGCTGGGCACCGTATTTCTCTTCGAAATCACTGCCAAAGCACTCGAAGTAGTACTCGGCCAGCCCGCGACGGTGCGGGGTGATCGCGTCGATATGGGCAAACTGGCCCAGGCCGATGGCGGCGGCGACGTCGGTCATGTTGAACTTGCCGCCCAGCACGTCCACGTCCAGGCCGTCATGGCCGGTACGGGTCACGCCCTGCAGGCGATACTTCTCGGCCAGACGGGCTTCTTCGGCGTTGTTCAACACCAGGCAGCCGCCTTCGGACGAGGTGATGTTCTTGTTCGCCTGGAAGCTGAACGACACCAGGTCACCCAGGGCGCCGATTTTCTGGCCGTTCCATTCCGAACCCAGGGCCTGGGCGGCGTCTTCGACGATGCGCAGGTTGTGTTTCTTGGCGATGGCGTACAGGCGATCCATGTCCACCGGCAGGCCGGACAGGTAAACCGGGATGATCGCCTTGGTGCGCGGGGTGATCGCGGCCTCGACCTTGTCCAGGTCGATATTGCGGGTCACCGGGTCGATATCGGCGAACACCGGGGTCGCGCCGACTTCGATGATCACGTTGGCGGTGGCAACCCAGGAGATCGGCGTGGTGATCACTTCGTCGCCCGCGCCGATACCGGCGATGCGCAAGGCGATTTCCATGGTGCAGGTGCCGGAGTTGAAGGTGCGTACCGGACGTCCGCCGAAGTATTCCGACAGTTGCGCTTCAAAGGCCGCGACCTTCGGACCGCTGGTGATCCAGCCGGAGCGCAGGACATCGCCCACGGCGGCAATGGTCGCTTCGTCGATGGTCGGTTTGGAAAAAGGCAGGAAAGGAAGATCGCTCATGGGGTCGTGACGTCCGATGTGAAGGCCGGTAGTGCGCCACCGGCAGTGAAGAATGGACAGCAAGGCTGCAATGCTGGCGATGATACTGTTTTAAGGTGAAAAATCGGTGCTTTTTTTGCTGTCCGGACGCTGAACGAGCACGCCGGGCCGGTGCCTGGACGTCGAACGACGGTTTTTGCCGGGCAACGCAAAACGCCGCGGGTAAGCGGCGTTTTGGTTTGTGGGTGAAGCGTTTGAATCAGTCTTCGGCGACGGTGTTCTTCGCCAGGATGGCGTTGGCCAGTTCCATGTCGGTAACCTTCAGGCCCGGGTTTTCGGCCCGCAGTTTCTGCATGGCGGCCTCCAGGTAAGGGCCGCGAATGCCGCCATTGCTGGCGACGAAGCTGCTGGCATCGTCCTGGGCGGCGGCCACCAGCTTGTGGTCCTTCCTGAAGGTCAGGTAGGTGGAGCCGGTGGTGGCGCCAGAGGAAAGGACGTCACGCCAGAAGCCGTCGGCCATCGCTGCGCCGACGGGAAGGGTAAACAAGGCCAATGCGACAACTGCTGTTTTGAGACGCATGAGAGTAACTCCGGTGTGGGTATCTGAAAGGTTTGATTACCGTTGTCTCGCCGGAGTTCCATCGGTGTCATTCAATCCTTTCGACCCGCAGGGTACTGCCGTCCTGGCCGACCACCCGGACCTGGGTGCCCACCTCGCTGTCCGGCCCGCTGGCCATCCAGACGCTGTCCCCCACCTTGATCTTGCCCCGGCCACCGACAATGGCGACATGCACCATGAACGTCTTGCCGACCAGATCATGACCGCGCTCATTGAGCCCCGGTTGATCGCTGGGCCGGGTGTTGCTGCGCTGGCGCTTCCACCAGAGCCAGGCGGTGAGGACCGACAGCACGCCGAACAGCACGAACTGCAAGGCCCAGTGCAGGCCGGGAATCAGGTAGGTCAGGACACCCACGGCCGCGGCCGCCGTCCCCACCCACAGCAGGTAACCGCCGGCGCCGAATATCTCGAAAATCAACAACAGCGTGCCGAGGGCCAGCCAGTCCCAGAACGACAGGTGTTGCAGGAATTCCCACATGGGCGTTGCCTCAGGGTTTCTTGCTGTCGAAGGTGGCCTTGACGATCTCGCCGATGCCGCCTATCGCGCCGATCACCTGGCTGGCCTCCAACGGCATCAGGATCACCTTGCTGTTGTTGGCCGAGGCCAGCTTGCCCAGGGCGTCGATGTATTTCTGTGCGACGAAGTAGTTCACCGCCTGCACGTTGCCCTTGGCGATGGCCTCGGAGACCACCTGGGTTGCCCGGGCTTCGGCTTCGGCCTGGCGTTCACGGGCCTCGGATTGCAGGAAGGCCGACTGCCGGGCGCCCTCGGCTTCGAGGATCTGTGCCTGCTTCTTGCCTTCGGCGGTGAGGATCGCCGAGGCGCGCAGGCCTTCGGCTTCGAGAATTTGCGCGCGCTTGACCCGCTCGGCCTTCATCTGCCCGGACATGGCCGCCATCAGGTCGGCGGGCGGGCTGATGTCCTTGATCTCGATGCGGGTCACCTTGATCCCCCACGGCGCGGTCGCTTCGTCGACGGTGCGCAGCAGGCGCTCATTGATGGCGTCGCGCTGGCCGAGCATGGCGTCCAGCTCCATGGAGCCGAGCACGGTGCGGATATTGGTCTGCAAGAGGTTGCGAATGGCGTGTTCGAGGTTGTTCACCTCGTAGGCGGCCTGGGCGGCGTTGACCACCTGGAAGAAGCACACGGCGTCGATCTGGACCGTGGCGTTGTCGGCGGTGATGACTTCCTGGGGCGGAATGTCGAGCACGCTTTCCATCACGTTGATCTTGCGCCCGATGCGATCCATGACCGGGATGATGATATTCAGACCCGGCTTGAGGGTGTTGGTATAGCGCCCGAAGCGCTCCACCGTCCATTGATAACCCTGGGGCACGACCTTGAAACCCATGAACACCAGGGCAATGGCCAAGCCGACGAAGAGTAAAAGTACGCTACCGATTTGCATGACAATTCCCTGTTGCAAGTGTTTATCGAGAAGGCTGTTACCTTGAGTGTAACGGGGCTTGCCGGGATAAAAAGTGTTTACTCGGCAATGGACGCATGTCGTGACACTTTCATCAGCGCTGCTCGCTCTGCGGCGTGACCCGCAACACTTCCTCGACGGTGGTCAGCCCCGCCGCAACCTTCTGCGCGCCGGACAGGCGCAGGCTGCGCATGCCGTCCTTGAACGCCTGGCGACGCAGGGCCAGAAGGTCGGTGTCGGCGTGGATATGCGCTTTCAGGCCGTCGTTCAGGACCAGGATCTCGTAGACCCCGGCGCGCCCGTGATAACCGGTGTCGCGGCATTCCAGGCAACCGACGGCGCGCTGGGCACCGCTCGGCATCGGCGCCTGCCAGGGCCGGGTCAGGCTTTGCCAGTCGTCTTCCTCCAGTTGGGTCGGCGCCTTGCAGTGCGGACACAGGGTGCGCACCAGGCGCTGGGCCATGACCCCGAGCACGGTGGCCTTGATCAGGTAATGCGGCACCCCCAGTTCCAGCAGGCGGCTGATGGCGCTCGGGGCGTCGTTGGTGTGCAGGGTCGAGAGCACCAGGTGGCCGGTGAGCGCGGCCTGGATCGCCATTTCGGCGGTTTCCAGGTCGCGGATCTCGCCGATCATGATGATGTCCGGGTCCTGGCGCATCAGCGCGCGCACGCCGCTGGCGAAGGTCAGGTCGATATTGTGCTGGACCTGCATCTGGTTGAAGGCCGGCTCGATCATCTCGATCGGGTCCTCGATGGTGCAGAGGTTGACCTCCGAGGTCGCCAGCTTCTTCAGGGTGGTGTACAGCGTGGTGGTCTTGCCCGAGCCGGTGGGGCCGGTGACCAGGATGATGCCGTTGGGCTGGCGGGTCATTTCCTGCCAGCGACGCAGGTCATCGGCGCCGAAGCCCAACTGGTCGAAATCCTTGAGCAGCACTTCCGGGTCGAAGATACGCATCACCATCTTTTCGCCGAAGGCGGTGGGCAGGGTCGACAGGCGCAATTCGACTTCGCCGCCGTCCGGGGTCTTGGTCTTGACCCGGCCGTCCTGGGGTTTGCGTTTTTCCGCGACATTCATCCGGCCCAGGCTTTTCAGGCGGCTGACAATCGCCATGGTGACCTGGGGCGGGAACTGATAGACGTTGTGCAGCACGCCGTCGATGCGAAAACGCACCGTGCCCTGTTCGCGGCGTGGCTCGATATGGATATCGCTGGCCCGTTGCTGGAAGGCGTACTGGAACAGCCAGTCGACGATATTGACGATATGGGCGTCGTTGGCGTCCGGCTCCTGGTCGCTGGCACCGAGGTTGAGCAATTGCTCGAAGTTGCCCGGGTTATGGTTTTTCTGGTCGACCAGGCTGGCCCCGCTGACCGACTTGGCCAGGCGGAAAAACTCCACGGTGAAGCGCTGGATATCCACCGGGTTGGCCACCACCCGGCGAATCGGCAGCTTCAGCACATGGCTGAGGTCGGCTTCCCAGGCCCGCACATGGGGCTGGGCGCTGGCGATGGTCACGCCATCGCGGTCGACCGCCACCGCGAGGATCTTGTGCCGCTGAGCAAAGGCGTAGGACATCAAGGCGGTCACCGCCGCCACGTTGATCTTCAGTGGATCGATGCGCAGATACGCCTGGCCGGCGTGGCGGGCCAGCCAGAGGGTGAGGTTTTCCAGGTCCAGGGGTTTGCCGGGACGACTCAGGTCGGCCAGTTGCTGGCTGGCAATGAACTCCAGCGGATGCTGCTGGGTATCGCGCGCGGTACGCCGGGTGGCCAAGGCCTGTTCGGCCGCCTCCTGGCTGATAAAACCCTGGGTCACCAGTTCGCGCAACAGCTCGTTGAGATCCAGCCAGCGGTCCTGGGGAAGGGGGGCGACGGACATGCGGGCTCCTATTCGGTCGGTCCTGCAACCAGCGATCTGGACGTAGTCCCTGTCCGATCGTCAATTGCCAAGAATAGACGCGAGGCTGCCTGACGTTGGCGTCGATACCAAGACAAAGATTGCGATTCTTTTCAAAAAACCGTCAGCCCGCGGCGTGTGCGCTGTGCAGCTGTGCACCTTGGGTCGGTTGCAGGGCCACCGAGCAGACGCAGATCAGGTTGCGCATTTTTTCAGCGATGACCTGGGCGCGGTGCCAGCTCAGGCCGTCCAGCACGATATCGATCGCCAGCAGCCCGTCGTCCTGTTGCGCCTGCACTTGTTGCGGGGTCAGGAACTGCAGGGCAAATAGGTTCAGCAGGCGACAGAGCAGGTCCGGTTCGGCCTCGGCCAGCACCTGGTAGCGCACCTGGCAGTGGGCGTTGCCCGCCGCCCAGACATCGGCACGGGTTGGGGCGTCATGGAGGGCTTCGGGATAAGGCATGGTGGATTTTCCTGGGGCGGCGACGGGATAGGCTGGGGAAATTTTTACACGCAGAGCCGGGTATTTCTTATCTATGATGGGCTGATATGCTCTGATCAAGACATGATCTATTCGCTAATAGCCTGTTATAGGGGTTTTTTATGCAGGGTGAGCTGGACACCTACGACCGCCGGATCCTGGCCTTGCTGCAGGAAGACGCCTCGCTTTCCAGCGCGCAGATTGCCGAGCAGGTGGGGTTGTCCCAGTCACCCTGCTGGCGGCGGATTCAGCGGCTCAAGGAAGAGGGGGTGATCCGTGCCCAGGTGACCTTGCTGGACCGCAAGAAAATCGGCCTCAACACGCAGATCTTCGCCGAGGTCAAACTCAATGCTCATGGCCGCTCCAACTTCACCGAGTTCACCGAGGCGATTCGCGGTTTCCCGGAAGTGCTGGAGTGTTATGTGCTGATGGGCGCGGTGGATTTCCTGCTGCGGATCGTCACGGCGGATATCGAGGCCTATGAGCGGTTTTTCTTCGAGAAGCTGTCGATGGTCCCGGGGATCCAGGAGGTCAACTCCATCGTGGCCCTGTCCGAGATCAAGTCCACCACCAGCTTGCCGGTACTGCGCCCGGCCTGAGGGTTTATTGGGCGAAGACGTCCTTGGCGAACACCAGCGTCGGCTTGCCGTTTTGGGACAGGATCAGCACCGTGTAGCGTTCTCCCCGTTCCAGCAGGTCCAGGTTCAAGGGCGCGGTGACCAGGGGGCCGTCGCAAAAGCCTTGCACGGACAGCTTGATCGGATTGACCTCGCGACGCTCAAGCAGGCCTGGGTTCACGTCATGGAAAATCACCCGGTCCTGTTGGTCTTTGCGTTGCGAACCGTCACTGCCATGCGGGTCTTTGCGCCGCAAACCACCAAGGGTGCAGCGGGGGTCGGCGTTGATGAAGGCCACTGAGGTCTGGAGGCCATTGAAGTCTTTCGGTTGCTCGCGCACGGTCAGCAGTTCAAAGCCCTTGTCACCGGGCACGACCACCAAGGTCACGAACTCGCCGGGGGCCAGGTCCAACTTGACCGGTACGCTGACACCGGCGCTGCTCAAGGCACCCGTGACCGGATTGTCAGCGGGTACCGTGGAGAACACCGAGATGATCGACGGGGCCAGCGTCGAAGGGGTCTGTTCGCCCTCCGGAAGCACGTCGAGGGGCGTGTCCAGTGCATTGACGAAGCGAATGAAAGCCGAGTCCCGGCTCGGCCCGGTGGGATAGAGCACGGTATCGGCGTGGGTGGCGGCGAAGCTTATCAGCGTCGCCAGACCCAACAGCAGTTGGCCGGCCCTGTTCATTTTTCGACCGCCTTGAGCGCCGGCGCCTGCAACAGCGCCTTGACGATGTCCTCGCTCCAGGTCTGGTAGCCGGTGCGGGTCAGGTGCTGGCCGTCGATGGTCGCCCACTGGCCCTTGCTGGAGAACTGCAACGAATCGATATAGCTGCACGGCGCGACGTTTTTTGCCAGGAAGTCCGACATGGTCTTGACCCGATCGTAGGTCTTGCCGTACATGCCGCCTTCGCTGCCCCAGTTCGGTCCGACCCAGACGCAGGGCGTGTGGTGGGCGGCGATGGCCTTGACCAGGCTGTCGGTCTGTTTCCAGATCCAGGCCTTGGGGAAACTCGGTTTGTCGTAGCTGGCCATGGTGTCGCCCATGACAATCAGGGTGAAGTCGGGTTTGTCGCTGTCCAGCAAGTCGCCGATCGGGCGGGTCGATGCACCGACCAGCACCGTGGCCTCGGCAGTCCCTCGGCGTTCGGCGCCGCCGCAGGGGCTGGGCGTGGCCTTGAGCCAATCGCCGGCATTGGCCCCGCAGATCCCCAGGGAGTGGACCTGGGCACCTTGCCTGCTGAGGGCCTCATGCAGCGGGTTGAGCAGGAAATCCGGGGTGGCCAGGTGGCTGTCGCCGATGATCAGGATGGTCAGGCCCGCCAGTACGGATGAGGTTGCCACGGTGCACGCTCCCTGGAGTCAGTTGGAGTAAGGCGAACGATAGGGGCTGACCGGCAAGGCCATGGGCCCGGTCATCTTCTCGAACAGGTAACGCAGGTACAGTTCGGCGCTCACCTGTCGGTAATCCTGGGCGTTATCCACGCCCACTGAACCGCCGAGCAGCACGTTCGAGCCGAGCCGGTATTCGCCCGCCGCATTCAGGTTGTAGCCGATGCCGGTGCTGCTCTGGCCGGGATACGTGAGGTTGTTGGCGGCCTGCTCGGCGCTGTGGCCGGGAAAGTAGTCGGCGCCTTTCTGGTCGATATGCTGGACCCCGACCGCGCCGCTGAGCTTGTAGGTGAAACGGTCGGAACGCTGGGACCAGGTGACCGGCACCGCCATGGAGAAGAACGTCTGCGGGCTGAAGTAGCCGCCGTGGCCGTAGGTAAAGAACCCCTGGTTGTTCTCATAGGACAGGGCTGAGGCGCTCAGGCCCACGGTCAGCTTGTCGTCGGGTTGGTTGTCCAGGTACCAGTAGATCCCGCCACCCAGTTCGGTGCGGGTGTTGGACTCGACGTTGTTGCCGACCAGCTTGTGCAGGGAACCGTAGCCGTAGACCCCGACTTCCTGGTCGTCGTAGCCGAGTTGGGCGCGTCCGCCGTTGGCCGTTACGCCACCCCAGGTCACGCCGGTCCGCCGATCCTCGGTGCCGGCGAAGGAGGTCACGCTGTCGGTGACCGGGCGCCGCGAGAGGGCAATGCTGTAGTGCATGTTGGGGCTGGACACCAGCGGCTGGTCCAGGCTCACGCCGCCGATCACGGTGTTGTAGGTGAAGCCCACGGGGCTGACGCCGATATCGGCCTTGATGCCGTGCTCCGGGTTTTCCACCGCCACCGCCATGCCCACGCCGTTGGCCTGTTGCGAGCCGGGCGAGCCGCCGGCCAGGCCGCTACCGAAGCGCGTGAGGCTGTCGCTCTGGACACTGCCGGCATGCAGCGAGACCGGCGTCACCCGCAGAGCCACGCGATTGTCACCGGCGGGCAGATTGGCCTCGAAGGGCGTTTCGACATCGGTCAGTTTGCTCAGGCCCGATTCATTGTTGTTGCTGCGCACGCTCAGGCCCTGGGCGATATAGCCGCTGCGCTCCTGGAGAATCTCGTCCAGCGCAAGCTGCGCCGGGCTCTGGTTCAGGCGCGCGGGATCGTCCGAGCGGCGGCCGGGGGCAAAGGGATTGGCGCTCGGTGCCGGGTCGCTGTCCAGGCTGCTGTCGGACACTGCGTCCGAGGCACTGTAGAGCTGCGGGGCCATGGCCGGGTCGGGTGGCATCGTATCGGCGGCCTCGCTGCCCGGCGCCAGCGGATCGGCTGTACGGGCGGCACCTCGACGCGGCTGTCCGGTTTGATTGCGGAACGGGTTGTCGCTGTCGTCGTCCTGGAGGTCGAGGGGCTGGCCGTCGCGGCGTTGACCGCCTTCGATGGCCACGGCCTGGCGCAGCAGCTCGGCGGCCTCGGCGCTTTTGCCCATGGCGCGGTAGGTCCCGGCGGCGCTGGTCAGCACCTTCGGCACCCCTGGCTTGAGCGCCAGGGCGGCCTTGAGGGACTTGTCGGCCTGGACATAGTCGTGGTCCTGGGCGGCCAGGCTGGCCACGCTCAGTTGCAGGTCGGCGTTGTGCGGGTCGTTCTGCAACAGGGGTTTGTACAGGGCCATGGCCTTGGCGTTGTTGCCGTTGGCGGCATACATCCGCGCCAGCGCCGAGATCGCCTGGGTGTCGTGGGGGTATTGCTTCAGGGTTGGCTTGAGCAGGTCGTAGGCCCCGGCCAGATTGCCTTTCTCGCGCATCTGGTCGGCCTGCTTGATGCGGTACAGCTTCACCAGCTCGGCGTAGTGTCGGCGATCGCTGTCGTTGAACCGCGCCCCTTGCAGGGATCGGAGGATATCCGCGGCATCGTTGTCCTGGTCGGCCTTGAACAGGATGTCGGCGTAGAGCAGTTGCAGTCTGGCGTCGGGAGTGGGGGAGCGCTCCACCAGGTCGCGCATCAGGGCCACGCCCTGTTGCGGTTGTCCGGCATCGATATAGGCCGCGGCCAGGATCGCCACCCGATCCGGCTTGCCGGCGGTCAGGGCCTGGCTGCGGGCCAGCAGCGCTTGGGCTTCCTGGCGCTGGCCGCGCCTGAGGTTGTCGACGGCGGCTTCGGTTTGCACATGCAGGGCGATCTCCTTGCCCAGTTCGTCCATCTCGCGGCTGCGCTTGGCCGACGGGATACGCGCGAGAGTGGCCTGGGCGTCCTGCCATTCACCCAGCTGGACCGAGAGCAGGGTCCGGGTATAGAGCGCATCGGGTTGGTCGGGGTGGCGTTTGAGGAGGTTATTGACCTGGTCCTTCGCTGCCTGAGTGCGGCCTTGCCCCAGGTAGATCCGTGCCAGGGCAAAGCGCGTCCAGGTATTGCCCGGGTCGTCCACCAACGCCTGGCGGTAGGCTTGCTCGGCGGCGCGCAGGTCGCCGCGCTGTTCGGCGAGCCGCGCGACCTGGGTGGCGCGCAATGAGCGGATTGAGACGGCGGAGCCCAGGCGGGCCTGGTCCGCTGGGGGAATCGAGTCGATCAGCTTGAGCGCTTCATCGGCTTTGCCCTCTTGCGAGAGCACCGCGATCAGCCCGCCCAGGGCCTGGGGATCGTCGCGATGACTGGCGAGGATGCGTCGGTAGCTGGCCTCGGCCTGGGCCAACTGGCCTCGCTCGGCCTGCAGGTTGGCCAGTGCCACCTGGCTGGCCGGTTGGCCGGGGTTCTGGCGGGCGGCCTGTTCGATCATGTTCCGCGCCTGGTCCTCACGTCCGGCTTTTTGCGCCTCGCTCGCGCCGGCCATCAGCCGCCAGTAGCGGACATTGTCCAGCGCCTGTTTCCAGGGGTGTCCGCCGGGCAGTTGGGTGGCCTGCTGTAGCAAGTCCTCGGCCTCGTTCAGGCGGTTCTGCTTTTGCCGCAGCACACCCAGGCCGCCTAGGGCGTCGGGGTCGTTGGGTTTCTCCTTGAGGCGGGCCTGGAACGCCTGCTCGGCGGCGGCCAGGTCACCACCTTCGAGCGCTTGCAGGCCCTGGGCGTCTTGCGGGTCGCGTTGCCAGGCGGGCACTTTGCGGGCAGGTGCGGCAGCGTTGCGGGCCAGGGTCTTGCCCTTGTTCATCAGGTCGCGGATTCCCTTGTCGTCCGGGTGCGCGGCGAGAAATTGTTCGAACAGCGGAACTTGTGCCGGCGCCGACGGGCCGATCCAGGTCAGGGCGAAACGCCAGGTTTCGTTGGCGTCACCGCCGACATCCTTGTCCTTGGCGAGGGCCGCGAGGCGGCGAATGCCTTCGGCCCGGGTGTCGAGATTACGGACCATGTGCTTGGCCAGGAACAGCGCCACGGAGCGGTCGTCCGGGCGTTCGCGCAGCAATCGTTCAAGACCGGCGCGGGCCTCCTGTTCACCGCCCTTGGTGTAACCCAGCAGGTAGTAATACTCGCGGGCCAGGGTTCCCTGGGGCTGGCGACCGTTGAGCAACTGGCGGTAGATCTTCACCGCGTCGTCGTATTTGTCGGCGTCCACCAGTTGTCGGGCCTGGGCCAGCAGACGGGCCTGCTCATCGCTGCCCAGGGCAATGTCCTGTTCGAGTTGCTGGGCCTGGCGGGGTTGCGGCACCAGGGCCTGCAAGCGGGCCAGGTATTTTTTCGCTTCCTCCGGCCGCTTGAGCTGGACGTTGCTCAGCCCCAGGCCATAAAGCGCTTCCGGTTGATCGGGGGCGATCAGCAGCAACTTGTTCCAGGCGTCGATGGCCCGGTCGGGGTTGTTCTGCGACTGCCAGTAGCGTCCTTGCTCGATCAGTTGCGCCTGCGGATCGTCGGCCCGGGCCTGAAGGACCGGGCTGGCCAGGGCAAACAGCAATGTCAGGGTGAGGGTATGGCGCATGCCTGTTCTCCCGCGCCGCGCATTCACGACAACCGCCGTTTGGCCTGGGCCCGCAGCCCCAGGAAGATCAAGGCACAGAGCAGTACGAAACCGATCAGGACCGCGAGCAGCATCCCGCTGAGATGCCGCGACAGCAGCAGTTGCAGGTGCCGGAACCAGCCCAGGTGGCCGACGTAGTACGGCTGGTCGGCGGCCAGGGTGGTGATCTGTTTGTCCTGGATCACGGCCAGGCGGCCCTGGATCAGGTCCTTGTAGTCATCGCCACCGATCATCGCGGCGGTCACCTCGATCAGCCGCGCCGGGTCGCTGCTGGCGACCACCACCACACTGCGGCCGCTTTTGAGCGGCGACTCGAAGCCCGCCAGGTAAGGCGTGCCTCTGCCCGACCAGGCCAGGGTGGCGCGGGTCTTGCGGATCGCCGCTTGCGAGTCGGGGCTGAACCAGTCGTGAATGCGCAAGGCCAGGTCGCTCAGGTCGAAGAAGTGCCGGCTGCCTTCGCTACGGGCCGGCAACGCGTCGGCCCATTGCTTGACCAGGGGCTGGTCGTTGCCGGTGGCGAATACCAGCAGGTCCTTGTCGCTGACCGCCTCGACGTCGCGGGCCTGGATCACTTGCAGGCCGGTGGCCGGGTAGCCGGTGGATTCGCCGAAACGCCCGAGCACGGTGAGAAAGGCGCTGAGGGTCGCGGGTTCCAGAGCGTCGGGCATTACCACCGCGGTTTCCGAGAGGTCGGCCAGGCGGGTGAAGGGGAAGCCGCTGTCGCGGAACTTGCCCAGGTCGGGCATCGCCGTGTAGTGGTCCAGGCCGCTCAGGTCGAGGGTCGAATCGCCTTCGATCTGGCCGCGCATGTCTTCGACGATGACGTCCCGGCATTCGCCTTGTTTGACATAGTCATACAGGTAGCGCATTTGCAGCTGCGACTCGAAGGTGGCGATGTCCAGGGGCAGGAACATGCTGGCTTCGCGCGGCAGGCTGTCGTCTTTCTTCAGCCAGTCGAGCAGGTCTGGCCCGCCGTTGAGATTGGGGATCGACGGCAACTGCATCGAGCGCACCAGGTGATCGTTGAGGTGCACCAGCAGCGCCGAGTTGGTCGAGAACTGCTGCGGTGTGTAACGGTATTTGAGCAGCAGCGGGGCGCCGCGTCCGCGCCATTCGAACAGGTCTGGCGGCAGGCGCAGGGCAATGATGATGTCCTCGGGGCTGTAGCCGGAGACATGCAACTGCCGGGCGTCGACCAGTTCGCCGAGCTTCACCGGCCGGTCGGTCGGTAGCCAGTTGGGCGCGTCATAGGGCACGCGCACCGGCAGCGGGTCGAGGTGGTCGATCAGCGCGGTGGCACCGGACAGCGACTGGCTGCCCAGGGCGACGGCCATGGCGGCGGTCTTGAGCTCGTCGTCGTTGCGCCCGCTGATCACCAGCAACTTGCCGTAGGGGTCGTTGGGGTTGGTCATCATGGTCACGCTGGGGCCGCTGGGCGGATTGCTCGACAGCTCGCCCAGCGCCAGGGTTTCGCGGTGGGTGACGAAGACAATCGCATTGCCCTTGGCCGGCAGTTGCCCGACGCTGGCGGGAAAGGTCGCGGTGCGGTAGCTGGCCAGGGCGCCGAACTTGGACGCGATCGCCGCAGCGGCTTCCAGCTTGGCCGGGCTGGGGTTGGCGTCGAAGACGAAGGGCAGGACCAGCGGACGCGCGTCATGGCGGTCGAAGAACGGCACCGGCAGCAGCGCCAGGTCGTTTTTCAGGGCGATGGGCGAATACTCGATATTCAGTTTGCTGTCGTTGCCGACCCTGGCCCAAAGGCTCGAGTGCAACGGGTCTTCGCATTGCATCGTGTAGTGGCCGATCAGTTGCAGGTCCAGCCGGTTGAAGTCGGTGATCAGCCGCGCGGGGATCTCGACGACTTTCTCCAGATCCTTGCCGGCTTGCTCCCGGGGTAGCGGCAGGCTGACGGCGACCTTGTCGTTGACCAGCACGTTGATCTGCGACAGCTCGGGCAGCATCAGCGCCGAATAGCCGTAATGCAGGACCACCTGGACGCCGGTCACCACCTGGTCGGCGCGAATGCCGAAGTCGACGCTGTCGGTCGACTCGACGCCGCGCAGGTACAGGGGATCGCGGCGTCCCAGTTGCTTGAAGGTCAGGCTGTAGCTGTTCTTGTCGCCGGCGATCACCTGGGCCTGGCTGGTGCCGACGGCCGGGCTGGCGCGGTTGTCTGTTTGCGTCACGGCGTTGCCGGCGCCCGGATAGACGCCGCAGCAGACCAGCAACAGGAGGGCGTAACGAATGCAGCGTCCATCGCTGCCAGCGGAGAATATCGGGCTCATGGCGTGTCCAGGGCAGGTGCTGAGGAAGAGGTGCCGGAGCGCCGCCGTTCGAGCGCCTGGCCGGGTAATCTGAGGGTTGCCTTGAGCAACTCGGAAACGCCGTGCACGGCGATGACGCTGATCGCGCGCAGGGCCATGAGGGGCGAGTCGGGTACGCTGGTGCCCCAGTTCCGCGCCCAGGTGTCGGCGCGAGAGAAGGTCAGGTGGACCAGGTCGCTTTGCTGGCTCAAGGTCATCGGGTCGAAGCGGATGCCGACCGTATTGTCGCGGCTGAAGACCACGCTGCCGTCGAAGTGATAGTGCTGCTTTTGGCGAAACAGCGAGACTCGCAGGGGCGTGCCCAGGGCAATCGATTCGCCTGGCGCCAGCTTCAGGCCCAGGCCGCTCTGCGAAAAGTCCTGGGTGAGACTGTGATACTCGGTGCCGTCGGCCAGCCGCAGGCCGACCGGCAATTTCGCTTCGACCCGGGGTTCGGCCCGTACCTGGCGGGTTTCGCTGGCGACCGCGATGGCGGCGGCGCACATAAGGGCGTTGTACAGGGCCCAGACCTGGTTGAGCAGCACCGTTTCATCGGTGGTGACATTGGCACCGAGGTAGTCGTAGACCCCATACACCACGGCGGCGATGTTCAGCACCAGCAACACGATGTAAGGCCGGGCCATCTTCCAGTCGAAGAACCCATGGTGCAGGTCACCGCCCTTGTCGGTGACGTTGAAGTGCCCGGACTTGGGTTTGAGCATGCCCATCAGCACCGGGGTCAGGATGTACCAGGCCAGCACCGTTTCGTAGACCTCGTTCCAGTACGAATGGCGGAAGCGTCCCTGGATGCGCGAGTTGGTCAGGTTGGCCAGCAGCAGGTGCGGCGCCGCGTAGGCGGCCACCATCAGCGGCGCGGCGTGGAAGATCTGCGCGCCGAACACCAGGTAGGCCAGGGGCGCGGTGAGAAACACCAGGCGCGGGAAACCATAGAAGAAGTGCAGCATGGCGTTGCTGTAGCAGATGCGCTGGCCCAGGGTCAGGCCGCGGCCGAGCATGGGGTTGTCGGTGCGAAAAATCTGCGTCATGCCACGGGCCCAGCGCACCCGCTGATTGATGTGCCGCGAGAGGTTTTCGGTGGCCATGCCGGCGGCTTGCGGCAGGGCGAGGTAGGCGGTGTTGTAGCCGGCGCGGTTGAGCTTCAGCGAGGTGTGGGCGTCTTCGGTGAGGGTGGTTTCATCCATCCCGCCGATGGCTTCCAGCGGCGCCCGGCGCATCAGGGCGCAGGAGCCGCAGAACATCGCGGCGTTCCACAGGTCGTTACCGTCCTGCACCAGGCCGTAGAACAATTCGGCTTCGTTGGGGACCTGCTGGTAGGTCTTGAGGTTTTTTTCGAAAGGGTCCTGGGAAAAGAACACATGGGGGGTCTGCAGCATCGCCAACTTCGGGTCCTTGAGAAACCAGCCCATGCTGATCTGCAGGAAGGAGCGCGAGGGCACGTGGTCGGCGTCGAAGGCGGCGATGTATTCGCCCTGGGTGACCTTGAGCGCCGCGTTGAAATTGCCGGCCTTGGCGTGCAGGTTGTTGTCGCGGGTCAGGTAGTGGGCACCGACGCTCTCGCAGAACAGCCGGAATTCCTCGCGGTGGCCGTCATCCAGCACATAAACCTTGAGCTTGTCTGTTGGCCAGTTCATCCGCAGTGAGGCGAACACGGTGAGCTTGACGATCTCCAGCGACTCGTTGACGGTGGTGATGAACACATCGACGCTGGGCCATTGCATCGGGTCTTCGCTGAGCAGGATCGGCCGGCGCTTGAGCGGCCAGGCGGTCTGCACGTAGCCGAACACCAGCACCAGCAGCGCATAGAGCTCGGCCAGCACCAGGGTGTAGCCGAACAGCATGTCGTGGAAGTTCTCCAACTCCAGGGTCTCGGTCAGGCGCCAGTACATGTAGCGCATGGAGGCGATCAGCGACAGGCTGATCATGGCGATGATCGGCAGGTGGCCTTCGAAGCGTCGCAAGACCAGGACCGCGACCACGCAGGCCAGGCCGAACAGGGCTTGCTGGAGCAGGTCCGCGGGAGCGCTGATCACCCCGGCCAGGACCACGGCGCAGAGGATCGCGGCACACAGGATCAGGCCCAGGCGCAGCGGCTGCGACCATTGGCGGGAGTGGTGCAGGGAAGTGCCGAGCAGGCGTTGGACGCGGCGTTCGAAGGTCATGGGTGCTGTGACTCCAGCTGATCGTGGAGTTTGTCGGCGATGGCCAGGAGGTCCTGGCAGCCACGGGATTCGGCGGATTGCTCGAACGGATTGTGTTCATAGGCCAGCGCCTCGGCGATGGCTTCGTCCCAGGTCACCGTGCCCAGCCATTGTGTCTTCAGTTGGTTTTCGAGGATCTGTGCGATGTCCACGGACAAGGCATGGGCGTGGTCCACGCCGTTGATCACGAACCAGCAACTTGCCGGTCTTTCACCTCCCAGGTGGGGCTGGATCGCGGTGATCAGGCGCTCGAGGGCGGCGTGGGAAGCGGCGTCGGGCCGAACGACGGCGACCACCAGGTCGGCCATGTGCAGCGCCTGCTGCTGATAGATCGTGCTGCCGGGAGGGGTGTCGATGATCAGTGTGTCGTGCTCGCCGAGGACCAGTTCGTTCAGGTGGCGGGCCAGCCAGTGCGGGTCACCTTCGAGCTGGTGTTCAAGGGCTTGCAACTGTTGCGGGTCGTTCTCGCCGAAGGCCAGCAGCCGGGTGTTGGCGTAGCCGGTTTGCGCGAGATCGCGCCAGCTCTGCTGTTCCAGGCTGGCCTGGCAGATGCCTTGTGCGGGTGGGCGGGTGCCCAGGTGATGGTATTGCGCATTCTGTGGATCGAGTTCGAGGACGATGGCCTGCCGCTCAGTGCTGTTGAGCAGGATCGCCAGCAGGCTGGCCAGGGTACTGCGGCCGACGCCGCCCCGGGTCGAGACCACGGCAATGATCCGGCCCGGAACCTGGGCGGCGAGTGCTGGCTGGGGATCTTGCGTGGCCTGCGCCTGGCGTTGCCGGGCGAGATCCTGGAGCAGCGTGCGCAGGGAAGGGGGACCGGCGTTTTCAGTCGGTGCGGGGGCAGCCTGAACGGCTGGCGGCACAGAGGGTTCGACAGGTGTCGGTGCTGGTGCTTGGGGTGTCACAGGGGCGGGCGGAGGCGTTTCGGTGAAGGTCCGGGCCACCTCGATTTCCCGATAGCGGTCGGCCTTGGCCCCGAACTTTCCCATCAGGTTCGCAACATCATCGTCGTCATCTGAAGGCTGCATGACAGCACCCATCCGTACCATTCTAAGAAAATCTTGAAAGGGGACAGATACGGCTAATCACACAATGCCGTCGTGCTGCATGCCACACCCAGCGGTGAAGCAAACGATGGTGTTCTTAAAGGTGTCGCCTGAACGTCTTGCGATAGAACCGAAGGCACTTAGTGTTAATCCAGAGTGCTTTATTGATCTATCAGGTTCAAATGTAGACCAGATTTACCGATGCAAGAAATTTTCGGTGGGCGACATGTCGAACACCGCCCTGCTGAACGACACCGTCCTGTAGGAGCAGGGCTTGCCCGCGAAGGGGCCCTCAAGGCCGCCAAAAGCTTCGCTGGCAAGCCATGCTCCTACAAATTGCGGGGTGTTTAGAGACGCAGCAGGGTCTTCCAGGCACGGCTCTGGAACACCGTCAGTGCCTGCTGTACCCGGGCTTCCAGCACTTCATCGCTGATGTCGGTCTCGGCCAGTTGCGCCAGCTTGTTCATTTCACCGAACAGGCGATCCAGCTCCGGCAGTTCCAGCACGCCACGGGCCAGATGCAGCCAGGCCTGGATGCGCTCGATCCGCGGCAGTTGTTCGGCGAGGTCTTCCGGTTGCTGCTGGTAGCGTCCCAGTTGCAACGAGGTGGCTTCCTCGGCCAGCAGCCGTGGCAGCCAGTTCTGCAACTGCGCCGCGCCCTGGCGATTGCCGCGGGTGGTGCGCTCAGCTGTCCAGCTACGGGCCAGCAACCAGCGCGAGGTGTTCAGCGAAAACAGGCCCCAGCGCACGTCTTCCAGCTCTTCAAGGAACTGTTCCGGCGCCGCCTTGCGCACATCTTCGTCTTCCAGGCCGGCATTGATCAGCGGACGCCAGTCTTCCAGCAACGCATCCAGGGCGCTGCGCAGTTCGCTGGTGGATTGCCGTGGCGCGGCCTGGCCGAGGCTGCCGAGCAGGGCGCGCAACTCGATCAACTGCTCGACCCAGTCCTGCAGCAAACGCCAGTGACCATTGAAGCGATATTGTTCGGCCAGGCGCTGGCTGCTGGCGAGCAAATGCCAGCCCAGTGCGGCGAACGCGTCGTCCAGCGGCATTTCGGCGCTCAATTGCGGGGCCGGCAGGCTCAGCGAATAGCTGTTGGCATCGAACAGGCGATAACCGCGCTCGGCCTTGCTGATATCGCAGGGCATCAGCGCCAGTTTCTCGGCCAGTTCGGCGGCCAGCTCCAGCAGCGCCGACGGATCGCCTTCGCGCAATTCCAGCTCCAGCTCGCAGATTTCTTCCTTTTGCTTGCCGGCGATGACAAAACCCAGGTCCAGGGCGGCTTCGATCACCACCTTGGCCTTGCCGCGACCCCAGGCGATTTCCGCGCGTTCGCGGACGAAATCGGTGGTGAAGATCGGCTTCAGGGTTTTCTTGTCCAGCTCGGCCAGTGCTTCAGGCCAGCATTCGCCGTCGAGTTTTTTCACATCGAGCTTGGCCTTGGCCAGGTGCCAGTCGTACTCGTTGCGTTCCGACAGGCCGGCAACGCTCTGGCCGCGGGTCTTGAGGGTCTGGATCACTTCTTCGCCGTCACGGCGCAGGCGCAGGGCGACCTTGGCCTTGGCCAGGTCGCGCTCGGGGGTGTCGAAATACTGATTGGTCAGCTCGCGACGTTCCCAGCCACTTTTGTTGCGTTTTTTCAGCAGCGGGTGCTCGCGCAGGGCCGCGAGGGTTTCGCGGCTGACGCGGAGTTTGATTTCGGTTTCTTTCTGCATGGCCGGAAAATCCAGGATCGGGAGCGCAGCCGGGGGAGAAGGGGGCTGCCTAGGCCGTGCAGTGTACAGGACAAGCGGGCGGCACGCGTCGCGACGGTTTATTCCTGGCGCCGGATGGCTCTATGATGAGCTTCGCCTTGGAGTTCGGGAGTCAGCGTCATGCCGTTGCCGTCGATGAAAGATCAATTCGCTGCGCTGGTTGCCGCGCCGTCTGTCAGCTGTACCCAGCCGAGCCTGGATCAGTCCAACCGTCCGGTGATCGACCTGCTGGCGACCTGGCTCGGCGACCTGGGTTTCAGCTGCGATATCCAGCAGGTCAGCCCCGGCAAGTTCAACCTGCTCGCCAGCTTCGGCAGCGGCCCTGGCGGCCTGGTGCTGGCCGGGCACAGCGACACCGTACCGTTCGATGGCGCGCTGTGGCAGACCGACCCGCTGAAACTGACTGAAGTCGACGGCCGCTGGGTCGGCCTGGGCAGTTGTGACATGAAGGGCTTTTTCGCCCTGGCCATTGAAGCCGTGATCCCATTGCTCGACCAACCGTTCAAACAGCCGCTGCTGATCCTCGCCACCTGCGACGAAGAAAGCTCCATGTCCGGCGCCCGGGCCCTGGCCGAAGCCGGCCGGCCGCTCGGTCGCGCCGCGGTGATCGGCGAACCCACGGGCCTGAAGCCGATCCGCCTGCACAAGGGCGTGATGATGGAACGCATCGAGATTCTCGGTCGCAGCGGCCACTCCTCCGACCCGAGCCTGGGCCATAGCGCCCTGGAGGCCATGCACGACGCCATCGGCGAGCTCAAGGGCCTGCGCTGGCAATGGCAGCGTGAATACAACAATCCGCAATTCAGCGTGCCCCAGCCGACCCTGAACTTCGGTTGCATCCATGGCGGCGACAATCCCAACCGCATCTGCGGCCAGTGCTCCCTGGAATTCGACCTGCGGCCCTTGCCTGGCATGGACCCGAGCGTGCTGCGGGCGGCGATCCGCGCCAAGCTCGAGCCCCTGGCGCAACGGCACCAGGTGAAGATCGACTACGCACCGCTGTTTCCCGAGGTGCCACCGTTCGAACAGGCGGCTGACTCGGAACTGGTCCACGTCGCCGAAAAAATCACCGGCCATCGCGCCGAGGCAGTGGCATTTGGCACCGAAGCGCCTTATCTTCAGCGCCTTGGCTGCGAAACCCTGGTCCTGGGCCCTGGCGACATCGCGTGTGCACATCAACCGGGGGAATACCTCGAAATGTCACGTTTGCAGCCTACCGTGCATCTACTGCGTGAATTGATTCAACATTACTGCTTGAGCCCGGCCGCAACCTTGCGTTAAATGCGCGGCTCATTGATTTTTTCCTGAAGACCAAAGGAGAGCGCGCGTGTCGCCAAGCCTGTTCCGACGATAACCAACAGCCCGTTGTGCGTTTTGACGTTGCACCTCTTTTCTATTGGCTGTTTTTTATACAGGTTCAGGTTTTATGCCCGATTACGT
>Ga0209888_1000241_pt1 | contig 33803 bp, 27 predicted proteins | sample OrgsoiDNA_201059_FD_185807 | JGI IMG/M metagenome (GOLD analysis project Ga0209888, IMG submission 185807) | Permafrost soil microbial communities from the Arctic, to analyse light accelerated degradation of dissolved organic matter (DOM) -... | ecosystem: Environmental > Terrestrial > Soil >...
TTCAAGCATTCGATGCGATCGGCTTCTGCGCCTCGGACGCTTTCGGCGATTTCCATCAAAGGCGTCATTTTCGTCTGCGCATGCGCATGCTTCGCCGTGATTTCATTGACCAAAAACGGCGCGCATTTCCATTGCCCCCGCACGCACGCCGTCAGGAGCGCGTCGCGGCCTTTGTGCGACAAGTCTGCTTTCGGCGCCAAAATCTTCACGCAATCAGCGTGCCCATAGAAAATCGCAGTCAGCAAGGCGTCGCAGACTGAATCCTCCGCGACTTTGTGGCTAGGAACCTGGATAAGCAATTCCACGCAATCCGCTTGCCCGGCTTCCGCTGCGATCGTCAAGGCTGATTGACTGCGGAATATGCTCTTTTCGCCCGCGTCACTGATCGGCAGCAGCGCTTGCGTCAGCCTGGCGCTGCGTTTGGCGGCAACCATCAAGGGCGTCAATCCTTCTGTTTCGCGCGACGTGAACATTCCCCGAACGCTCTCCCGCGTTTGCGCCGCCACCCAGGCAAGCGCGTCCTCTTCGCTCCCTTTTTCTAGGAGCTCAGGCCAATTCACGAATTCTGATGGGGTTTCTGGGAACGACATGGCGTGGTGGTCAATGAGAAAAAAAACGGTGAAAGGCGTTGGACAAACGAAGAGACCGGGATGGGCCGAGCGGGAACACAGGGCGACCCATCAAATTCGTGGCGGTTGATGATATTTTTTGGGAGACTTTTTTTCATTCTGATTTCTCTGCCCGAATGCCGATTCCGGCTCTTTTTCATTTCTTGAATCGGTTTGTGAACTTGACTCCCCTCCTGGCTCCTTCTCGAGGAAGGGGGTGGCCAAAGAATGAGCCGCAGGTGAGGGCATCTCCGCAATGGCCGCGTTTCTGGCGTTCGCGTCGACAATTCGCTGCAACTCCACGGCTTCAAACCGGCTCGTGATCTGTTGAATCCGATCTTCGGCCTTCCGTGTCGCGGCAAACTCCAGCGCGAATTGCAATTGTTGGGGCGTGGCCCATTCGCTCAGGGCCTCCGCGCACTCCCAAAGCATAAGATTCACGGCTTTTCCAAAGGCCACTGACACACGGTTCAATTGGCCATCGGCCGCAAGGATTTTTGCGATCTGCGCGACCACCGCGTCTTTTTGTGGATGAGGTTGATGCTCTCCATTTCTCAACAGCTCATCAAACGGGCTCCACCGCCCCGTCTCGTCGAGAATATCGGTGGCCTTCCCGATGGCCAAAGCCAATGCCCACTGGCTGTTGTAGATCGCGAGTTGAAAGGCGCTTCTTTCTTGACCGTTCAACACGGACGCGTCAGAAAACGGCAGCACATGCGCAAGGGCTTTTAGGCGATCTGCCTCGGAGCCTCGCGCGGCGTCTGCGATCATGATCAATGGCGTCGAGTTTGTCTGTTCGTGAATCTCGGAGGCTGTGATCGCATTGGACAAAAATGGCACGCACCCCCAAGCCCCTCTTTCGCACGCCATCATGAGCGCGGTGCGTCCTTGTTTGTCTCTTTGCGACAAATTGGACTTCGACGCCAAAATCCGCGCGCAATCCTCGCGTCCCTGCCCAAGCGCTGTCAGCAAGGCGGTGTAGCCCCAAGTGCTTGCGGCGTTGGCGTCGGAAACGGGAACCAGAAACTCCACGCAATCCGCCTGCCCCGCTCCGGCTGCGATCATCATCGCCGTTTGGTTGTGAGGCCGGCTTCTTTCCTCCACGTCGCTGAGCGGAATCAAGGCCTGCGTCAATCGGGCGCTGCGCTTGGCCGCGATCATCAAAGGCGTCACGCTGTGGCTGGCGCTCTTGTCGCGCAAGGCATCGAGGCTTTCCCGCGTTTGCGACGCGATCCAGGCGAGCGCCTCGGGTTCGGGGGCTTCCGCGAGCAGTGTGGCCCAGTCAAAAGAAGATGATTGATTCATGGAGGTTGAGTCGGCCAAGTTCGTGGTGGTGTTTACATCATACCGCATTCACTGGGAGTCGTCTGCGATTGGGCTCCTCCCGGTCGGCGGCCTTTTTTCAGGAGAGCTCTGCGACAACAGCGTCGCAACGCGCCTCGATTGCCCATGACAAAAATCGAAAATTGACCCATTGCGGATTTGCCTCTAATCCGGTAAACGCCTCCTTGGCTCTCTGAGCCTTCATCGCCTCCGTCCATTCGCCAAACGCCTCTTCGACGGCGCTCGCTCCGCTTCCCGCCACGGACGACATAAAACGCGGTTTTGGCGGCGCTGAGGTATTCTTCGTCGGGGCTTCTTTTTCATATTCGGCTCGCTCGACTCGCCGCGCGCTGGCAGCTTTGTGATGAATTTGGCGATGCATTGCCATTGCTTTCAAGCTCCTTGGCGCTCGCGCGAGCTGCGTCATCGGCGGCTTCTCGCAGATCAATCGCCTCGGCGCGGCTTTTTATTTGCGAAATTTGCTCTTCGGCATGAAATGCCACAGCCAAATCGCGCGCGGCGATGAGGTCTTTTGCACTCGCCCAGGCGCTGAGGACATCCGCCGTCCTCCATGCCCTCGAGCGGAACGTTTCTTTGAAAGAGGCCGCCAATCTTTGGGCTTGTCCGGCCGCGGCCAAACGGGTTGCCGAATAAGCGATCAGCTCGACAAAGTCCTTGCTTCCCTGCGCGGCTCCACTGTCGCTTATGCGGATCATCACATCGAAAAAGCTTTGTCGGGCGTCCTCCCGCGCGATATCCATTTTCTTTCCAATGGCCAACGCCACGGCCCAGTGTCGTTCGCAAAAGGCTCGCTCAAAAGCGGTTTGTCCGTCGGCGTCGAGAAAATTCACGTCCGAGTGAGGCAACACGTAGTTCAGGCACTTGATCACGGCGTCCGTTCTGTTTCGGCTTGCTGCAAGAACAAACAGCGGCGTCGTTTTGGCTCTAGCGTGAGTGTCTGCGCCCCTGTCGTTCGCGGCTTCTTCATTCGCGATCCAGCGCACGCATTCCCAGCGAGCCACGACGCAGGCCGCCATGAGCGCTGTTGTCCCGTGCGAATCGGCATGCGACAGATTGCTTTTCGGCGCCAAAAGCCGCACGCAATCGGAATGCCCTTCGACGGCCGCCAGATGCAGAGCCGTTCTGTCGCCCCAATGTTCGATGGCGTTGGCGTCGGAATGTGGGAGAAGAAGCTCCACGCAGTCAGCTCGCCCCGCGGCCGCAGCGATCATCAGCGCCGTTTTCTTGTCCGGATAGCTCGTCTCCGACGCATCACTGATCGGGAGCAAGGCGGCGACCAAATTCGCGTTGACGGCGGCGGCGACCATCAAAGGCGTCCGGCTGGGCAACAGGCCGCCCGTTCGAAGAGGCGCAAGGCTTTCGCGTGTTTGCGCCGCGATCCAGGCGAGCGCTTCGGATTCGAAGCCTGTTTCGAGCAGTGCCGACCAATCGAATTGCATTTGTGAGAACATGAGGACTCTTTGGAGTGAATTCGAATCCCTGATCATACCGCTTTTTTGATCTTAACCGCCGAAAAATATTTCTTTCCCTCATTCAGGAGGTTCGCGGCCAATGGAAGTTCTTCGAAAACTTTGCACTCTTGTTTCAAGACTCGAAAAAATGGCATTTCGATATAATGAGCTGCAATTTGTTGTTGATTGAAATACTTTTAGAACAAAAAAAATAGAAAATCGATGAACATTGATGTTTCAAAATGCCTGCCCATTTTCTTGTAGCGAAACCAATGGGTCGGCGCCGCCAGTCGCCCCGGGGATTAATTCCTTAAAAATAAGGTTGCCGCTATTGCCAGGGACGTTGGCTTTTTGGATAATTACATCAATTGCCATGCAGGAGCTACAATGTCCCCCGAATTTCAAGCCATAGCCTACAATCGCCACTTTTCCCGATTCGAAGATTCTTGGGAGGAGCTTAGCGCTCAATGGGATGCGATGTCCCCGGAACACCAACGGTGGGCTGAAACCATTTCAAACAATATCCCCGACCTGACACGCGAACTTGGAAAAATAAAGGGCTACCCCCCCGAGGCCGAAAAGGCTCGCGCAAAAGCGATTAAGGCCAATGCTGACCGGGAAGCGGAATTGGTGGCTTTTTTTCGGGCGCCCACGGAGCCTATCGATTTTGGCGAATTCAAAGGCCGATCTTGCCGTCGTGATTTGTATCAACAATTTATTGCTGAACGCGAAAAGAAACTTATCACAAAAGTCATCAATTTCACCGGGTCGATCGTTGCCGGTCTGGGTGGCGTCGCTGTTACCGCATTTGGCCATCAGCATGGCTTTCATCTTCCTCATGCCGTTGGAGAAGTGATTCCTGCGGTCAAGGAATTGGGGGTTTATGGAGGCATCGCTGGCACGGCGGGGCTTGCCGCCAAAGAGATCATTGCCAAGAAGCTTGCCCAAGTGTATGGAATGGCCAGCGAGTTGAGCGAGCTTCAGCGCATCGCTGACGATCCGGCCCTAGCTCGCACACCAGCGCCCGCTGAAAATGACTTGACGACCCCCATCGCGCAAAGGGAAACGCAAGCGAGGCTTTTTGAGCGCTTGGCCGCCAAAACCAGCCCGATTGACAAGCTTGAACTTATGCGCTTGAACGAGCAAAGCATACTGCCCGCCCTAGTAAAGCTTCATGCATGGAAAGACAGCATTGACCACATGTCTGTTGCGCGAACCATGACCATTCGCCAGGCGTTAAATGAGCAGGAAAAAGCTCGCAAACTCAAAATGGAATCGCCCGAATGGGCCAACAGAGAATTCCATATCTTCAAAACAGCTTTTGAGGACAAAAGTTCCTTTCGCGGCCCCCGCTCTATGGGGGTCAAAACCTGGGCCAATTGGCAAATTGTTCAAGCAATTGCGAGAGAAAACCCTGTGGCCTCCACGGTCAATGCATCCATTCAGCTTTTTGGAATCGCCGCGTATGCTGACGCAGCCACTGCGATGCTCAATAAAATCAAAGCCCGCAAAACTGGCGGGGATCCTCTTTTGGAACCCATGCCAAAAGGGCCGGCCAGAGTTAAAAACTGGATACGGCCGCCCCGAAGCTGATTTTTTGATGTTGACCAAATCCGGCCGAAAATTACAATCTTCGTCCTTTTCGTGGAGCGGCCGCCTCTGAGTCTGCGCCTCCCACCTCCCGCATCGCAGCTTCAATGGCCCATGCCTCCTTGGCCACAAGGATGGCTTTTTTCTTTTTTTCTATAGCCTCGCGCAGCACCGTGATATATATCGCCTTTTCTGGCGCGTAGCGCACGATGAGGTTCGCTCTTATGAACGAAAAAACACACCCTGCGGCCCCCAATGCAAGCACCCACCCGGCGTGGGCGAACGGAGGCCACCCCCAAGCCAAATTGCAGCTGGCCACGCCTCCTAAAAAGAAGAACAAAACCGATATTTTCATCCAACGGCTCGCTTTCGCCATCTGATGGGGATAGCGCGACTGCTCGATGGTTTTTTCCATCTTTTCGATCGATTTTATAGCTTTTTTTAGCTTTTCCTCGTTCTCCATGCTTATCCCCTCCGGGCCTTTTTTGCTGTCCAATCTGCCAATTATCGCACGAACCCATCGCGGTCTCAATGTTTTAACACCTCTCGGTGCAAAATTGTCCAAAAAATTCAACAGGCACCCCCAAACCGCGCGCAAGTGCCGAATTCTGATGAATAAGACGGCGAGCTCCAATGTGAGGGGTTCCTTGACGCGTGGCAGAAGCGACCTTCGTGGCCGCAATCATCAATGCGATCGCGAATAAGCGAGTGAGACACAGGAAAACGCACTTGACACAACTCATTTCGCAACCCATCTGGCATCGTGCGATTCGGCTCAACTCGAAGACACAAAATTCACTTTTTCATACTTTAGTGCTTTTCCTCCATTTTTCGCTATTGCCAAAACAAGTTCTTATGTTTAAATATATAAACATATTGACGCGAAAGCCATTTTACCTTTTTTCTGCTGTCCCGTTTTCGCCTCGACCTTGCTGCGCTTACACCCCACAGCCCATTCACTGCCGGATAATGCTATGAAGACGATCGAAAACGGTGCCCATTTTTTTCTGTCTAACGGCATGGCTCGCCTTGCCGACACCAAAAGCTCTGACGCTCCACATCCGACGGCTGCGAAGCCGCTCTCCGGCCAATCTTTTGTCGCTCCTCAAGCAAAAACCCAAAATTTGAAGAAAATTGGCATTCGCCTTGTTCTGTTCGCGTCCTTCAATGGCTTGACCATGGGCATGGCTGGCTGCGCTGACGAATTCAATCCGCAAGCCAGCCCGCGCATTTTGGCTCAAATCAGCGCCCAAATTCGATCGCAGCTGAGCCCGCGCTCCACGGATGTGGGCATTGGGCCAAACACCGGCACCGCTGACGCGATAGCTCAAAACACACTGATTGAATCGAGTGGCCTGGGGCATGATCACCATAGGGCGCGGCCTGCCTCAGGATTTTAATTCTTGTTTTAAGCCTCTGATTTTTTTGCGCTCCATATATAACAACCGCGCAACCGCTCTCCGGCCAATCTTTTTGTCGCTCCTCAATCAAAAAATCAAAAATGGAAGAAAATTTGCGTTCGCCTTGTTTTGTTTGCGTCTTTCAATCGTTTGACGATGAGTATGGCGGGTTGCGCCGCCGAGTCCAATCCGCAAGCCAGCCGCGCATTTTGACTTAAATCAGCGCCCAAATTCGATCGCAGCTGAGCCCGCGCGCCACGGATGCAAGTTTCGGGTCAAACACCAACGCGGCGGGGGGGGGGCATGGTTCAAGGCGCATTGACCGAATTGAGCGCAATGAGCCATGATCGCCATATGAGACGGCCTGCCTCTTGATTTTATTTTTTTTGAGTCTCGTAAACTTCCCGTTGTATTCCGCGTCGCGCCTTGCGCACACACTCAATAAATTGGCCTCTGCGCAGCGCTCTTTGCTGGCTCGCGAGCTTTTCTTTGGCCCCATAGCCTCAATTGGCTGGGTTCAGGCTTTTGGCAACGGCCGTCTGGCCCAGTCCAAACCGTGCGTGGTGTTGGGCAGCAGCTTTTTCTCGGATACCGAAGTCGTTTCTAACTTATCCCTCAAGGAGTTCGAGGGCCTCGCGCGGGCGGGTTTTGAGCGATGCGCTTTGCGCTCAAATATCCAGACGAACAAGGTTCGTCATTTTTTCAACGCCAAGTGGCATGGCTGGCTCCAAGGGCTCCAACAGCGACCCCTTCGCATATCCTCGCCGATGCGCCTGTTCTCGACATGTCGCCAGACTACCGCGTCCGAGATGGCCGTCCATAGTTTTGACTTTTGCTCAGCGACATAATTGAACAAATCTCGGCGCAGGGGCTATTGTTGGGCGACCCTTTTTTGCCGGAAATTCAGTGCGGTTCTTGTTTCGTGCGACGAATACGTTCCCGACACGGTGCGTCGACTCGTATTCAAAGATCTTTTGGCTCTCGCGGTTTTGGTGCTTGGCATGTGCATGGCTTGCAAACAATTGACAAGCATTTTTAATGGTCTGCAAGACAAACCAAGGTATGCAACCCAGGGTATGATTTCTTCTTTTCAACGATCGTAATCAACCCCCCTCTCTGGAGCGCACATCTGATCGAGCCCTTTTATCTGCCATGGCCACCCTTTCATCTTTTACAATTCCATCTCGCTTCTTTTTCTATGGACTTTTTACAACCCAATCGCCTATTGTCACCTCAGCGGTACAGCCTGTTTGCTTTACATTCTCCATTGGAGGCCCCCATGAAATTCGTTACTCATTTTTCCGCCAAACTGCGCCATGTAAAATGGCAGAACCTTGTGTTGCAGGGTGGCAAACTCTGGCCATTGATGCACACCATGTCGTTTTTTTCCTCTCACTTGGTTTTTTCTAACACACTCACGGGCGCATTGGTTGTGCTCACTTTAATTCTTGCACAAACACCACAAAAAAAGCAATCCAAAAACTCTTTTTTCTGTGATTGGCCGCTTCTGTGCGGGAAATTTCAGTCCCTCCGCAGGTTTTTGCCTTCTTCGAAGAAAAAATGACACTCTTGCAAACCCCTCCTTTTCGAGGTATCATAAATCTTTGTCTGGGATGAGCGAAAATTGGACAAACAAAACCTCCACGATTTGTCCGCCCCGAGGGCGGCTTAGAAATCAGCAGCACATCCTGTCATCAGCCGCCCCTCGGGCGGTTTATAAAATGCGCAACGGCCATTACAAAAGCTTTCCTGCAAGGTGATTAACCGATACGGCCATATTTTTGAACCACAACGATGGTCGCGCGCCTTAATCGCACATCGCCCCCACAGAAAATGGAGGCATAAGGGCCCACGGAAGAAGCTCGCAAAAACATAAAAAGGGTTGCACCATCGCGTTCTCATAACGTCTCTGGCACCGCCCGTAAGACATCTGGCAAGTTGTATGGTCCGCGGTTTAAGCGCAGACTACACCAAGTCGCTGGCTTCGCATTATTTCAAGCTGCCCGCGGGGCAGGCCCGGCTTTGAGCCAATCAAAGAGCGGCCCGAAATCATTCTAAGCAGCCCGCGGAGCCGCCAGAGCGGATTGACCCGGTCGGTGGGCGTCACGCCATTCTAAACTGCCCGCGGGGCAGCCCACTCCCGCGCTCGATACGCAGCGCATGCCTACGCATTCTAAGCTGCCCGCGGGGCAGCTCAGTGTGGCTTTTCCGGGATAGCTGGGGTGTGTCAATTCTAAGCTGCCCGCGGGGCAGCCCAGATTTTGCTGACGCGCCATTCCGCGCGCGGCGAATTCTAAGCTGCCCGCGGGGCAGCCCAGGCTTGCAGAGTCAAGGACGAGCCCAGGCCGAGATTCTAAGCTGCCCGCGGGGCAGCCCAGCGGAATAAATCTCTGCGCCTCTTGCGTCGCCTATTCTAAGCTGCCCGCGGGGCAGCCCAGAAATGGCGTCAATGCGGGAAACTTCGGAGCCGATTCTAAGCTGCCCGCGGGGCAGCCCAGCCAAACAACATGATCGAGCGCGCGTCGTCGGAATTCTAAGCTGCCCGCGGGGCAGCCCAGGCTATGGTGAGGCCCATTGCGGCCAGGTAGTAATTCTAAGCAGCCCGCGGGGCAGCCCAGGAAACCCGCGGCTACGCGCAAATCACGAAGCTATTCTAAGCTGCCCGCGGGGCAGCCCAGGCCTTCATCACGCCAGGAAATCCCACGACAGTATTCTAAGCTGCCCGTGGGGCAGTCCAGTGTCAAGCTCTCTAATGTGCTTGTTGTTTGCGATTCTAAGCTGCCCGCGGGGCAGCCCAGATGGAGCGCCTCGAAGCCAAGAAAATGGCGAAATTCTAAGCTGCCCGCGGGGCAGCCCAGAGCTGGTTAGAGCGCAGCATTCACATTGCTGAATTCTAAGCTGCCCGCGGGGCAGCCCAGAGAGCGACCTCGAGCCATTCGATGGCGCAATGATTCTAAGCTGCCCGCGGGGCAGCCCAGTTCCGCGCTATTTTGGCGCTCAAATCCCAAAAATTATAAGCTGCCCGCGGGGCAACCCAGTCAAAACAAATATCGTCGTAGCCAAAAATATCATTCTAAGCTGCCCGCGGGGCAGCCCAGCAGTCGGTGATGCCGGTTCCCGCAGCGATGTTATTCTAAGCTGCCCGCGGGGCAGCCCAGGTTGACGGAGAAGTATGTCCCGCAAGCCAAAAATTCTAAGCTGCCCGCGGGGCAGCCCAGCCGAGGTGCTCGCCGGTCGCCATGTCGACGATATTCTAAGCTGCCCGCGGGGCAGCCCAGGCTGATTGCCAGCAAGCGCTTCTATCCGCATGATTCTAAGCTGCCCGCGGGGCAGCCCAGATGGACCAATCGATTCGCGACCATCTCGAAATATTCTAAGCTGCCCGCGGGGCAGCCCAGGCAAACGTTCTGGGCGTCACGCCGAAGATTGTATTCTAAGCTGCCCGCGGGGCAGCCCAGTCTCAATCACGATGACAAAATGGATATCTGCCATTCTAAGCTGCCCGCGGGGCAGCCCAGCCCGCGGCGCCCGCCATTCTGGCGCCCGTCCAATTCTAAGCTGCCCGCGGGGCAGCCCAGTCGACGCTGATGGGCGAAAGACGCTTCGTCATATTCTAAGCTGCCCGCGGGGCAGCCCAGGAAGAGGATCCGGAAGAGGAGCGAATCCAACAATTCTAAGCTGCCCGCGGGGCAGCCCAGCCATCAAAAATCCTAGCTCTTCGACGCTCGCGATTCTAAGCTGCCCGCGGGGCAGCCCAGCCATCAAAAATCCTAGCTCTTCGACGCTCGCGATTCTAAGCTGCCCGCGGGGCAGCCCAGGCCATCCATCCCGCCATTTCGGCGGACGGATCATTCTAAGCTGCCCGCGGGGCAGCCCAGGCCGGGCGGACAAGACCTATGCGGCATAAAGTATTCTAAGCTGCCCGCGGGGCAGCCCAGGGGGTGAAAGGTAGGAATAGACTTTACAAGTTATTCTAAGCTGCCCGCGGGGCAGCCCAGTCGGCCGCCGGTGGTGTCCAGGAAAGTGGCGTATTCTAAGCTGCCCGCGGGGCAGCCCAGATCCAGATTCGGGCGACTCGGGACGACCGGTTATTCTAAGCTGCCCGCGGGGCAGCCCAGGGAATAAGCCACACACCGCTTCACGCGAGCCCATTCTAAGCTGCCCGCGCTGCCCGCGGGGCAGCCCAGATTATTGAATCGCCGTCGTCAGGGGTTGTGCGATTCTAAGCTGCCCGCGGGGCAGCCCAGAAGGACGCGACGCCGGCGAGAAGCGTCAGCCGATTCTAAGCTGCCCGCGGGGCAGCCCAGTTGGCCTGAATGGACCATATGCAGCGCTCAATATTCTAAGCTGCCCGCGGGGCAGCCAGTTTCGTTGGAGCGATGCGCTTGAGTTTGAATAATTCTAAGCTGCCCGCGGGGCAGCCCAGGGGCAGGCCCAGCTGCGCGCGCTTGTCGTTCAATTCTAAGCTGCCCGCGGGGCAGCCCAGAGCCTCACTGATGATCAGTTTGATCTTGATTGATTCTAAGCTGCCCGCGGGGCAGCCCAGCTGGAAACGCTCTAAATAGCGGAGCAATGCATATTCTAAGCTGCCCGCGGGGCAGCCCAGCGATCAGCTCACAACCGCGCAATTGCGGCATTATTCTAAGCTGCCCGCGGGGCAGCCCAGCGTTGCCGAGATCGACGAAGCGCTGCAATTCTATTCTAAGCTGCCCGCGGGGCAGCCCAGGACGCCGCAGGGGTCAAGAAAGGGATGTGGACATTCTAAGCTGCCCGCGGGGCAGCCCAGACCAAGAGCGCAAATTCTTCTGCCCTTACTTCATTCTAAGCTGCCCGCGGGGCAGCCCAGGAGCTGGCGGCCCTCCACCTGACTCCCAGCCAATTCTAAGCTGCCCGCGGGGCAGCCCAGAAAGCGGCATAAATCCTCTCTTCGGTTGGGTGATTCTAAGCTGCCCGCGGGGCAGCCCAGGGACGGGTTTTACGTCGCGGCCGGGAAAACCTATTCTAAGCTGCCCGCGGGGCAGCCCAGGATCAGCCTGAGCTTGGCATCGACTTCGTTCGATTCTAAGCTGCCCGCGGGGCAGCCCAGGAAGTGAGCGGCAAAGACGGCGGCCCGATAGAATTCTAAGCTGCCCGCGGGGCAGCCCAGGCCGCGCCCGTGGCATCCATTGCAATTGTGATATTCTAAGCTGCCCGCGGGGCAGCCCAGCCGCTGGGGTTCCTGATGATCAATTTTTTGACGATTCTAAGCTGCCCGCGGGGCAGCCCAGGTTTCGGCTCCTTACACCGCGTCTCCGGTGCCATTCTAAGCTGCCCGCGGGGCAGCCCAGGAGGGCGGCATGCTGCGCACCACGGCCGACATATTCTAAGCTGCCCGCGGGGCAGCCCAGCGGGAAAAATTGACGATTTGTCCTGAGAGGCGATTCTAAGCTGCCCGCGGGGCAGCCCAGTCATGCGCTTCGCGGCTCCATTCCATCGCGACATTCTAAGCTGCCCGCGGGGCAGCCCAGCGCGACAGCTATTGCATGGTCTTTGACCATGAATTCTAAGCTGCCCGCGGGGCAGCCCAGTATCGCCGGCCGAGAATCCGTGCATTTACATTATTCTAAGCTGCCCGCGGGGCAGCCCAGCGAATGGAGTTCATTAACGAGCTGACGATCAAATTCTAAGCTGCCCGCGGGGCAGCCCAGAGTTCAAAAAATTAAAAAGCCCTTTAAACTCGCGAGTCTAGGGCTTTTTCACCTCCAACAACAATGATTTTCCCGTTCTTCTTAACTCTTTGTTTTTGTTGAATTTTCCTTCCTCTTTCCGAATCATTCTTCGCAAACCTCCTTTATAAGGTCAAAAACCTTGTCCAACAATTCGAAATCAGATGCGACTTCAATCACACGCCCCCTAAATTCCTGATCTGTTTCTCCGGCATTCGTGCTAATGAAGGCCTGTGGCATGACCAGCCCATCCTTGAATAAATCAGCCACGTCAAAAACCAATCCCCCCCTCCGGGTTTTTCCGTGCAAAACAGGCAAGGCAAAACTGATGCCCAGCCCATGCAAAACCGTGGCGGCATAGCCGTAGGCGAGGTAATTGCCATGATCCAGCAAAGAATTGGCGATTTCTGCCTTTTCATTGCTTTTCGCAGCTCCCGGATCTCGCGAGAAATGAAAATCAAAACCCTCTGCAAGCGCCTTGTATAGTGTTTTTGCAAAAACGCCTTCGGCGGACAGCAGTTGTTCTGTATCGTTGGCGGCAAAAACGGCGCTTAAAAAACGTTCTTCGGCTCCCGAATTTAACGCTATTCCTTGTTTTTTTAGATCATCATTGTTCGCCCAAGTTTTTTTTGTCCACTCCATGCGTTTGGTCAGCATTCGCTTGGCCACGACAAGTCTTTTATTGTCGTCAAGCCACATTTTCATCCAGGCTTGCATGTATTCTGTTGGCCTGTATTCGCTTTGCGACGAAAGAAAAACGGGATCAACTGCCGCAATCAATGGCGATCCGCCGGATCCGCAGAAACCCACCATCACATTCGACTCGCTGAGCATTCTAATCGCCGCGTCCGTTATGGAAGATCCCTTTCCCAGCAAAAGAAAAACGGTATTGCAATCCGGAACATTGAATGCCTCGGTTTGAGCCTCACCCTTGTCAACGACAAAAACGACGCGGCCCTCATGGACCGCGACGCGAGCATGTTCAATCAGCAAAACATAAGCCCTTTGCGACAATAAAATGTGTGGAAAACGGCTTGGCAATGCTTTGTGAACCATTCTTTCTCCTTCAGAAATCAGGCAACCAAACCTCTTTGCCTTTTTCGCCCAATCCGTAAGATGACAGTTTTTCGACGACGGCCGTGGGGGCGTCCCCTTCTTCTGGCTTCGCCATCCGTGTTTTTCTTTCAACAGCAATTGAAAATGATGCGCCGGTTTCAAGGCTGATTGCCACAAAAAACGGCAGGCCATCGCTTTGTTGAAAATGGAGCGCTCTTTCAGCCATTCCGTTTTCCCGTTCGACAAGCACTCCATTGATTTTCTTTGGGCGACGAGCTCTCGACCGAGAGGTTGCTTTAAATCGAGAAAAAACAACTTGCTTTTGAGTCGAAGGCGTGTCTCCAATTTTAGAAATCACGATGTCGCTTCCGAGTCGTTCATTCAGAAATTTGGAAATCCCGCTGAGTCTTTTTTCTTCCCCAAAAACTCGCACGACCTTTCCGAGCCCTCGCGGCCCATCCACCGCTCCCTCAGCGCGAGCGATGTAGCCGGGAAAAGCCAAAGGCAAATTTCCATTTCGGCGAAGATCTCCATGCAGAAAACGCAACAAAGCGCTCATTCTTATGGCCGTGGCAGGAGACTCCTGCGCCTCTCCTGAAACCGCCCGAAGGCGAATTTCGATGTATTTTTTCACGGGGAAATTGCTCATTTCTCGCTTTCTCCATAGACACCGCCCCGAATCAAGCAAGCAATCGAAAACAACGCAGCTGGATCTTGCGGATTTTTCTCCGGGTCGATTTGGTCAAGTTTTTTGAAAAGATCGAACGCGGAGGCCGACGACTTTCCATCGGTTTTCCGATAAAAGGCCATGTGCTCGAGCGAAGCGCCCTCGGGCTCCACCGCAATCGGCCGGCCGCCATTCTCGCTTGCGTCGGGATACCAATTGTCAATTGTTCGCAATGCGTTGCCGATTTTTTGATCTCGCAGCGCAGCCTGTCCGACGATGGTTTCCCCGCTTTGAATTTCCGTTTGCCCTGCGGAATCGCTAATCGATTTTTTATACAACGATCGGTCAGCTTTTTTTGCGCGGTCCTTATCGCTCGGCAAATAGTCTTGGCTGGGGAACACTTCGACACTGCCTTTCACGCCATAATTGATGCGCGCTTCGATCAGCAAACCACCGTTGTTGTTTCCGAGCCAGTTTTCCAGCAAGGTTTGTCCCACCTTTTTTTCCTCCGGCGTGAAGTCGCGGAAGTGGTCGATTGGCCGATCGAATGCCTCAAAGGTCGCGATATTGATGTTTTTGCCTTGACCATCCTTTTGGGTTTTCCCCTCTTCATTCAAAACATACACCGAGATTGAGACTTTCGCAGCAACAGTCCGATTGCGAAACAGCCAGCGACCATTGGCGATGTTGCGCGCATAGCGGTTAGCGATTTCGCGCAGAGCGTCGCTCTTTTTGGTTTTTTCAATGAAGTCGGACACCATCACCCGCATGTCTTTCGCCCCGCCGGGAGTTGTGCTTGCGCAAGAAAACAACGCGTTTTTGATGTCGATCCCGCGCACCGAAAAAGAAACAATCGTTGCCTCCGCGTCATGACGAGTCTTGGCAGATTCGATCCAATGCGGATTGCGTGGATCGCGGTTTGAAGAATCGTTTTTCGCGACAGCATCTTCCGATTTTTCGCCCTTTTCCTGGCGTTCATTTTTCTTTCCTCCTGCCACGTTTTGCGTCCCCATAACCCCGTGTTCGACAACAAACAGAGGCTTGCGAGTTCCGTCAACCATTTCGTCCTCAAAAAGGCCGTCGGTGATTTGAATTAGGCGCTGAAAAGACAGCACGCTCGGAAATTTTTTCACTGCCATGATGATTCTCCTTTTTCGCCCTTCTATTTTCTTTTAGAGGAGGGCGGGTTAGTGATGATTCTTTGAATCCAAATTACATCCATAAAATCAGGTCTTCCTCCTCTTCCTGGTTGCCATCCTCCGCCGCCTTTTCGAGACGCCCCTTCCATTCCTTTGGCCAATCCTTCGATGCGATTTCCTTTGAATGAATCCCTTCCACCCAAAAACGTTCACCTTCTTGCCGATATTTCCAAGCAGGAATCTCTCCCAAGCGCCGAGCTGCGCTGACGGGTATCCATTGCGCCAGCCCTACCAATGGTTCGCCATATGCGTGCGGCAAATCTTCTCGACTGCCCGGCACGTTTTTTTTTGGCGCGTAAGCGGCTTTATAACCACAACAAGTCGCCGTCATCCATGGATAGGCCTTTTTAATCCATCCGCCCTTCCCCATCAGCCTCACGGCTTTTTCCATTGCTTCCGGATCTCGCATCGATTGCGAGTCCAAAAGCATCTCTTCGCCTTTTTTTTGCTCTCCGCCGACGATTCTTTTTGTTTGCAAAAGGTCGGCAAGCGCATCTAGTGAATTTCCCCCTTGCTTTTTTTTGGTCGCCATCCAGTCAGCCCTGTCCACCAAGCAAAATCCAGACAAACTCTTTTCGGCATCCTCTCGGCTGCTCAGCGTTTCAATTTTTCCAAAACTCCGGATTTGTCCTCCCGCAATTCGCCCCGCTCGCAAAAAATTTTCAAGGGCGTGGATTTCCACTTCGGGGCTCCCAACCAAGTGCAAAACCAAGGACAGTCGAGCGTCGCAAGTTGCCGTTGGCTGCAAAGCGTTTGAAAAACTGTCGCGAGCATTGTCATGCCCATCGATATAAGTAGCCCCTCGAAATTGCTGCGGCGTCCAAGCATGGCGCCGACTCCATCGACTTGCCCGGAAACGGAAGTCTTCGATAACCATGGAAAAACTTTCCACCTCCACGCCTAGCCGCCTAGCCATGGCGTGCGTTGCTCCGAAAATTGCCATCGGCGAAGGCGCACCCATCGCCCACCAAGAGGTCAGGGCATTGGCTCCATCTACTTCAATGTGCGGAATCAAAATGTTCATCGCAAAGCCTCTTCTGAGAAAAAAATGGCTAACGCCTTTCGGTCGCTTTCGTCCAAATTTATGGCGATCCCCCCCTTCCCGTTCTTCGCCAAAAAATCATCAATGTGTTTGGCCAAAGCAGCGCCCAATTGCATCGCCCATAGCCGATTTCTTCTCTCCGGATCGATTAATCCCCTTTGGATTGGATCGCAATTCTGGCTTGTTAGCTCCGCCACCACCCCCCTGTCCATAGCATTTCGAATATTGCCCCTTGCGGCATCGCCTTTGCGGAGCACTTCAACAAGCATTTCCGACAGAATTTCTCGCTCTTTTTCGCGCTCTTTTAAACCGATTGTGCCTCCTTGGGCCCGGATCCGCCTCATTTCTCGATGGAGATTAGCGTAGCTTTTGAGCGTCTCCCACGCTGGCCTCAACGACTCAATGCCTCGGTGGTGCAACCGCACGGCCAATCGCACGGCTTGATTGGACGAAGGGGCAGCGAAAAACAATCCTTGTTGCACCGCCACCCCGAACGCGCTTGCGTTGAAAGGCTTGCTGCCGCCAAAAGGAATAAACACGGGGTCAGCGATCAAAGCCGTCTCGCGAGACTGCGCAAAAGCCTTTTTTGATTTTTTGTCATCGAGAGCCACCCCATCTATTTTTTGATGAGCAGATTCGAACGCCGCTCTCCAGGCCGCCTCTTCTGCTCTGATTCGGGAGCGAAGCAACTCACTCAGGCCGCCCGAATGCAAAGGAGTCAAAGAAACATATTCACATTCCAACTCTTCTTTTCGACCAAGCGGAAGCAGCACTTGCCTGAGGCGCATGGACACACGATTTTGGCCGTAAACTTGGTCCGTTGATTGAGCCAATGCCCACGCATTTTTTGCCGCGTCGCAATCCTGTGCGTCAATGTGCTCAAACCGTTCGCTTTCTCGTCCTTCGCTGGCCAGCATCATTTGCCGATGTTGATTTGCAATTTTCGAATCCGACACATAGTCCAAAGGCACGCTGCCCGCCGGCATGCAACACACGGCTACGTAGGGGGCATCAATCAAGGCGTCCGGCCCTAGGCGCACCCCAACCGCGCCGGCTTTCGTGTGCACAAGCTTCGCCGAGAGATGGGAGAGTTCCTGCACAAGCTTGCCGTAAACTTTCGGGCCGGCCACAACCCAAGGTTTTTTCTCGATTTTCGTGGCTTTTTGCGCACCCTTTTTTGCCGCCTTTTTAGCAACGACGACTTCTGCGTCTTTCTTGTTCCGGGGGCCGCTATTTTCGTCCGGCGCAGTTGGCGCGCTCACAGCCGCTGATTGGTGCTCAATGGACTCTTCCGCAATTTTGGCGAGATGGCTCTCTTCTGACGCTCCGGATTCTGTGCCGGCATCCAAAACAATTTCATTGTTTTTCATTGACTTTCACCTGTTAAAGTATCAAAATGATCTTTTTAATCGTTCGATGATCAAAAACGGTTCATAAAACGATGTTGCCAGAGTCATTTAAAAAACGCAAGACTTCGGTCCCTATTTTTTGAAATTTTCTCCGCGGCGAGACCGACGGTCTTTTTTACTGGATGAACGCTCATGGATTTTGACCCTCCTGCCCTTCTTTCACGAGAAATTGTTTTTGTGGTGCGCCGAGCGGTTCGCAGGGGCTCGGTTTCTCGCGTCGATTTATGCCGGGCTTTTTCGTTGTCTTCCGCCACGGGCACGCGAATCCTACGCGAGGCCGAAAAGGCGTTTTCTCCAAATCTTCACCTTGACGGCAAAGCCACTCGCTGGGATGGCCCGCCGCCCCCTTGGGCTTCGGCTGAATCACTTTTATCAGAGCTTGAGGGGGGGCTAGACCCTGCTCGCTCGGGTTTTTTCCATGCGGAACTGCCCCTTCATCGGGCCGCTTGGGTGTCCAACATGCCGGGCGATCCTCGAGCTTTGCCCCAGATAATTTCAGCCTTGACTCATGAGCAGCCGATTCGCTTGCTATACGTTGGGCTGCGACGCGACGCGAATGCGCAATGGCGACAAGTTATGCCACTCGGGCTTGAGCGCATGGCGGATCAGTGGCGGCTGATTGCGGACGACCTGGATGACGTTGAACGAGGCTATCCCTCCAAAACGTTTGTTCTTTCTCGGGTTCTGGAGGTTTTGAACACAGCCAAAACCCCAAAAGGATACGAAGCGCACTCGTTCGCGGATGTCAGCGCCAACATTGACGTGCCTTTGCGCACTCGCGCAGCCTTGACAAACGATCAACAAAAAGCGATTGAAAATGAGCTTTCCATAAAAAATGGGCATCGGACAATGCCCGCACGCGCTCGATTTGAGTTCTTGCGTCGATTTGCGGAAATCCCGCCCTCGCCGGATGCCGTTTGGCCGCTTGTTGAAACGGACTCTAATTAAACCATCATTTTTGGCGCGTAAATTGGCAACTTTTACGGGGCTTTTATGAACGTGACTTTCACCTCTGCATGCCATGCCAAAGCCGCAAAACGGACGCGCGCCGTTTTGGATCGATTCGCGTTGCGAACAGGGCCTTCTTCGTGGAGCGCGGCCATCAGCGCCGAAGGCTTGCATACGGTTTGGGCCGCCCTTCGCGCCCGCGCGAGCAAAAACACTGCCGTTTGCTGTTGGAGCTCGGGCACCAAACGACAGCCCAGCAAAATTTTGTGGGTTGTTGGAGCTCGAAAAACATTCAATCGCAACGCTTTTTCTGTGGGCTCCTTGAAAAGAGCCGCTCCTAGAACTCAAAAGGCGCATATCATGAACACAGATTGGGCGAAAGAGATTTCATCCCTTGCTTCGGGCAGCGGGTTTCTCCACGACTTAGGGAAATACAACACTTTTTTCCAGAATAAATTACGAGCGAGCGCCGCAGGGTCGGCGCAAGCTCTGGAAGATCCTGTGCGACATGAATGGATTTCTCTGTTGCTTATTGATCAAATTATTCAAGATTTTTCCAAACCAAATTTGTGCTCCTCTTTGATGGCCCCTTATTGCTTGCAAGAGAGTTATTGGTTGGATCTGTGGCATCGCTCGGCTCGTTTTGGCGCCTTTCTAACACAAGGAGCTTCCACCCCCCTTTCCGCCTCAATGTTGGCTCCGCGGCTTGATGAATGGAAACGAATCATTTCTCAAACTCGCCTAACGACAATCTCCAATTCGTTGTCCGACGAGAGCGTTCACGCATCGCTCCATTGCGAAACCGGAATTTTTCGATTCCTTGTGGCCTCTCATCACAAACTTTTTGGTGATTTGAGCCACGATCATGATCGATATGGCGAAAGCTTCTTTCACGTCAAAGTTGACAAAAAAGAATCGTTCGGGTCATCACAGCCAAAGTTTGATGTTCAAAATTTTATTGACGTTTTTACGCCTTTATGCATGCCTTCGCCAGAAGTATGGGCAAAATCTATTAAGGCAATTGCCAGGCGGCTGCCGCCGCCCCTCCCGGGAGCGCCCACCAGGGATGAGAATTTGAAATGGCGAGGGCGGGCAATTATCGCCCGGTCCGCCCTTATTTTGTCCGATCACCATGTTTCTTCTCGTATTATGCCAGGCGTAAGCATTCCGCCAGAAGCGCCCAAGAAAAACACGGCTTATGCGAACACCGACAAAATCCAAAAATTGGCTTCGGCATCGAGCACACAGGCTCCCGACGCCAAAGGCCGATTCATTAACCAGACCCTTGATTGGCATGTTTCCAGCGTAGGAGAAATGGCAGCTCAATACTTTCGACAAATGATGGCTTGGCCATCAGAAGCCAAAGGTTTGTCTCCTCACGCTGCCGCATCCATTGACCAAAAAGCATCAGACAAATTTGTATGGCAAGAAAACGCTGCCCAAGAGACAAAAAAACAACGGCATCTTAATCCTGACCATCCGATGCTGCTTTTTGTCTCCTCGGGCACGGGCAGCGGGAAAACTCGCGCCTGCGCACGGCTTGCGATCGCCAGCGCCATGCCTGGTGAAGAAGGTCCTCGGTTTTGCACTCTCCTCAACTTGCGCACCCTTACTCTTCAAACCGGCGCAGCGTATCAAAAACAGCTCAATATCCCCCCGGATGAAATGACGGTCGTTGTTGGCGATCGATTGGCGAAAATGGCCTTTGAAGAGCAGCAACGCCATGAAGGATTCAACGATGACGATGCCGACGAACGCCTTGGCGATGTCCCGAGCTACGGCGGCGCGCTTGCAGACTGGACCGCCCTGCCCCCCTGGATTGACGATTTTTTGGCTGACAACTCCCCGCTCAAAAAGATCCTTGCGGCGCCGGTGGCTGTCTGCACCACCGATTATTTGATTGGCGCGGCCGAACCTCACCTGCAGCATCGAAGCATTTTGCCAATGCTGCGGCTCATGTCATCAGACCTTATTTTGGACGAAGTGGATGGATACGATCCGCCCGCATTGGTTGCAATTTTTCGCTTGGTTCAAATGGCCGCTTTTTGGAATCGCAACGTGATCGCCTCCTCTGCCACACTTTCTCCTATCGTGGCCTCGGCCTTGTGTGAAGCTTACGCTTCTGGGACTGAAATGCGCGCAAGAACTCGCGATGTTGCCCCTTCTGGCTTTATTTGTGGCTTGATCGACGATGATTTACCTTGCGCTTTTTATCCTCCCGGCCAATCCGCCAACCTGATTCTGCGAGACAAACGGCCGTTCCCGGTTTTCCAGGCTTATATGGATCGCCTTGAAAAGAGATGCGAAAAAATTGAAAACCGACAAAAAAAACGAAAAACCGATTTTTTTCCGTATGATAAATGGCTGACTGAGCAAAAAGGGAAGGGCTGGGAAACGGTCCGTCAATCATGGTTTTCTGTCATGGCAGACGCTGCCATGCTTAACCACGGTCGCAATTGCTGGCCCGACCGCCCTACCCATAAGCAAGTTTCTGTTGGCCTCATTCGCGTTGCCAATGTTTCAACAGCCATTGATCTGGCTGTTTATCTCGATGGCTATCAGCCCAAGAACCCCAATGGGCACCCCATCAAGCTTCTTACTTGCGCTTATCATTCGGCGCTCTTTAAAACGCATCGTTTGATGATCGAAGAGAAATTGGATCGCATTTTGTCGCGGAATATTGATGCGAATGCACCCGCCTTAGACCCCGTTATTCGAGCGGCCCTTGACGACACCGCCCATCAAGATGTCTGCTTAATTGTGGTCGCCACCCCAGTCGAGGAAATAGGCCGGGACCACGACTTCGACTGGTGCGTAGCCGAGCTCTCGAGTTCGCACTCCATCGTTCAAACGGCAGGGCGAGTCGCTCGACATCGAGACATTATTCCTGATCACCCTAATTTTTCCATTGTTAAATGGAATCTTCGACAAATGAAACATTTCTCCGGCGAAAGCAAAGACGTTCTGGCTTTTATTCGCCCCGGCAATGAGATCCTTGCAGCCCGCATCGCCCCTGAATTTTGCGCAAACAAATGGGTTTCAACGCATCAAAAAGATGAAAACAACCCGCGCTCAGCGCAATATTTTTTGTCCTTTGCGGGGACAGGACAGGACGCGCAACCCATTGAGCATGTTGATGCAAGGATTTGCTTTTCAATGCGGACCCGACCTGGCGTTGACGATTCTCGTTCTAAACAATACACCCCAAGAATTGCGATGACCCGCTTCGACACAACTTCTTTGATTGCTCAGCTTATCGGCCCGCTTAATGAATTAGTTTTCAAAACAGATTCGCAACAAGCACATAGTCAAACCACCTCTTGGATTCGTCGAAGCGCGTATGATGCGCCAGATCGCAGATTTCGCGACCATAGTCCAAAAAGCTCTTGGCTAGCGAAACATGATGGACAATTCAGTCAGCCAACAGGAGACTGCGATTTTCTTTTCTATGAAATGAAACCAAATGGAGAATGGAGCAAGGCGAATGATTCTGTTGTCAGAAAAACGCATCACAAAACCGCTTGGATACAACCCGACCTTCTCTCTCTTCACAACAAGTTTTCTGCCGAAGAGGGGCTTGGTGTTGACATTTTTCCGGCGAGCAAAACAGTTAAACTCTTGTTTTACCCTAGTTTTGGTTTTAAATGGGAAGAATAATATTTCGTTGAAAATCGCCACTTGGTTGTGCGCGGAGAACTCTGGACGAAACCTAATGGTGAGGTTTATTATTTGCTGACTCACGGCATTTTATAATCCCCGCCTGCGAGGCCACGGGCTTAAATCGCTGGGCTGCCCCGCGGGCAGCTTAGAATTCCGAGTTCGCCGAGGGCCAGCAAGGAGTGCCCTGTGCTGCCCCGCGGGCAGCTTAGAATTTTGGGTTGCCGGGGTTGCGACGAACGAAAGCCTGGGCTGCCCCGCGGGCAGCTTAGAATTATTCCGTGTGAAGGAATCGCTCTACCCCTGACTGGGCGGCCCCGCGGGCAGCTTAGAATCATCGCAATCTCCAGATTAAAGGCGAGCGCATCTGGGCTGCCCCGCGGGCAGCTTAGAATTGGACGGCACTCGCGACTCGGCCGCAACGACTCTGGGCTGCCCCGCGGGCAGCTTAGAATATCGTGGACATGGCGACGGGCTTGCACCTCGGCTGGGCTGCCCCGCGGGCAGCTTAGAATTTTCGTCGACGCGGAATTGCTGGAAAACCCAGCTGGGCTGCCCCGCGGCCAGCTTAGAATAGCTCGGGCGCGACCGCATGAGCTCGGCTTCCCTGGGCTGCCCCGCGGGCAGCTTAGAATTTTCGTCGACGCGGAATTGCTGGAAAACCCAGCTGGGCTGCCCGCGGCCAGCTTAGAATAGCTCGGGCGCGACCGCATGAGCTCGGCTTCCCTGGGCTGCCCCGCGGGCAGCTTAGAATATTGTGGTCTTGCCAGCGCCGGCCACACCCTCCTCTCTCGGCTGCCCCGCGGGCGGCTTAAAATGCGTTAGCGCCGATGGAGTCAGGCAGCCTAGAATATCGTCGACATGGCGATCGGTGAGCACTTTGGCGGGGCGGCCCCGCGAGCGGCTTAGAATTTTGAGGGGCGCAAGCGCGGGAAACAGCCAGGTGGCCGCCCCACGGGCAGCTTGGAATAACCCGAAAACCGCAGCTGGCAAACTTTAGGCGATGATTTTAAAATCGGACATTTCCTCACGCCCCCCGGTTATGCCTTAGGCTAAAACTGAGAGAACGCCTTTAACGCCGGGCGGTCCAGTGTCGAGACACAATGCCTCACAGAGCTGCTTTTTTGTCGAAATCGCTCTCCTCCCACACGAGAGCCCCATTTTTCTTTCTCGGCCTGAATATATAGCCCTCGCGCACTCCATTTTTTTCAGCCCAAGCAATCATTGTGCCGTCGGCCTCAACGTCCAAATTTTTGCTGTTTTCTTTGCCCTCAAAAGAGCATGTGTCCGCCAAACAAGGAACGGCCCCGGCCCCCAACAACCCAAGATCGATGGCCGTCACGGATTCCGCTCCTCGCCCAGAGACTTTCAGGCAGTCTCCGCTGGCAACGCACTTTTTCACCTTGTTCTCGACCTCGGCTCGCGTGCTGCCGGAGGCCTGAGCGATGCCCTGCCTCAGGGCCTTATCCTTTTGCGTCGCGACCTCCCCCCTGGATATCTCTTCCTTCCTCGCGTTGCCCACATATATCCACACAGTCAAAAATGCTAAAAAATACAACGTCACCGCGCAAATTGACACGATTGTCAGCACGTCCTCAACAGATTTTTTAGACATTCCCCCTCTCCTCAACTATTTTCTTCCCTGGAACAAGATCTGATCGTTTAACCCCGAGCCACATGGCCAAGGCCGCCGCCACAAAGACGGAGGAGTAAATCCCGAACAGAATCCCGATCGTCAACGCCAGCGCGAAGAAGTGCAGTGTGGCGCCGCCAAAGAGAAGCATCGAGAGCACCATGGCTTCCGTGCAGCCGTGTGTGATGATCGTGCGCGACATCGTGGACGTGATCGCGTGGTTGATTACGCCGATCACAGGCATGTTCTTGTTTTTCCGAAACGTTTCGCGGATTCGATCGAAAATCACGACGGATTCATTCACCGAATAGCCCAACACTGCCAAAATGGCCGCGAGAACGGACAGGGAGAACTCCCACTGGAAGAACGCGAAGAAGCCCAAAATGATCACGACATCGTGCAAATTGGCGATGACGCCAGCGACCGCGTATTTCCACTCAAAGCGAATCGCGAGATAAATCATGATGCCGGCCACGACGCACGCGAGCGCCAGAAGGCCATTTGTGACGAGCTCCTTGCCCACTTGCGGCCCCACAAACTCCACGCGTTGCAATTGCACGCTGGAATCTTGCTTTTTCAGCGCCGAAAGCACTTGCTCGCTCTGCTGCGCGGAGGTCAGCCCCGCTTTCAGGGGCAAGCGAATCAAAGCGTCGCGCGAAGAGCCAAAATTCTGCACTTGGACATCCGGATAGCCCAAAGCGCCCATGGCCGCGCGCACAGGCTCCAATGGGGCCGCTTGCGCGTATTGGACTTCGACGACGGTGCCGCCCGTGAACTCCACAGACAGATGCAGCCCCCTATGGACGAGGAAAAACACGGCGGCCAGAAACGTGATCAGAGAAATCGCGTTGAAAATCAACGCGCGCTGCATGATCGGGAGGTCGCGGCGAATGCGGAAAAATTCCATTTTAATTCCCTTCCTTCGTGTTTTCGTTGTTCGTCGACGCAGAACCGCCGGCGTCTGCCGCGGCGCTTTGAGCGCTGACAATGGCGCTGGTTTTGATCGGCTCGGCCGGCGGCAACGGATCCACCGCAGGAGGCGTGTCGTGCGACGCGCCAGGATTTTCTGCATGGCCGGCCAATTGCGCGCCGGATTCTTGGGTCTGTGGCGTCTGGGGCGCCAGGGGTGGCTGTTGCGGGATCACGCCGTATTTGAGCATCCGACGCTGCCGAATGGATTCAGCCGTGTCCGGCGTGAATTCAGCGCTCAATCTTGATTTTGCAGCAACTCCGGCGGGGTTAACGCCAGCGGGATTCACAGAGGCGGAAGAATCGCCGGCGCGCGCGGTGTTTGTCGGGCTCGGCGACACAGGCGCATCAGACGACGCGGTCGAGGGCGTCGAGGCGTCAGGAGTGGACGAAAAAGTGGTCGAAGAAGTGGCAGAGGACGTGGCTGAAACCGACACCGTCGCCAAATCCGCGCCGGCCGCCGTCATTCCTTCGACATATTTGGAGCGAACGCCGGTTTTGCGGGCCATGCGGGCCGCGCGCTCAGCCGCCGTGGGGGCGGGAGTGTCGACGGGCGAGTCTTCGCCGGTGTCGCCGCGCAGTTTCGCCAGATAGGCTTGCGTGGCTGCCGTCGTCTCGCCCGCTTTCGGGAGCGCGTCGCGGCCTTGGCCAATGGAGAGATGCGCGAGCTTGCGCTTCGCGCCATACCACCAGTTCACGATGCCACGTGAGAAGAACACGGCGGAGAACATGGACGTCAAAATGCCAATGCAGTGAACGATCGCGAAGCCGCGCACGGGGCCCGAGCCAAAGGCCAGGAGGGCCAAGCCGGCGATGAGGGTCGTGACGTTGGAGTCCAGAATGGTGGCCCAGGCGTGCGTAAAGCCATTTTGGATCGCCAGCTGCGGCGGGGCGCCCGCGCGGAGCTCTTCGCGGATGCGCTCGTTGATCAGGACGTTGGCGTCAATGGCCATGCCAAGCGCCAAGGCGATGGCCGCGATGCCTGGCAGGGTCAGGGTCGCTTGCAGCATCGAGAGAATCGCCACGAGGAGCAGCAGGTTCAGGGAGAGCGACAGCATGGAAACCAGGCCGAAAAACGCGTAATAGACGATCATGAAAATCGCGATCGCGGCAAAGCCGTATTTGATGGAGTCAAAGCCCTTGCGGATGTTTGCTGCGCCCAGGCTTGGGCCCACGGTGCGCTCTTCGATGATTTCCATGGGGGCGGCAAGCGAGCCCGCGCGCAGCAGGAGCGCAAGATCGGTGGCGGCTTGCGCCGAGGGCTGCCCTGTTATTTGGAACCTGTCGCCCAGCTCAGACTGAATCGTCGCCACCGTCAACACTTCGCCCTTGCCCTTCTCGAACAGGATCATGGCCATGGGCTTGCCGATGTTTTCACGTGAAACAGCCGCGACGGCGTGGCCGCCGGCCGCGTCGAGGCGAATGTTCACGGAGGGTTGCTGGTGTTCGTCGAAACCGGCGGATGCGTCAATGATCCGGTCGCCCGTGAAAATGATGTCTTTGCGAACCAGGGCGGGCGCGGCCGGCCCCTTGGCGAACAGGTCGTCATTGGCGGGAACCTCGACTTTTGGATCTTGCGGACGCGGATTGGCCGGATCCGCCAGGCGCGCTTCGAGCGTGGCCGTGCGGCCAATGATGTCTTTGGCCTTGGCCGTGTCCTGGACGCCCGGGAGCTCGACCACGATCCGATCCGCGCCTTGCTGCTGGATCACGGGCTCGGCCACGCCCAATTCATTCACGCGATTGTGCAGCGTCGTCACGTTTTGCTTCAAAGCGGCGTCGACAACGGCCGCTTGGCCCGCCGACGAGAATTTGCCCACGACTTGGAAATTGCCGTCGGCGCCTTTGCCGACGCTCCACTGCAAGTCGCCGACCCCATCGGAGAGAAACCGGCGCGCGTCGTCAGCCGCGCTTTCATTGCCGAAAATCGCCACCAGCGTGTCGCCGGAGCGACTCACGCCGCCCGAATGGGCGTTTTTGTCCGCCAAAACGGCTCGCGCGTCGCCCGCTGCGGCGTCCAGGCGTTTACTGAGAGCCCCCGCGGTGTCCACTTGCAGCAAGAAATGCACGCCGCCGCGCAAATCCAGCCCCAAATACATTGGCAACGCATGCAGGGCGGAGAGCCAGCCAGGGGACGCCGGCTGCAAATTCAACGCCACAATATAGCTGGGATCCGTCGGATCCGGATTCAGCGACTTTTGCAGCGCATCCTTGGCCCGCAACTGCGTGTCCGTGTCTTTCAGCCGCACGCGGATGTTGGCGTTTTGGGGGCCAGCGTCAAAATTGATCGCTTGAGGGGCAATCTTTTCGCCCATCAAGGCGATTTGCACGCGCGTCATGACCGTTTCGTCCAGCTTCACCGTGGCTTTGGCGCTTGACAACTGAACTGCAGGCGCTTCACCAAAAAAGTTGGGGAGGGTGTAGACGAGCCCGATGACCAGCGCGGCCAGCATGACCAGGTATTTCCAGAGGGGGTAGCGATTCATGGCAATCCATTCAAGTGCATTTTGGCTTGGTGTGCTGGTTCAGCTGTCAGGAGGGCATTCTAAACCAAAAACCGAATTGTACCCCAGAAAAATAATAACCGCGGTTATTTTTACCTCAAATTCGTATTTTTTCGTTGCACACCTTCGCCGCGTGCGCTATCCTTCTCGAATCGGTCCTCTTCCCCTCGCTTGTTTCACGTCTTCCGTTGCAAAGGATTTTCTATGATTCGCTTCTTTTCTTGTTTTTTTGCGTTCTTTTTTCTTTTTGCGACCTCGGATGCAGCGTGGAGCGCAGACCCTCAACAAATGGCTGCCCCCACAGTGGAAGGCTCGACAGCTTCATTACGCCCTCCCTCGCCTCAGCAAAAAACGATCCAGATGGCCGCCCCCGCGGAGCCTGAGGATGGGTCGGGAAATCGAGAAAAAAAGGAGAACCAATGGCTTGATCCGGCGGCATTGAGCGCATTTGCTCTTGCGTTGATCACCTTTTTTCTTTGGAAATCAACACAGACTGCGGCCGTAGCGACACAAAATACGGCAACGGCAACAAAAAATGTCGCCGAGTCGACGAACGCCTTGGCATTGGCGACTAACTCTCTCGCCAGCCACACCCAAGAATTGGCTGCCTACACGCGAGCCCTGGCGGAAGAGGCAGCGTCTTCAAGCAAAATAAAAATGCGGGCGTATGTTTACCCAGCAGGTATCTCCCAAACATCTGTGGCCAACAATGTCGCCGGCCAAACGGGCGGTCCTTTTTGGCGATTGTCGGTCTTTGTTGAAAATCATGGCGAAACGCCGACACGTCATGCGACGATCGAAGCACATGCCAAATGTCTTATAGAGCTTTCGGAACGCAATGCGGTGAAAGGCCTTGCGAATTGCTTGGAAATTTCAAAACTGGCGGGTCCTGGAATTGGCACACAAAGCAAACGGACTGTGACGATCGGCCCCAAATCCATAATTCCTGTTGAATTGGATTTTCCGCAAGACTGGAGCAACAAGGCAGCGCGCGGAGAAGTTGAAATTTTTATCTACGGGCGCATTCAATATCACGACGTTTTTGGAGGTGGTGAGCATGCAACTGAATTTTGTTACGCCAACGATTCTCATGCCCCTTTTGATCCCAAAGCAACCAGAAATTCACAAGAGCCTCTTGGCTTTCATTTGTGTGATGGGTTCAATCGCTCGGATAACGATCTTTGATCATGGTCTGGGGCTGCATCAATGGCCTTCCGTCTTCGGGAGGCCATTTCGCCAAATTTTGCTGCGCAGTTACTCGAATATCTCTGGCTGTGCGGGACGGCGCTTCTCGCTCCAACGCTTTTGATTAATTTTTGCACGCAACTGATTCTGTTCGCCCTGCCCCCATTGGGCCGCGTCGGCTCGGCCACTCGGCCGATTGACATTCCATGCACGAGCTGCTCTCCACGTCCTCATGGCCTCGGACGGCTTCTGAGATCGCCTGCGGTCCGAGAGGGAGCTGATGTAGCCGTGCCACTCCGTGCGCCTCGGCGAGCTTTTTTCGTGAAGGTTTTGCGCTCCATCGCGATCGACTGAATGCCCGCAAACTTCAACTCTTCGAGATCCGCGGGTTCGCGGACCTGGACAGCACGAAGCCGTCTCGTTCGACCAAATGGCGCTGCTCCTTGGTCGCTTCTTGGCTGTGGGACAGTGCGCCTTCTTTTGCACAAAAACATCCCCCACCCCACCTCGGCGCGTTCTTTTTATTGCTTTTGAGATGAAGCGCGTAGCCCCCGGCCCTTTTGTGAATCGACAACTATGGCTATTTATATTTCTGATAAAAAACGACGTGCAGCGTTGCTTTTGCTCGCACCGCAAGGCATGTTATAGTGCTTACGTGAGGAGGATCGATGACGACCAGAAAAAAAATGACCTTATACATTGACGATTCGGGCAATCCCCAACCCGATCACATCCCGAGCGGCACCCGCGAGCAACCCTGGTTTGCTTTGGGCGGCATTTTAATTGAAGACGAAAAAAAAGATCAAACGGAAGCACAATTAATTAGCTTTGTCGATCGATGGCCACAAATCGGTGGAGCCCCATTGCATGCACATGAAATACGGCGAGGAAACAAAAATTTTGCTTGGCTTCAAGGGGATTCTACGATTCGATCAAATTTTTATACCGATCTTCAAAACACAATGCTCTCTCTTCCCGTCATTGGCGTTGCTTGTGTTGTTGACCGCAACGGCTATAATAATTTATACAAAGAAAAATATGGAAAAAATCGGTGGCTTCTTTGTCGGACTGCATTCGGAATTGTTGTCGAACGAGCGCTCAAGCATGCTCATGCAACAGATTTCTATTTGCGCGTATATGTTGAAAAAACATCCAAAGAGCGTGATCAAATAATTGGCAACTACTACAACGAATTGAAGAAGGCCGGATTGTGGTTCGATAAAAACACTTCTGTCTCTTACAATCCGTTAGATCATTCGATTGTTTCTAATCTACTTTATGAATTTCAAATAAAGCCCAAAGCCTCTTTGCTCATGCAGGTTGCCGATCTTTTTTTGCATCCGATGTGTGTTGGCGGCTATGACTTCCCCCACAAACCCTATCAAGCGCTTCTGAATGGGGGGCGATTAATTAATTCCATTATTCCCAACGCTTCTATCCCAGAACTTGGTATTAAATATAGTTGCTTTACCTTGACCGGCCCTCAAAACACAAAAACCGGAACTTCCTGAGAAGTCCGGTTTGGTGCGGTTGCATTTCTACTCAACCTCGTAGGCCAGGCCTGCACTTATTCTATCATTGCTTCTTTGTTGAACAAGGGTTTTTGTTCAATGAGGCAATGTAAGCGATGAATGGTGTTTCAACCAACACCGTTCTGATTTTTTTGCGCTCCGCTGATTCTGTTCGCCCTGCACTCCCCCATTGGACCGCGCTTGCTCGGCAGCTCGGAGCACTTAAACATGACGGGCCGCGTTCTTTTTGGCGACGCGCTCTTTGACCCGCGTGAGGAAGTTGCTTTTGTGACGACCCCGGGCATGCTGGACAACGGCGGCCCCTCGGACATTTTGCGAGCCCGCTCGGATATCTCCAAAAGCGACGCCTTTATGTCGATCGGCCGGTGGAGCTATTCAGAGTTGATGTCGCCGACGGCGTTCTCCCTGCTGGCGACGCGCGCGCCGGCGCTTTCTGGCGCCAATTTGTCCCGCGCCCGCTGGCTGATCGCAAGCGCGAAAAATGACAACACGAGCTTCACCGGCGTTTGGGTGAATGCAGGGTTGGGCCTGTTTTTCTTCGTGGCGCTTTTCACGGCTCCAATTGCGGTCATTGTTGTGGCGCTGAACATCGTTCGCTCCGCGGCTTTGGCTGCGCATCAGGACAATCAGCTGCTTTCAAATCCGTTCTATGACGGCAACGCCAGCGCAGATTTCGGCCCGCGAATTGCGCGCACGCACTCCACATGAGGGCAAAAATGGCGGGCATCAAAAAACGCGCGGTTTCTCACACGCGAGGCTACTCATCCACGCGGCCGGTCGAGAACATGGGCCCGCAAAATCGCATCGTTCCGCCAGCATCGTCGCGCTCCGCCAAAGACACCGTCCAAAATTTTGCCAAGCGAGATCAAGCGCGACAGAAACGGCATCTTTCGCAGGGTTCCGATTCGAGCGACGCCCTCTCGGCTTGATCGAACGGCGATTTTTTTGGAAAATCGAGCAAAAAGCTTCGCCCCGCAGCCAATTCGGCAATATCACATTGTCGGGCCGAGGCCCGTGCGTGTCGGTGTTGGCTCGTTATCCGCGAGTGGGCGGCCGTCATTTTCGCGACGCCACTCTCCGACGCCGCGAAGTTGAGAATTCGCCTCCGGCTCCCCGGCCGGCGCCATAGGCTCTGCCGCCTCGACCCTCAATTCTTTGGAGAGGTGATCGTCGGATAATTTTTCCAGCAGGTGCGGAGCAAATTTCTTAGCGAAAGCCTCGAATTGGTTTTTCTCTTTTTGAGGCCATGTGTCGAGCGGAATAAAAGAAATCAACGCCATCATTCGATCCACCGAACGCAAGCCGATTTCTCGCTTTCCAGAAACAAACATTTCTGCCCGATGACCAGCCCTGAAAATCAACTGCTGGTCCTCCCTTTTATGGCTTTGGGGGATTTGATACTCCAACAAACGCGCTTTTTTTGACCACTCTTCAGCGTTTGTTTCAATGGGCTTAGGTCGCGACATATTGCTTAATTCGCGTATCTTTTCCCGTTTTCGATTAGCCAGCAAAAGGGCCAATTCATCAGGGGACAAGTCGAATTTTTCCGCAAAGCGCACGATACTGCCTCCCCGATATCCAAATCCTTTTTTTGCCGACTCAGAAATCCAATCCAGTTTTTTCTTATCGAAGGCCAACATCATTGGCAGAATCAGTTTTCTGTCCAGCATTTCTGCGAATTTCGGCGCCAATAAATCGCTCGAACAAAGTTCCACGGATTTTTCGTAAAGATCTTTCGCCCCGGGAATTGTCTTGTGCGTTTGGTTCAAGGCCACGCATAGCGCGGCCAAGAGTGTTTCCTCTGAACGGCCTTCCCACCGCGCGCAAACCGCGTGCCTGGCTTTTGATGATAGCGCCGGATTTTTCTGAGAATAAACGCCAGCCAGCCACCAACCCTCTATATTTCCTGTTTGATATGCCGTTTCGCCGTCTTTGTCTGTAGAAAAAAGGGTGTCGTTAGGCAACAGAGTGATGAATTTTTCCAAAATCGGAGGAAACTCTCCACTCGTGTTTTCGGTTCCCAATTTTCTGGACATTCCTTTGAGCAGCGTCATTGTGGCTTCCATCGTCCGTCGCGCCGAAACAAAGCCTTTCTTTTTCTCTGCCCAGCCCGCTGCCGCTTCCGCGAGCTCATTTTTGTTCAAAAAATTCTGGGACGCCCCGCCGAAGTTCCAATCTCGCGAATCCTCGGGCACCCCTTCAACCGCCCTCAAGAAGCTCGCGAGCTGCTCACCTGTTATTTCTGAGCCATGGACCACTTCTCCTCTGGCTTTGAAAAAACCAGCCCGAGCCCAGTCCGCCCCAACAATCTCGACTTCTTGGGTCAATATGCCTTGGCTCGAAAGCTCTTTTGGCAAGTTGCGCACGAATTGCCCAACTCGGGCGCCATGCTCCTCGTCCATAACGCCATTGGCGAAAGCTTTGAGCTGCTTCAACTCGTGGAGCCTGCTTTCAATTGTCAAACGCGGCTGATTGTTTTCGTCCCGCAAAGACCATATTTTAATCTCGCCTGCGGCCACCTGTTTGGCGTAAGATCCAACGCAGTGACGCATCAAGGAGCCTTCGCGGTCCAGCGAATCCGGAGACACAACCTGCACCCAGCGCCACCCCTTTTCCAGCTCCATCACGGTTCTAACGCCGCTGGCATCCACGTCGATGTCCGCTTGTTCCGCAAGCCGGCGCTCAGCGGCTCGAGCATTGTCTGCCATCCACGATTCGACGCCCTTTTCGGCCTGGGCAACACTGATTCTTGACCAATCGCTTGTGAGCGAGGGGCCATTGTCCGCGCGCAGCCAATCGACAATGTGCTCAATGCGTTCTTTTTCTTCGTCGGAAAAGACCACCCGAATAACAGAAAGGCCTTGCGACAATGATTCTTGCGCCCATTTTGGCAAATTGTCAAAATCAGCATCCGATCGTTTGACGTCCTCGACCTCGCCCTCGCGCAATAGCCACTTGCGGGCCACGCTGCCCAACCACTGCTGAGCCTTGCCTGCCCGCTCCTCATCGGTGTCGCGCAGGCGGTCCTCGCCCAGCGCAGTTAGTTTCTCCGCCACTTCGGCGGCGTTCAGCACATTGCGCGACACGCCCTCTTTTTTGGAGGCGATGGCCGCCAAGTTTGCCATTTCTGGCTGCGCTGTTGCGGTTTTCGTCGGCGCTGGCAACGAATCGATGGTGTCTGGCATGGCGGATCTTTTGGAACTCTATGGAAATGAAAATGGAACACAATATTTGCGGGCGAACCCCTGGTCGAAAAAGCCCTGGCCCCATCACCTTAACGCATTTTATCGCTTGGGAGCAGCAACCCGGCAATCTGGGAAAAATCGAGCTCACAGCACGCGGAGCTGCGGACGCGGCAAAGCCCCCGTGAGCGCTCACAAACGGCGGCCGTTTCTCTGGGTTACCTGTTCTTCGTTCGCGACGGCGCCATTCGACGCGCTTTGTTGCGCGACCAGCTCTCGCAACTCTTTTTGGACTCTCACAGCGTCCGCTTGCGCCATCCACTGTCGCATGTCATCATCGGTTGCTCGTGAGGGCATTGAGTTCTTTCGACGCGTGGTGATCTCCAGCGGCCGAATGCAAACATGCTGTTCTCCCACAGCGTTGCGCAGAAGCCCGATCCACGTCGTCAGCACTTCTTGAGCCGTCGCGTCAGATATGGGTTCCCGTTCCCTTGCCCTGTCTCTGCGCGGAGTGGCTTTGAGCGCCAGTGTCCAGCTTTGCGCGTCAACGCCTCCCCGACCGCCGCCGGGCAAGTTTTTTTCCAATTCGATTTGCAAATGGGGAAACCTCGAAGCCATTTGCGCCTTCAGACTCTCTGCGAAAAGCGCTCGACAAACGGCGGAGCTCAATCCGGACAAAAAAGCGGGCAACGGTGTTTCGTCCACGGCGGCCTCAAAACCGG
>Ga0209888_1000244_pt1 | contig 33582 bp, 26 predicted proteins | sample OrgsoiDNA_201059_FD_185807 | JGI IMG/M metagenome (GOLD analysis project Ga0209888, IMG submission 185807) | Permafrost soil microbial communities from the Arctic, to analyse light accelerated degradation of dissolved organic matter (DOM) -... | ecosystem: Environmental > Terrestrial > Soil >...
TCTCTTTGAACGAGCCGATCTTGTCGCGCACGATGCACTTGAGGTAATGGGCAAAGCGGCAGGTGGCGAACAGGTACGGCAGGCGCGCGGCCAGGTTGGCGTTGGCGGTGGCGTCCGGGTCGTCGTACTCGGCCGGTTTCTGCAGCGACTGGGCGCCGATGAACGCGGCGAAGTCGGTGTTCTTCTTGTGCAGCAGCGGCATGAAGCCGTTCTTCGCCAACTCGGCTTCGCGACGGTCGGAAATCGCGATTTCGGTCGGGCACTTCATGTCCACGCCACCGTCATCGGTGGGGAAGGTGTGGGCCGGCAGGTTCTGCACTTCGCCGCCGGATTCGACGCCACGAATCCGCGAGCACCAGCCGTAGTGCTTGAACGAACGGTTGATGTTCGCCGCCATGGCGTAGGCCGCGTTGGCCCAGGTGTACTTGGCGCTGTCGGCGCCGTCGGTGTCTTCTTCGAAAGCGAAGGCTTCCACCGGGTCGGTCTTGGCGCCATAGGGCAGGCGCGCCAGGAAGCGCGGCATGGTCAGGCCGATGTAGCGCGAGTCTTCCGATTCACGCAGCGAACGCCAGCCGGCGTATTCCGGGGTGGTGAAGATCTTGGTCAGGTCGCGGGGGTTCGACAGTTCCTGCCAGGAGCCCATGCCCATCACGGTCGGCGAAGCGGCGGCAATGAACGGCGCGTGCATGGCCGCGCAGACCTTGGACAGCTCGCCCAGCAGCTCGACATCCGGTGGCGACTGGTCGAAGTAGTAGTCGCCCACCAGGCAGCCGTAAGGCTCACCGCCGAACTGGCCGTATTCTTCTTCGTACATTTTCTTGAAGATCGGGCTCTGGTCCCAGGCCGTGCCCTTGAATTTCTTCAGGGTCTTGTGCAACTCCGGCTTGGCGATGTTCAGCACGCGGATCTTCAGCTGTTCGTCGCTTTCGGTGTTGTTGACCAGGTAGTGCAGGCCGCGCCAGGCGCTTTCCAGCTGCTGGAACTCGGGGTGATGGATCACCTGGTTGATCTGTGCGGTGAGCTTGGCGTCGATGGCGGCGATGATCGATTCGATGGACTTGATGGCGTCGTTGGACACCAGGTCGGTCTGCGCCAGGGCCTGTTCGGCCAGGGTACGCACGGCGCCCTCGACGGCTTCACGAGCGCGCTCGGTCTTGGGTTTGAATTCCTGCATCAGCAGGTTGGCGAATTCGCTGGGCTCGGTGGTGGTGCCGGGCAACGCCTGATTGTCTTGCTGCAACTGGGTCATGATCGTTCGTCCTGATTAAGCGCTGGGCTCGGAGTCCTGGGGCTTTGGCGCACTCGCCAGGGCCTGGAGCAACGCCGGATCCTTGATGGCCTTCATGATGATTTCTTCGGCACCGGTCTTGCCGTCCATGTAGGTCAGCAGGTTGGCCAGTTGGGTCCGGGCTTCGAGCAGCTTGTTCAGGGCATCGACCTTGCGCGCGACGTTGGCCGGACTGAAGTCCTCCAGGCTTTCGAAGGTGATGTCCAGGCTCAGGTTGCCTTCACCGGTCAGCTCGTTCGGTACGTGGAACGCCACCCGTGGCTGCATGGCCTTGAGGCGCGAGTCGAAGTTGTCGACGTCGATTTCCAGGAACTTGCGGTCGGCCACCGGTGCCAGGGGTTCGACGGGCTTGCCGGCGAGGTCGGCCATCACGCCCATGACGAAGGGCAACTGGACCTTTTTCTCGGCGCCGTAGAGTTCTACGTCGTACTCGATCTGGACCCGTGGCGCGCGGTTGCGCGCAATGAATTTCTGAGAGCTGGTGTTCGCCACGTTGTTGCTCCTGGTCGCTCAAGCGACGGTGTTGGCGTTATCGGTGGTTGCCGTTAACTAAGCGGCGCGGTCTCGGCGGGCTTAGTCGCCCTCGGGGCCCCGCAGGTTTTCAAATTGGGACAGGCCGTCGGGAATCAGGTTGCGCACGATGGTCGCGAAGTCGGCGTGCACCAGGTTTTTCGCCCGGTTCAGCAGCACCGGCAGCGGGCTGGAGGGCTCGTGGCGGGCGTAGTAGTTCAGCAGTCGTTCGAGGCTGCGCAGGACGTCGTCGCGGTTGCCGATCTCCCCCGGCGGCGCGCTGCGCGTGGCAATCGGGGCTGCGGTTTCTTCGCCATGCACGGCGGGTTCCGATGCGTATTCGGTCGTGGTCGATTCGCCGCTGTCGGTTCCGGGCGCGTGTTCGGCGAGGATCTGCAAGGCCAGCTTGAGGGGTTGGCGCAGGGCGCTGAGGTCGACGCCCTCGGCCGAGCCGACCTGGTCGCTGACGAAACGCTCGATGGCGTCGACGGCGCCGCGGGCTTCGCTGAGCGCGGCACGCACGGCGGTCAGTTGTTCGGGATCGCTGTCGCGCAGGGCGCCGGACAGTTCGTCGACGTTCAGGCTTTCGTCGGAGAAACCTTGCAGGCCGCTGGCATTCAGCGCAGCGCGCAGGGTCACGGTGCCGAAGGCTCGGGAGCGGGTCAGCACGCTTTCACGCAGCAGGCGGATATTGGTCTCGCAAGCCAGGCCCGAGAGTGCGTTTATCCGCACCGTGGGATCGTTGTCGTCATCGGCGTCGAGCAGCGGATAGAGTTCGGCCCAGTACTGCTGGAGCATCTGGCTGACCAGCGTCAGGGCGTTGGCGAGCCCCGGCAGGCCGTCGAGGGCCAGGGCGCTTTGCACGAGAAAATGGGTGATGCGCAGGTCTTTGCTGCGTTGCAGGAGCTGTGTGCTCGACTGCTCGATGGCACGCCATGCCGGGGGTTCGGCCGCTTGCACCGAGTCGCCCATGATGCGCTCGGGTTTGCCTTGGGCATCACGCTCCAATTGCAAGAATTGCGCGTCATATTCCAGGTCCTCGCCACAGGGCGAGTTCGCTGAAACAGCGGCGAGCAACAACGGCACATCCACCAAATTCGATCTCCTTATCGGCCTGCTGGATAGTCAGGCATTTATTCCGAAAGTTCCTTCGGAAAACTCTCATATTCTTGCTGAAATATACGCGGTGATATCATTGAGCTATCACCATTAAAGCAAGAAGTTGTGCATTTTTGGTGTAGTAGTTATAGCTTGTCAAGGTAAGCTATCGGCCCTTTGTTACCGTTGTGACACACTCGTCAAGGCTGTCGACTGCCGGGTCAGACCGTGTGCGTTTTTAATAATTTTGTAGGTAGAATTCGCTAGATTCGGCGAACTGGCTGAAAACGATAGGTTTTTTAGCGGATTTTGGTGGCCATGGCGAGGCCCGGTGCAAGGTGTTTGTGCCGGGTGGCTCGTGCGTGGATGTACAGCAAGGAGGCGCAATGTCGCTGTGTTTGACTATCACTAGTTATCACAAGATCACCCCTGGTCAATGTCCGGAGAAATCCATGGACGCCGGAGTGATGGCAATTGGCCGTAGTTCCGAGAATGACTGGGTTCTGCCTGATCCGGAGCGGCTGGTTTCCTCGAAACATTGCGTTATTCAATACAAGGATGGCCGTTACTATCTGACAGACACCAGTACCAATGGCGTGGAATTAGTTCAGGCCGGTATTCGTTTGCGTAGAGGTAACAGCGAGCCGTTGCAGGACGGCGAAATCATCCGCATCGGTGAGTACGAGATCCGCGCGCGCATCGATTTCAACCTGCAACTGGCGCAGGACAGCCTGTCGGGGGGCGATTCGTCCAACAGTTTCGAAGCGTTGATGGGGCGGGCGGCCGCTGTGCCGGTGGCCTCGCCGGTGAGTACCCCGGCCGCGCATTTCCAGGGCGGTTCGGCGATGGACACGCTGCCGGATCTTTTTGATTTCCTGACGCCGGCGAGCATTCCTCCTGCGACCCAGTCGGACCATGTGCCGGCGCAGCAGCATGACTTTCGACCGCCCACGCCGATGATCAGCCCGGCACCCGTGGTGGTGCCGAAAGCGCCGAGCGCCGGGGTGATTCCCGAAGACTGGGATCTGTTTGGCGATACGCCCAAGGTACCGGTCAGCGCGCCGATTGCCGTGCCTGTTCCTGTGGCGATTGCCGAGGTTGTCGTCGAGCCGATACCCATGCCGACATCGATTCCCATGCCCACGCCGACAGCGGCCCCGGTTAGCCAACCGGCACCCGTGGCGGTGTCGGGCGGTGCGCCCCAAGCCGATTTGCTGCAAGCCTTCCTGCGCGGCGCCGGCCTTGACCAGTTGCGACTCGACACCGCCCAGGTGGAGGCGCAGATGGAAGCCATCGGTCGCAGCTACCGGCTGATGGTCGAGGGGCTGATCGATGTGCTGCGGGCCCGCAGCAGTCTCAAGGGCGAGTTCCGCATGCAGCAGACGCTGATTCGCCCGGTGGAAAACAACCCGTTGAAATTCGCCCCGAATGCCGATGAAGCGCTGCTCTTGCTGCTGCGTCACGGCAACCAGGCGTTTATGGCGCCGGACCAGGCGGTCAGCGACAGTTTCGATGATCTGCGGGCGCACCAGATGGCGGTGATGGCGGGTGTCGAGGCGGCGATCAAGCATCTGCTCAAGCGTTTCGAACCGTCAGAGCTGGAGACCCGCATGGGCAAGCCCGGTGGGTTGTCGAACCTGTTCAGCGGTTCGCGCCAGGCCCAGTACTGGCAGCAGTTCACCGAGCTGTACACGAATATTTCCCGCGAGGCGGAAGAGGATTTCCAGGACCTGTTTGGGCGGGAGTTCAGCCGGGCGTACGAAGAACACAGTGCGCGGTTGCGCAAGGGATAAGACCTTGAGAACGCCACGAAACCTGTAGGAGCCTGGCTTGCCAGCGAAGAGGGCCTCAAGACCGCCAAAAGCTTCGCGGGCAAGCCCAACTCCTACAGGTATGGGGTGTTTTCAAGAGTGGGGCTCGGGTTCCAGGTCGCAGAAAAAAGACCCGCTACACGGATAAACGGACAGTCAGAAAGTCATTGAGGACGCAGGATGATTCACCGAGTGTTACTGGCCGCAGCCCTCACGCTGCTGCTCGGCGCATGTGCCAAGGACGCGGCTGCCCCAGCGCCCGTCGACGCCCCCGTGGCCGATAGCGCTACCGCTTCCCTGCATTTCCACGCCATTGGCGGGCTCAACCCCGGCGCCGACGGCGTGCCGGCACCCGTACGCGTGCGGATTTTCGAGCTGAAGAACAGCGCCAATTTCAACCGCGCCGACTACTTCGCCCTGGCCGACCGCGCCCAGGCGACCCTTGGCGCCGATCTTATCGACCAGGACGAGGTCCTGGTGCAGCCCGGCGAGCAACTGGACATCGAACGAGCGCTCAACCCCGCGACCCGCCAGGTCGGCCTGGTGGTCGGCTACCGCGAAGTCGACCAGGCTCTCTGGCGCACGTTGCTGACCATCACGCCCAAACAGCTCAACGACTATCAGATCAGCCTCGATGTGCGTGCCGTGCGCAGCGCCATTGTCGTGACCCCAACCCGCACCGCCCCTTAGGCAAACGGAGACGCCATGTCCTGGAACAATCGAGTGGTCTGGTCGGAAGGCATGTTCATCGGAACGCAGCACTTCCAGCAGCATGACCGTTATCTGGAAAACCTGATCGACGCGCGCAGCCGGCCCTTGGCCGTCGGCGCCTGGGGTTTTTCCGAGCTGCTGATCGACCAGGGTTTGCTGGCCCAGGGCAAGCTGGCCATCGTCTCGGCCCGGGGCCTGCTGCCGGACGGCACGCCATTCAATATCCCCCACGATGACCTGGCTCCTAGCCCACTGACCATCGACGAAAGTCTGCGCGACGGCCTGGTCTACCTGGCCTTGCCGCTCAAGCGTGCCGGCTCGCGGGACACCGTCGATGAAGGTGAGGCCCTGGGCGGTGCACGTTACCTGAGCCAGGTCCGCGAAGTCCGTGACGACAACGCGCCGTTCGAGAACCGCGCGCCGGTGGCGCTGGGTTCGCGAGCCTTGCGCCTGCTGACCGTCGAAGATGGCCTGGGCGATTACGCCGCCATCGGTCTGGTGCGGGTCAAGGAAAAGCGCGCCGACCGCGCCCTGGTCCTCGATGACAGCTATGTGCCGCCGGTGCTCGATGTGACGGCGAGCAAACCGCTGACGGCGTTTCGCAGCGAACTGCTGGGCCTGCTGCACCAGCGTGGCGAAGCTCTGGCCGGGCGGGTGGTGGCCTCGGGTGCCGGTGGTGCCTCGGAGATTGCCGATTTCATGCTGTTGCAACTGGTCAACCGCGCCCAGCCGCTGATCAGCCACCTGAACCAGATCAGCCCCCTGCACCCGGAGCGCCTGTACAGCGAGCTGGTCAGCCTGGCCGGCGAGTTTGCCACCTTCTCCAGCAGCGGTCGGCGCCCGGCCGCGTTCCCGGCCTATCAACACGATGACCTGGCGTTGAGCTTCGCGCCGGTCATGCAGGCCCTGCGCGAGGCCCTGTCGATGCTGATCGACAGCAAGGCGACGCCAATTCCGATTGTCGAGAAAGCCTATGGCATCCACGTCGCGATGCTGGCGGACCGCGGCCTGATCGACAACGCCAGCTTCATCCTCGTGGTGCGCGCCGATATCCCCAGCGAAACCCTGCGCGGGCGCTTCGCCCAGCAGAGCAAGGTCGGTTCGGTGGAGCACATCCGCGACCTGGTCAACCTGCAACTGCCGGGCATCGGCCTGTTGCCGCTGCCGGTGGCGCCAAGGCAGATTCCGTTCCATGCCGGGTCCACCTACTACGAACTCGACCGCGGTAGCGAGCACTGGAAACAGCTGCAGAACTCCGGCGGTTTCGCCTTCCATGTCGCCGGCGATTTCCCCGGCTTGAACCTGGCCTTCTGGGCAATCCGAGGATAAGCCGCGATGAATGCCAACGATGATCTGTCGGGCCAGCCCTTGCCTGCCAACGACCGCACCCAGTTTATGCCGCGTCCCGGTGGCCGGGCGCCGGAGCCTGCCCGCGCCGAACCGGCGGCGCCATTGTCGGTGCCGGCCGCGCCGCTGCCGATCGGCCAGTCCCAAGGCCTGAATCCACTGGAGAGTGCTGCCGGACCTTTGCTGGCGCTGCTGACGCGCCTGCGCAACACCATCGCCCATCCGGCGCCGGCCAGCCTGCGGGCGCAGTTGCTGGCCTACCTGCGCCAGTTCGAAGAGCGCGCCGAAGGTGCCGGTATGGCCCGCAACGAGGTGTTGCTGGCGCGCTACGCGCTGTGCACCGCCCTCGACGAAGCGGTACTGAGCACGCCGTGGGGCAGTGCCGGCGACTGGGGCAAGCAGAGCCTGCTGATCACCGTGCACAACGAAGCCTGGGGCGGCGAGAAGGTCTTCCAGCTGCTCGACCATTGCCTGCAAAGTCCGCGCGAGCGCTTGTATCTGCTGGAGTTGTTGTACCTGTGCATCAGCCTCGGCTTCGAAGGCCGCTACCGGGTGATGATCGACGGTCGCAGCCAGCTCGATGCCCTGCGCGAGCGCACCAGTGCGGCGATCCGCAGTGCCCGTGGCGAGTATGAGCGTGAGTTGTCGCCCCGCTGGCGTGGCCTGGCGGTGGTGCGCGATCGCCTGAGCCAGTTCATGCCACCCTGGGTCGGCATCGCCATCGGCCTGGCGTTGTTGCTGGTCCTGCTGTTCGGCCTGCGCCTGAAACTGGCCTCCGATGCCGAGCCGGTGTTTCGCAATATCCACGCCCTGGGCGAGATCCCGGTGCAGACCATCGACCGTCCGGTGATCCAGCCCAAGGTGGTGGAGCGGCCGCGCCTGGCCGGTTTCCTCGCCGACGACATCAAGGCCGGCAAGGTCGCCGTGGAAGACAAGGTCGACCGTTCGGTGGTGACCATTCGCGGTGACGAACTCTTTGCCTCGGCCAGTTCCAGCATTGTCGATGACTACCAGCCGCTGATGCTGCGCATTGCCGATGCCATTCGCCAAGTGAAAGGCCAGGTGCGGATCACCGGGCACAGCGACAACCGGCCCATCGCGACCCTGCGTTTCCCGTCCAACTGGGCACTGTCCCAGGCCCGGGCCGAGCAGGTGCTGCAGATTCTCGCGGCGAAGACCGGCACGCCTGCACGCTTCAGCGCTGAAGGGCGCAGCGACACCGAGCCGTTGGCCTCGAACGCCACGGCCGAGGGCCGGGCGAAGAATCGTCGGGTGGAAATCACAGTGTTGGCGGAGGGAGTCGAGTGAAGGCGTTTTTCGGTTTTGTCGTTCGCTGGGTGATCCCGCTGCTGGGGCTGATCGCCCTGAGCCTGATCATCTGGTTTGTCGGTCCGCTGCTGGAAGTGCTGGTGCCGGAAGGTCGGCGCTGGACGCTGATCATCCTGATCTTCGCGGTGTGGATCGCCTACCGCGTGTTCCGCCTGATCCAGGCCCGGCGCCAGGCCGCCAGGGTCATGCAGAGCCTGGCCGCGGAGACCCCGCCGGACCCCGCCAGTGTCGCCACCGCCGAAGAGCTGGCGACCCTGCGCCAACGCATGGCCGAGGCCCTGGTGCTGCTCAAGAAAGCCAAGCTCGGCGGTGACGAACGTCGCAATCTCTACGAGTTGCCGTGGTACGTGATCATCGGTCCTCCGGGTTCGGGCAAGACCACCGCGCTGGTCAATTCCGGTCTGCATTTCCCCCTGGCCGCGCAGTTCGGCGCCGGGGCGATTCGCGGTGTCGGCGGGACGCGCAACTGCGATTGGTGGTTCACCGACGAAGCCGTGCTGCTGGACACCGCCGGCCGCTACACCACCCAGGACAGCCATGCCCAGGTGGACAAGGCGGCCTGGCTGGGTTTCCTCGACCTGCTGAAAACCCAGCGTTCGCGGCGGCCCATCGACGGCGCCTTTATCGCCATCAGCCTGTCGGACCTGCTGCTCAGCACCGACGCCGAAAGGGCGGCCCACGCCACCGCGATCCGTGCCCGTATCCAGGAGTTGTACACCCAGCTCGGCGTACGTTTCCCGATCTACCTGATGCTCACCAAGCTCGATCTGGTGCCGGGGTTCATGGAGTTCTTCGACGCCCTGAGCAAGGAGGAGCGGGCCCAGGTCTGGGGCATGACCTTCGACCTGGACGACGGCAAGAACACCGCCGGACCGCTGGCGAGTTTTCAAAAGGAATTTACCGGGCTCGAACAGCGTCTCAATGCGCGGCTGGTGGAGCGTCTGCAACAGGAACGCGACCCGGCGCGGCGCGACCTGATCTACGGCTTCCCGCAGCAGTTCGGCGCGTTGAAGACCTGTCTGCAGGATTTCCTCGACGGCGTGTTCAAGCCCAATGCCTATGAAGATCGTGCCTTGCTGCGCGGCGTGTATTTCACCAGTGGCACCCAGGAAGGCAGCCCCATCGACCGCCTGATCGGCGCCATGGCCCAGAGCATGAACCTCGACCGCCAACAGTTGGCGCGCCAGAGCGGCACTGGGCGCAGCTACTTTATCGAGAAGCTGTTCACCGCCGTGGCCTTCGCCGAGCGTGGGCTGGTGGGGGTCAACCCCAAGGTCGAGTGGCGGCGCAAATGGCTGGCCCGTGGGGTGCTGGCGACCACGGTCGCGGTGGTGCTGGTGGTCGGTACGTTGTGGTGGGTGAGTTTCCGCGCCAACGAGGCGTATATCGCCCAGGTCGACCAGAAGGTCGCGCCCCTGGGCCAGAGTGTGCAGAACCTCAGCCCGGCGCAACGCGACGTGCTGGCGGTGCTGCCGCTGCTCAATGCGGTCAAGCACCTGGCCGGCGATGCGCCAGGCTGGGCCGAGGGCCTGGGCCTGTACCAGGGCGATATGCTCGAAGCCGAGTCCGCCAGCGTCTATCGCAAATTGCTGATCGCGGTGTTTGCGCCGCGTCTGCTGACCCGTGTCGAAGAGCAACTGCACAGCGGCGGCAATTCGGACTTCCTCTACGAAGGCCTGAAAGCCTACCTGATGCTGGCCGACAACGAGCATTACGACCCGCAGTTCATCAAGGCCTGGATCGCCCTCGACTGGGACCGCAGCCTGCCACGGGACTTGCCGCCGGAGCAGCGCGTCGCCCTCGGCGAACATCTGCAAGCCTTGTTCGAACGGCGTCCGCCGAATGCCCGGCTGGATGAGCGACTGATCGACGACCTGCGCCGCCAGCTGCAACAACTGCCGGTGGCGCAACGGGTCTATGACCGGGTCAAACGGCAGAAACTGCCGGACGGCGTGCCGGATTTCCGTCTGAACGAAGCCGCCGGGCGGGATGCGGCGCTGGTGTTCAGTCGCAAGAGCGGCAAGCCCCTGGGCGATCCCCTGAGTGGCTTCTTCACCGCCAAGGGTTATCGCCAGGCCTTTCTGCTGACCAGCCTGAACCAGGCCAATACCGTCGCCGAAGAGCAATGGGTGCTGGGCCGCGATCCGGCCGAACAGCAGAACGTCGCCAGCCTCGCGGCGGATGTGCGGCGCCTGTATTTCCAGGACTACCTGCGCCAGTGGGATGCCTTGCTCGCCGATATCGACTTCGTGCCCATCACCAGCGTGGCCCAGGCCTCCGATGTACTGCGGGTGATTTCCGGGCCGACCTCGCCGCTGAAAAAGCTGCTGGTGGCGGTGGCCAGGGAAACCGATCTGCAACAGGAAGAACGCCAGTTGGCGGCCCAGGGCAAGCCGGTCGAGGGCAATGTCGACCAGCTCAAGCAACGCCTCGGTTCCCTGCTCGGTCAGGAACAGGCAACGGGCAACACCGCGCCGGTGGAGACGCAGGACCCGGTCAGCGCGCACTTCGCCGAACTCAATGCCCTGGTCAACAAGGGTGAAGGCGAGCCGGCGGCCATCGACGCCTTGCTGGCGGACCTGAATGCGCTTTATGTGCAGGTCAGCGCCATGTCCGGCGCCAGTGGCGATGCCCTGCTCGGTGAGGCGAAGAACCAGGCCTCGGCCGCCGCCACGCGGGTCAGCCTGAATGCCGAACGTCAGCCACCGCTGGTGCAGGGGTTGGTCAAGTCGGTGGTCAGCTCCACCACCAACAGCATGATGGGCGGGGTGCGCAATCAACTGAACGCGGCCTGGACCAGCGAAGTGGTCAATGTCTACCGGCAATCCCTCAGTGGCCGTTATCCGCTGGCGCCCGGCAGTGCCCGGGATGCGACGCTGGAGGACTTCGGCCTGTTCTTCGGGGTTGGCGGGGTGATGGACAACTACTTCCGCAAGTACCTGCAACCCTACGTCGATACCTCGGCGACCCCTTGGCGCTGGCAGCCGGGGGCGGCGCAGAAACTCGGGATTGCCCCTGGCGTGTTGCAGACCTTCCAGCGGGCCGCGGCGATTCGCGATGCGTTCTTCCGCTCGGGCGGCACCCAGCCGACCGTACGTTTCGAACTCAAACCCGTGGCGATGGATGCGTCCATCACCCAGTTCCAGCTTGAACTCGACGGCCAGCAGGTCGGTTATGACCACGGCCCGAGCCGGCCGGTGGCGATGCAGTGGCCGAATCCCGGCAGCGTCGGCGTGGTGCGGCTGTCGATCACGCCGCCGTCGGCCAGCGGGCGCTCCGGGATCACCCTAGACGGGCCCTGGGCCTGGTTCCGCCTGCTGGAGCAATCGGACCTGGTGGCCGGCAATGCGCCGGATCGCTTCAACCTGCGGTTGCGGGTGGATGGCGCGAGCATCTCCTACGAGTTACGCGCCAGCAGTGCCTTCAATCCCTTCAAGAGCCGTGTGCTCAATGGCTTCAGCCTGCCGGAGCGGTTATGACGACGGTGGGCTTCTACGGCAAGCTGGCCAGTCGCGGCGACTTTGTCAGTCGCGGCCTGCCGCAGAGCTTTATCCAACCCTGGGATGCCTGGCTGGCTTCGGGGCTGCTCGCCAGTCAGCAGCAACTCGGGGCTGATTGGCTGAACGTCTATCTGGTCAGCCCGCTCTGGCGCTTCGTACTGGCGCCGGGTGTCTGCGGACCGGACGCGGTGGCCGGTGTATTGATGCCAAGCATCGACCGGGTCGGGCGCTACTTTCCACTGACCGTGGCCCAGCCCCTCGATTCCGGCCACGCCCTGGCGGCGGTGGTCGGCGGGACGGACGCCTGGTTCGAACAGGTCGAAGCCCTGCTGCTGGCAACCCTGGAAGAAGGCGCCGGTTTCGAGTCTTTCGATCAGGCGGTCGAGGACCTGGCTGGCCTGACGTTTTCCAATAGGGCGCCAAGCAGCGAATTTGCCGGCTTGCAACGCTTTGCCGCGCTTGACGCGTCGAGCCGCGCCAGCGCCCTGGCCGAGCAGGCCTGTGTCGGTAGCAGCCTCTGGTGGGGGCGCGGTTCGCAGCGGATCGAGGCCGGCCTGATGCGCTGCACGGGCCTGCCATCGACCGCCGATTTCGGCAGTTTCCTCTTGGGCAAGGGGGCGTCGATCTAAATGGCACAGGCACCTGCAATCTCTTACCAGTCGGCCAGCTACAGCCATGTCGGCATGGTCCGCCAGATCAATGAGGACGCCTTCCTGGAACTGCCCGGCGCCGGGCTCTGGGTGGTGGCCGACGGCATGGGCGGGCACGCGGCGGGGGACTACGTCAGCAGCCTGATCGTCGACACCCTGCGGCGCATTCCGCCTTCGGACGCCCTGTCGGTCTACACCTCCGCGTTGCGCTCGCGCCTGGCCGAGGTCAATGCCGCCGTGCGCGAGGAAACCGCCCACCGCGGCGTGGCGATGATGGGCAGCACCGTGGTGCTGCTGGCGGTACGCGGGACCGAAGGCGTCTGCCTGTGGGCCGGCGACAGTCGCCTGTATCGTCTGCGTGACGGCCAGTTGGAGAGCGTTTCCCGCGATCACAGCTATGTCCAGGACTTGCAGGACAGCGGCCTGCTCAGCGAGGCCGAGGCGCGGGTACACCCCCGGGCGAATATTGTCACCCGGGCGATTGGCGTGGAGGCGCAACTGGAGTTGTCGATGGTGCCGTTCCAGGTACTGCCCGGCGACACCTACCTGCTGTGCAGCGACGGCTTGAACAAGACCGCCGAAGACGCCGAGATCCGCGACGTGCTGGCCCATGCCGACCCCTATGACGTGGTTCGCAGCCTGGTGCACCTGGGCCTGACCCGGGGCGCCCCCGACAACATCACGGCGATTGTCGTCAAAGCCACCTGAAGACCCCCGACACCATGGATATTCTGATTCCCGGATTCGATATAGGCGAGGAGATTGGCGAAGGCGCCATGGCAACCGTCTATCTGGCGACCCAACGGTCGCTGGAGCGCAAGGTGGCGCTGAAAGTCATGGCGGCCGCCCTGGCCGCCGACCCGACCTTTTGCGAGCGTTTCCTGCGTGAAGGCCGGACCCTGGCGCGGCTGTCGCATCCCAATACGGTGACCATCCACGACATCGGCAATGTCGGCGAGCTGTATTACATGGCCATGGAGTACCTGCCCAACGGCACGCTCAAGGAGCGGATCGCGGCGGGGCTGAGCCCGGAGCAGGGCCTGGTGTATGTCCGCCAGATCGCCTCGGCCCTGGGTTATGCCCATGCCCTGGGGCTGGTGCACCGCGATGTGAAACCGGCCAACATCCTCTTTCGCGCCGACGGTGCGGCGGTGCTTTCGGACTTCGGCATCGCCAAGTCGCTGGATGACCGTACCCAGTTCACCCAGGCCGGGTTTGCCGTGGGCACGCCGAGCTATATGAGCCCGGAGCAGGCCCGGGGCCAGGACCTCGACGGGCGCTCGGACCTGTATGCGCTGGGCGTGGTGCTCTATGAAATCCTTGTCGGCAAGTTGCCCTATATCGGCACCGATGCGCTGTCCACGGCCCTGGCGCACCTGACCGAGCCACTGCCGGAATTGCCGCTCCAGCATGGGCGCTACCAGGAAGTCCTGCGCCAGTTACTGGCCAAGGACCCGGCGGAGCGTTTCGCGGATGCGGCGGCCTTGCTGCGGGCGCTGGATAACCTGCCGGCGGAAAACCTCGATGCGACCCAGGTCCGGCCGTTGGCGATTGTGCCGCCGGCCCCGACTGTGCCACCCGCCAGCGACCTGGGTGGGCTGACACCGGTGTCGATCGAGATTCCCACTGCGGCCCCGACACCCACGCCGCCACCACGACCCGCGGCTACGCCGGTTCTCGACCGTTCCGCCGAGTCCGGACAACGACGTGGCCCGGTGTTGACGCTGGTCGCCGTGGCGGTAGCCGCCGCCCTTGGTTTGGCGGGCGCCGGTTACTGGTGGTTGGGGCGTGACAGTCACCCCACGACGCCGAGCACGGCGGCGCAACCTCCGGCCAAAACACCGACGGTGTCGAATCCGCCACCGGCTTCGAACCCGTCACCGACCCAGCCGCCCAGCGTGACCCAAGCCGTGGCGGCGGATCTCGACGGCGGTCAGCGTCCCTTGTTGATGGCCGGCAAGAAGACCCTGTTCCAGCGGGTCCTGAGCAAACCCGGCGCGAGCTTTTCCAGCGATCCGGGTGCCAAGCCGGACAAGCCGCTGCCAGCGTTCTCGGTGCTCTACGTTTACCAGCGCAAGACTGTTGACGGCAGTGTTTGGCTGCGGGTCGGTGCCGCCACTGACGGTCGCAGCGAAGGCTGGTTGCCCCAGGACGCGGTCAGCGACTGGAAGCAGAGCCTGGTGCTGAAATTCACCGAACGTTCCGGGCGCTCGCCGGTGATGTTCCTGCGCGATGCCGCCGATATCGACAAGCTGCTGGCCAATCCTTCGGCGGCGAAAAATCTGCTGCTCAATGCACAGAAAAATCCCCAGGATGACCAGCGTGTCCTGGCCCTGGAACCGGCTGCCAGCGCGGTGCCGCAGAACCAGTTCTACCTGCTGCCGATTTTCGATTCCCGCGAAAGCCTGGATGAAAACGGCCAGCCGGTGCAGTTGCTCAACGTCGCCTCCATCGACCCCGGCAGCACGCCGAAAGCCCTCGGCAACGGCGCCGCCCCGGCCGTCGTGGCCGACACCTTCCGCACCGCCATCGTGCTGGTGGTGGACACCACGGAGTCGATGCAGCCCTATATCGATCAGGTCCGCGACGTGGTCCACGAGTTGCAAAGCCAGATCGCCCAGCGCGGCGAGCTGGACAGCGTGAGCTTCGGCCTGATCGGCTTTCGCAACAATATCCAGAAAACCCCGGGTCTGCAGTACCTGACCAAGACCCTGGTGACCCTCGACCAGGGCCGTGATCCCGAGCGCTTCCTGGCGCTGGCGCGGGACGTGAAGGCGTCGACCATCTCCAGCCACTCGTTCAACGAGGACTCCTTTGCCGGGGTCATGCAGGCGGTCGACGGCATGGACTGGTCGGGCTACGGCGGCCGGTTGATCCTGCTGGTCACCGATGCCGGTTCGTTGCGCAAGAACGATCCCTACAGCAGCACCAAGATGAACGAAGCGGAAATCCGCCAGGCCGCGCTGGGCAAGCAGATCAAGATCTACGCCTTGCACCTGCGCAGCGATGCCGGGAAAAAGAACCATGCCTTCGCCGAGCAGCAATACCGGACCCTGACCGCCGACGCCAACCCGCAGATCGGCGATTTGTATATCCCGGTCCAGGGCGGCGACGTGCACAAGCTCGGCGAGCGGGTCGGCGAGATCGGCTCGGTGTTCGCCAACCTGGTGCACCAGGTGCGCAGCAACCAGACCCAGGCCGTGCCGCTGCTGGCCGCTTCGCCGAGCCTGGCGGACAAGTCGGCGGCCATCGGTTATGCCATGCACATGGACTTCCTCGGCCACAAGGCCGCCAGCCAGGCACCGCAACTGGTCAGCGCCTGGACCGCCGACCGCGACCTGACCAACCCGGCGCTGCCGGCGTTCCAGGTCTGCGTGATGCTGACCAAGCTGCAACTCAACGAGCTGCAACAGTCGCTGAAGCTGATCGTCGACGCTGCGCGCAAGACCCAGACCTCGCCCAAGGATTTCTTCCAGGAAATCGCCAGCGCCAGTGCCTATATGAGCCGCGATCCGCAGGCCCTGCGCAAGGGCGGCAACCTGGCCGACGGCGGCCTGCTCGGCGAGTACCTGGAAGGCCTGCCGTACCGCAGCAAGTCACTGAACATGACCCAGGACCTGTGGCTGTCGCTGAGCGTGGCCGAACAGGAAGACTTTATCGACGAACTGGATTCGAAGATCCGCCTCTACGAAACCTTCCACAACGATGTGGCCAATTGGGTCCGGTTCGGCGATGCCGAGCCGGGTGATGCGCTGTACCGCGTACCGTTGTCGACGTTGCCGTGATGATCAGTCTGCGAGAAGTGCGCAAGACGCGGGGCGAAGGCGCCCAGCGTTACAGCCTGGAGGTGCCGCGCCTGAGCCTGGCGCCCGGCGCACAGTGGGCGGTGGTCGGGCCGAGCGGTTGCGGCAAGAGCACTTTGCTCGATCTGCTGGCGTTGGTGTTGGCGCCGGACCGGGCGGGTTTGTTTGCTTTCGACGATTCGGCGGGTGCGCAGGATATCGCCGCGCTCTGGCGTCAGGGCCAGCACGATCGCCTGGCGGACCTGCGCAGTCGAAAGCTCGGCTATGTGCTGCAGACCGGTGGCCTGCTGGGGTTTCTCGATGTGCGCGGGAATATCGCCTTGTCGCGCCGGCTTCTGGGGATGAAGGAGGACGGCAGCGTCCAGCGGCTCGCCGAGCAGCTGGAAATCGCCGATCAGCTGGACAAGAAGCCCCAGGCCCTGTCGGTGGGCCAGCGCCAGCGGGTCAGTTGTGCCCGGGCCCTGGCCCACGGACCACGGCTGCTGCTGGCCGATGAGCCGACCGCGGCCCTCGATCCGCTGAATGCCGGACGGGTCATGCAGTTGCTGCTGAACCAGGCTCGCGAGCAGGGCGCCTGTTGCGTTATCGCCACCCATGACGAAGCCCTGGTACGCGACCTCGGCGTGCCGGTGCTGCGGATTGCCTGCCAGCGCGATGGCGACGGTGGTGTGACGGCAATTCTGGAGCCGACGCCATGACCCGCGCCGCCCTGATTGCCGGCCTGGCCTGGCAGGACTATCGCACCGACTGGCGGCTGTCGGCCTGTGCGGTGCTGGCGCTGGTGGCGGTGATCGCGCCGTTGCTGGTGCTGTTCGGCCTCAAGTTCGGCCTGGTCAGCAGTCTTACCGAACGCCTGGAACGCGACCCGACGGTTCGCGAGATCGTTCCCCTCGGCGGCGGACGTTTCAGTGCGGCGTTTATCGCCGGGCTGGGGCAGCGTGAAGACGTCGCCTTTGCCTTGCCGCGGACCCGGCAGATCGCCGCGACCGCCGACCTGTCGAGCAGCGGCCAAGGGCCGGTGGTCAATGTGGAAATGCTGCCCACCGCCGAGGGTGACCCCTTGCTCGGTGCCTTGCCCGCGCCGATCGGCCTGGCGGCGATGCTGCTCAGCCAGACCGCGGCGGAGAAGCTCGGGGTGAAAGCGGGTGATTGGTTGCAGGTGTCTTTCGGCCGGCAGGTGGCCGGTCGCCTGGAAAGCCGCCACACACAGATCCAGGTGCAGGCGGTATTGCCGCTGGAAGCCTTCGAACGTGATGCGTTGTTCGCTCCGTTGGGCCTGCTGGAGGCCGCCGAGGACTATCGCGACGGCCGTGGCGTGCCGGTGCTCGGTTGGGCTGGCGAACCGGCGGGCACCGCTGCGCAGCGGGTCTATCCGGGGTTTCGCCTGTATGCCCGTGGGCTGGCGGATGTCGAACCGCTGCGACGCTATTTCGCCGAGCGCAACCTGCTGGTCTCGACCCAGGCCCAGACCATCGCCCAGGTGCAGTCCCTGAGCCGCAACCTCGGCATCGTGTTCTGGATCATTGCTGCATTGGCCCTGGCTGGCGCCTTCGCGGCGCTCTTCGCCGGCGCCCTGGCGGCGGTCGAGCGCAAGCGCCGCGAGTTGTCGGTGCTGCGCCTGCTCGGCCTCGGCACGGCCACGCTGCTGCTGTTCGTGGTCCTGCAAGCGCTGTACAGCGGCCTGTTCGCGGTGTTGTTGAGCGGCGTGCTCTACAGCGTGGCGGAGTGGGGCCTGAACCGTTTGTTCGTCCAGGCGGCCGGCGAGTACGCCAGCCGCCTGTTGTTGCCGCATTACCTGCTGGCACTTTTCAGCGTGTTGACGGTCTGTGCTCTGGCTGCCGCCCTGGGGGGCTGGCGCGTGGCGCGGATAGAAGCTTCGGAAGGAATCAGAGATGTATAAGTTGCGCAGCGCGGCCCTGGCGGTTCTCGTCGCTTCCCTGTGCCTGGGTTCCTGGGCGCGGGCCGATGAGGACAGCGAAAAACTCGACAACCCCAAGCCCCTGGCCGATGACATCAGCCTGCCGTTGCCCTGCGAAGGCGAGATGGTTTTTCGCGCGGTCTATGTGCTGGCGCGTGGCACCCTCGACGACCGTGAGATCAGCCTCGGCTATCCCTTCAGCGAGGATGAGCCGGGCTACAAGCAGTCGTTTATTTCCGGCTATCGCCGGGACTTTATCAACGGTCAGTTCACCCTCAAGGACCTGCCCGGCGCCTGGCAGAAATCCATTGCCCCGACCTTGCCGAAGACTGACGCCGACTCGCCGCTCAAGCCGATGTTCTATTTCATCGGCAAGTACGCGGTCACGGCGCGCCAGTACGCCCTGGTGATGGCCCAGGCGCAAGCCTTGGCCAGCGGTGAGCCGGCACCAGCCTGCGATGCGCCGACGGGTGTCGCTGGGCGTTTGCCCAAGGTCAAGGTCTCGCGTTTCGACGCCGAGCGTTTCTCGGCGGTCTACAGCGCCTGGCTGATGAAGTATCACCGCGACCTGCTGCCGGTCAGCGGTCGTGGCTCGTCAGCCGATGACGGCGGCCTGGGCTTTGTCCGCCTGCCCACCGAGGTCGAGTGGGAGTTCGCCGCCCGTGGCGCCCAGGCGGTGAGTCGCCAGGACCTGGAAGGGCGCCTGTTTCCACGGCGGGCACCGGGCAGTGACAGCGACGGGCCGCTGTCCGACTACGCGGTGTTCAACCAGGTCGCCGGCGGCACCGGCCAGGCGGCGCGACTGATGCCGATCGGCACCAAGTTGCCCAATCCCATCGGCATGTTCGACGTGATCGGCAACGCCGCGCAGATGGTCCAGGAATCCTTCCAATTAGTGCATGCCGGGCGCCGCCAGGGCACCTACGGTGGTTTTGTGGTCAAGGGCGGTAACTACCTGGAAGGTGAGGGCACGCTGTTTACCGGCATGCGCCGCGAGTACCCGCTGTTCGCCGCCGACGGCACCGAACAGAGCAACGAGACCACCGGTTTCCGTGTGGCGGTTGGCGCGCTTTCGGCGCCGCGTTCACGCTACAAGGAGCTGTTCAGCCAATGGCAGCAGGAAGGCCGGTTGGCTTCCCTGACCGACGCCATCGACGACGCCCAGGACCCGACCAAGCGCCTCGACGGGATTATTTCCGCCAGCACCGATCCGAAGCTGCAAGCCGAGCTGGGACTGGTCAACGAAGAGCTCAAGCGCAACGTCTCGTTGATCGCCCGCCAGCGTGAAGAGGCGGCCGGCAACCTGATCCAGTCGGCGGCCCTGGTGGCCGAGACGGTCAATAACTACAACATTCGCCTGACCAATCTGAAGAAGAGCCGCCAGCAGGCCGTCGATGCCAAGGACGAGGCCGCCGCCAAGCTCTTTGCCGGGGCCATCGAGAACGGCACCAGCGCCCTGGATGGCGCGGTGGCGATCTATATCGACAACCTGGCAACGGCCACGCGCTACACCGATGCGGTGATCCAGGCGCAGTTCCAGCGGGTCAAGGAAGAACTCAATCGCAAACCCGTGCTCGGCAACAGCCTGGTCGCACGGGCCACCTTGTTCGTTCGTCATGTCGGGGATTACCGCAAGCAACAGCGGGCCGATCCGGCGGCGATCTTGAAAGCGTTACTCGCGTCGACCGCGCAGCAGCCCTGAGCGGTCGGTATCCGGCGAGTGTAGAGGGGACTCGGACGGCAGGGTGCCGTACCGGGCAAGTCAAACCAAAAAAGGGAAATACACATGATCTTCTCCAGCAAACCCCTTGTTTCGACCTCCAAGTGCCGTGCCGCGCTGTGGGTTGCCGCCGGATTCAGCACCGTGCTGATGGGCGGTTGCGCCACTTCACCGACCTCCAAAGTCGGCGCGACCACCAAGGTCGAGTACTACCCGACCTGCTACGAGCCGGTGCAGCACTTGCGTGCGACTGACTCGGACATGACCAAGTCGATCGCCACCGGCGCGGTGATCGGTGCCCTGGGCGGTGCCGCCCTGGGCGCGCTGACCGGCGACGACTCGGCCAAGCGCGGACGCAATGCCGCCATCGGCGCGGCCGGCGGCGCCCTCGCGGGTGGCGCGGCGGGTTACTACACCGAGAAGCAGAAGCAGATCACCGATGACAACCAGCGCATCGGCTCCTATGCCCAGGACATCAACAAAAGTGCCGCCGACATGGACCGCAACACGGCCTATGCCAAGGCGTCGCAGAGCTGCTACCAGCGTGAGTTCGCCAACCTGGTGTCGGCACGCAAGGCCAAGACCGTCGGCGACGCCGAAGGCCGCAAGCGCCTGGCGGAAATCGTTTCTGGGCTGAAAGAGTCCAATGACCTGATCGTCGCCGTGAACGGGCGTTCGGCCGAAGACCTGAACAACTACACCCAGGCTTATGAGCAGGATCTGCGTCAGGTTGGCGTACAGCGTACCGACGTGGTCACTGTGGCGACCGCCGACAGCAACCCGGTCGTTCCGACCACCACCAAAGGCAAGAAGGTGAAAGTGGCGAAGAAGGCGCCGCTGCCGGTCGTGCCTAAGGAAGCGGTCGCCACCGAGAAGACCCTCCAGGACGCCAACGCCAAGAAAGCTGTCAGCCAGGACGTGGCCACCAGTGGTCAGTCCCAGGTCAACAGCATGTGCAAGAACCCGGACCTGGGCGACTGGGCACCGGTGCCTTGCCCGAACGCATAAGTGGCAGATCGTCTGACAATTTGTCGGTATAAGCGTTAAACGCCTGCCGATCTCCCGGGTAAAGCGGGAGATCGGTGGCGTTCTTCAGGTAAAGCGCTACACTGCGCCGGCCGTTAATCTTTTCTGCCGAGGCTGTGTGCATGAAATTTCGTTTTCTTCTCTGGGCACTGGGTCTGTTGATGGCCCGGGCCAGCCGTAAAAACCCCGCTTTCCAGCAGCAGTTGGCCGACAAGGCCCTGGTGTTCCAGCTGCAGACCCTGGACGGCAAGGTCGCCCGCCACTATATCGTCAAGGATCAGCGCATCAGCAGCCGCTCCGGGACTTATCCTGAGCCGGCGTTTGCCATTGCCTTCAAGGATCCCGCCTATGGCTTCGCCACGTTGCAGGCGAAGAACAAGCAACTGGCGTTCATGACGGGGATTCAGGACAAATCGATCCAGATCAAGGGCAATCCGGCGCTGGTGATGTGGTTCCAGGGCTTGATGAAGTACCTCAAGCCGCGGAAGAAGAAGGCCTGAGCCTTCAGGCGCCAGGCTTGCTGGCGCCGCTTCAGCCCTGGCTGAACTGCGAAGCCAGTTCGCGCAACAGCACTTCGGCTTCCAGCACCTTGTTCACCACATCGTCGGCCTTGTCGCGGGTCAGGCCCAGGCGTTCAAGCAAGGCATCCGGAATCTCTTCATCCGGGCCCGAGCCGATATTGCGGCTGCGCAGCAGGCGTACCGCCAGGCACACCAGGTTCGGATAGGCGGCATAGTCGCCGTCGTAGCTCGGATCGTGCTGGAAGCGCAGCGCGGTGGACAGCTCCTCCGGCATATCCCAGTAACGCATCAGCCAGGCACCGATCTGCTCGCGGCTGATACCCAGCAAATGCTGCTCGATGTAGCTGTGGCAAAGGTGCGGGTTGACCTCCAGGTGCCGGCAGATCAGCGAGAAATGCGGCGGGAAGACGTGGGCCAGCAGCAGGTAGCCGAAGTTGTGCAGCAAACCGGCGAGGTAGGTCAGGCCGGCTTCCGGGCGCTGGGCGCGCGGCATGGCGCGGGTCAGGCCTTCGATCACCGCGGCGGTGTAGATCGATTGCTGCCAGTAAGGCGTGCTGTGTTGCGGGTGGTCCTTGGGCAGGCTCAGGGTCTTGCCCAGGGCCAGGCCCAGCGCCAGGTTGATCACCAGGTCGAAACCGAGCACGCGGACAATCGCGTCTTCCACCGAACGGATCTTGCCCGGCGAGGCGTAATAGGGCGAGGCCGCCCAACTCACCACCTGGGCCGCCAGCGACGGGTCGGTTTCGACCACGCCGGTGATGTCGTCGATGGTCGCGTCGGGGTCGACCCGCAGCTTGATGATCTTTTGCGCGGTTTCCGCCAGGGGCGGAATCTCGATGGTCGCTTCCAGGCGCTGCTGGATCCGCCGTGCGGTGAAGGCTTGCACGGCCTGGGTGATTTCCTCGCGGTCATCGTCCGGGCGGTCGAGGTTGGGGCGGATACTGGATACGGCTTCGCCGAAACTGGCGGCGCTGGCCTTGCTGAGCATGCCCTTGAAGTCTTCGCTGGAAATTTCCAGCAGCAGGCCGGCTTCGCCGGAGTCGATCAGCAGGCTCGGCTCACGCAGCAGCTGTTCTTCGTACAGGCACGGCGAACTGGTCAGCCCGGGCAAGCCCGGCAGCAGGTGCAGGCTGTGTTTGCCGAGCATGCGTTCCATGCGTTCGGTGGGCACCGCCGTCAGGCGCCGGCCGGTCAACTCGGTCAGGCGGTTGAGGTCGAGCAACTGGTCCTGGGGAAACAGGACCATGAGTGCGCCGACTGCATCGTCGAGCAGCACGGCCTGGACTTTGCGCGCGGCCGGCAGACCAGGGTGGTCCAGGACCTCGCTATAGCGGATGGCGAGCTTGTCGAGCAGCAGCCGGACCACAGACGGGGTGTGCGGGGTTGCATCGATGAGGGCAACTTCTGTCATGGTCTGTATCCGGGTTCCTACAATTTTCCCAGTATAACCAGCTTGGCCGTCCTAATGGTCCATAAACTGTGAGGTCTATCACACTTGGCCGTATTGCTGGCCGTGGCGCAGCCAGCGGTCGAGCAATGGGCTGACATGCTGCGGCCAGCGTGCCATCAGGGCTTGCGCGGCATCGCGGACCGCCGGCAGCAGGTCGGCGTCGCGCATCAGGTCGGCCACCTTGAATTGCAGGAGCCCGGTCTGGCGGGTGCCGAGCATTTCCCCGGGGCCGCGCAGCTCCAGGTCCTTCTCGGCGATGATGAAGCCGTCATTGGTCTCGCGCATGATGCCCAGGCGTTGGCGACCGATCTGTGACAGCGGCGGATGGTAGAGCAGCACGCAGTGGCTGGCGGCGCTGCCCCGACCGACCCGGCCGCGCAGCTGGTGCAACTGGGCCAGGCCCAGGCGCTCGGGGTTTTCGATGATCATCAGGCTGGCATTGGGCACGTCGACGCCGACTTCGATCACCGTGGTCGCCACCAGCAGTTGCAGGGCACCGGCCTTGAATTCGGCCATCACCGCCGCCTTTTCCGCCGGTTTCATGCGGCCGTGGATCAAGCCGACGCGCAGTTCGCCCAGGGCTGCGGTGAGCTCTTCGAAGGTGGTTTCGGCGGCCTGGCAGGTAAGCTCTTCGGATTCCTCGATCAGCGTGCAGACCCAATAAGCCTGGCGGCCTTCGGCGCAGGCGGCACGGACCCGTTCGACCACTTCGAAGCGCCGGCTGTCGGTCACCAGCACGGTGTTTACCGGCGTACGGCCCGGCGGCAGTTCGTCGAGGATCGAGGTGTCGAGGTCGGCATAGGCGCTCATGGCCAGGGTCCGCGGAATCGGTGTGGCGGTCATGATCAGCTGGTGCGGGCACATCCGTCCGCCGACGCCTTTCTGGCGCAGGGCCAGGCGCTGCTGGACGCCGAAGCGGTGCTGTTCGTCGATGATCACCAGGGCCAGGTTCTTGAACTGCACTTCGTCCTGGAACAGCGCGTGGGTGCCGACCACCATCGGCGTGCCGCCGGCGATCTGCTCCAGGGCGGCGGCCCGGGCCTTGCCCTTGAGCTTGCCGGCCAGCCAGGCGGTTTCGATGCCCAGGGGTGCCAGCCAGCGCTGGAAGTTGATGAAGTGCTGTTCGGCAAGGATCTCGGTCGGCGCCATCAGCGCCACCTGGTAACCGGCTTCCAGGGCCTGCAAGGCGGCCAGTGCGGCGACCACGGTCTTGCCGGCGCCAACGTCGCCCTGGATCAGCCGCAGCATCGGCTCCGGCTGGCTGAGGTCGTAGGCCACTTCGTTGCCGACCCGTTGCTGGGCGCCGGTCGGCGGGAAGCCGAGGTTGGCGAGAAACTGCCCGGGCAGCCGTTGCGCTTTCGGCAGGGCCGGTGCTCGCAGGGACTTCAGGCTTTCGCGCAGGCGTTGCTGGGACAGTTGGTGCGTCAGCAGTTCTTCGAAGGCCAGGCGGTGCTGGGCCCAGTGATGCCCGAGGGCGAGCTCCTCGACATCGGCATCGGCGGGGGGCTGGTGCAGGTAGCGGATGGCTTCGTCCAGCGGCGCGAGATGATAGTCGCGGGCCAGTTCCTGCGGCAGCCAGTCCGGCAGGCTGCGCGGGCCGAGCAGCGCCAGGCTTTGCTGGCAGAGTTGGCGCAGGCGTTGCTGGGTCAGGCCTTCGGTCAGGGGGTAGATCGGCGTCAGCGTGGTATCCACCGGCGGTGGTTCGTCGCCGCTGATGGCGCGGTATTCCGGGTGGTAGATTTCCAGGCCGGAAGCGCCGGGGCGGGCTTCACCGTAGCAGCGCACATGGGTGCCGCGCTTGAGGCCGTCCTTTTGCGCGGTGCTGAAATGGTAGAAGCGCAGGCTCAGGCTGCCGGTGCCGTCGTTGAGGCGCACCAACAGGCTGCGGCGCTTGCCCATGACCACGTCGGCGCCGCTGACCACACCCTCGATCACCGCGTCCTGGCCCGGACGCAAGGCACCGATGGGCACCACGCGCGTGCGGTCCTGGTAGCGCAGGGGCAAGTGGAACAGCACGTCCTGGAGATTCTCCAGGCCGACCTTGGCCAGTTTCTCGGCCATGGCCTCGCCGACACCCTTGAGCGCCGTGACCGACACTTGCGACAGTTCAGCCACGTCGATCAGCTCGCTGCGGGAGGCTTGGCCACCGAGCACAGGCGGATCGAGTCGGCGAGGATTTCAATCGCCTTGGGCCGCGGGAAGCTGGCGCGCCAGGCGATGGCCACGGTGCGGAACGGCACCGGCGGCGTCAGTGGACGCACTTCGATCACGCCGGCGGCGTAGTGATGGCTGTCCACGGCCGACAGCGGCAGGACCGAGATGCCCAGGCCGGAAGCGACCATGTGGCGGATGGTTTCCAGCGAGCTGGACTCGACCGTGGTGTGCTTGGCTGCATCGCCGCCCTTGGCCAGGGTCGGGCAGGCTTCGAGGACCTGGTCGCGGAAGCAGTGGCCTTCGCCCAGCAGCAACAGGCTCTTGTCGTTGAGCAGGGCGCTGTCGATGGTTTCCTTCTTGGTCCAGGGGTGCGAGGCCGGCATCAGGACGTAGAACGGTTCGTCGTAGAGCGGCAGGGTCAGCACGTCGGCTTCGTTGAACGGCAGGGCGATGATCACCGCGTCCAGTTCGCCGTTGCGCAGCTTGTCGCGCAGCACGTGGGTGAAGTTTTCTTCGATGTACAACGGCATCTGCGGGGCGACCCGGTGCAGTTGCGGGATCAGGTGCGGGAACAGGTAGGGGCCGACGGTGTAGATCGCGCCGACTTTCAGCGGCGCGGTCAGCTGGTTCTTCCCGGCCTGGGCCAGTTCGCGGATGCCCTGGGCCTGCTCGAGGACCTTCTGCGCCTGGGCAACGATGGTTTCGCCGACGGGGGTCAGGCGCACGGCACTCTTGCTGCGCTCGAAAATCAGCACACCGAGTTCGTCCTCCAGCTTTTTCACGCCTACCGACAGGGTCGGCTGGCTGACATGACAACGCTCGGCCGCGTGGCCAAAGTGTTGTTCCTGGGCAAGGGTGACGATATAGCGTAGTTCTGTAAGAGTCATAGCGAGCGTCCATGGGGTTGCCGGGCCAAGCATAACGGCTGCAATCGATAGACGCACGTTATCAGACGCAGGAAGAACGACGATTGTCGCTCAGGTCGGTTTTAGTGAATTTCTATTGGGATCGTGCAGCTCGATTCTGCGGGAGCGGAGCTTTGAGTGGCCTGGGCCGGCTTCGTTCCCGCAGCGGTGGCAGCGGCCTAGCGAGCGCGCTTGTCGATGGAGTAGACGAACGGCGCGACGATCTCGATGCTGCCGTTGGTCAGCATATCGGCCGGCGGCTTGGGCAGCGGTTGGGCGCGACGGATCATCTCCAGGGTGGCCCGGTCCAGATCGGCGTTGCCTGAGCGGCCCACCAGCTCATACGAGAGCACCTTGCCTTCGGCATCGACCACGAAACGCAGACGGTTCAGGCCTTCCTTGCCACGTGACTGCGCAGCCGGCGGGTACTTCTTGTACTTGCTCAGGTGGGCCAGCAAGGTGCCTTCCCAACTGGCTTTCGCCGCGACCTGCTGGGGCGAAGGGCCCGGCGCCGGTGCCGCGGATTTTTCCGGTGGCGTGTTGGTCGGGGGCGTATCGGCAGGTTTCTCTTCCGTCGGCTTTTCCTTCACCGGCTCCGGTTTCACCTGGGGCTTGGGTGGCTGCGGCTTGGGTTTCGGCTTGACCGGCTTGGGCACCGAGATGGTCGGCTTCGGCGCTTCGGCCAGCTTGGGCAGCGGCAGCTCTTCCACGGGCGCGGGCGGCTGTGGCGGAGTGATGACCTTGGGCGGTGCCGGCGGCGGCGGGGCCGGGGGCATTGGCGCCAGTTCGACCATCATCGCCTGGGGCGGCAGCTCGATGGGCTTGGACACCGACCAGTTCAGGGTGGCGATGATCGCCACCGCATGAATGCCCAGCACCAGGCCCAGGCTGGCGCCATAACGCGTCAGCTTTTGGCGCGTATTGATCATTTCTTGGCTGCCGTCTCGAGTCCGACCAGGCCGACCTTCAGGTAACCGGCGGCGCGCAGGGCATCCATCACGCGCATCAGGTCGCCATAGTCCACGCCTTTATCGGCCTGGAAGAAAATGGTCGTGTCCTTCTTGCCGTGGGTGCGGGCATCGAGGGTCGGGCCCAGGGCCTCGGCCTTGACTTCGTCTTCACCGAGGAACAGGCGCTGGTCGGACTTGACGCTGAGGAACACCGGCTTTTCCGGTCGCGGCGCCGGCTTGGCGGTGGACGCGGGCAGGTCGACCTTGATGTCCACGGTGGCCAGGGGCGCTGCCACCATGAAGATGATCAGCAGCACCAGCATCACGTCGATAAACGGCGTGACGTTGATTTCGTGGTTTTCGGCGAGATCGTCGCCGCCTTCGTTCAAATGCAGGCCCATGGCTGATTACCCCACTTTCACCATGTGCGGCGCTTGTATGGAGCGCTCGGCTGGTTGGTGGTCGAGGTCACGGCTGACCAGCAGCAGGACCTGGGCGGAGGCGTCGGAGACCTGGGCCTTGTAGCCGGCGATGGAGCGGGCGAAGACGTTGTAGATGACCACGGCCGGGATCGCCGCGACCAGGCCGAAGGCCGTGGCCAGCAGGGCTTCGGCGATACCCGGTGCGACCACGGCCAGGTTGGTGGTCTGGGTTTTGGCGATGCCGATAAAGCTGTTCATGATGCCCCACACGGTGCCGAACAGGCCGACGAAGGGTGCGGTGGAACCGATGGTGGCGAGTACGCCGGTGCCGCTGCTCATGTTGCGACCGCAGGCAGCGACCAGGCGCTCGAGGCGGAAGCTGACGCGCTCCTTGATGCCTTCTCGTTCGCGGCTGTTGACCGACAGGTGCATTTCTTCCAGGGCGTCATGGACCAGCAGGTGGGCGAGGGTGCCCTCCTTGTTGGCGGTGTCGCTGGCTTCCTTGAGGGTGCGGGCCTTTTTCAGGGCGAGCATCTCACGGCGCAGGCGACGCTTGGCGCCCAGCAGTTCGAAGCCTTTGGCGACCCAGATGGTCCAGGTGATGATCGAGGCGATGGCCAGGCCGATCATCACGATCTTGACGATGATGTCGGCGTTCTTGTACATGCCCCAGGGCGACAGGTCGTGGGCCATGCCCAGGCTGTTGTCTTCGGCAGGCAGTGCGTCGGCATCGCTGGCGTCGGCGGGTGCGGCATTCTCTGTCTGGACTGGCGCGGCGGCAGTCGGTGCGGCGACAGGCGCGGCATGATCGGCCGGAGCCGGTGCAACCGCCGCCGCTGGGGCGTGAGATGCGGCTTCGTCGGCGAATGTCAGGGTTGGCACCAGCAACAGGCTGAGCAGCAATGCCGCCGTCGAGCGCCAGGCGCGCGAGGTGCTGTGGGGCTGGAGTGACGAAACGGGGCGTTTATTGCGTGTCATGCTGGCCGGACCTGAGAGAAGATATGAAGAGGGTCTTGTCCTTCCAGGCCTCGTGGGGCCGAGAACATTTGGTCGGGCATTATTGCAAGTAATTCTTGTTAACAAAAGTAATAGCTTCTCTTTTTTTCTTCCATTGCTAACCGCTGGTCAATTTTCAGCGCTCGTTCGTGGCTTTTTTCCTGGAGATCCGTGATGTCTGCTCCTTCTGTTCTGATTGCCGGTTGCGGCGATGTCGGTAGTCGCCTGGCGACGCAGTTGCTCGCCCAGGGTTGGCAGGTCCATGGCCTGCGTCGCTCGATCGCGCGTTTGCCGGAGGGTGTCGTCGGGGTGGCGGGCGACCTGTTCGCCGAGCAACGGCCGGACACCTGGCCGAGTGGCCCGCTGGATTACCTGGTGTATTGCGCCGCGGCGACCGATCACGACGAGGCGGGTTATCGCGCCGCCTATGTCGAGGGGTTGCAGCATGTGTTGAGTTGGCTCAGGCAGTCGGGCCAGCAGCCACGGCGTCTGTTGTTCGTCTCCAGCAGCAGCGTGTATGTGCAGCAGACGGGCGAGTGGGTCGACGAGACGGCGCCGACCGAAGCCGAAGGTTATTCCGGGCGCTTGATGCTGGAGGCTGAGCAAGTGGCGCTGGACAGCGGTATTCCGGCGACGCGGGTACGCTTGACTGGCATCTACGGTCCGGGTCGCGAGTGGTTGTTGACCCAGGTCCGGCGCGGTTATCGGGTGGCGGTGGAGCCGCCTTTATATGGCAATCGGATTCATGCCGACGATGCGGCCGGGCTGTTGGCGTTTCTGCTGGAGGCTGATCGCGGCGGGAAGGTGCTGGAGGATTGTTATATCGGTGTCGATGATGCGCCGGCGCCCTTGGCCGAGGTGGTGGGCTGGTTGCGCGAGTACCTGGGGGTGACCGAGTGGGCCGAGGACGCCAGCGTTCGCCGCACCGGCAGCAAGCGCTGCAGCAATGCCCGGGCGCGGGCCCTGGGCTGGGCGCCGCGTTATCCGAGTTTCCGCGAGGGTTATGCGGCGATTCTTGAGGGGCGTTGCTGAGGTTACTTCTCCAGCAACCACTGGCGAGGACCCGGGTTGAGCTGCGGCTGTTCATCGGCCTGGGCCGAGTTCAGCGCCTGGAAGATTTCCAGTTGCTTGCCCTTGCGCACGAAGATCCAGGCGGCGCCCTTACCGCCTTGCTGCAACCAGATGCTGTCGTTTTCACCGCTCATGGAGGCGCAGTCGCCGGCCAGGCACAACGCGTAGCGGTCGGCGCCGGGCAAGCCTTCGAGGCGTCCGTCCGGCAAGAATTTCACCTGGCCGCCTTCGCCCGGGCCGCTGGTGATTTTCCAGTCGCCACCCATGTAGGCCGTGTACAAGGCCTGCTCGAAGCTGGCGCCCACCGGTGCATTGGCCGGCAGTTCGGTCTCGGCGCGCACGAATGGCTGTTCAGGCTCCGAATCGCTGGCGCCCTGGATCAGTTGCTTGCCGTCACGTGTCAGCGCAGTACCGGCGCTGCCATAGAAGTCGACATGCCATTGCTTGCCATCCGCACGCACATGGCCCTCGGGGCGCTCGAAACCGTTGCTGTAGCGGGCCTGGCCGTTACGGGTGTCGATGCTCCATTCCAGGTTCGGCCCGTAGGTTTCCAGGGCTTCGCGCAAGCTGCCCTTTTTAACGGCGGCATCGATGGCGGCCTGGTTGATCCAGGTGCCGCTGATGTCGTATTTGGCAGGGTCGCTGGCGCAACCGCCGAGCAGGAGGGCAAACACCGAGAAGGCAAGCGCTTTGCGCATGGTGGAATCCTTTGCAGACGAAGCTGGCGCAGCGAGAAGGCTGCACCAGGCAGTGCGGGGTTGTTCGAGGGCGGCGTGGCCGGCAGTTACTCGAGGACCAGGATCGCGTCCATCTCGACTTGCGAGCCGCGTGGCAGGGCGGCAACGCCGATGGCGGCACGGGCCGGGTAAGGCTGCTGGAAGTACTTGCCCATGATCTCGTTGACCTTGGCGAAGTGGCTCAGGTCGGTGAGGAAGATGTTCAGCTTGACGATGTCCTTGAACGAACCGCCAGCCGCTTCGGCCACGGCCTTCAGGTTTTCGAAGACCTGTACGGTCTGGGCTTCGAAGCCGTCCACCAGTTCCATGGTTTTCGGGTCCAGGGGAATCTGGCCGGACATGTAGACGGTGTTGCCGGCCTTGATTGCCTGGGAGTAGGTGCCGATGGCGGCCGGGGCCTTGTCGCTGCTGATAACGGTCTTGCTCATGAACGGGTTCCTTGTAATGGGCGGCTACGTAGACGGGTTATTGAGCTATGCGCGCATGCGGGTGATGCGGATCACCCCGGTCAGGGCGCGCAGTTTCTTGATCACGCGGGCCAGGTGCACGCGGTCGTGCACGCTGACGACCAGTTGGACCACGCTGATGCGACCATCGCGTTCGTCCATGCTGATTTTCTCGATATTGCCGTCGGCGGCATTGACGCTGCTGGCCAGCAGGGCGATCAGGCCGCGCTGGTGTTCCAGCTCGACGCGCAGCTCGACGTTGAATTCGCCGGTGACATCCTTGGCCCAGGAGAGCTGGATGCATTTTTCCGGATTGTGGCGGATTTCGCTGATATTGCGGCAGTTGTCCAGGTGCACCACCATGCCTTTGCCGGCGGACAGGTGACCGACAATCGGGTCGCCCGGGATCGGCGTACAGCACTTGGCGTAGCTGAGTACCAGGCCTTCGGTGCCGCGGATCGCCAGCGGACCTTCGGGGCTGGGCAGTTGTTCGCCTTCGCCAAGCAGGCGGCGGGCGACCACATAGGCCATGCGGTTGCCCAGGCCGATGTCTTCCAGCAGGTCTTCGATCAGTTCCAGGCGGTATTCGTGGAGCATGGCCTGCACGCGTTCGCCGGAAATCTTGTCCAGGGCGCTGTCGAAACCGTTGAGCACCTTGTTCAGCAGGCGTTCGCCCAGGCTGATGGATTCGGAGCGGCGTTGCAGTTTCAGGGCGTGGCGGATATGGGTGCGCGCCTTGCCGGTGACGACAAAGTTGAGCCACGCCGGATTCGGGCGCGCGCCGGGGGCGCTGACGATCTCGACCGTGGAGCCGCTTTGCAGCGGTTCGGACAGCGGCGCGAGACGGCGATTGATCCGACAGGCAATGCAGCTGTTGCCGACGTCGGTATGTACCGCGTAGGCAAAGTCCACCGCCGTGGAGCCTTTCGGCAGCTCCATGATCCGGCCCTTGGGCGTGAACACATAGACCTCGTCCGGGAACAGGTCGATCTTCACGCTCTCGATGAATTCCAGGGAGTTGCCGGCGCGTTGCTGCATTTCCAGCACGCCCTTGACCCACTGGCGGGCCCGGGCATGGGTGCCCTTGGGCTGCTCGTCGCCACTGGACTTGTACAGCCAGTGGGCGGCGATGCCGTTGTTGGCCATCTCTTCCATTTCGCGGGTGCGAATCTGGATCTCGATCGGTACGCCGTGCATGCCGAACAGTGTGGTATGCAGCGACTGGTAGCCGTTGGCCTTGGGAATCGCGATGTAGTCCTTGAAGCGGCCGGGCAGCGGTTTGTACAAATTATGTACAGCGCCGAGGACCCGATAGCAGGTGTCGACCTTGTCGACGATGATCCGGAACGCGTAGACGTCCATGATCTCGTTGAAGGCCCGGCGCTTGCCGCGCATCTTGGTGTAGATGCCGTACAGGTGCTTCTGCCGTCCGCTGACCTCGCCCTGGATACCGTCGACGGCCAGGCAGTGGCTCAGGGACTCTTCGATCTTGTTGACGATTTCCTTGCGGTTGCCCCGGGCGCGCTTGACCGCCTGGTAGATCCGCGCGGAACGCATCGGGTGCATGGCCTTGAAGCCGAGGTCTTCGAATTCGATGCGGATCGCATGCATGCCCAGGCGGTTGGCGATGGGGGCATAGATCTCAAGGGTTTCCTTGGCGATGCGCCGGCGTTTTTCGCCGGACAGCACTTCAAGGGTGCGCATGTTGTGCAGGCGGTCGGCGAGCTTGACCAGGATCACGCGAATATCGCGGGCCATGGCCATGGCCATCTTCTGGAAGTTTTCCGCCTGGGCTTCGGCCTTGGTCTCGAAATTCATCTGGGTCAGTTTGCTGACCCCGTCGACCAGTTCGGCCACGGTTTCACCGAACTGCGCCTGCAGCGCTTCCTTGGCGATCCCGGTGTCTTCGATCACGTCATGGAGCATGGCCGCCATCAGGCTCTGATGGTCCATGTGCATGTCGGCAAGAATATTGGCCACCGCCAGCGGATGCGTGACGTAGGCTTCGCCGCTGCGACGGCGTTGACCGTCATGGGCTTGTTCGGCGTAGAAGTACGCCCGGCGGACCAGATTGACCTGGTCGGCGCCGAGGTAGGTCGATAAGCGATCGGCGAGGGCGTCTATGCTCGGCATGAGGTTTCCCCCGACCGAAGCCTTGTACCCTGCGCCGTGCTACGTCGACCAGGCATAGGCTTAGACGGCCTCGTTGGACTCGTCCTCGAAGGCGGCGAAGACCGGGTCTTCATGGACGATATCCTGTTCAGCGATGAACGCGTCCGTCACGTAGCCTTCGGCGATTTCCCGCAGCGCCATTACGGTTGGTTTGTCATTTTCCCACGCCAGCTTCGGCTCTTTGCCGCCGGTCGCCAGTTGACGAGCACGCTTGGTGGAGAGCATGACCAGCTCAAAACGGTTAGCCACATGTTCTAGGCAGTCTTCAACGGTTACGCGGGCCATGGTGTTCCTCGTAGCAAATGCGGTAATCACGCTACCCGGATGGGCGAGCGGACTGAACAGTTTAAAAAATCACCAGCGTTTAGGGAAGCGCTGATTTTCCCAGTCGCTTCGCCAACGCGCTACGAGTACCAATGTAAAGCCCTCGCGGCGCTTTTGGGAAGTGTTGCTTATGCCAGCAATTCACTCAAGAGCTGAGTGAAATGTTGCTGCTGGGGACGTTGTTGCAGGCGATTGGCGCGGAAAATCGCCTTCAGATCGTCCAACGCGTGGGCAAAATCGTCGTTGATGATCAGGAAATCATATTCGACGTAGTGGCTCATTTCGCTGACCGCTTCGCGCATCCGCCCTTCGATGATCGCATCGCTGTCCTGGCCGCGATTGGTCAGGCGCTGGCGCAGGGCCTGCTGGCTCGGCGGCAGGATAAAGATCGAGCGGGCCTCGGGCATTTGCCGACGCACTTGTTCGGCGCCCTGCCAGTCGATTTCCAGGATCAGGTCGTGGCCTTCGTCCAGGGTCTGTTGCAGGCGGCTCTGGGAGGTGCCGTAGAGGTTGCCGAAGACTTCGGCCTGTTCGAGGAAATCACCGTGCTCGACCAGGCGCACGAACTCGGCGCGATCGACGAAGTGGTAGTTCAGGCCGTCGGTTTCGCCCGGGCGCATGGCGCGGGTGGTGTGCGAGACCGAGACGCGGATTTGCGGCTCGGCATCGATCAGGGCCTTGACCAGGCTGGTCTTGCCTGCGCCCGACGGTGCGGAAATGATG
>Ga0209888_1000246_pt1 | contig 33487 bp, 33 predicted proteins | sample OrgsoiDNA_201059_FD_185807 | JGI IMG/M metagenome (GOLD analysis project Ga0209888, IMG submission 185807) | Permafrost soil microbial communities from the Arctic, to analyse light accelerated degradation of dissolved organic matter (DOM) -... | ecosystem: Environmental > Terrestrial > Soil >...
TCTGCTAAAGGTATGCGTGTTATTGATAAGAAGGGTATTGAGACGGTCTTGGCCGATCTGCGTACCCGCGGTGAGAAGTATTAAGGAACTGAATCATGGCTAAAGGTGTTCGCGAGAAGATCAAGCTAGTTTCTTCTGCTGGTACTGGTCACTTCTATACCACTACGAAGAACAAGCGCACTAAGCCGGAAAAACTGGAATTGAAGAAATTCGATCCGGTTGTCCGTCAACATGTGATCTATAAAGAAGCTAAAATTAAGTAATTTTAGCGGACTAATAAAACCCGGCTCCGGCCGGGTTTTTTATTGCCTGTTTTCTGAGTATCCGTATCCTTGGATATTGTCGCGGTTTGTCCCCGTGTACCTTTCTTGATGTTCTTTAGGAGAAACCATGCCTGAATTGCCTGAAGTGGAAACCAGCCGAAGAGGCATCGAGCCTTATCTGGCCGGGCATACGATCGTGCACGCTATCGTACGTAACCCGCGCTTGCGCTGGCCTGTGTCACAGGAAATTCTCGCCCTGAGCGATCAACTGGTGATTAGCGTTCAGCGTCGGGCGAAGTATCTGCTGTTGGAGCTGAACATCGGGTGGATCATCATCCATCTTGGGATGTCGGGCAGTTTACGGATACTGCGTGAAGAGACTGAAGCCGGAAAGCATGATCACGTCGATTTAGTTATGGAGAGCGGTTATGTGCTGCGTTATACCGACCCGCGACGTTTCGGTGCCTGGCTATGGTGCGAAGATTTAGAAGCAAGCAGCGTGCTGGCGCATCTTGGGCCCGAACCATTGAGTGAGGATTTTTCTGCCGATTATTTGTTTGAGAAATCCCGCAGTAAAAAATCACCGGTGAAGCCTTGGTTGATGGACAACAAAATCGTGGTCGGCGTGGGGAATATCTATGCCAGCGAATCGCTGTTTGTCGCGGGGATCTCGCCTGAGCGTCCCGCAAATAGCCTGACACATGATGAAGTGGCATTGCTTGTCGAGACCATCAAAGCCGTGCTTTTGCGCTCGATTGAACAGGGCGGTACTACATTGCGTGATTTTCTTCAGTCTGATGGCAAGCCGGGCTATTTTGCGCAAGAGTTACAGGTTTATGGCCGCGCCGGGGAACCCTGCAGGGCTTGCGGCACGCCGATACTCAGCCTGAAACAGGCTCAGCGCACCACGTTCTTCTGCCCTAAATGTCAGCGATGAGCGTTAGCCTTCGGTTATTTTTTTCAGCAGTGCCTGAGTGATGTTGTTGGGCAGGAAGGGCCTGATATCGCCACCGTGACGGGCCACCTCCTTCACCAGCGACGACGAGATAAACGACCACTCTTTGGATGGCATCATGAACACGCTTTCCAGCGTAGGCATCAGATGCCGGTTCATATTAGCCAGTTGCATCTCATATTCGAAATCTGATACTGCCCGTAATCCCCGGACTAATATTGTCGCATTATGGTCTTTGGCAAAGGTTGCCATGAGATCACTAAAACCGATGACTTCTACGTTTTTGAGATGTGAGATGGCGGCTGTTGCCAGTGCAACACGCTCATCCAGCGAGAATAGGGGTTTTTTACTGGGGCTGGCGGCAATCGCCAGTATCACGTGATCAAACATCAATGCCGCGCGGGTGACCAAATCCAAATGACCGTTAGTCATTGGGTCGAAAGTGCCGGGATAAATCGCCTTAGTGATCATGATGGCTCACTTTTGCAGTTGGTGACTCAGCGCCCACAGGGCGGCATATTTGTTGAAAGTATATTGTGCGTTCACACCCGCCAGAATCAAACCTTGTTTCCCGTCGAGAAAACCTGCACGCAGGATCCAGGTTTTAAAAAAAGCGCCCAAGGTGTGGCTGAGAATTGACAGGAAACTACAACGGCGGCCTTGTTGAAGGCGCTGATTTGCCCAGGCTTCGGCGTAATTGAGTTGTTTGCGCTGGAAATCGAAGAAGTCACGGCAGGTCAGATGTAATAGGTCGCCTTTCAGCGCTACCACGTTAGCGGTGCCTATTTCGAGCGACTCATGCACCAGGTCATTGTTGTAGTGAAAATGCGCGGCGCTGTATAAGCGGTTAACGCGGTCAGGGTACCAGCCGCTGTGGCGCATGAATCGGCCAAGGAATAAGTTAAGCCGGCCCAGGCTGTAAACAGTATGGTGATCGACAGAGGGCAAAACGGACTCTATTGACTGACGCAGTTCCGGTGATACACGCTCGTCTGCATCGATCATCAAAATCACATCACCAGTGGTATAGCGTTGTGCAAGTTGTCGCTGTTTCCCAAAGCCCGGCCAGTCGGTGTTCTGGTAAAATTTCGCTCCGAACTGCTGTGCGATCTTTTCAGTCGCATCAGTGCTGCCGGAGTCCAGCACGACAATTTCATCAGCCCAGGCGACCGACGTCAGACAGTCGGTTAACAGCTCAGCTTCATTGCAGGTGATCAACACCACTGAAAGGCGTTTTTTTTCGTGCATCAGTGGCTCCGTACAGGCAGGTAAGGCTCCAGCAGGTGGAGCAGACGCTGTAATGCGCCCTGATTTTGGCGAAGCACTTCAACCGCATGGCGTCCGTAGTAGAGACGGTAATCTTCGTCAGTCAGTAATGTGGAAATTTCTTTCACTAATGACGTCGTATCAGTGACCGTGATCAGTCCGTCAGCCTCTGCCAGTTTGGCACAGATGTCTTTGAAATTAATCGTATGCGGCCCCATCAGCACAGGAATGGCGTGGGCAGCGGCCTCAAGTGGATTATGCCCGCCACGCTCTACCAGGCTTCCGCCCACAAAGGCAATATCTGCAATGCCGTACAGCAGCATAAGCTCGCCCATGGTATCCCCAATAACGACCTGCGTGGCGGCAGAAGGCACTGCACCTGTGCTGCGTTGAGTAAAGGTGAGGCCGGCTTTCTGCGTTAACTCACGGGCAACAGCAAAGCGTTCCGGGTGACGAGGTACCAGAATCAGCAATAAATTAGGAAAGGTTCTTAACAGCGTTTTATGCGCTTCGAGTAACAGCGACTCTTCGCCGTCATGGGTACTGGTTGCAATCCAGACCTGACGCCGCGATGCCCACTGGCTGCGCAGGGTAATGGCTTTGGCTGCTAACTCTGGCGTGACCGAAATGTCAAATTTCAGGCTGCCAGTGACTGCCAACTGATTACGTTTAAGACCGAGGGCGATGAAGCGGGCGCCATCTTCTTCATTCTGAGCGGCAATCAAAGTGATGCGTTGCAGGATTTTACGAATGAGTTCGCCGAGCTTTTTATATCCTTTGGCGGAACGCTCAGAAAGGCGGGCATTGGCGATCACTAAAGGAATTTTTCTGTTGTGCAGGGCATTTATAAGATTAGGCCACAACTCGGTTTCCATAATGATCACCAGCTTTGGGTTAACCTGGTCGAGGAAACGATTGACGGAACCGACCAGATCATAAGGCAGATAGACATGGTGTACATCTTTACCGAAAGCTGACTGCACGCGCTCTGAGCCCGTTGGTGTCATCGTGGTGACAGTGATAGGTAAAGACGGGTAGCGATGGCGCAGCGCACGCACTAGCGGGATGGCGGCCAGCGTCTCACCAACCGAAACAGAATGCAGCATGATGCCGCCCGGAGCGACCTTACCCTTACAGAAGCCATAACGTTCAGCCCAGCGTTTACGGTAAGCGGGTGATTTTCGGCTACGTAAAAGTAAACGGATCCAGATAAGGGGCTGAATAAGGTAAACTAACACCTGATATAAACGCAGTAACATGCTTTAAAATTCATTTATATGGGATATTAGGAATAGTATCATACCTCATGGGGAAAGGCGCTAATCTTGCGTGATATGGGGTGGGGAGAAGCGGCATTGATGATATCGTTAACGGGGTTAGAATGAAAAATATACTGATTATCCGTCGGGATAATATTGGCGATTTAGTTTGTACGACGCCATTGATTGAAGGGGTTAAAAAAGCATATCCCGAAGCCAATGTTTATTTGTTGATTAACTCAGTGAGTCAGGATGTCATTAAGAATAATCCTCATATTCACAAAACTTATATTTATAAAAAGGCTAAGCATCGAGCCAAGAATCAAACCGCGCTGGGCGTTTATTTAGAACGCGCAGCGATATTTTTAAAATTACGGACGATCCACTTCGACGCCGCCATTCTTGCAAATCCAACCCCCTGTAAATACAGCTTACGCATGGCAAAACTTGCCGGGGTGAAGAATATCATTGGGGCGGATCTTGGAGTTAAAGGCATAACCTCTCCTTATACTGAAGCTGATTTCACGGGCAAGCATCAGGTTGAAAAGACCTTTAGTTATTTAAAATCCATTAGCAACGATAATATAACCATACCAGAAGTAAGGGTTTACCTGAGTGCTGACGAAATATCAACGGCAGCAGCTAAACGTCATGCACTATTATCAGGCTGTGATTATATTTTCGGTGTGCACATTAGCAGTCGCAGCCCTAAACGGCGCTGGTCAGTAGAAAATTACGCCGAAATCATTCGGAGAATGACCGCTGATACTCGTTGCGGAGTCTTGATTTTCTGGTCCCCTCAGGGGACTTTATCACCCGATGATATTGGTGATCTGGCACGTGCTGAGCAGTTGAAGACATTATGTGAAAACGACCGTGTCGCTTTATACCCAACAAGCTCAGTAGGTGAGTTAATCGGTGGTTTTGAACAATGTAGCACGATACTTTGCAGTGATGGCGGGCAAATGCATCTGGCTTCGGCGCTGCATAAAAAACTGGTGGTATTTTTCGGTGATACCGATAAAGAAGCCTGGCACCCCTGGTCAGGGCAATACAAGATATTGCAGACCCCAACCGGGGAATGCATGGATATTACCGTCGATGAAACCTGGCAGTCTTTATCAGAAATAAAGTAATAATAAGGCGGATTAGCCGCCTTATTAACTATTTCCCCGCGAGGTTTTTGTATTTTTCACAAATATAACCAATTTCATATATTTTCAGTAAGCTCTGATCAATATAGGGTGGGTTAGTATATATCTCGACAATCTTTTGAGCGAGTGACTGAGTGTTGATCTCTGCAAGCCCACGATTCATCCCTGTGCTGTTGAGTATCTCAACGGGGCCACCGGGGCAAGCCGTGCTTACCACCGGCGTTCCACAAATTAATGCCTCTACAAGAACATTACCGAAGCCTTCGCTATCTGAGCTTAAAATTAACTGCTGGGCATGCTTAATGTAAGGGAAAGGATTGGCTTTAAACCCTGCAAAAATTACGCGATCGGCAATGTTTAGGGTTTCAGCTAATTTCTTGATTTTATTAATATAAGCATCACTTCCTGTCCCGATTAATACCAGTGGTGCCTGTAATTTTGTGTTTGCATAGGCTTCCAGTAGCCGATCATGTCTTTTTTGCACATGGAAACGGCCGACATGAAGCAGATATTCCTGGCCAGCCATTTCGCAAGGTTCGTCAGCCATCGTTTCTATTTCAGTGATGTTGAACGGATTATTAATGACCTGTATGTTCCGAGGGTTAGCCAAGATATTGTTTTTTAAATCTACGCCGACTGCTTCTGAAACAGCAACGACATTTTTTTGTTCATAAACACGGGCCATTTTTCTTCGCTTATTCCAGCGGTCAAATCCTTTCCGATGGCCTAAATAAGTTTTTGAAAGAATTCCGTGGATACAGAACCACAGACGATCAGAGGAATAAATGCGGCTATTCATAACAATACGGTCGGTCTTATGTAGGTTAGATAAGATCAAATCAAAGCGACCGCGTTCATTTTCGATTTCTAATACGGCTTTATCCAGCTGCTTGCCTCTGCGCGAAAGTTCGGTTAGTTTCCGCCATGGAGTCCGTGAATTATCAGCCACAACTTTATAGTTTATTTTTTCTGGTAGTGTGTAGTGACAGACATCGCGAAGCGAAATAAGAGTGACATCAATGCCTGAATTTTGCATGCCCTGACATAGAGTTAGTACGACTTTTTCAGCCCCACCGCCCGGCAAACCGTCAATAATAATTAAAATACGCATAGTCAATCCAATATTCTTTTGTAGAGGTCAATGAGCTGTGCTGAGAGACGTGCTGGTGTTTCTTTCATAATGCGTGTTCTCGCAGCAAGCGACATGCCTGAATCAAATAATGAAGTTGGGAGGGCATGAATAGACTCCGCCAACGCTTTTATATCAAGGGCATCGCAAACGAAGCCATTTTTACCTGGTATAATAAACTCGGCACCCCCGCACGTTGTGCTGGTAATAACCGGTAAACCACAGGACATTGCTTCCAAAATAACGTTAGGGAACGGATCGTAAAGTGTCGGCAGCAGTAAAGCATCGGCAGCCTGATAAAACGGCAGCGTTTGCTTTTGTACTCCTGCGAATCGTACTCGATCTTCACAACCTAATGTCTGCGCCAGAGCGCGATAGCGTTTTTCATCTTTGTCCTGCCCCACGACCAGCAGAATACTTTTAGTCAATGCTATTGCGCGGATAGCCGCCTCTAATCCTTTGCGTTCAAACCCCGAACCTACAAAGATCAGGCAGTGTGCAGATTGTGGAATGTTAAGTTGCTGGCGAAGCTGATGACGAAGGATCTCAGTCGCGGGTAAGAATTTCTGGTTATCGATAGCATTATAGATAACGGTGATTTTTTCGTCAGGCAGGCCAAAGTCTGCCATGATTTCATTTTTGATCATCTGGGCATTACATATGACCGCTTTAAGTTCATGGGCTGAGTACATCTCCTGCTCAGCGCGCATGACATAACGATGGAAGCGATCGGCCATCAATAATTGACTGCGCCATTGTGGGAGTAAACGACTACGTTGCAATAACCAACGGCGATGGACACCATCACCTGCGCGATAGACATCGCATCCGGCAATTCGCTCATGGCTTTGTACAATATCGAATTTTTCTTTCTGCCATATCTGACGCGCAGCGTCGGCAAAGCCCCGCTCACGGCTTACCCGTCCCCATTTCATGGGATTGCAGAGATGAATATGCCAGTTTGGATTAGTCTCACCCAGCCATTCGCGAGTAATGACATTCAAATCCAGGTCTTCACCCTCCAGCGCTTCCAGCGCCCGAGAGACAAAACGCTCAGCGCCACCATCCGGACGGTACTTTTGGCGGACTAACGCCAGTCTAAAATGCTTCATGGCAATAATCTTCTCGCGGCTTCAATAACCGGTTCAACGGGGATCGCATCAAGATAGCGTTCTGATGTATGGGTGTCGATTTCATCAGGATCAGGAAGTTGGCAGAAATCACCCGCCCAGATAACCTCACCAACAGCTTGCCATGGGGACCAGAAAATCCTTTTGGAAGGACCGAATAACGCGACCAGCGGTGTTTTCAATGCAGCAGCCATATGCATAGGCACTGAATCAACGCCGATGAATAACGCTGCGTTATCGATCAGCGCCGCCAACTCTCTCAGCGTTAACTCACCTGCGAAAGAGACCACGCGCTCTTTTGGACACAAGGCGAGAATACGTTCAATCATTTTCAACTCATTTTCCGCCGGGCCGCTGGTAAGGATAACTGACATCCCATTGGTCTGAAGAGCAGAGAGGGTCTCGGCCATTTTTTCATCGGTCCAGCATTTGAAGAACCATCGAGATGTTGGCTGGACCACGATGTAATTGCCCAAGATGTTATGTTTACGCAGGAGGTTTTCGACTTTGATTTTATCCTCTGCGCCATAACTCATCGTCACCTGCAGCACTGGCGAGGTCAGGCCCAACGGTGCCAGGATAGAAAGGTTTTGCTCTACCGTATGGAGCGCGTTGTGGCTGGCAACATCAACCAAATGAGTGTGACAGTGCTGCCACAGTTTGCCTTTACGTTTGGGGAAATCAAAACCAACCCTGACCGGCGCGCCCGTTAGTTTCGTCACCAATGCGCTTCGCCATTGGTCGGCCAGATTGATCACCAAATCATACTTGCGCGCCATCAGGCTTCGGATCAACGCTGTTTCATGACGCAGATGGGCAAATGTACCCTGCTTTTTCCAGGTGCGATCGATGGTGAAAAGTGTTGTCAGCGAGGTATTACTTGCCAGCATGTCCCTGGTCTCGAGATACATCAACATGTCTATTTCGGCTTCGGGATAGTGTTGTTTCAACGTACTAATGACGGGGGTTGTCAGCAACATATCGCCGTGATGACGCAATTTAATGATGAGTATACGCCGGGGGCGTGCGATGGTTTCTGGGGATGTGGCGTTTGTCATCTTTCATCACTATCTGAGAAATCAAACCTTGATTCTAAAGGACACAGGGAGATGTGGCTATACTTCCACGCCTTTCTTGCCTTGCGCGGTAAAATACCAAAGAATAGGCAACAAACCATGTTGAATGTTGTCCAAATCGTCTCCGCCTGAGCTTGATAGGCACGGCGTAATTTATCGTTCAATACAAACAAGCCGTTGGAACCCATCGTTATTATCAGGCATGTATTATGACAAAACCTGCATTTATCATCACGATCGACACTGAAGGCGACAACCTTTGGCAAAATCACGAGCAAATTTTAACGCAGAACACGCGTTTTCTTCCGCGTTTCCAAACGCTTTGCGAAAAGCATGGCTTTAAGCCGGTCTATCTCACTAACTATGAGATGGCGAGTGATGCTGAATATGTTGAGTTTGCGCGTGATGTTATCGCCCGTGGACAGGGTGAAGTAGGAATGCATCTTCATGCCTGGAATAGCCCACCATTGTTGCCGCTTACCGATGATGACTGGCGCCATAAACCCTATCTGATTGAATTTCCAAGGGACCAAATCCGCGCCAAATTTGAATATATGACCAGGCTGCTGGAGGACGCATTCCAGACCAAAATGTTAAGCCACCGCGCTGGCCGATGGGCCCTCGACGAATACTATGTGTCTCTGTTGCTTGAGTTTGGCTACCAGGTTGATTGTTCCGTCACCCCCAAAGTAAATTGGCAAACTTCTCGTGGTGCCCCCCAAGGAACCGGCGGAACAGATTATCGGCATTTTCCGTCAAACTCTTATTTCATCGATCCTGAAAATATCGCCCAATCGGGCAATTCTTCACTACTCGAAGTCCCGATGAGTATTCAGTATAAATATCCCGGCTGGATAAATAGCCTGAAACAAAGCGTCAATACATTACGAGGGAAGAAGCGCCCTCACTCTGTACACTGGTTACGTCCTTCAGGGGGTAACGCAGAAAATATGCAGAATGTAGCGGAAAAAAGTCTCGCCGAAGGTCATGATTTTGTGGAATTTATGCTGCACTCCTCCGAGTTCATGCCAGGGGGAAGCCCGACGTTTAAAACGGAAAGTGACATTGAAGGATTATATCGGGACCTGGAGCGCCTATTCGCATGGCTTAGTGAACGCACTGTCGGTATGACACTGGCTGAATATTATCAGAAGAAAGTGAATCAAGATGTCTAAAAAGTGGAAAGTAAAGTTAAGCAATTGGTTTTTACGTCGTTATGTTGCCAAACATGGCCGGTTGCTTGATAAATCAACCCTTAATAATCAAATCCAATTTGAGAGTATTGTTATCTATTCCACGACAGCATTGGGGGATTTTATGTTTAACACCCCGGTTATTCGTGCGGTTAGACAGCGCTACCCTGATGCATATATCACTTTAGTTGCGCACCGAAAAAATCAACATTTGGTAGATAACGGTATCCATTATGATCGTGTTGTCTATTGGGATAATAAAGTCAAATCACTCCCTGTACTGGTAGCATCGCTAAAAGAACATCAGCCAGATCTTGCTTTAATTCTTCATTCACATCTTCCGTACGATGTAATAAGTGCTGTGATGTCTGGTGTGAATTATATCATCAGAGACAATTACATGGATGGTATTTGTGGAATGGAAGAGTGGCTTTCAAATTATGTTTTCAATTATTATGGACATTTTGTCCGGCGCAAGGTTGAACTGGCCAGCGTATTAGGCTGTGACAGCAGTAATGTTTCTATGGAAATCCCCTCACCTTATCAGCCCGGAGTAAAAGACCTTGACCATACCGTCATTGGCATGCAAATAGGCGCTTCGACGGAGTCGCGTTGCTGGCCTGTCGGACACTTTGTAAAGCTGGCCGATATGTTATCCAGCAACCATCCTAACGCCAGGATTGTATTGATTGGGGGCGGAACAGATGTGGATCGAGGCGAAGCGATGCTCAAGCAACTGTTTGATAAAACAAAAGATATTATTGATAATCAGATCGGTAAAACAGACTTGCAGCAATTGATTACTATAATTGATGGGTTTGACGTATTGGTAACCGGTGACACAGGACCGTTGCATTTGGCCGTTGCTTTAAAGACAAAAACTATCAGCCTTTTTGTCACTGCTGACTCCCGTTCTACGGGGCCTATTCAGGATAACGAACTGCATCGTATTATTCAGGTATCGCGTACAGGACATACTCTTGCGCTGGAGAAAATTAGCCCTATGGGGGTTATTCAGCCAGAGCGGGTGTATGCTGAATTAATTACTCATCTGGACATGGGCGTAAACTAAAGTAAAAATGGCCACTCATCTATCTTATTTTTAAGATTGAATTTACTTTAGAGATGTAAGTATCCAATGTTGGGTATTTCATCTGAAAATATTTCCTACGGGAAAGATTTGTGTCCTTACACACACTGGCGGCTAACTTAAAGAGCTCAATGGTTGTCGGTGTGTAGTAGTAATAACCGTGAATTTTCTTAGTCATTTTCCTGACTTCGACAAAACAATTCTCTATCATCGGAGCGACCAGATTGGCTATTTCAATATCGTTATGATGCGTCTTGATAAAATAGAGCATTTTATACATGGCAAAAAGAATATCCTCGATATCCTTTTCACGAATATTTCTTGTTATACCTTGGTTATTTATGCGATAAAAATAAAGCTGCTCATCAATATGGGCAATTTTCTTAGTTTTAAAATATTGGAATGGCGTAAAAATCACATCCTCGTACCGACGACCCTTTACAAAATTATCGCCTTTAAGTAATTCCCGTCTAAAAATCCGACTCCATAAGTGCCAGTTTGAACGTTCAAAAATTGACTTCAAGCCATCGGTTTCTGACTCTTTAAAATCATAAGGCGTGCAGCTTGAATTCATCTGGATGCTGTCGACAGGGGGATTGCCAGTGAATTCCTGGAAATTAAAATCAATAATGTCGAATTCATCCTGCTTCAGATAAGGAGCAAGGGTAGAGTAATAGGAGGGGCTGAGAATATCGTCGCCATCTAAAAATGTCACATAGACGCCGGTAGCCGTTTGCAGCCCCACATTCCGGGTTTCAGCTATCCCTTGATTACTTTGACTGATGAAAGAAAACCGCCGCATCGACACTGACTGAAGAAACGTCTCAACTAATGTTTTTGAGTTGTCCTCTGAACCATCGTCTATAATGATCACTTCCACTTCATCGTTGATCTGTTTAAACAACGACTCCAGCGCATCGATAATGAATTTTTCATTATCGTGGAAAGGCACAATGATCGATAGCAGCGGTAGCTTAATGGTTGGCATTTCTCTCATTTTCCGAAATTAGAGCGTGATTAAACGTATTGTTACCGATTAGTACACTGAAAATAACAGCGAGTCCATATATTACAGTGGCTTCTGAGCTGAAAAATAACACATCACTCAAACCATACATAATAAGAGAAAGTGTCACAGCGAATAGCAGGGTGTTTTTTTGTGATTTCAGGGAAATCAACAGCAAGGACACATACATTACAATCAATAAAATACATCCCCATATGCCGCGCAACGAGTAGGTCTCAATCAGCTCGTTATGCATATGTACAGTAGTATATGGCAATGCACCCGCCAACAGAGGTTGCTGTTGGACTATCGTCGCGATCTCTGCGCTTCTTTGTTCCGCTGACTGGCCGAGAACATGTTGGTTTCCTGCTGCAATACCGACCTTATACATGGACAATCGGGAGCCAATTGAATTATCCCGCTGAGTTTGGGACAGTTCGTTCATATCTGTTTTAAAAGCTTCAACACGTTGCTGAATGATGCTTTTCAGGAAAAATGCACTAAACAGTATTAAAATTAAGATCGAGACACAAGATATTGTTTTTTGCTGTCGGTTTATATTTTTATCGCAAAGAAACATGATCATACTAATGATGGGGAACATCATTATTGCTGCGCGGGTTTGTGTATGGATTATTGTAATAAAACACATCGCGAAACCTAAGGTGAATAAAATTATGCGGTGCTTCTTATTAATATGTAGCAGAGAATATAACATGACAAGATCAATGGCAGTAATAACATAAGCTGCTATGGTTGCACGATCAAAATTCAACTCTACGCGCAACTGATTGTTAACAATACTTTGATAAATAGCGTATGAATTTGCCGCCAGACCCAAGGCGATTACCACAGTCTTCAGTAACTTCTTGAAATCAATGCGCTCATTAAGGGAGATTAGAAGAACAAAACCTGTGGCAATAAGCAGTTTACCCGTGACCATATAGGCACGGTAAATGGTTATATAATCACCGGGCTGTTTATAGGCTTCAATCCAGAGGATGCATGCTAAACCTACTGCAATACAAGATATTGGCGCATAGAGCAGTTCAACTTTTCGAGTGTAATATTTTAGATTTAATATAAATGCAATAAAAGCCAAGTAGCTGGCTACAAAAAAAATATTACGGCCGATATCCACGTTAAATGTAACAGTACAAAAACTCACTAAGCATCCGAAATAGATGAGATAGCTAAATATCGGATGGGGTGTTTCTCTTCTGATCATGAAAAGTCATTCCTGGTAGCTTACGCAATTGCGACAAAACGAGTCAAAATCACTTCAAATCGTGTCTTAAATGAAGCGTAATCGAGAGCTTCAGTGGTTAACCTATATGCATTTTCGCTCATGCGCTGATAGTTATCTTTTTGCAATAATTGCTCTATCGCATTGGCGCAATCAATATGGCAAAGCAATTTTGGTGCGACAAGTTGGTCTTTAACAGGATCATAAACATCATAAGGAAAGTCGATATGTATCCCTGTCAGTTTTTCATGTTCTTCAATACTGACAGTCGGTGTTAATCCCAGCCCACACTCTTTATCTTTTATGGCTTCCGGTTGCCCATCAACGAGTGGGAAGATCACGGGCACGCCAAAATAAAGCGCTTCCAGACAGGATAAGCCGAAAGGCTCTGTTATCGGTGTGCTCATATACACGTCGGTCCGGTTGAAAAAATCAGCAACATTATCTTGGAAACCCGTGAAGAGCACATGCTCACTCAGTTGCAGTTTCGCCGTCAGGGTTTCAAAAAGTGCGCGGTCAGGACCTTTCCCCGCAATTTCTAGCTGTACTTTATGCCCGCGTCTGATCAGTTCTTGCATCATAAGCAGTGACACACTGATACCTTTCAGAGTGACAAGCCTGGATGCAGTACCGATCCTTAGTGTATCGGGTGGTACTTTCGGGCTATGGTGAATACCGGTTGGGGTCAGAATACGATTCGGTAATACTTCAACCGATAAAGGCAGGTTGAAACGAAGTTCCATAACACGTTTGGATGCCCATGATGCCGATATCACACCATCGAGCATGGAGAAAAAGCCCAATGTTTTGCTGTTCTTTGGATATCGCCATGAACATCCGTGATCATAATAAACTAATTTTCCCCGTGCCGGTTTTGCCGATAAGACCGGGACGAGATCCCAAACAATAATGACGTCGGCATTGGCTTTTTCAATTTTGCGTTTTAATACAAATTTGCGCAAAAACTGAGGGTAACGCGTTGAAAAAGCATTGAATATACGGTTTACGTAATTGATTTTTTTTCCTGAGAGCTTTTTCTCAATTTCACTGCCAACCACACTATTGATACAAAGGATCTCATTGGTGTTCTCGATATCTTCATTAACGTACTGAAGAAAGAGGCGTTCTACACCGCCCATTTTTTCTAAGTTGATAATATGCAGTTTTTTCATGGAAGTACCCCTTCCATTGCTTCGATTACGGTTGCAGGAGAAATGCTGGCCATATTTTTATCTTCAGCCGTTAATGACATTTGATTCTTCCCATACCCCCCAATCAAACCCGGATCCGTAGGGCCGTAGAGCGTGATATTCGGGCGGTCCAGGGCGGCGGTGAGATGACTCAGGCCGGTATCGACCGAAACAACGGCCTTCGCGCCAGCCAGAATTTCCGCGACCTGTTGCAAGTTGAGTTTTGGCAGCACTTCAACATGTTCAAAACCTTCGGCGAGTCTAAGTGCCCGCTGGTATTCATGCTCCGCCCCCCAGGGCAGTTTGATACGAATACCGTTAGTCTGGAGTAACCCTATCAGCTCTCGCCAGTGACTCTCCGGCCAGTGTTTATCTGCGCGCGTTGTGGCGTGCAGAAAGACCAGATAGCGGTTTGCATCTGCCGGAAGCTGTGACAAAAAACGTGTGGCAATCGCGTAATCGCCCGGTGTTGTCGGTTTTTCATAGCCCAGACTTTTAGCGAAAAGTTCGCGGGTACGTTCAACCGCATGCTGCTTTTTATCAATGTCGTGACGTTGATTAAAGAACCAGCTGGCAAAAGGCTCGCGGGCGCTTTTTGCATCCTGGCCGTGCTTTTTGCCTTTGGCCACGCGGGTGATCAGCGCAGCACTCTTAATCAGGCCCTGCGCGTCGATGACCGCATCATAGGTGCGTAACTGTAATTCTCTTTTAAAGTCACAGCGCTGTTGACGGGTTTCAGAACCAAACCAGTTTTTTCTCCAGCGGCGAATTGCCACGGGGATAACGCGATCTACCGCTGGGTGCCAACTGGGGATCTGCGCAAAGCCTTCTTCCACGACCCAGTCAAATGAGATGCCGGGGATGGCCTTAGCTGCATCGGTTAAGGCTGGAAGCGTATGCAGGACATCGCCCATAGACGACGTTTTGACGATCAATACCCGCATTAACGTTCCATCCTTGTAGCCAGCAGTTGTGACAGTTCCTGATAAACCTGTTCGGGTTGAATATCGATCAGACTCTGGTGATAGCCCTGCTCGGCATCGCCTTTACGCACCTTGTGATAACCAGTGATGAGGCGAATGACTTTGGCATACTGGCTCAGTGGCGGGGTGAAGTCCGGGCTGCTCGGGCCATACAGTGCGACCAAGGGTTTATTGAGTGCAGCGGCAACGTGCATCAGGCCAGAATCATTGCTGACCACCGCCTGACAGGCGGCAATCAGGACAACGGCTTGATCCAGCGAGGTTTTACCGGCCAGGTTAAGGCAAAGAGCCTGAGCCTGCACGGTTAATGACAGACGGATATCTTCACCCGCAGGTTGATCTTTCACCGAGCCGAACAGCACGACCTGATACCCTTCGGTGATGAGTTTTTCGGCCAATGCTGCGTAGTGATAATGCGGCCAGCGTTTAGCTGGGCCAAACTCAGCACCAGGGCAGAAGCCAATGATTGGGCGTGAAGCAGAGAGCGTAAATTGTTCGCTGATCGCGCCAATCTCCGCCTGTGCGACCTGCAACTGTGGCCAAAGCAGAGGCTGAGGTAAATCAGTGGCGGATTTTATCTGCGTTGCATCATAAGCCAGCGCGGCATAGCGCTGAACCATCAGCGGAAAGGCTTGTTTATCCAGTACGCGCAAGTCGTTGAGCAAACCGTAGCGCATCTCTCCGCGCCAGCCGGTACGTTGAGGGATCTTCGCGAAGAAAGGCACCAGCGCTGACTTAAAAGAATTCGGCAACACGAAAGCGCGTTGATAATGGTTGTCGCGTAACTCAATGCCTAAACGACGCCGTTCACCAAGCTCAAGAGCGCCATGGCCCAGAGGCATGGGCAATGCCCGGCTGACTTCCGGCATTCTGTCGAGCAAAGGTCGACACCACGCCGGCGCCATGACATCAATCTCTGCCGCTGGCGCATTGGCCTTAATGGTCCGGTAAAGACTTTGCGACATCATCATGTCGCCCACCCAGGAAGGGCCAATGACCAGCATTTTCATTCCGTACTCTCATTCGTCAATAAACGCTTTGCTCAACGCCGGTGTTAAACCGCGCGGTTCAGCCAGGCCATGTATTCAGCCACGCCTTCGGCGACGGTTTTGAACGGTTTGTCATAACCCGCTGCGCGCAGGGCTGACATATCGGCCTGCGTAAAGGACTGGTAGCGACCTTTCAATTTTTCCGGGAAGGGAATGGTTTCTATGTGGCCGGTTTGGTGGTGTTCGATGACCGCTTCTGCCACAGCCTGGAAAGACTCTGAACGCCCGGTTCCGCAGTTGAAAATGCCGGAAACGCCGTTTTGCCAAAACCACAGGTTGACCGCCGCCACGTCGCCAACGTAGATAAAGTCACGCTTGAAGCCTTCGCTACCGGCGAACAGTTTTGGATTCTCACCCGCATTAATCTGATTATTCAGATGGAACGCGACGCTCGCCATGCTGCCTTTATGGCCTTCGCGTGGGCCATAAACGTTGAAGTAGCGAAAACCACAAACCTGCGACTCAGCCTGCGGCAAAATATCACGCACGTACTGGTCAAACAGGAATTTGGAGTAGCCGTAAACGTTCAGCGGTTGTTCATATTTACGGTCTTCTATAAAGCTGATGCTCTGGCTGCCGTAGGTCGCGGCGGACGAGGCGTAGAGGAAAGGAATGCCGCGGTCCAGACAGAAATGCAGGATATCTTTCGAGTACTGATAGTTATTGTCCATCATGTACTTGCCATCCCATTCGGTGGTGGATGAACAGGCACCTTCATGGAAAATCGCATCGATTTCGCCAAGATCATCGCCTGCAACAATGCTGGCAATGAAATCTTCTTTATCACAGTAATCCGCGATATCCAGATCGACCAGATTGACGAATTTGGTGCCGTCTTTCAGGTTGTCCACCACTAAAATATCGCGGTATCCCATAGCATTGAGCGATTTAATGATGTTGCTGCCGATAAAACCAGCGCCGCCAGTGACGATTATCATGGGACTCACCTTTAATCATTTAGAAAATCACGCACCATGCGTGACTTATACAGTTGGCGATATCATAACACTTCATAATGCAGGCCACATTGGGAAGCTATCCGATAAGTCGCATTCTTATCTATCAAGTCTTAAGGCGTGAACTATGCTGCAAAACGAAGATATTCTGGCAGCTTCCCTCGTTATTCCTTAGGCGGATTAGTAATGTGTCTGATGAATGAGTCATTTTCAGGAGATAACGTTATGTCCGTTTCGTTTTATCGCCAGTTGGAAGAAGATCTGGATCAGGCACGTGCTGATGGCCTGTTTAAAGAAGAGCGCATCCTTACCTCCGCTCAGCAGGCGAAAATCACTGTAGGAGGCCAACCGGTCATCAATTTCTGCGCCAACAATTACCTCGGTTTAGCTAACCACCCAGAGTTGATCACTGCTGCCAAGGCCGGCCTCGACAGCCATGGTTTTGGCATGGCTTCGGTGCGCTTTATCTGTGGAACACAGGATGCGCACAAAGAACTGGAAGGCCGCCTGGCCGATTTCCTTTGCATGGACGATGCAATCCTCTATTCCTCCTGTTTTGATGCGAACGGCGGGCTGTTCGAAACCCTGCTCGGCGCGGAAGATGCCATCATTTCTGATGCGCTCAATCATGCCTCGATCATTGACGGTGTGCGTTTATGTAAGGCTAAACGCTACCGTTATGCCAATAACGACATGGCCGAACTTGAAGCCTGTCTAGAAAAAGCCAAAGCAGACGGTGCGCGACATATTATGGTGGCCACCGATGGCGTCTTTTCAATGGATGGTGTCATCGCCAACCTGAGTGGTATTTGTGATCTGGCCGAACGTTACGACGCACTGGTGATGGTGGATGATTCTCATGCCGTCGGTTTTGTTGGTGAGCACGGTCGCGGAACGCACGAATATTGCGACGTGATAGGAAGGGTAGACATTATTACCGGCACGCTCGGCAAGGCGTTGGGTGGTGCTTCCGGCGGTTACACCGCTGCGCGAAAAGAGGTGATCGACTGGCTGCGCCAGCGCTCCCGTCCTTATCTGTTCTCCAACTCTCTCGCGCCGTCAATTGTCGCGGCTTCGCTAAAAGTCCTGTCGATGCTGGAAGAGGGCAGCGAACTGCGCCAGCGTTTGATGAGCAATGCCAAACTGTTCCGCGAAAAAATGACCGCCGCCGGTTTTACGCTGGCGGGTGCCGATCACGCGATTATTCCCGTGATGCTGGGTGAGGCCAAACTGGCGCAGGAGTTTGCCTCTTTGTTGCAGCATGAAGGCATCTATGTCACCGGTTTCTTCTTCCCTGTCGTGCCAAAAGGCCAGGCGCGCATCCGTACTCAGATGTCTGCCGCTCACAGCACCGAACAAATCGAACAGGCTGTGGACGCCTTCACCCGCATTGGTAAAAAGCTTGGCGTTATTGCCTGAGGAAGCTGCATGAAAGCGTTAGCAAAGTTAAAGCGTGAAGAAGGCATCTGGATGACCGATGCGCCGGTGCCGGAGTTGGGCCATAACGATCTGTTGATTAAAATCCGTAAAACCGCCATTTGTGGCACCGACGTGCATATTTATAACTGGGATGAATGGTCGCAAAAAACCATTCCGGTTCCGATGGTGGTGGGGCATGAATATGTGGGTGAAGTGGTCGGCATCGGCCAGGAAGTGAAAGGCTTTGCGCTGGGGGATCGCGTCTCCGGCGAAGGGCATATCACTTGTGGACACTGCCGCAACTGCCGGGGTGGGCGCACGCATCTGTGCCGTAACACGCAAGGCGTGGGCGTGAATCGCCCGGGCGCTTTTGCTGAGTATCTGGTATTGCCCGCCTTTAACGCTTTCAAAATCCCGGACAATATTTCTGACGATCTGGCGGCCATTTTTGACCCACTGGGCAATGCGGTACATACCGCACTCTCCTTTGATTTGGTCGGCGAAGATGTATTGGTATGCGGTGCCGGGCCGATTGGCATTATGGCGGCGGCGATTTGCAAACACGTCGGCGCGCGGCATGTTGTTATCACTGATATGAATGAGTATCGGCTGGATCTGGCGCGCAAAATGGGCGTTACCCGCGCGGTGAATGTGAAAAACGAAAACATCGAGCAGGTGATGGCGGAACTGGGCATGACTGAAGGCTTTGATGTGGGTCTGGAGATGTCCGGTGCGCCGCCTGCCTTCCGTTCCATGCTCAATGCCATGAACCACGGAGGCCGGATTGCGTTGCTGGGTATTCCGCCGTCAGATATGTCAATTGACTGGAATCAGGTGATCTTCAAAGGCCTGTTTATCAAAGGGATTTATGGCCGTGAGATGTTTGAAACCTGGTACAAAATGGCTGCATTAATTCAGTCAGGTTTGGATCTCACACCGCTTATCACCCACCATTTCTCTATCGACGACTTCCAGAAGGGTTTTGACGCCATGCGTTCAGGGCAGTCCGGTAAAGTGATTCTTGACTGGCAATAAATCTTTCTGCAGAAATAACAAAGGCCAGCGTTGTGCTGGCCTTTTGCATTCCTGATATTCACTGCTCAGGGCTGTTTGGTAAACCAGGTATGCCAGGTGCGTTCAACGAAAGTGACAGCAGGAAGTTGCGCGACGCTTTCACCAATGGTTTTAACCATCACATCCGCGTAAACCGGTGGGACCGGTTGTTTCGCTGAACAGAGGCGTATGCCTTTGAACACGGTTTTCGGTGGGGTAACTTTATCTGGCACTTTACCTGCAGGTGCGCTGCGCGTCGGTTCATTCAACAGATCGCTTGGGCGAACCAGTACAATGTCGGAGGGCAGATTAGGTAGCATCTGTTGCAGAACGCGCACGGTAGTCGGGTGCGGGTGGCCGATGGCGATGGCATAACCGTTGCGTCGCGCAAGCTGAATCGCACGTTCAAACTGATGGCGGATCTCTGCTTCGTTTTGCACATCGTCCAGGAAGACGTTGCGCTTAATCACCCTGACCCGCGTTCCGGCCGCAGCCTGCACGGACTTGGTATTGCCTATCGTCATGCTATCGAGGAAAAACAGATTATGGGCGTTCATCGCCTGCATCACATTTTCCATACCCGGCAGGCTGGAGGTCATCGCGCTGCCCATATGGTTATTAATCCCAATGGCATAGGGCACGCTGGCGATAGCCTTATCGACAATGCGTTTAACTTCTTCGCGGCTCATCGACGGCGTTAAGGTATCTTTTTCCAGCGGCTGTTTACTGAGCGGAGCCATGGGCAGGTGGATGAGGATTTCGCGGCCTTGCTGATGGGCTTTTTCCATCATCACACGTGTATCCGGGGCATTAGGGAAAATCGCGATGGAGACGGCCTTGGGCATCTGCAACACCTGATTTTCGTTCTGCTGCCGGTAACCAAAATCATCAATAAGAATGGCTAACTTCGCAGCCTGAGCCTGACAGGCAAACAGGGCGGTGCCACAAAGTGCGGCTAAAACGGACTTTTTATATCGCAATGCTATCTTCCCAACCACGGCTGTGGGTTAACGGCCTGGCCCTGACGACGAATTTCGAAATACAGCGATGGCTGGCCCTGACCGCCGCTGGTGCCCACTAATGCGATGGCCTGACCGGATTTCACCTGGTCACCCACATTCACCAGTGCGCTTTGGTTGTAACCATACAGGCTCATATCACCTTTGCCGTGTTCAATGACCACCACCAGACCGTAGCCTTGCAGCCAGTCGGCTAGCAGAACGCGGCCATCGGCAATGGCCTTCACTTCGCTGCCTTCACGGGCTGAAATGACGATGCCTTTCCAGCGTAGCTCACCCTGCAACTGTTCGCCGAAGCGGTGCAGTACAGATCCACGCACAGGCCACATATCCTGGCCCGCTGGTCGGCCAAGGCCGCCGGTGCGGGATACCAGCGCTTGTTCGCCCTGGGTCGGTTTGTAGGTGGAGCCTTTCTTCTTGGCCTGCTGTTCTTTAGCGCGGACTGCTGCGGCCTCTTTGGCCTCTTTCTCTGCACGAGCGCGGGCGGCGCGTTCGGCGGCGGCAATTTTGTCACGCAGGCGTGTCTCGTTGGCGCGCAGCTCAGTCAGGCTTTGCTCATCTTTTTGCAATGAACTTTCCAGTGCGGTCAGGGTTTGTTTTCTGGCTGCACGGGCTTGTTCCAGTTTCTGCTGCTGGGTTTGCTGTTCATTGAGCACGCTTTTCTGCTGAGTTTGTTTTGATTGCAGCGTTACGCGCTGCGAAGCGAGATCGGTTCGTGTCTGCTTAAGTTCTTCAATAGATTTCTTGCGCGCTTCGTTGAGATAACCGAAATAGGCCAGGATCCGTTCGCTGCGTTCGCTCTCTTCACCGCTGAAAATCAGCTGCAAACCGTTGTGCTGGCCGAGACGGAAAGCAGCATCAAGCTGTTTCGCCAGAATGGCTTCCTGACTTTTTTGCTGTTTTTGCAGTTTATCTATCGAGGTATTCAGGCTGGAAATATCTTTACCGAGAGTGGATAAGGCCGACTGGGTATCACGTAATCCGCGGCTGGCCGAGGCAATGATTTTTTCCTGCGCCTGTAACTGTTGCTGTAAAGAGCCGCGTTGCTGTTTCTGCTGTTTAACGCTTTTCTCTTTTTCGGCAATGCTCTGCTGGAGGGTTTTAAGCTGGTCTTTATTGTCATCAGCATGGGCAGCAAAGGGAGGAATAAGTAACGAAGCGCAGAGCAAAAGCGTGGATGCCGGGATCCCCGAAGTGGCCTTTTCTTTAGTCGAAAGGCGGTTTCTCAATGCGCTGAAATTGATGAATTTGCTCAAACTTTTTCCTGCTTGCCGACCGTGGATGATAGACAATCTGGCTGTCCTTCGGGTTATCGTAACACTAATCAACCGGCTGATGCACAAACAAAAAAGGCGTATCTGGTTATGCAGATACGCCTTTTAAACGCGGTTTATCGCGGGTTTATTTTACGATAAATAACGGTTTTCCGCTCATTTCCTGCGGGATTTCCATCCCCATCAACGACAGCATGGTTGGCGCGATGTCGGAAAGTTTACCGCCTTCAACCGCCTGCGCGTTACTACCGATGTAAATCAGCGGAACTGGCAGGCTGGTGTGCGCGGTGTGCGCCTGACCGGTAGCCGGATCACTCATTTGTTCTGCATTACCGTGATCGGCGGTGATCAGTAACTGACCGCCCACGTGTTTCACGGCATCAACAACCTGAGCGATGCAGGCGTCCAGCGTCTCAACTGCTTTCACCGCTGCTTCATAAATGCCGGTATGGCCGACCATGTCACCATTCGGGTAGTTACAAATGATGGTGTCATATTTGCCGCTGGCAATCGCACCCAGCAGTTTGTCGGTCAATTCTGCGGAGCTCATTTCCGGCTGCAAATCATAAGTTGCCACGTTCGGGGATTTAATCAGAATGCGGTCTTCGCCAGTGAAAGGCTGTTCCATGCCACCATTAAAGAAGAAGGTGACGTGCGCATATTTCTCCGTTTCAGAAATACGCAGCTGGGTTTTATCGTGCGCCATCAGCCACTCGCCCAGGGTGTTTTTCAGCGAGGCTGGCGGGTAAGCGCAGGCTGCGTCGATGTCGGCGGCGTATTCGGTCAGCATCACGAAATCACCGAAATTAATCACTTTTTCACGGGTAAAACCGTCGAAGTCCGGGCTGATGAAGGCACGGGTGATTTCGCGCGCGCGGTCAGCGCGGAAGTTCATGAAGATCATTGCGTCGCCATCATCCAGTGCGGCATCCGCTTCGCCTGCTTTACGCAGAACCGTAGGTTTGACGAATTCGTCATTCTCATCACGCGCATAGGCTGCCTGCAAAGCGGTTACTGCGTTTTCTGCGGTAAACGCGCCTTTGGCCTGAGTCATCAGGTCATAGGCTAACTGTACACGGTCCCAGCGGTTGTCGCGGTCCATGGCGTAGTAACGGCCAATAATTGACGCGATACGGCCGGTACCGATTTGCGCGAATTTTTCACTAAAGCGTTTTAAAGCCGCTTCGGCGCTGCGTGGCGGGGTGTCGCGGCCATCCAGGAAAGCATGCAGGTAAATCGCTTTGGCACCGCGACGATGGGCCATCTCGACCATCGCCATAATGTGATCTTCGTGGCTATGAACGCCGCCCGCAGAGAGCAGGCCCATAATATGCACCGCTTTATCTGCGCTTACGGCACGGTCAACGGCGGCAGCAAGCACTGCGTTTTCGAAGAAGTCCCCGTCTTTGATTTCTTTGTCGAGGCGGGTCAAATCCTGATAAACGATGCGGCCTGCGCCCAGATTGACGTGACCGACTTCGGAGTTACCCATTTGACCCTCAGGCAAACCGACATCCAGACCTGATGCGGCGATCAGCGTATGCGGGTAGGTGTTCCACAGGTTGTCCATCACCGGGGTTTTTGCATTCAGAATGGCGTTGTCCTGTTGCTCTTCGCGATGGCCGTAGCCGTCCAGAATGACCAATACCATGGGTTTTTTGTTGCTCGACATGTCAAATAGCCTCGTTGAAAGAGTAAATGCGAAATAGGCTCGCCGGTTACCGGGATTTGCATCCGGGCGCGGAGCCGGCGCGGCTATTTCCACTTTTGCCGGGGGATTTTACCTCAGCGGGCAAACACGAATAGCCATGAGAGATCAAAGATGACGCAATGTTTGGATTAACTTTGGGCATAAATGCGTGTTAGTTTTTCGAGATATGCCGCAGTTTGTGGCATTTGGAGATGCTTACTGGCTGTATTTGCCGCAGCGCGCAGGTATACTCTCAAGCCTTGAATTTTCCCCCAACAGACGGGAGTTGCTACACCCCATGCAAGATATTATGCCGTTCATTAGTGCGCATCCGGTTCTCAGCCTGGCGTGGGTTGCGTTGCTGATTGCAGTGATTGTGACCACCTTTAAAACACGTTTTTCTAAAGTCAAAGAGATCACCCGTGGTGAAGCGACCCGCCTGATCAACAAAGAAGACGCTGTCGTGGTTGACGTGCGTGCGCGTGAAGAATTCCGTAAAGGTCATATCTCCACGTCCTTAAACGTGTTGAGTACTGACATCAAGAACAACAACTTAGGCGAACTCACCAAGCATAAAGCTCAGCCGGTGATCGTCGTTTGCGCCAATGGCACTTCTTCTCGTACCGCGGCAGAAGGCTTGATCAGCGCTGGCTTCGAGCATGTCTATACTCTGAAAGATGGGATCTCAGGCTGGAGCGGTGAAAATCTGCCTTTGGCGCGCGGTAAATAATCACCGGGCATGATAAGCAGTACCAACATCAACGATTTAGAGGTGGTATCCGTGGCTAAAATTGAAATTTACACCAAGGCAACCTGTCCTTACTGCCATCGTGCGAAAGCGTTGCTCAACAGCAAAGGCGCAGCATTTGATGAGATTGCCATTGACGGTGATGCGGACAAACGTGAAAAAATGATCGCACGTAGCGGCCGTTCTACCGTACCTCAGATTTTTATCGGCGGGCAGCACATTGGTGGCTGCGACGATTTACATGCACTTGATGCGCAAGGCGGGCTGGATCCGTTGCTGTAAGCGACATCCTGCTGCTGTGCATATTCATTAAGTGTTTAAAAGGACTGTTAACTTAAGGGTACTACTCACATGTCAGAACAAAACAACACCGAGATGGCTTTCCAGATCCAGCGTATCTATACCAAAGATATCTCCTTCGAAGCGCCAAATGCGCCTCAGGTTTTCCAGCAAGACTGGCAGCCAGAAGTTAAACTTGATCTTGATACGGCTTCAAGCCAGTTGGGTGATGACGTATATGAAGTTGTATTGCGCGTTACCGTGACTTCTTCACTGGGCGACGACACTGCGTTCCTGTGTGAAGTTCAGCAAGGCGGCATTTTCTCCATCTCTGGTATTGACGGGAATCAACTGGCGCATTGCCTGGGTGCTTACTGCCCGAACATCCTGTTCCCTTATGCCCGTGAGTGCATTACCAGCCTGGTATCGCGCGGTACTTTCCCGCAGCTCAACCTGGCACCTGTTAACTTTGACGCGCTGTTCATGAACTATCTGCAACAGCAGGCTGATGGCGAAGGTGCAGAACCACATCAGGATGCCTGATGAAAACCGTCAATGCTTCAATGACTGTGATCGGTGCCGGCTCTTACGGCACCGCTTTAGCAATAACCCTTGCCAGAAATGGCCACAACGTCGTGTTGTGGGGGCATAACGCCGAAAATATCCGCACGTTACAAGCTGCCCGCTGCAATCAGGCATTTTTGCCCGATGTTCCTTTCCCTGACAGCTTAGTGCTGGAAACCGATCTTTCTCTGGCCTTGGCCGCCAGCCGTAACGTACTGGTGGTGGTTCCCAGCCACGTCTTTGGTGATGTGCTGCGGCAGATAAAACCGCATCTGCGCACCGATGCCCGCATTGTCTGGGCTACCAAAGGTCTGGAAGCTGAAACCGGACGCCTGCTACAGGATGTCGCCCGTGAAGCGCTGGGTGAGAGTATTCCGCTCGCCGTGGTTTCTGGCCCGACCTTTGCTAAAGAGCTTGCCGCTGGAATGCCAACCGCTATTGCGCTGGCGTCGACCGATGCTGAATTTGCTGAAGACCTCCAGCAACTGCTGCATTGCGGTAAAAGCTTCCGTGTGTACAGCAATCCCGATTTCATCGGCGTTCAACTGGGCGGGGCGGTGAAAAACGTCATCGCCATCGGTGCTGGCATGTCAGATGGGATAGGTTTTGGGGCCAATGCCCGCACGGCATTGATCACCCGTGGCCTGGCTGAAATGAGTCGTTTGGGCTCGGCGCTGGGCGCTGACCCTTCCACTTTCATGGGCATGGCAGGGCTGGGTGATTTGGTGTTAACCTGCACAGATAACCAATCTCGTAATCGTCGGTTTGGTATTATGCTCGGTCAGGGGATGGATGTTCAGGGCGCACAGGATCAGATTGGTCAGGTGGTCGAAGGCTACCGTAATACCAAAGAAGTCCGGGCGTTGGCGCAGCGTTTTAACGTTGAAATGCCGATCACTGAGCAGATCTATCAGGTGCTGTATTGTCACAAAGATGCCCGCGAAGCGGCCATCAGTTTACTGGCCCGTGCCAGTAAAGATGAAACAAGTAGCCACTGACCCCGTGCTGAGTCAGAGCCTCTCTATTGGCAACCCAATAGAGCGGCTTTTTATTACCCCGTCGCCTCATACTTTATTTATCCGTAAGGAACAGTGATGTCGTTAGAAGAGCTGGAACTGGTCTGGAAAAACATTAAATCAGAGGCGAGAGCGCTGGCTGAGTGTGAACCTATGCTGGCGAGCTTTTTTCATGCGACGTTGCTCAAGCATGAAAATCTCGACAGCGCGTTAAGCTACATTCTGGCAAACAAGCTGGGCAGCCCGATTATGCCCGCTATCGCTATTCGTGAAGTGGTCGAAGAAGCCTACCGTAACGACGCGCAGATGACGCTTTCCGCTGCCCGTGACATCCTCGCCGTGCATCAGCGTGATGCCGCGGTGGATAAATACTCCACGCCGTTATTGTATCTGAAAGGCTTCCACGCTCTGCAGGCTTATCGCATAGGTAACTGGCTGTGGAAACAGGACCGCCAGGCGCTGGCCATCTACTTCCAGAATCAAATTTCGGTGACCTTTGGCGTTGATATTCACCCGGCGGCCCGGATTGGTTGCGGCATCATGCTCGACCACGCCACCGGCATCGTGATTGGTGAAACGGCTGTGGTTGAAAATGACGTGTCGATTCTGCAATCCGTCACGCTCGGCGGTACGGGTAAGACCTGTGGTGACCGGCACCCGAAAATCCGAGAAGGCGTGATGATTGGCGCAGGAGCCAAAATCCTGGGTAACATTGAAGTGGGCGTCGGAGCCAAGATTGGCGCGGGTTCTGTCGTACTGCAATCCGTTCCGGCTCACACCACAGCTGCGGGGGTTCCGGCACGTATCGTCGGGCGTCCTGAAAGTGAACGACCATCCATGGATATGGATCAGCACTTCAACGGCATTACTCAGGGTTTTGAATTCGGCGACGGAATTTGAGCCTGACAATGGCATGTGTTCACGTGCCATTTCTTTAGGTCTTGACGTCAGGCTTTGATGACTGCGCCGGAATACCCTAGTTGGCGCCAGGCTTCGTACACCACCACAGAAACTGCGTTTGACAAATTCATGCTGCGGCTTTCGGGTTGCATCGGAATGCGGATTTTTTGCTCTGCGGGCAAATTGTCCAGAATGCTCGCCGGTAGCCCGCGCGTCTCCGGGCCAAATAATAGAAAATCCCCTTCGTGATAACTGACCGCGCTGTGCGCTGGCGTGCCTTTGGTCGTCACGGCAAAGATGCGCTGCGGATTTTCGCTGTCAAGAAAAGCATCATAGTTGGCGTGATGCCTGATGCTGGCGAATTCATGGTAATCGAGCCCGGCACGACGCAACTTTTTGTCATCCCAGCCAAAACCAAGTGGTTTGATCAGATGTAGCTGGAAGCCGGTATTGGCACACAGACGGATAATGTTGCCCGTGTTGGGTGGGATTTCTGGTTCAAATAATACGATATTAAGCATGCGCCCCCCTGTTAGAGGGACGCAGAATAGCAGAATCTCAACGCTGATGCAGCGGTAGCCACATGATAAGACGCAGACCGCCGAGCGGACTGTCCTCGGCTTTTACCCAACCGCGATGCTGCTGAACGGCAGTATCGACAATCGCCAGCCCCAGCCCCGTACCGCCAGACTCCCGATCACGTGCTTCGTCAGTCCGGTAGAAGGGCCGGAAAATCTGCTCCCGATCGGTTTCACTGACACCCGGACCGTCATCATCCACCGTGATGGTGATGCCGTCGCTGTCACAGGAAAAATTCAGCGCAATGTGAGTATTGGAGTAACGCAGAGCATTACGCACGATGTTTTCCAGAGCACTGTCGAGTGCCGCTGGGTTACCGAACAGCTTCCACGGGCCCGGAGGGGCAGGTACTTCCAGCGTTTTGCCCATCTGCTCAGCTTCGAACTGTGCGTTATCAATGACATCAGCCCAAAGATCATTGGCTTTCAGTATCTCGCGCGTCAGCTCGTTTTTATGCTGACTGCGGGACAATACCAACAAGTCATTGATCATGCTGTCGAGGCGTTGTGCTTCCATTTCAATGCGTTGCAGCTCTTTCCCTTCACCATGACGGCGACGCATCAGTGCGGTGGCCAACTGCAGCCGCGTCAGCGGCGTTCTTAACTCGTGCGAGATGTCCGAAATCAGGCGCTGTTGCGCGTTGACCATGCGTTCCAGTGCGCTGACCATCTGGTTAAAACTGGCACCGGTGGCGAGGAACTCCTGCGGTCCGGCTTCCAGTTCAGGATGTTGCTTAAGATTACCGCGCGCTACGTCATCAGCGGCGTTTTTCAGCTTACGGGCCGGTTTGGCCAGACTCCATGAGAGCCATAGCAGTAGCGGTGAGCTGATTAACATGGTGACAATCAGCAACAGCAATGGACGGTCAAACATCAGGTTGATGAAGTCTGACTGTGGGCTGCTGGCCGGTCGTAACAGGTAAAGCTGATAGTTATCTTCGCCGTCACGTACAGAAAAAGGACCGACCATTTCGACGCGGCCATATTTTTTCTTTTTGGGACGATCGGAGTTATCAGACTGGCCGATAAAGTTACGGACAATCTGCATTTCATTACGCTGCGCGCCAATCACCCGACCTTCGCTGGTGACCAGCAGCAGACGCTGGCCGGGCGGCGCCCATTTGTCGATAGCGCGGAACAAGCGGCGCCACCACATCAGGTCGTTGGCCGGGTCGCCCGCCAGTTCGGCTTCTACATGCTGCTCTATCATCAGGCCCTGCCGCTGTTCGTTGTCGAGCAGCGGAGTTAACTGGCGTGAATCGAGCTTTGGCACCATTAGGACCAGCATCAATACTAAGGCGACGGTAAACCAGAAAATAGCAAAGATGCGTGCCGTCAGGCTGTTGATCATGTAGCAGATACCATCAGATACCCGCGTCCACGCAGGGTTTTAAACCATGGGTGTCCATCCTGACGATCGGGCAGTTTTCGGCGAAGATTCGAAATATGCATATCGATGGCGCGGTCAAATGGCGTCAGGCGTTTGCCCAGCACTTCCTGACTGAGATGTTCACGAGAGACTACCTGACCTAAATGCTTCGCCAGCAGATAAAGCAGAGTGAATTCCGTGCCGGTCAGATCCAGTGCGACACCGCCAAAGCTGGCTTCCTGGCGGCCAGGATTGAGTTGTAGCCCGTCAACTTCCAGTGTCGGGGAACCGTTATTTTCTCCAGCTTGCTGTTGCTCGCTCCAGTTTGAGCGCCGCAGCATAGCGCGTATGCGCGCGACCAGTTCACGATCGTTAAAAGGTTTAGCCAAATAGTCATCGGCACCGAGTTCGAGGCCCAGCACGCGATCCAGTTCGCTTCCGCGCGCTGTCAGCATAATCACCGGCGTCTGATGGCGCTGGCGTAACTCTTTCAGGGTTTCAATGCCGTTTTTCTTCGGCATCATGACATCGAGTAACAGTAAATCGATGCTGTTATCCAGCTTTTCCAATGCTTGCTCACCATCGTAAGCAACCACGACATTAAAGCCTTCCATTTCAAGCAATTCTTTCAAGAGTGAAGTCAGTTCACGGTCGTCATCAACCAACAAAATTTTATTCATTGTATTTACCTCTAGACGCAAAATACGTCATCAATTGCCGCTATTCCATGACTTTACGTACTTTTACAAGCACTGACGCTTGTTTGCAGCGGCAGGTTTAGACTGCTTTTCAATGATTCGCGATAAGCGATAAAGACTATAGGAGTGAGTGATGTCTAAGGTAGCTGCATTAGTTACGGCCTCAATGCTGACACTGAGTTCCGGTGTCGTTTTAGCGGATACCGCTAACGTGATGCCTGTGGCCCCTGCCGCTCACGACACCAACATGCTGGACAAACCTCAGGAACGCAACACCATGTTTGATGGCGTTAACCTGACTGAGCAGCAACGCCAGCAGATGCGTGATCTTATGCATCAGGCGCGTAAAGACTTACCTCATATTAATGTCGATCAGCTGGAAGTGATGCACAAACTGGTTACGGCTGAAAATTTTGATCAAAAAGCTGTCAGGGCACAGGCCGAAGTGATGGCGCAGGAGCAGGTGGATCGTCAGGTCGAAATGGCCCGCATTCGCAACCAAATGTTCAATCTCCTAAGCCCTGAACAGAAAAACCTATTAAACCAGAAACATCAGCAGCGCATGCAAGAAATGCAGCAGCAGATGGCTGGCTTACGCCCTACTTCTGCCCAGAAGCCAAGTAGTATGAGTACCCAGTAATACCCCTGTTTTTCCTTGCCATAGACAATGTCCCTGTCTTCCCCACCGAAAGGTGGGTTTTTTTTATCAACCGCTAAATCTACCTTCAACAGATTGAGTATCCCAACAATTCATTCCCCTTGCTGATGTATTTTAAAAAGCCTCAGTCACATTAGAGACTACTCACCCACGCTCCCTTGGCTAAATATAAATGTGGAAAATAGCGTGACTGAATACTTTAATAAGTTAGGTATTGATAAAGAATGATTTTCTTTAATAAAATATTTGGCTGGTGAATAAGTGTTTATACACGCTTAATCTCTTGAGAGAAAAAGTGAGGAAATAAAAAATCACACTAATCGGCTAGACGGGCTATAGGAATAGCCCGTGACTGTTTAAGCATTGTACATGACTGAAAGTGTTGAAACGGTTTCCACCTATTCCAACAGGATATTGAAATACTCAACGGCCTGACCGATTTTTTCAAAAATGGCGTGGGGTTTATGTGCAAGAGCGGCGTGCTGCAATCATTTTTAATCCATAACTGTTGGGTGTAATAAAGTAACACGTCTCTTCTTACAGAGTTAATCTGCACTGTATTTAAGGGATTGCATAACATAAATGAAACTGTTATTTATATCACTTATATGAATGGTGACTATTTTCTAAAAATCTTTCCAATATTTAAAGCGCCCACCCATTCAAGACCTGGTGGAGCAGGTTTCAAGATTAGAAGGACTATAGAGACAATATGCCGACCATAATCATATGATTTTATTATCATTGCTTTCACGATAAATAATGCACATTTAAACCCCTTTATAGGATGAGTTCGCATGAGTAATTCAGGAAGAAAACTGATAGACACTATTCTAAGTCATAAAAAACTTATGGGTATATTAAACTGCCCTGCGGTATCGGTTGAAATAGGGCATGCTATTTATGGAAAAGTACAAAATGATTTATCGAGTGGTGAGGTCATCATAAAGGAAGTGTTTACACAAGGGAAAATAAATAATTTACTCGGGTTTATCGGCGCAAATTCAGAGACAGCAGTCTGGCATTTTTTGCTTGAAGGGGTTAGAGCCACAACAATTCATCACTTTGTCGTCATTCCCTGGTATCAGCACGAACATCCATGGGGAAGAGTTTATACGGTACTCATGGCATATGAGGGAAAATATTCATTAGATCAATATATCAGTCGTAAGTTGCCAGCTCCCACGGGGTGTTATGGCTATAAAACAGTTTGGACAGCAACTGAACTCGGGAAAATGTTTTCAGACTTGTTAACCCATAGTAATGCTTGGGAACAATATTTCGGTCTGGTGGGGCAATCCCAGGCCAATAAAATAAGCTGCTGGAAATATAAGGTAATCTCAGTAGAATCAGCAATCGCCAATGTAAATAGATACATATCTATAGCGTCCACCTGAAACACAGAATATCGCCTACGCTCAGCCAAATTTTTTTGTCCAGGCCCAGTTTGTCCAGCCAGTTATACGGGCGCGTTATGCCATATTATCTATTTACGCGAACGGATAAGCTAAAGAAGAGATGTATAATTACATAAAATCAATGAGTTGAGTGATTTCTCGGCGCCTGGTATCTGTTTTCGGTCTATCAGCCCTCATATTTTTAACCCAAAATTTGCCACCGGGGCTCTATTCATATTGGCGTTATCTCTCAAAATGCTACAGCGCAGGCGTATTGCCGCGTGCAGAAACCTGCGCCGTACCCTCTGTTCTCCTGCTCAGCCATTTACCACTTATCTCGCATTATCAGTCAGATGTATCCCTGAAAAATGCTATTCTTAGGGTAAATGTTTCTGCTGACGACGTTTTAGCTGCCCCAGATTCTTTTGGTTTTCGCGGTTGCCGGCTACATTTAAAGCATATTTTGATACCGTGATGTCGTCACCCGCAGACAGGAAACCCTCAGATGTTCGCGGAAAATATGTTGTAAAAACAGGGTGGATCGGTAAATTGCCCAAGGGTTAGCAGAGTAAGCGAATTCTTGCTGACTTGAATCAATTCAGCAATGACGTTTTGTTATACTATTAGCATCAAACGGCATTCGCCAACGAGTACCAGTAATATCCGGGCCAAAAGGCATGCTCAAGAATTCTAAAGAAATTGCATCTACAAGTTCAGAGGTAGTCATGATTAAAAAAATCGGTGTACTGACAAGTGGTGGCGATGCGCCAGGCATGAATGCTGCCATTCGCGGTGTTGTACGCGCAGCGTTGTCAGCAGAGTTGGAAGTTTTCGGTATTGAAGATGGCTACCTTGGCATGTATGAAAACCGCATGAGAAAACTGGACCGCTATAGCGTGTCCGATATGATTAACCGCGGCGGTACTTTCCTGGGTTCTGCGCGTTTCCCTGAGTTTCGTGATCCGGAAAAACGCAAAATTGCCCTGCAGAATATGAAAGACCGTGGTATCGATGGCCTGGTGGTTATCGGTGGTGACGGTTCTTATGCCGGTGCAGATCTGCTGACTAAAGAAGGCGGTATTCGCTGTATCGGTTTGCCAGGCACTATCGATAACGATGTGGCCGGTACTGACTACACCATCGGTTTCTTCACTGCTTTGGGTACAGTGGTTGAAGCTATCGACCGCTTACGTGATACCTCTTCTTCACACCAGCGTATCTCTATCGTTGAAGTGATGGGCCGCTATTGCGGTGATTTGACTTTGGCTGCTGCCATTGCCGGTGGTTGCGAGTTTATCGCGATTCCAGAAGTTGAGTTCAAACGTGATGATCTGGTTGCTGAAATCAAAGCCGGCATCGCGAAAGGTAAAAAGCACGCCATCGTGGCCATCACAGAAAAGCTGGATGATATCGATGAGCTGGCTAAATATATTGAGAAAGAAACCTGCCGTGAAACCCGAGGCACAGTCCTGGGCCACATTCAGCGCGGTGGTGCGCCGGTTGCTTATGACCGTATTTTAGCCTCCCGTATGGGCGCTTATGCTGTCGATCTGCTGTTGGAGAAAGACCGCGACTACTCACTGGGTGGCTTCTGTGTGGGTGTACAAAACGAGAAAATGGTGCATGAATTGATCTCGGTTTGTATCTCTCCTGAGAATAAGAAAAGTAAATTCAAAGAAGACTGGTACGACACGGCGAAAAAACTGTTCTAAAACAGGTTATCGCCTCAGTCAGAGAGCCTCCGCTTGCGGGGGCTTAATAAGATGGTCACCCCCACCCTGTGAGCGGTACGCTGACAGGGTGTTTTTCTTTCTGAAGGGGATCATCATGCAAAACGTTACGCTCATCGGTATTGACCTCGGCAAGCATTCGTTCCATGT